>Ga0114996_10002205_pt1 | contig 25336 bp, 23 predicted proteins | sample ArcticOcean_MG_C_4_FD_87039 | JGI IMG/M metagenome (GOLD analysis project Ga0114996, IMG submission 87039) | Marine microbial communities from western Arctic Ocean - ArcticOcean_MG_CB4_134 | ecosystem: Environmental > Aquatic > Marine > Oceanic | place: Arctic Ocean: Canada Basin | collected... | reverse complement strand
TGGAATGGAAATACTTCGTATGGTGTCGAATTGGGGTAAACTGGCAACGCTGGATTAAAAGCCTCGAAATCTATGAAATGTATTGGATAAACAAGCGAATCAATCTGTTCCTTAAGTGCCGTGTCCATATATGGTTCACCAGTCACTACTGCATTACGGACTCTTCTCTGCACAGGTGTGAGATGCTCGAAATCTAGTGGGATTTCCGCTATCGAATCTATCCCGAGTTCCTGTAAAGCAATGAACTCGTCAGCTTTGAGGTATGGCATATTTTCTATGTGATTTTCTGGAACATCTTCCCTGCAAAATGAATAAAATGAGCACTGGTACGGACGAGTACAGTGTGGTCCTATTTTTACGCTCGGCACCTGATCTACCGATAAAACATTCTTTTGATGGCTTAATCGTTCGGCAAAGACATCCGCAAGCCAAGCCCTAGATCTGTCTGTGACATCGTGCAGTGAGAAAAGTCTTTGGAGATCATACTCGCCACCTTCATATGAATAACCTGTATTCAAAACTAATATTCCTGCGTTCCTAATCTTTACTCCGCTACCCTCTAGGACATAAACCTGAACGGATATATCTGGAATGTGCTCACGCTTAACTCGAGTACTAGACTTCACCTCGATCATGTCAAACTCATTCTTCCCAATCCTCTTCAATACATCTGGTCTGACATTAATGCCATCAAACGTGAACACGCCCTCATATATAGCATCCAGGCTTTCATCATTAAGAGCATCTCTGGTAGCAGCGTGAGCCTTCCCATTCCTTAATGGTTGGTCTATGAGCCTTCCGCCGTGAAAACGTTCCCGAGCAAGTGCTCCAACTCGATGTCCGGAATCAAATAGTGCCTGTAAGCTATTGCCTATCGGATCTCTAAAACCTGGATAATAGCTTTCAAGATAAAGACGCTTGTCACATTGTAGCCCGGCCATAAATCGCGTTTTTGAAAGAAACTTGGACCGGTTATTGTTTGCGTTATGTTTGGGAGTTTCGACGGGGATTTGAACTGCAAGATTGAACAACTCTAGCTGTTTTCCTTGGTCAGACACTTCTCTCCCCTAAATCTTTCTGTTGATTACGGTTGCCTTCGTATAATCGGATTCTGATTGACCAAACGGCGCGTTCACCATGCAAAATCACAACACGAACATTATACACCATACGATCCGTATACTCGTTCTGTGATTGGTGGAGACGAGGGGGAGTCGAACCCCCTGTCCGAAAGACTAGCTATCAGAATCTACTACAGGTTTAGTCGGTGCTTTTTATTATCACTCGCCGGCCCTGCGCCGACAAACGACTCGGCGAGCTAGCCGATTAACTTATTCTCTTCTTATCGGCTTCTGAAAAGCTGCATCCTCGATAGTGTGTCGCCTATTCGTAACCCTCAAGGACTAGGCTACGATAAACGTAACCGCCTTAAGCGGCTAAAGCTAGCTGGTTTTTGCCAGTTATTATTTTGCCGCCTGTTTAACGAGGCGTGACGGCACCTCGACCTGCAATCGAGTAGCAATATCCCCCGTCGAAACCACGCGTCCCCATGTTCCGAGTCTATTATACCAAAATATCGCGACTAAGTTTACCTTGATCCTATTCCAGTCTTTTCATATCGATCGATATCTCTCTCAGCCTGGCGACTAGCAATGACTTTACGTTTATCGTACTGTCGTCTCCCTTTGCCAATCCCAATTTGTACCTTAGCCTTATGATTCTTTATATACATACGCAATGGCACTATTGTGAGGCCTTTCTGCCCAAGCTCCAACTGGAGATGGTCAATCTGCCGACCGTGAAGCAAAAGTTTCCTAGGCCTGTCAGGCTCGTGATTAAATATCCCGCCTTTTTCGTATTGAGCGATATGAGCATTAAAAAGCCACATTTCTCCATTGTGCGTACGGGCATAAGCGTCACGAAAATTAACTCGACCTGCACGAACGGATTTAATCTCCGTACCTTTTAGTACAAGCCCGGCCTCAAAGGTGTCTAAGATTTCATAATCTCGCAAAGCCTTCCGATTAACAGCGATTGGTTTGGAATTTATAGAGGTCATTGGTTCGTGCCACAGTTACGTGCAAATAATAAAACGCTAAATCTGCAATTGCTCCAATGCTACTTGAAGCGGTCGGTCTACAAACACATCAAATATACCATTCTCGTACTCCATAATACTGACTCCTATTTGATCACGAATAGGCGCAACAACTCCTGCATCTAGCGTAATCCACCGCTCATATTCTGCATAGATGTCAGGTTCTAGTCCCTTCCCCTCTATCAATCTGCCATTTGGTGTGTACCACAGTGCCGAGGTGATGTACATTCCTGACCCATTATCTAGTCTTCTAAGTTCATTCAGGCTACCTTTTCCAAATGTCTTAGACCCGACGATTTTCGCCCGCTGCCGATCCTGTAACGCACCAGCTAGGAATTCGCTGGAACTAGCAGTCAATCTGTCAGTAAGTACCACCAGTGGCATTTCGGTAGCGATTCCACCGGGTTTGACCGCCGAATCAGTCCGTGACCCTTGACCGTCAACGTGGTAAATCACTAAACCGTCAGTCAGGAACTGGCTAGTTATTGAAACGGCTGTTGACACCAAACCTCCAGTGTTACCCCTTACATCGAGTATAAGACTACCAAAGCCCCCAGCCAATATTTCATTGAGTGCTTTTACTACCTCTTGATCTGCCATGTCGCGAAATCTATCTATTTTCATATAAGCCACATCATCAGTTAACGGATTCCAAATCACTGAAGTGGTTCTAACTAGGTCTCGAGCTACTGTAAGCGTTTGGGTAGTGGCCTTTCCATCATACCAGCGGTTAACGAGCAAATTGACATTAGTGCCCTTCGGGCCCTTAATCATAGCTACAACTTCGTCAATAGCTAGGTCAGCTATTGGAACACCATCTACCGCTGCAATTACATCTCCTGCCAGAATGCCAGCCTTCTCCGCTGGTGTTCCTTCAATCACTCCTGAAACCAACGTTTCTCCTGACTGCTGCACAGCCCATATACCGATCCCTTCAAAATCTGATTCAAAACTCTCCTCTAGCCGTTCGTATCTGTCGGCGGATAAGTAAGCCGTATTCTTATCTCCCAAAGCTTCTAACATGCCTTCGATAGCAGCTTCCTCCAAGTAACTAGACCCAATCTCAATCCCCTCATTCTTAAGTAATAATGAAATATCTGCCCACAAAGCCCACAGTTCGTCAAGATTCTGTAACGGTGTATCGTATTGATTCAAATCTAATGGCGGTCTTTTTTCACGAATCACGCCAATCAATCCGCGCAATGCCCCTTGAATAAGGTTATATGAATCTACCTTTGTCACACCTCCGAAATCAGTTTCCAATATCTTATATGCCTCCCAAACACCTGATAGCTCTGCCGGCACATTAGATGGGACTCTTTGCTCAGAATTACGCCTGTTAAATGCGTCAACTTGTACTAGCCCAAAAATCAAAAGGACTAGAATGATGTAGATAGAAACCCGGTAACCTGTTTGTCTCATGACAGCCTCAGCTGTGGGGTAGGGTCCATTTTAACATAGCTCTCCAAGGGGCTTATTGATAGTCAGGATTGACACCAATATTGGGCATTGATAGCATACCGAAGGTTACGGTGGTTTTGATGAATGTCAACTAAGCTAACAAAAATTGTGTGGCATACAATCACCACTATTGATCCTCATCAATTTTGTTTAATTCCGCAGGAGGCAGCATGACAAACTCAGGAATAGAGATACACAAAGGATTAAACGGAGTCTACTTTGATAGGTCAGACTCGTGTTTCATTGACGGCGGCATTGGAAAGCTTCTATACAGAGGCTATGACATACACGACCTAGCAGAAAAGTCGACGTTCGAAGAGGTGGTTTATCTTCTTCTGTACGGGAAACTGCCAACAATCCCCGAATTGAGCGCGTTCGATAACGATCTAAGGTCCAATAGAGAGCTCCCCAGCGGGGTGTTAGACGTGATTGAAGCTGTAAAAAACGCCCATCCGATGGACGTGCTACGTACTGCCGTTTCTGCTTTGTCAGCATTTGATGAAGATGTTGATGATAATTCGACTGAAGCGATTATAAGGAAAGGCATACGTCTTACGGCCCAGGCGCCAACGATAGTCGCCTCGCATCACAGAATTAGAAACGGGAAATCACCTGTGAAGCCTAACTCCAGACTTAATCACGCTGGAAACTTCCTCAATATGCTACTCGACAAGGAACCGACCGCTGAAGAATCCAGAATACTTGACGTCGATTTCATACTACATGCCGAACACGGATCAAATGCATCCGCGTTTGCCGCTAGAGTAACCGCATCCACTGTAAGCGACCTTCATTCAGCGGTTGTAACCGGTATTGGAACGTTGAAAGGACCATTGCACGGTGGTGCTGCTGAAGCTGTTCAAAAGATGGCTGAAGCCGTGGGCACTCCAGAAAATGCTGCCGCTTATGTAAAGAACATTTTGGATAACAAAGGTAGGATAATGGGCTTCGGGCATCGAGTATACAAAGCTGAGGATCCTAGAGCCCGACACTTGGCAGAGCGATCAGAAAGTCTAGGGGCTGAAAGAGGCGAACCACATTGGTTCCAGATTCTGACAGGGATCCAAGAGGCTATGAAACCATACCAGTCTAGAGGTATCTACGTTAACGTCGACTTTTTCGCGGGTTCGATATATTACCTCCTAGGAATACCGGAAGATATATTCGTACCAATATTTGCTTTGGGCAGAGTACCAGGGTGGGCGCTAAACGTCATCGAGCAATCATCTAACAACATGCTTATCCGTCCATTAACCGAATATACTGGACCATTTGACGTCGAATACGTTCCCATAGAGGATCGCGAGTCCTAGATCTAAACGCTCCTCAAAAGAAAAACCGCAAATTTAGACTGTCGCCACAGATGAGAAGTTCTTTGTCATGTCGCAATCTGCTACTTTACATAAGTATGATAGGGCGAACCAATTGATAAGCAGTATACTCCTTAAAAATTCCCTACCCTACAGGCAATTCGATCTCATCGTGGAGCATCTGATCAATTTTACACAGAAACTTATCTAATCCACGCCCTGTAATCGCTGATACAAATTGACCTGCAGGCCAATCTCGCTCATTGGTATCTTCAGTCAATAGATCCGATTTATTTAAGACTAGCAATGACGGCTTTGCTGATAATCCAAGATCATTAAGTATTTCTTCAACAACCGCTATATGCTCGTTCACATTTCTGCTTGAGGCACTAGCAACGTGAACCAGTAAATCAGCACTCTGGAGTTCTTCTAGGGTTGCACGGAAGGCAGCTACCACTGCGGGTGGAAGTTTGTGTATAAATCCGACCGTATCGGACATTAATACTAAGTGATTACTAGGAAGCTTTACCCTTCTAGTCACCGGATCCAAAGTTGCGAAGAGCGCGCTAGATTGTAAAACACCTGCACTTGTCACCTTATTAAAAAGAGTACTCTTTCCCGCATTAGTGTATCCAACCAAAGCCACTACCGGAATGTCATTTGCACTACGTCGGTTTCTTTGTAGGGACCTATGGCTTCGCACTTTGTTCAAGTCAGCCTTTAAACTTTGTATCCTACGATTAATAAGTCTTCGATCGGTTTCAATTTGGGTTTCTCCAGGCCCTCGAGTGCCAATACCTCCTCCCAGTCTCTCAAGATGGGACCATTGACCTGCAAGGCGTGGCAACAAATATTCGTGTTGAGCTAATTCAACCTGCAATTTTCCTTCTCTCGTTCGTGCTCTATTGGCAAATATATCTAAGATAAGGGCTGTCCTATCAATTACCTTGATATTGTCACCAAAACCATGTTCTAGGTTACGTTGCTGTGTTGGGGTTAACTCATCATCCAAAATTACGGTATCAAAAGTCTCCCGCAATGACCTTAACTCTTCTATTTTACCTTTACCTAAATAAGTGTGAACTGGTCGCTCCAACTGTTGGGTGATAGTGCCAACAACTTCAGCTCCCGCGGAACGTGCTAGAGAACCCAACTCAGATAACGAGTCGCGTAATGACCACAGAGAGCGCCTTCTCTTGATCTGGACACCCGCCAGATAAGCTCTTTCATTATTGCTCGAAGTAACGAAGGTCTGTCGCGGTATGCTTATTACCTCACTGGCGCCGCAGGCAGGCGCCAGCCTGTCAATCGATCTACGGCTTTGTCCAATTGCTTGTCAGGAAGCGTTAGAGAAAGACGGATATAGCCTTCTCCATATTCACCATACCCTGAACCTGGCGTAACAACGATATCCTTTTCCTCAAGCAGCATCGTTGCAAAGTCCGCCGAAGAATAACCATCAGGAACCCTAGCCCAGACGTATAAACTAGCCTTTGGAGGCGTGATCTGCATTCCAATCCCTCTCAAGGCTTCTACTAACCGATCTCTTCGCCTTTTGTAAATTGCATTATTCTCAGCAATGCAGTCCTGAGAACCAGTTAAAGCCTCGATTCCAGCGATCTGTATCGCTTGAGGAATACCTGAATCAAGGTTGGACTTCACCCGCATCAATGCATTGATCATTTCAGCATTCCCTACGGCCATTCCGACCCGCCAGCCTGTCATGTTATAACCCTTAGATAGCGAGTGGAATTCTACAGACACGTCCATAGCGCCCTTGGTCTGAAGGAAGCTAACTGGTTTATAACCATCGTAAGCAACTTCAGAATATGGGCCGTCATGGCAAATTGCTACGTCGTAGCTCTTAGCAAAATCTACAATCTTTTCAAAAAAGTCTAAATCAGCTACAGCCGAAGTGGGATTGTTAGGATAATTCAGCCACATTACTTTAGCTTTTTTCGCTATCTGCTCTGGTATTGAATCCAAATCAGGCAACCAATCATTTTCTTCTAGGAGGGGCATGAAATACGATTCGCCTCCAGCGAACATAGTCCCTACGGAATACACTGGATAGCCAGGATCAGGCACTAGAGCAATATCGCCTGGATCAATGAAACAAAGAGCCATGTGCCCAATACCTTCCTTCCCTCCAATCAGAGGAAGTACCTCAGTTTGCTGATCGAGAGATATACCAAACCTTCCGCCGTACCAATCAGCGATAGCTTGCCTAAACTCTGGAAGTCCCTCAGATTCCGGATAGCGATGATTTGCCGGCTCATGTGCCGCTTCAACCAATTTCCCTAATATGTGAGGAGGTGTTGGGATATCAGGATCACCTATAGCGAATGTGATCACATCAACTCCTTCGGATCGCTTCTGCTTTATCTTTTTCGTGATCTCCACAAACAAATAAGGCTGTAATTTATCTATCCTTTCAGCAAACCTCATTATCCCTCCGTTTAATTGTATGAATCATAAAGTAACCTATAAGCTACAACCATTGACCATGGAAAACTTCCACAGTTGGTCCTTCCATATAAACCGCTGCTAGACCCCCAGTCCATTTTATAATCAAATCGCCCCCAGGCATTTCTAAGGTTATCTCCTCATCAGTAATTCCAAGAAGTCGAGCGGCCGCCTGTATAGCACAAGCCCCAGTCCCACAAGCCAAAGTTAACCCTGCACCCCTCTCCCAGGTCCTGGCCCTTAATCTATTACTACTCTCCACGTTGACCACATGGAAATTAACACGTTGCGGGAACATCGGATGATTCTCAACAAACGGGCCAACACGATCTAGCTCGATTGAGTCGACGGATTGATCGACAAACGCAACAGCATGAGGATTACCCATCGAAACACAAGTTATGTTGAAAGTTTCCTCTTCTATACTCAAAGGGTATTCAACAACGAAATTATCAAACTTCACTCCCGTCTGAATATTCGACAATTGAGCCTCTTTTGTGGGCTCATGATTGGCGAGTGGTAATTTCACAGGTATATCGTCAGCATTGAACACAGGTTGTCCCATCCAAACCCCTACCCTATCAACACGGCCTCCTTCGTCAGTGAAGGGAGTAACCTCCAAAACGCCGTTCAGGGTCTGAACATTGATAACACCATTTTTCAGTGAAACCAAGCCGTTTTCTAGTACGTATTTAGTAAAGCAGCGGATACCATTACCACACATCTCGGCTTCTGAGCCGTCAGGGTTAAACATCCTCATCCTTACATCGGCAGAATTTGAAGGTTCTGCCACTAATAAACCATCAGCCCCAGCCCCAAAATGACGATCACACAACTGTACAGCCAAACTTGGCAAATCCATGCTTGTTCCCGAGCCATCAAGCATAACGTAATCGTTACCAAGCCCATGCATTTTACTGAATCTCATAATGATCGCATTTTAACACATGAAGTTCTTCATCAACTGAACCGTACGATCCACGACTTCACCTTCAGATTCAAGCCATTTAATGCTTGGGTTTGATAAACTGAACCAACCGTACTGGCTCCGTGCAAACCTTCTGGTCTTTGTTTTAATGTTTTGGATAGCTTCTGAAAGCTCAGTGTTACCTCTCAAGTACTCTACTAATTCTCGATACCCAACACTGCTCATCGACTGGTGCTCGCCATTAACACCTAAACCAAGCAAATTGCTCACCTCTTGTACCCAGCCAAGCCCAATCATATTGTCGACTCGCAAATCAATCCATGAGTCTAACTTCTCTCTCTCCGTTGTGACTCCTAGCACAAGCGAAGTATACCTAGAATCGCTCCTTGAGCGCAGTTTAGAGAGCGAAGCCCCCGTATGTTCGTAAACTTCCAAGGCTCTAATTACGCGACGAGAGTTCTTTGGATCAATAGCCAGAGCTGAGATCGGATCTATAACCTTTAACCGCTCATAAAGAGCTTCAGTCCCGTGATCAAACAGAAATGTCTCCATCTTTTCTCTAAAAGCCCAGTCAGGTGCTACGGCCGGCACTTGCCAATTTTCAACCAATGCTCGAAAGTACTGCCCAGTACCTCCCACCAACAAAGGTATGGCCCCTCTCTTATGAATCGCTCCTATAACACTCCTGGCCATTTTCAGGTACGTGGCTAAACTAAAGCCATCCTTCGGATCGGCTATATCAATGAGGTGGTGTGAAACAACTGATCTGTCTTCGATTGTGGGTTTTGCAGTTCCAATGTCCAAATGTTGATAAATTTGCCTGCTATCAACACTAACTATTTCTACATTGAACCGCCTAGCTACTTCTAAACTAAGGTGAGTTTTGCCCACCGCGGTAGGTCCAACTATAGCAACAATCAGATCACGCATGTCCACTGCTCATATGCTACTGGCCTTATGCATAAGTTATGCGAATCAAATCTCAGACGCTACTAGAAACCCTCTCTAATGCCGTGGTCCGCACGATCGATGCAAATTGCTCGGCATCAAGACTAGCACCTCCCACTAATGCACCATCAATGTCTCTCATAGAAACGAATTCTGCTGCATTGTCTGGGCCAACACTTCCTCCGTATAGGATCGAGGTCCTAGAAGCCGTTTCTCTGTCAAAAACAACTGCGATACAATCACGTAATAATTGGCACATATCCTGAGCTTGGCTGCCTGTTGCAGCCTCACCAGTACCTATTGCCCAAACAGGTTCATAAGCCACAACAAAATCGCTACCAGGCCCAATACCAGAAAGCGATGATTTTATACTGGTGGAAATCACTTCTTCTGCTCTACCCTCCTGGCGTTCGCTCAATGACTCACCAACACATATTATCGGCTGAAAACCTGCTATGAGTGCCATCTGTGCTTTCAAGCTAACTAAATCATCGGTTTCATTGAAGTCGCGCCTGCGCTCCGAATGACCAAGAATTACATGAGTAACAAGCCCCTTCAGCATTTCTGCCGAAACTTCTCCAGTGAATGCACCTTTCTCTTGATGGTGCATATTCTGTGCCCCAACTTTCAGGCCAGATCCCTGGAGCGAATTAGAAACTTCTTGGACAGACACAAATGGCGGGCATAAGACCACTTGCACTCCATTAACATCCGATACACTATTTCTTATAGCAGACGCTAGGAGCCCCGCCTGATGTATTGTAGCATTCATCTTCCAATTACCAATTACAACTGGTCTACCCATTTATCCTCCTATAAGAACGAAACTTATACGTTTTATGGGCCGTACTTACTCAGCTTCCCAGCATGTGATAATACCTGGAGCATCAGGTGTTCAGCCTGGAACGTACCTAGAGATCCCTGTGCCAAAGCCCGCTCACTAAAACTACCAACGCCATCCCCTAAGGTATGCTTGGATCGAATCAACACAGGAACATAATGCCAACTATGAGCAGCCAAAATTGAAGGAGTTGCGTGATCTCCTGCCACTACCACAACATCAGGATCTAAATCGAGTATCCTTGGAATCATCGAATCCAACGCCTCCAAAGCCTTAACCTTTCCTCCAAAGTTGCCATCCTCGCCTTCAGCATCGGCCGGCTTATAATGCACATAAAAGAAATCATGATCATTATAGTTCTCAGCTAGAGAGTCAATTTCGTCTTCAAACTCAACCCCGCAATTAATCACACTCATACCTACTACATTAGCCAATCCGCGATACATTGGGTAGGCGGCGATAGCAGCAGCATTAAGTTTGTACGCGTCTGCAAAAGAAGGAAATCTAGGAACACGGGAAAAGCCCCGCAAAAGTACCATATTAGCCCTCTCTTGATTCATTAATCGCTCTCTCGCTTCCAAAAGAAAAGCGTTTGTTAGATTCCGCGCATTTTCAGCGTTTCCATCCAACGCCTCGACTTCAAGTGGTGCAACTCCTATACGCTGAGGGTCAGTTTCAGTAAGCTTGTCGCTCAAACCTTCACCCTTCATTAGAAATACAAATCTGTAGTCCTTAACTGGGAATATCGACAACTCAGCGCCATCTATGTCAATTTCGTCCAGAACCTCAACTAAGGGGGAACTCTCTTGGGATGAGATCCTCCCAGCTCTTCTATCAACTAACAGTCCTTCTTTGTCCAAAAGGCAAAAGTTACCCCTCGCAGCCACGTCATCGTCACCCATGCTGACTCCAATTCCTAAAGCCTCTAATACTCCACGTCCAATAAAGTATTTGAGCGGGTTATACCCAAAAAGACTCAAGTGCCCAGGACCACTACCAGGTGCCACTCCAGGGGCCACTGGAATGGTCAAACCACCAGAAGACTCTTTAGCTAGTCGATCCAAGTTAGGAAGTTTGGCCGTTTCAAGCTCAGACAAACCAGTTTTAGAGCTCGGCGCTCCACCTAGCCCATCAACTACAATCATGACTATTTTTGAAGGAGTAGAATCAACTATATCCTTAAGAGCCGGAAAATCGATCATTTAATTCTCCCTATCGGGCAAAACAGCTACCGCCGGCAACTCTTTCCCTTCCATAAACTCTAAAGATGCGCCACCTCCAATAGAGACATGGCTCATGCGGTCAGACACACCAAATGTTTCTACAGCTTCCGCAGTTGAACCACCTCCGACCACGGTTGTAGCACTCTTCAAACCAGCAATAGCCAAGGCAACTGCCGAAGTGCCTTTACTAAAACTAGTCCACTCAAAGACACCCATCGGGCCGTTCCATATAACCGTTTTGCTTCCTAGAATAGACATCTTAAACTCCTCTATTGTACTAGGACCAATATCCATTATGAAGCCATCAGCAGGCACTTCATCAAACTTAACTATTACTGGCTCAGCTTCCTCACAAAAACTTCGAGCAACTACAAAATCTACCGGCAACACCACATTGACCCCCATATCGTTCGCTTTTGAAAGAGCTGATTTCACCAGATCGAAACGATCTTCTTCGATAGCTGATTTGCCCATTTCATGGCCCAACGCCTTAAGAAAAGTAGCAGCCATTCCGCCTCCAATAATTAATCTGTCAATACGGTCAATCAACTTCTGGAGCACAAGTATCTTGTCGCTAACCTTCGCACCACCCATAACAGCCAAAAGCGGTCGCTGCGGATTATCTACCGTGGATCCGAGCATCTCTATCTCTTGGCTCATTTGAAACCCGGCTACGGCTGGTAGCAATTCGGTTATAGCATGAACGGAGGCATGGGCTCGATGCGCGGCTCCAAAGGCGTCATTAACATAAACATCAGCGAATCGGCTTAATCCTTTTGCAAATTCTGCGTCGTTGCTTTCCTCTCCAGGATAAAATCGGAGATTTTCCAGAAGGAGAACATCCCCTTCCCGCATTTCATCGACTTCAGATTCAACGGCAGGCCCTATCACATCACTCACGTATGAGAAGCCATCTGTGATGAGTTCCTTAAGCCTATTCGCAACGGGAGTTAATCTTAATTCTTCCACAACTCTCCCTTTTGGCCTTCCGAGGTGAGAGCACAGTATTATTTTCGCGCCTTTGCTCTTCAAATAATCAATCGTCGGCATAACAGCCTTAATCCGGCTATCATCGGATATGACATTAGTATTAGGTATAAACGTAACGTTCAAATCTGCCCTTAGTAAAACCCGCTTTCCCGCAATATCTACGTCAGCGACTGTTTGTTTTGGCAACTGTAATGCCTCCGAATAAAGTTATTTTCCACGTAGGGCAAGCCAAGTGAACAAAGATTTCAATGGTAAAACATCCACTTTTGACACTTCGGTAAGCTGGGAAACTGCAGAACTACACAATTCATCAATCTTGGATTCCACTACATTCTTAACATCAAGCTTATCTAAAATCTTCAGAAGCTGATCTAAATCTTCAGAATCAAGGACGCGCTTAAAAAACATTGTGCCGATTTCCCGTTTGACGCTTATAGCGGCCTTCTCTAGTGCATAAATTATCGGATAGCCTTTTTTCTTATTTAAAAGATCAGAGCCTTTTCTTTTGCCAGAAAGAGGGTTTCCCCAAATCATTTGTAGGTCCTCTTGAACTTGGAATGCAACCCCAACTTCTTCTCCAACGTTTCTGATAACTTCACGTTCGCGGTCCGTCGCACCTCCACAAAGAGCCCCTAACTCCAACGCGCAGCCCATAAGAGCGCCAATTTTCCCCCTAGCCATTTTCATGTAGGCGTCGGTAGAAATATCTACTCGCTCCTGGTACACCAATTCCTGATGTAGCCCTTCCAACATTCTTAGAGAGGCACTGTCTAAGATATCTAATGCCCGTAAAGTCTGCTCATTCGTTTCTAGACCTCTTGGATATTGCATTAGCGACATCCTAGCCATAGCATGAAATCCATCACCCACGTTGATTGCTTGGGCTGGGCCATATACCCACCAAAGGCTGCTACGACCATGCCTGTCTTGACTACCTTCCTGTATATCAGTATGCACCTGCACAAATTGATTGAGTAATTCAACAGATACTGCTGCTGGCAAAGCCGCCTTCAGATCCCCTCCTATCGCCTCGCAGGCCATCAAAGCCAAGCTGGCATGCAATCTACTCAAGTTAGCATCAGGCCCCCCCTCGTTACCAGCCTCATCAATCCATCCCATCTGATATTTCATCAACCCGTATAAAGGAAAGTTCTTTTCAGAAAAAACATTGCGCAATGCATCTTCGGCCATTTGCTGGTATACCCCTAGGCGTTCATGTAGATTTAACATGGTAGTAGTGGGCAGAATAATCGAATTTCCTCTACAGGCACAGCACCGCGCCTTACGATCTTAGGACGTATATCAGTTAGGTCTATAATTGTAGATTCCAAACGACCTAAGCTGGAACCTTCTATAACCAAATCTACAAGGTCACCAATCTGAGATGTCACTTGATTACTGGATTCCAGAGACGGAAAGCCAGTGATATTCGCACTTGTCCCCACGATAGGTCTTCCCAGCCACTCACTTAAAACCCGGGGCACTGCATGATCTGGCACCCTCACCGCCACTGTAGCCCTTCCCCCCGAAACAACGTCAGGCACAGCACCAGTTTTCGGGAGTATTAGAGTTAATGGTCCAGGCCAAAAATTCTCGATTAAAGGCCAGGCCACTGGAGAAATATTTTCTGCCACAAGGGGCAGCATATCCGATTTAGATAACAGCAATGGAAAACCCATCGTCTCCTTTCTGTTCTTGATCTTCACAACGTTCTTAACTGCCATTTCATTCGAGAAATCTGCACCCAATCCATAAACAGTATCGGTAGGGTATGCTAATAGCCCACCTTTACCCAAGATCTCTACTCCTAACTCAACCTGAATTCTAATCCTAGGTGATAAACCTTGGATAGCCTGCTGTATATTCATCGATATTTGCGCACTAAACTCATCAATTTATGGCTGTCTTTATCTTGACCGAGTATAGCACAGGTGTTACGCTCAAACTTGATCAAAAATTCCTATTAAACTGGAGGCCTGTGCTGGATAAGGAACAAGAAATTTCAACCTCTCGGCGGGTGTCCACAAGTGATGATCTAGAAGTCTCCGCATACTTGGAGATAGCTAAAGAAAATCGAGGACAACAGCCTCTTCCTGAGCAATTAACACGAAGTCAGGAAGAGGCTGTTGTAATTATTGATTTCGGCTCCCAATACAGTCGACTGATTGCTCGGAGAGTTCGTGAAAGCAAGGTATATTGTGAGATAGTTCCCCATGACGCAACTTGGGATGATGTGGCGAAAATTAATCCAAAGGGGATTATCCTTTCTGGAGGACCATCTAGCGTCTACGACAAAGGAGCTCCGCTAGCTCCCGTTTGGGTCTACGAAAGTGGCCTCCCCGTCTTAGGTATTTGTTATGGCATGCAAGTTTTAACCTACCAGCTGGGCGGAAAAGTAGTCCCGGCCAAAGAACGGGAATATGGCCACGCTGTTTTACATCAGAACATCCCTGACACGCCTCTTTTTACTAATGTACCCCCTAGCCTACCAGTATGGATGAGCCACGGTGACCAAATAAGCGAACTTCCACCTGGCTTCAACTCTCTCGCATATACTGATAATTCCCCAGTAGCAGTTATGGGAAATGGCAATATAGTCGGCTTACAATTTCATCCAGAAGTAATTCATACACCTCAAGGTAAGGATCTCATAGCCAATTTCCTTTACAAAATTTGCGGGTGCAGTGCCTTATGGACTTCCAGTAACTTTGTGACGCAATCCTTGACTAATATTCGAAAGCAGGTAGGAACTGGTAAAGTAATATGTGCTCTGTCTGGAGGCGTAGACTCAGCTGTTACCGCATTGCTCCTGCACAGAGCCATTGGAGATCAACTCACATGTATATTCGTAAACAACGGTCTTATGAGACGGGAAGAATCTGAACGCGTTATAGAGGTTTTTGAAAAACACATGGGACTTAATCTCATTCACGTTCAAGCCGAAGGCCGCTTCTTGAGTAGACTTGATGGCGTGACAGACCCAGAGGAAAAGCGGCATGCGATAGGCGAAGAGTTCATAAAAGTTTTTGAAGAGGTTGCCGCCAAACAATTAGGGGCGGTTGAGTTCTTAGCCCAAGGAACACTATACCCAGACGTTATTGAAAGTCAGACTGTAGAAAGCTCTGCCTCAGCCAAGATAAAAACTCATCATAACGTTGGCGGTTTACCGCCCACAATGTCACTGACGCTTGTGGAGCCATTGAGATATCTTTTCAAAGACGAAGTGAGGAAGGCTGGCCTAGAATTAGGTTTGCCTGAAGAGATTATATACAGACAACCTTTCCCTGGACCTGGATTGGCAATAAGAATTCTTGGTGAAGTCACCAAAGAGCGACTCGAAATATTGCGTTCATGCGACTGGATAGTTATGGATGAAATAAAGGGAGCGAATTTGTACAGAGACCTTTGGCAAAGCTTCGCTGTTTTGACAGATGCCAGAAGCGTTGGAGTGATGGGAGATTTTCGAACTTACGGCTATGCCGTCGCGATACGTGCAGTAACTAGTCAAGATGCTATGACCGCTGACTGGGCAAGATTGCCCTATGAAGTCCTTGCCAATATATCAAACCGGATTGTGAACGAAGTGCCTGAAGTCAACCGAGTGGTCTACGATATTACAAGTAAACCTCCAGGCACTATTGAGTGGGAATAGATAATACCTCTCCATACAAACAAGGGGATCTCAATTTGGACGTTTTACTCATAGGCAATGGCGGTCGTGAGCACGCTATAGCGTGGAAGCTAAAGCAAAGCCCAAACGTCAAGAATCTATTCATAGCACCAGGTAATGCTGGAACCAGCCAGATAAGTCAAAATGTAACTATCGACTCCACCGATTTACATAATCTGATCAAATTTTGCGGTGATACGGATATTGATCTAACCGTTGTAGGCCCAGAAGAACCCCTTAGCATAGGAATAGTCGACAAGTTTACAGATAAAAAATTAATGATAGCTGGACCTACAAAATCCGCAGCCCAATTGGAAAGTAGTAAGGCATTTGCCAAAGAATTCATGAAAAGACATCAAATTCCTTGTGCAGAGAGTATGACCTTCGACAACTACTTAGAAGCTTCCAACTTCCTAGATCACGTCCAGCTGCCCATAGTCATAAAAGCGGATGGCTTGGCAGCTGGCAAAGGTGTTGTGGTAGCGAATAGCAAAACTGATGCTTCCAAAGCGTTAGACACATTTATGAACCAAAGGACCCTTGGAAATGCTGGCCAAACGATAGTAATTGAAGAATTTCTGGATGGAAAAGAGGTCTCCGTTTTTTCGTTCGTAGATGGAGAATACCATTCTCCGTTAGTATCGGCTTGCGATTACAAAAGGGCTTATGACGGAAATGTCGGCCCTAACACAGGCGGAATGGGCTGTTACAGCCCAGCTGAATTTTGGTCTGAACAGGTCGACGAGCAGATTGAAAACGAGATATTCGCCCCTACAGTAAAGGGTATGGCTAAAGAGAACAATCCTTATAAAGGTGTTCTTTATGGTGGATTAATGATGACCAAACAAGGGCCCAAAGTTCTTGAGTTTAACGCAAGATTGGGAGATCCAGAAACTCAGGTCATCTTGCCAAGACTCAAGTCAGATTTGGCGGAAATTATGGTAGGAATAGCTGAGGGCAGGCTAAACAAAACACGAATTCAATGGAGTGATCAACATTGTGTGGGAGTTGTACTGACTTCTAACGGATACCCTGAAAGCTACGAGACGGGGTTCAGAATAGGTGGCCTAAAGGAGGCAGGACAAACAGCACTCATATTCCATGCAGGAACCAGCTTGGATAATGATAGTATAGTTACCAGCGGAGGGCGCGTGTTAACAGTTGTTGGTCAAGGTAAAAGCATTTCACGTGCACGTGAAATCGCCTATGAAGCAATAAACCACATAAGATTTGCTGGCGCTTTCTATCGCAAAGACATTGCCAGTTTCGATAATGTTAGCAATTGAGACTAGACATTGGATAAATTTTTGGAGGTGCGTATGCCTCTTGTAGGTGTAGTAATTGGCAGCAAGACAGATGAACCTTTAATACAGGACACGCTGGGAATACTTGAAAACCTCGGGATAGATCACGAGTTGCTCGCTATATCTGCCCATCGGACCCCTCAAAAAGTCGCAGACTATGCGAGTTCTGCAGAAAACCGGGGGATCGAGGTAATAATTGCTGGGGCAGGGGGAGCTGCGGCACTTCCTGGTACGATAGCAGCTTGGACTGATCTTCCCGTAATTGGAATACCACTAGGAACCAGCGAATTGAAGGGTGTGGACGCATTGCACGCAATTGTGCAAATGCCGCCAGGAGTGCCTGTAGCCTGTGTTGCAGTTGGTAGCTGGGGTGCACGAAATGCAGCGTATCTAGCAGCTAGCATACTAAGCATCAAACACGAGAAAATTAAACAAGCGTACTCAGCCTATCGGCGTTCGCTAAGAGAGGGATAAGCCGCTATGGTGCAAAGTGCCCTATCCAAACTTAATCTACATAACGCCCTCAAAAGAGAAGGCCTCCAAAAATGAGCTTGGCCATTCTTTGTGATTTCGATGACACAACAGCAGATCAAAATGTCGCGCATCTGGTCCTAGACGAATTTGGGGCACAAGACTGGCGGGTGTTGATCGAACAATTCCATCAAGGAACCATCAGCCCAAGAGAATACTTCGAAGCACCATTTAGAAATCTGACTACTGAAAAAACCATACTGCAAGCTCATGTAAGGAAATTCGCAAACCTCCGGGCCGGATTTCTAGATTTAGCAAATTTTTGTAAGGATAATAACGTTGAGTTAGGAATAGTGACATACGGTCTAGATTTTTACGTAGAGGCTCTACTACAGCGTGAAAATCTAGAATGGGTACCCACATTTCCAGTTGGAACAGAATTTTCAAGAAGTGGAATAAAATTTGATTACAAATACACTCGTGATGACTGTCTCAAATGGGGCAACTGCAAATGTTCGATCGTTGAACGATATCAAAACTTAGGACATCGAGTTTACTACGCGGGCGACGGAATATCTGACTTCTGCCCAGCTAGAAAGACAAACTTTGTTTTCGCCAGATCTGGGCTATTAGAGATGTGCAAAAACGAAAAATTACGACATTTAGAACTTCACGATTTCTTCGAAGTAATTAAGTATTTGGAAAAAGAAAATTATTGGAGAAAAGAATGATAGATCGATATTCAAGGCCCAAAATGAAGAGTGTTTGGTCCGAGCATAACAAATATGACAAGTGGCTCGCGGTTGAACTCGCGGTTTGTGAAGCTTGGACTGAAACTGGAGTTATTCCTGAAAAGGACATGGAAAAGCTCAGGAAAGCCTCTTATGACTTCGATCTAATGAATGAAATCTTTGAGAAAACTCGCCATGACATGACTGCCTTCACAAGATCAATCACTGAAAATCTGGGAGATGAGGGGCGCTGGATTCACCTGGGACTCACGTCAAGCGACGTAATTGACACCGCACAAAGCTTGCAAATGACTGAAGCCGCTGAACTTCTCTTGAACGAGGTAGTAAGCCTTAGAGACACTCTCCGTCTCAAAGCAACTGAATACAAAAATACACTGATGATAGGTCGTACCCACGGGATTCATGCAGAACCCACCACTTTCGGCTTGAAGCTTGCGATTTGGTGGGACGAAATGAACCGTCACGAAGGAAGACTAAAATCCGCAAAGGCGCAAATATCTGTCGGCAAAATATCTGGAGCCGTAGGTACACATGCCACTATTACTCCATCGATCGAGGAAAGTGTCTGTAAAAAACTCGGGCTTAATGTGGCTCCAATATCAAACCAAATAATACAACGTGACAGATATGCTAATTTTGTATCAACCCTTGCTTTGATAGCGGCATCGCTCGAAAAATTTGCCACTGAGATAAGGTCACTCCAACGGACTGAAGTACGGGAAGCAGAAGAGCCATTCGGAGAGGGGCAAACCGGTTCATCAGCAATGCCGCATAAACGTAACCCAGAGCTTTCAGAAAGGATCTGCGGTCTAGCCCGCCTCATTCGTGGTTTCAGCGTAACTGCTCTGGAAAATGTGGCTCTCTGGCACGAGCGAGATATCAGCCATTCATCCGCTGAGAGGATAGTGTTGCCTGACTCATGTCTAGCACTGGATTACATTTTGAGCGTGTTTAACTATGTAATGGAAGGACTACGCGTATACCCAGAAAGGATGATGGAAAATATCGAATCAACACGCGGTATAGTGTTCTCGCAACGAGTATTACTAGATTTGGTTGAGCAGGGCGGTTTGAGTAGAGAAAAAGCCTATGGTATTGTCCAGAAAAATGCGATGAAGTCTTGGGATGAAAAACTTGACTTCAGGGAATTAATTCTAGCAGAAGAAGACGTAACCTCGTCCCTTGATCCTTCCAAAATAGCCCAATTATTCGACTACAAATACTACACCCGTTTTGTAGACGAAACTTTTGACAGAGCCGGTATATAGGCATATGCCTATATTAGAAACCATTAACAACAGTACATATCCTCCAATATCCGACTATGGGCTGATCAGTGATATGCGATCCTCCGCTCTCGTATCTATGGAAGGGTCAATAGACTGGTGCTGTTTGCCCAAGTTCGATAGTGCCTCAATCTTCGGAAGACTATTGGATTGGAACCATGGAGGGTATTTCAAATTAGCTCCGATCGGCAACTCCACTATCAGCCGAAGGTATATTCCCCAAACCAATGTCTTAGAGACCACATTCCAGACGGATTCAGGAGTTTCTACATTAACTGATTTTATGCCAGTAAATGGTAGTTGCTTCAATACCGATGGCCCTAGCGGACACGATAACAACGCAAGACTAATAAGAACATTGCAGTGTACCAGTGGAACGGCGCAATTTCTTATGGAATGCTACCCTAGGTTCTATTACGGCAGTATCCTACCAAGCCCTATTCTGACGAACGAACATTTCGGGATGATAAAAGGTGCAAATTACCAAGTCCACATAGCATGTTCTGCACCCATGAACAAATGGGACAACGGCCTGATATCAAAGGGACGCTTGGTCACCTCACAAAAAATCCATGTACTTCTATACTTTGGCGAGCAATCACCTAACAATAATTCAAAGTCCTTCAGTTTCGATGGCTTAGAAACAACACTAAGCGAGACAGTAGATTCTTGGAAGGCATGGTCATCGGCTGGAACATACAGTGGAATGTACAAAGATGCCGTTGAGCGAAGCGCATTAACGTTAAAGGCACTAACGTATCAACCAAGCGGAGGGTTAGTTGCCGCCCCCACTACATCGTTGCCAGAGGCAATCGGCGGGGCTCGAAACTGGGACTATCGCTATACTTGGATAAGGGACGCCTATTTCGGATTTTCCTCTCTTTCGCTGTTGGGATATCTAGAAGAGACAAAATCGTTTACATCATGGCTGGCTCGAAGCACTAACCGATCCGCAAATGATCTCCAAGTTATGTACGGGCTACAATGGGAGCGACAACTGACGGAAATTGAGCTTCCTAACCTTCGAGGCTATTATGACTCTAAGCCAGTGCGCATCGGTAACGCAGCCCACTCTCAAGTACAATTGGACATATACGGAGAAATTTTTGACACAACACAACGTTACATTCAAAAAGGCGGCAAAATAGACAAAAGCTATTGGGAATTCTTGGTAAACGTTGCGGATTATGTTTCACTTCACTGGAAGGATCCTGATGACGGCATATGGGAAACGCGATCAACCAAGGCACATTTTGTTTTCTCAAAGGTTTGGTGTTGGGTAGCAATTGACAGAGCAATAAAAACAGCTAATCACCTCCAAGATACTCGCCATATCGACAAATGGAAGAGAACACGCTGGGAAATCAAAAAGGATATTCTTGATAAAGGATTCAACTCTGAAAAGGGTGCTTTCGTACAATCTTATGGCAGCACTCTGCTTGATGCTTCTCTCCTAACCATGCCACTTGTTGGATTTATAAGCCCCAAAGACCCAAAGGCGATATCAACAGTCAGGGCTATCGAAAAAGAGCTAACTTCAACACAAGGTTTCGTCTATAGGTATAAGGGTTATGACGACGGTATAGAAGGAGGGGAAGGTGCATTCATTATATGTACTTTTTGGCTAGTGGATAACTTAGTCTTACTAGGAGAAGTTGAAAAAGCTCGCAGTTTGTATAAAACATTGATGAATTGTAGTAACGACTTAGGCCTGCTAAGCGAACAACTAGACCCTGAAACAGGAGACTTGTTAGGAAATTTCCCGCAAACATTTTCTCATGCTGGTATTATCAACACGTCTTACCTATTGAATAAGCACAATTTTGATGCCAAATATTCTATAATTAGTAGCTGAATTATTGTAAATTAATTAAGAGAGCGTGATGAAATGGTGATTTTAGATACACATTTAGATAATCTGTTACATCGGGGTAAAGTCAGAGATACCTATGATCTGGGTAATGGATACCTCCTCATGGTGGTCACAGATCGCATATCTGCATTTGACATAGTACTCCCTAACGGAATTCCCGAAAAAGGAAAAATCCTTGCTAGGATATCTGAGTTCTGGTTTGAAAAAACTAACCATATCGTTGTTAATCATTTTGTCGCCCTTGCCGACTCTATCGGAGAGGATTTCCGCCCATCACTGCCATCACTTTCTAAGGATTTAGCACAACAATCCATGATAGTAAAACGTGCTGAACGTATAGATATCGAATGCATAATAAGAGGATATCTTGCCGGTTCGGCATGGAACGAGTACAAAGCCGAGGGAACTATTTTTGGGAACCCAGCGCCAACTGGCTTAAAGGAAGGAGATGCCTTTCCAAATCCGATTTTCACACCCACAACTAAATCAGAAATTACCCATGATACCAATATGCCTATAGAACAAGTTGTGGATATGGTCGGTGAAAAGTTAGCCAAGCAACTAGAAGAAACGAGCCTAGCAATATATAAATTCGCACACGACTATGCAAAAGAGCGTGGGATAATAATCGCAGATACCAAAATGGAATTCGGCCTACTAAATGGTGATTTGATTCTGATCGATGAACTTCTGACCCCCGACTCCAGCCGGTTCTGGGAAGGTAGTACTTACAGACCTGGTCAATCTCAACCAAACTACGACAAGCAATTTGTAAGAGATTGGCTCAACGAATCAGGTTGGGATCATGAGCCTCCGTCCCCCAAGCTACCAGAAGAGATAGTCAATAAGACAAGTGAACGATACAGTGAAGCATATACTAAACTCACTGGAAAACAACTCAACTAAAAGGAGAGTCGATAGTGGCGAAAGAAAGTGAAAAACGGCGCACTGCAGTGCGCAGATCAGAGGCTAGAGCAACACGAAAAGTAAAGCAACGATCAAGGACAAAGCGCAGAAAGTTTGTATATTTTGTAGGTTCTGGAATATTTGCAGTTGCTATCATTGTAGGGCTTTTCTTGCCATCTTTACCGATTGGAAATCTCGGGACAAGTACAGGCACTGCCTCCTACGCTGACGGTATTGGGATACCGCAACCCGTAATGCCCAGCGCCTATCACGTAGATGGTAAGACCGTTAGCTACTCCACTTTGCCACCGACTTCAGGAGACCACTGGTCCGCTCCAGCTCAATGTGGATTCTATGATTCTAAAGAATTAGCAGACGAGGTAATTGTCCACAATATGGAGCATGGAAATGTTGTGATTAACTACAATATTAGTGATGAATCACAAAAAAGCCATCTAAAGGAACTACATTCTCAATTATCAGGCTCCAATGAGTGGTTAGTCACCAGACCTTACAAAGAAATCCCGGAGGGTTCTATTACTTTAACCGCCTGGGGCATTTCAGATGAATTCGAAGGAGTGAATGAGGAGCGCATAACACGTTTTGTTGAAACGTACAGTGGCAATCTATTCAGCGACGAAACTAAGCGGCTGAATCGTGGCATTCCTTGCAGTAATATAGACAGTATGGCTAAATAATCACAATGTACTTGGCAAAAATATACGTCACTTTAAAACCTACCGTTAATGACCCTCAAGGCCGCACCATCGAGAGAGGCTTGAAAGGCTTGGGATTTGAGTCTGTGAAAGGCGTAAGAGCAGGAAAATACCTAGAAATTGCCACTTATGAAAACAACAAAGTCACAGCAGAGAAGCAAATCAATGATATGTGCAATAAGCTCCTAGCGAACCCCATTATCGAAGAGTATCACTTCGAGCTAGTACAAACTCAGGAATCTAATTCAGCCTGAAATTGTACCCTTCGTACTCGGTATTTCCTTGCCAAGCCGCGGATCTAACTCAAGAGCTACTCTCAAAGAGCGCCCCAGCGCCTTAAACAGAGCCTCAGACTTATGGTGTGGATCTACACCATCGATAATACGAGCGTTGATATTAATAGCCGCTTCACGGGCAAAACTTTCAAAAAAATGTTTGATGAGTTCGCCAGGGATATTACCCAATTTAGATTCTTCTAACTTGGTTTCTATAACACTATACCCTCTACCGCCCACATCAACAGACACCTGCGCCAGAGCCTCATCAAGCGGCACCGAGGCAAATCCCATTCGCCTAATGCCTTCTCCTTTATCAATCGCCTTTCGCAACGCACGCCCCAAACCTATTGCAACATCTTCGATCAGGTGGTGTCCATCGGGCATATTATCACTAGAAGCACTTACTTTTATATCCAGTAAACCGTGCTTAGAAAGCTGCGCAAGCATATGATCGAACATTGGTTGGCCTGTGTCTATCGCGTACTTCCCTACCCCATCTATAACTAGCTCGATCGATATATTTGTCTCATCTGTCTCTCTTTTTACTTCTGCATATCTATCTAAAGTCATATTCTTACGTTCTCCTAGAGTATCTCTTTTAAGGCTTGCACTAGGATTGAATTACCCTCTGGTAGCCCAACACTTACCCTAATATAATCCCTGAGATATTGGTTATTGTAGTGCCTTACGAAAACACCTCTTTTTGCAAGTTCTTCATATACCTGTAGTCCATTGCCGTTCTGGATTCGACACAAAATGAAATTTGCATGAGAAGGTATTGGGACCAATCCAGCTATGCGCTGCAGCGCGGTGAATAGACTATCTCTTTCAGAGACTATTTTATCCACTTTCAACAATTGAGCCTCTTTATCTTCAATCGTAGCATAGAAAGCCAGTTCGGCAGCTATTGATATGTTGTATGGGGGTTTAATAACCAACATTCTTTCAGCAACGTAAGGATCCATAACTCCATATCCCAATCTAAGACCAGCCAATCCAGCCCATTTGCTAAAAGTTCTGAGAATGATCAAATTAGCGTAATTAGGCACTAGGTTCATAACTGTAGTTTTGGAAAATTCATAGTACGCCTCGTCTACTACCACCATGACACCTAAGTCGAGCAGAGATCTCACCGTATCCTCACTGAACAGGTTGCCGGTGGGATTATTTGGAAGGGTCAAGAATATTACCTTGGTTTTTCCCTTATCTACAACTGCTCTGACTTTATCGAAATCGACATCAAAAGTTTCGTCTAGAGGTATAGAGACCATCGAGCCACCAATCAAATCAGTAAAAGTGCTATACATCTCGAAGCCTGGAGCGAAGCTAATTACCTCATCCCCTAGGCCAACAAAAAGCCGTAATATAAGATCTATTATCTCATCGCTACCCGCTCCAGCAACCACCCTTTCATCCTGAGTACCCGCGTACTCAGCTAGGACTCGCCTTAGCTTAGTTTGTCTGGGATCAGGGTAAATGTGATACGCACCATACTCAGCAAGAGCCTCAGCGACCTTTGGTGACGGCCCATATAAATTCTCGTTGCCGTTTAACTTTACTATTTTTTCCTTAGCAATACCGACACGTTCCGCAAGAACCTCTGGTGGATCAACCCCCGCATACGGCTTTGCATCTCTAACCTGAGGAAGCACTAATTTCGCTATTTCTAGATTGTTATTCATGTTCTATCACTAGAGGTATTTCTTATTTCTTATTTCTTATTTCTTATTTCTTATTTCTTATTTCTTATTTCTTTTCGATACTCTACAGCTCTAGCATGAGCAGTCAAGCCTTCAGAGCGGGCCAATATAGCAG
>Ga0114996_10002200_pt1 | contig 25348 bp, 19 predicted proteins | sample ArcticOcean_MG_C_4_FD_87039 | JGI IMG/M metagenome (GOLD analysis project Ga0114996, IMG submission 87039) | Marine microbial communities from western Arctic Ocean - ArcticOcean_MG_CB4_134 | ecosystem: Environmental > Aquatic > Marine > Oceanic | place: Arctic Ocean: Canada Basin | collected... | reverse complement strand
GCGCCCCCGTGAGGAACCGGACGCGACGGGCGATGTGGGTCAGCCCCTCCGGGCCGTGGTACACCCCGAACATCGACGCCATGATCGCCAACAGAACCTGCGCCGTGCAAATGTTGCTCGTCGCTTTGTCGCGGCGAATGTGTTGTTCGCGCGTCTGCAGCGCCATGCGCAGCGCGGGCTTGCCGGCGGCGTCGATCGTCACGCCGATGATGCGTCCGGGCAACTGCCGCTTGTAGTCGTCGCGCGCCGCCATGAACGCCGCGTGTGGGCCACCGTAGCCCAGCGGAACGCCGAACCGTTGGCTGTTGCCGACGACGACGTCTGCACCAAACTCTCCCGGAGGCTTGATCAACGTCAGCGCGAGAAGGTCGGTCGCCACCGTCACAATCGCGCCGGCGGCGTGCGCCTTTTCTACGAACGGACCGAGATCTTCGATCGTGCCGTCGGTCGTCGGGTACTGCACGAGAACGCCGAAGACCTTGTCGTCGAATGTGAACGACGCCGGGGCGCCGACCCGGACCTCGATTCCCAGAGGCTCGGCGCGGGTCTGCACGACTTCGATGGTCTGCGGGTGGCACGTCTCCGACACGAGATAGACGTTGCGATCGGCGGTCTTGCGTCCCAACACGCGCTGGCTCATCGTCATCGCTTCCGCCGCCGCGGTCGCTTCGTCGAGCAGCGAGCAGTTCGCTACCTCCATTCCGGTGAGATCGATAATCATCGTCTGGAAATTGAGCAGCGCTTCCAGTCGACCCTGAGAGATCTCCGCCTGGTAGGGGGTGTACTGCGTGTACCACCCCGGGTTCTCGAGGATGTTGCGCAGGATCGTCGGGGGCGTGAGGCAGTCGTGGTAGCCCATTCCGATGTAGGAACGGAACACCTGGTTCTGATCCGCGAGCGCGCGCAGCTCGGCGATCACTTCGGTCTCGCCTCGAGCGCTGGGCACCTCCAGATCAAAGTCGCTGAGGATCGCATTTGGGATCACGGACTCCATGAGACCGTCGAGCGATTCCTGGCCGAGTGTTTCGAGCATCGCCTGGATGTCATTCGAGCGGGGACCGATGTGGCGAGGGGCGAAGGCGTCCGACCGGGTGGCGACGAGGGAACTGTTCTTGGTCATCGAGGGTGTGGGCCGTATCTGCGGTTAGGCTTCCGCGGGCGCGGGAGGGGGGCCACGTCCGGATCTTGGATCGGGACGGGCGGGCAGTCTAGCCGTCCTTTCTCACAAGGTCACGCCGCGAGGTGGGGCACATGGTTGCGAAACCAAGGAAAGCTTCGGTAGGCTTCGTGCACATGCTCGGTTCATGGCAAACGACGGGCTCGACTCCCCCGCAACCCGTTTCGGAGATTGGTGGCGTGTCGAGGCTCGCTTCCGGAGTGGGAGGCGAACTCGTCGCCTCGGCGCTCGGCGTCGTCGCGTGCGTCGTCGCCTACTTCCTGTTCCGGGTGATCGTCCTCCGGGTTCTCGAGAAGATCTCGCGGACGACCGACAACGACCTCGACGATCGTCTCGTGGAGTTCGTCCGGAAGTTCTCGGTATGGGTGTTCATGTTCCTGGCGCTCATGTGGGTGCTGATGGTCTACGAAGTCGACGTCTCGCCCTTGCTCGCCGGCGCGGGAATCGCCGGCATCGCCATCGGCTTTGCGGCGAAGGAAGTCCTCGCCGACATCCTCGCCGGCATCTTCCTGATCGCGGACCAACCGATGCGCACCGGCGACCGAGTGAAGATCGAACGCATCGGCTCGGAGTGGGGTGGTTGGGGCGACGTCGTCGACATCGGCCTGCGCCGCACCCGCATCCGAAACAGCGACGGCGTGATCGTCAACTATCCGAACAGTGTCCTCTCGTCGTCGGTGATCACGAACTTCTCGTACGAGACGACGCCGATCCGAGTCCGGGTGCGTTTTCAGGTCGCGTACGATACCGATCTCGATGCCGCGGTCGAAGTGGCGCGGCGAGCCATCCAGAAGGCCGGCCGCGTGTTGGAGGAGACAGCGGAGGTCGTGGTCAGGTCGGTGTGGGACGTGTCCAGGGGTCACGCCACGAGCGGAATCCTTCTCGAAGGGCGCTACCGCATCGAGGATGTCCGGAACCGCACGAAGATCCGCTCCGCCGTGCTGCGTTGCCTCGTCGCCGCCCTTCGCGAGTCGGGCATCGAACTTGCGGTGCCTGTCGTCGACCTTCAAAAGTGACCCCCTAACCATCCACACATGATCGCTAGCCTCGCTCTGCTCGTCCTTCCCCAGGCACCCGTTACTACTCAAGACCCGAATCCGGTCGCCAGCGTCGAGCATCTGATCACGAAGGAAGGCATCGCCGCGTGCGTGCGCTATCTCTCCGACGATCTGCTGGAGGGGCGCGGCGTCGGGACGCGCGGCGACAAGTTGGCGCGTCGGTACCTCGCTTCGCAGATGGAGCTCTTCGGCATGAAGCCAGGCGGTCTCGACGGGACGTGGGAGCAGCCGGTGAGCCTGTTCGGCATCACCGCGAAGGTCCTGATTCCGATGACCGTCACTGGCCCGAAGGGCAAAGCCGTGTTCACGGCGCCGAAGGACTACACGGCCGAGTCCGGTCATCCCGGAGCAAACTCGGAGTGGAAGGACGCCGATGTCGTGTTCGTGGGCTACGGCATCGACGCGCCGGAACAGAAGTGGGATGACTACAAGGGCGTCGATCTGAAGGGGAAGGTCGTCCTCGTGATGAACAACGACCCGTCCTCGGATCCGAACCTGTTCGCCGGCCCGACGCGACTCTACTACGGTCGATGGTCGTACAAGTTCGAGGAGGCAGCGCGCCGGGGCGCCGTGGGTGCGATCGTCATCCACACCACGCGGTCCGCCGGGTATCCGTTCCAAGTGATTCAGAACGGCCACGGGCGCGAAGACTTCTGGCTCCCGTTCAAGCCAGCGGATGCGACGATGGCAGTTCGCTCGTGGTGTTCCGAGGAGGCTGCCCGAAAGATGGCGGCGCTCGGCGGTCACGATCTCGACGCTTTGCGGAAGGTCGCGGAGACTCGTGCCTTCAAGCCGGTCCCCCTGGGTGTTCGCGTCAACCTCAACATGTCGAATCGAGTTCGCCGGATCGACTCCGCCAACGTCATCGGCAAGCTCGAAGGCAGTGACGCCGAGTTGAAGAGCGAAGCCGTAGTCGTCACGGCTCACTTCGATCACCTCGGCATTCGCGCGCCCAAGAAGGGTGACAGCATCTACAACGGGGCCCTCGACAACGCGTCGGGATGCGCGGGAATGCTGACCCTGGTCCGCGCCTGTGGTGCGTTGAAGATCAGGCCGAAGCGGACGATTCTCTTCACGTTCGTCACGGCGGAAGAGTCCGGCCTTCTCGGGTCGCTCTACTTCGCGCGCAATCCGACCTACCCGCGCAAGAAGATCGTCGCGAACTACAACCTGGACAGCATCAACATCTGGGGGGCGACGAAGGACATCGCGATGGTGGGCTACGGCAAGAACTCGCTCACGGGCGTCGCGGACAAGGTCGCCCGGCGCAGGGGCCGCGTGCTCATTGCCAATCCGGACGTCTCGTTGGGTCTCTTCTACCGTTCGGATCACTTCTCGTTCGCGCGTGTCGGGATCCCCTCGGCGTACTTCAAGGCTGGCAGCGACTTCTACGTGAACAAGCGCGGCAAGAACCTCGTGAAGGGCGCGTACACGCGCACGCGCTACCACCAGCCGAACGACGAGTTTCACGACAAGTGGGACCTGCGCGGCGCGGTCGAAGACATGCGCCTCGTTCTCGAGTGCATCATCGTGACGGCGAATGCTGATGACGCCCCGAAGTGGTCACCCGGCGACGAGTTCGAAAAGCTTCGCTAGCCGTACAAGAATCCGCCGCGGCCTCGCGGTCGCGGCGGTTCGATCGACATCGTGCTGCCGGTTATGGCAGTGGGGCGACTTGGGTGACAAGGCCGCTGACGATGTCCGCGGCTTCGTACGTCGCGTTGCCGTCGGCGATCAGGCAGGGAGTCTGGTCCTTGCCGCCGACCGTCGTCAGTTCGGAGTTCGCTGCGGCGTCGTCGGTGACGTTCTTGACCGTGATGCTGCTGCCCAAGTGGAGGTTGTCCACGGCGAGCTGGGCAGCGCGGCTGGGGCCACATGCGTTCTTGATGTAGAGCGTGCCCGACGCGCTGCCGGGTCCGGCGAGGGTGTCGCCGCCGATCTTCTCGCACTCCGCGGCGAGTTGAGCGATGTCGCGACGCCCAGGCGGGCCGTCGGAATGCGCGTAGCGTACGATGCCCTCACGGTCGGTGATCACGGTGGCGCGATCGCCGATGCCGTGGTCTTCGATCCAGAGGCCGAGGCTCTTGCAGTAGCCACCCTTGGGATGGAAGTCAGCGAGCAGCGGGAACGAGACGCCGCCGAGGCTGCTGCCCCAGTTGGCGTGGGAGTAGACAGTGTCCACGCTGACACCCAGAACCTGGGTGCCGGCCGAGCGGAAGCGGTCGAGGAGCGCCTCCGTCTCGGGAACTTCGTGGCTTCAAGTGGGGGTCCAGTCGAGGGGATAGAACAGCAACATCACGTTGCACTTGCCCAGAAAATCAGACGAATTGACTTCGCGGCCAAACTGATCTTTCAGGGCGAAGTCTGGTGCCTTTTGGCCGACTTCGATCATGGGTTGGTTTCCTTTCGTTGCACGTCCATCCGCCGTGGATGGTTTCGGGGGGAGGTGATTGTCCGACGGAGCGGCGGTGGTTCCATCGCAATCGAGAAGAATCTGGCGCTACTTCGAGAGTGTCACGCGCTGCAACAGCGCGCGAAGGTGTTCCCGATACACCTCGGGCTTGTCGTTGCTGACCTGGCCGTGTTTCGAGCCCTCCTCGATCCAAAGGACCTTCCGAGGTTCGGGGGCGGGCAGGGCCGCGAAGCACTCGCGGACCACGTCCGGTGGGACCCGATAGTCGTCGCCCGCGCCGACGAACAGGGACGGCAACGTCTCCGGGAGGCTCTTGAAGACGTCGATCGGTCGAATGTCCCCCATGTCGAAGTCGGACCAGAGTTCCAGGTGCCAGAGCACGATCGACGTGAAGAATCCCGGTAGACCGACCGCGCGCTTCAGTTGTCGATGGGCAGTCTCGAGCATGTTGGTCATCGGCGCCTCTAGAACCAGCCCGCGCAATTCCTTTATCTTGGGCGCGGCGAGGGCGGCGGCTACCCCGCCCATGCTGACGCCAAACAGGATCAGCGGCGCGCGGATTCCGCCCGGGCGTCCGCGCAGGTATTCGACTGCGGCGAGCACGTCATCTTGTTCCTTGTATCCGAAGGTGAACGCGTGGTGCTCACTCCCCCCGTGGTTCGAGAGTTCGATGAGCAGTACGTCCGAGTCCAGGTTCCGGAACATGGCGGCGATGGGCTCGACTTCCATCGCGTTGCGGAAGAGGCCGTGCACGAGGACGACGACCGCCGTCGGCTTGTCGTCACGACATGGAACGAAGAACGCGCGCAGCTTGCGTCCCTCGGTGTTCGTGAAGTGCACCACGCGTTTCGCGATCGCGTCGACGCTCTCGGGTGTCTTCGGCGTACCATTCTCGAGTGATTGGCGGTCCTGACAGATCCAGGTGCCATTCTCGTCGAACACGGGTCCGAGGTAAGCCCTCTCGTCGCTTCGCGTGCCGACGACTTTTGAACCGAGGAAGCCGAGGATGCCAGGAAGCACGACGAACGCGTACACCGGCAACAGGATCAATTGGCGGACGAACAGCTTCTTCCAGAATCCGGGTGCGCGCCGTCGTTTCTTGCTCAGACCGCCCTGCATGATCCATGCGAGCAGAAACGCCGCGAGGACGATGACGAGCATGAACTTCCCGATGAGAGTCACGGGTTCCTACTTCGCAGCCACGTAGTCCACGACCAACACCTTGTCCAACGACGGCAGCAACAGCTCGACAAACTCCTTGTGTGCTGGGTGCGGCAGGTAGGCCGCGCGTCCCGCTGCGTCCTCGAACGTTACGACGAAACAATGTGTGAACCCGTCGGCTTTGTCTTCCACGCTCACGTCGGTTCCCCATTCGAAGCCGACGATCGATGGGATACGCGACGGTAGGCCGCCAAACTTAGCCTCGATTGCGCGTGTCTGTTCCTTCGTCGTGCCATCCTTGAACTTGAACAACACGACGTGGCGCAGCTTGCCGAAGTGGGAAAAAGAGGTGCAACCGCCACCGAGAACGAGGGCGGCGAGAACGAGGACGAGGGGTTGGTGCTTCATGATGCTTGCGTGCACTGTAGCACCGACCCGTCGAAGACGGACCGGAGCAACTTCGTCGTCAGCGGTGGTTCTCGGCCCCGAACTTGACCCTGTCGCCATCAGCCAGGATCTTCTGGAGCTTCGGCTTGTAGTTCGCTTCGTACTTCTTCAGCGCATCGCTGGAAGGCAGGCGCTCCACCAACATGTGCTCCTTCATCCAATCGTCGATGTCCCACGTGCAACCGTCGACTTCGCCGTACCAGAACCCCGTCGTTCTCTCGGAGGTCTCTCCCGCATCCAACTCTGGCAGCAAGGACAGGTCCAGAATGAGTTTTGTCTTCTTGCAGACGAACTCTCTGGACTTCTTCTCTTGAGATTGAAGGTGGCCGGTGATCAGGGCCGTGAGCAGACCGGCAAAGAGGAAGGGGGCAACACTGTTCATGCGAGACTTTCTCCAAGAGCAACCACGGATCATAGCCGTGCAGGATCCGCCGCGCGCCCAACGCACGCCCTCGCCAAGCCCCTCGGTACGTGAAAGCACCCGCGCGCGAGTTTCGCGACGCGGGTGCGTTGGGCGTTCGAGCCGGCGGTTCTAGTTTTCCAGTCGCAACGTCGCCGCGTTGCTCGCCATGTGGTACGTGCCGTTCGTATCGTAGACGATGAACGCGTGGGTCAGCGTCATGTTGGTGAGCGACGGGAGCCCTGACGGAACGTTGAACGACGCGGTCGCCATCCCGGTGTTGTCGAGCTTCCCGCGGAAGTTGCTGAACATCGGTGAGTTCGCGTAGCCGAGAGTGATCTCGGTATACATGTCGATGTTGAGCGGGATGTGCACGCCGTTGAGCGTGATGCCCGGGTTCGATCCCGTCACGGAGCCGAACACGTGGTACAGCTTGTTCGCGTGGGCGGCGCCGGCGGCGAGGGTCATCTTCTGTGCCCCCGCCGTCTTCAGTGAGAGTTTGTGCGTGTCGGTCAATAGCGTGAGCTCCTTTCCGGAGAACACGCGTGCCATGCCGGTCGAGAGGGCGCTCCCGGTGTCGTCATCGGGTGCGCCGACGATGAAGTCGGCGTAGCCGTCCTTGTTGATATCGCCCAAGGAGCCGATGGAGGCGCCGAACGCGTCGTTCTTCGAATCGCCGTAGAACACGTCGAGTCGGCTGCCGTCCTTGCCCGAGAATACACTCGCGCTCCCCGCGCCCTTGGCGAAGCGAGCTCCGACCAGGATGTCGGGGGTGCCGTCCTTGTTGACGTCACCACCGAAGGAGACAGACGATCCGAACCAGTCGCCGGCTGCATCGCCCGCGAAGACTCGCAGCAACTTGGTGTCCTTACCCGAGAAGAGGTGCACTGCACCATTGTCGACGTGGGGTCGGTCTTCGCTGCGCGCGCCCACGAGGATGTCCGGCCTTCCATCGCCGTTCACGTCGGTACCACCGTCCACGGCCCACCCAAACCTGTCATTGTACTTGAGTCCCACGAACGTGTGGAGGGGTGCGGACGTCTTGCCCGAGATGATCGTGACGGTTCCGAGTCCCTTTTGGCCTTTGGGTGCGCCGACGAGTATGTCGGGGGTGCCGTCGTTGTTGACGTCGCCGGCGCCACTCACGGAGAATCCGAAGCCGTCCATGATCTTGGCGCCGTTGATGTGCGCGAGCAGCTTGCCGTCCTTGCCCGAGACCACCTTGATGTAGCCTGGCAGGCCGACCAGGCTGGGTTGAGGCGCGCCGACCACGACGTCGGGATAGCCGTCGCCGTTGATGTCGCCGATGCCGTCGACCGAGTTGCCGAACTGGTCACCGCCGATGTCGCCAGCGATCGTGAAGAGAATCGAACCGTTCTTGCCCGAAAACACGCGGGCAAATCCAGGGGCCTTGCCTCAACCACAGTCCTCGGGGGCGCCGACGATCACGTCATCGTAGCCGTCCTTGTTGATGTCCCCGGCTGCGCCGACAGCTCGACCGAACGTGTCGTTCGTATCGATGCCACGCAGGTTGAGGAGGACCTGACCGTCCTTTCCGGAGAACACTGTGGCGAATCCGATCTTGCCGATCTCGTCGCCGCCGACGATGAAGTCTGGGTAGCCGTCCTTATTGACGTCGCCGGCGCCGCTGACGCCCGCGCCGAATTGGTCGAATTGCTTGCCGCCGAAGACGGAGCAGATCTTGTTCTGTGCGGTGATCCCCGTGGCCAGGAGCGCGCCTATGGCGAGGGATGTGATTGTGGGACGGAGTTGCATGGCAAATTTCAGTGAATGGGAGGTGGAGGGCAGCCCGACGGGGTAAGGGCCTGCAGGAATGGTAGCTCAGGGCCCATCCTTCGAGAAGGGGCCTCCAGCCCCCTGGTCCCGTGTCGACCGCGGCATCGGCACAACGCAGCCACGGATTTCTCGGATTCCTCTCTCGCCCGACCGGAAGAAGGTCTCCGGTTAACAGTACAGCTTGAAGTGCCGCAGGAGCGTCGTACGCACCCCGAGCGCTCGCAATGTGGTCTTGTCCGTGGCGATCTTCAGCCATGAGGTCGGCGTTGACCGCAATTCGTTCGCGCACCGGATCATGATGATCTTGAAGTTCCACAGGTTGGCGGTCGCGAAGCCGAGCGTGTCGTGCATCCCGAAGATCGCTTTTTCTTCTCCGCGGGGAGCGAGTCGGCGCGTTTCTTCACGGTGGCAGCAGGCGGGCGGCCCGCGCGAGGTCCAGGGCCTGCAGCTCGTCGAAATGACGACTGCCGCGGCGCCAGGCGCGATCAGCCTGTCGCACTGACACCCCGCCGATCGGGGCGAGTCTAGGTCTTCCGCCGCCGCCCGAGCAGGTACTGGCCAGGCCAGTGCTGATCGGCGAAGTCGTACTCGTCGGAGGCCTGCAGCGTCAGGTAGGGGTTGCCGAGGTGGGGGCGGGCCATCACGCACAGGTCGGTGCGCTCCGCTGCGAGGATCGTGTTGCAGTGGTCGGCGCCCTGGATCGCGCCCACGGCCATCACGGGGATGCCGACTTCGTACTTGATGCGTTCGGCGAACGGCACCTGATACATCCGGCCGTACTCCGGTTTGGACTCCGGCGAGTTGCCCGCGGTCGAGACGTCGACGGCATCGCAGCCGCGCTCTTGCAACGCGCGGGCGATCGCGACCGCGTCGTCGCCGGTCAATCCTTCATCGCCGACCCAGTCGGTCGCCGAGATGCGCACGGATATCGGCTTGTGCTGAGGCCACACTTGGCGCACGGCGTCGAATACTTCGAGTGGATAACGCAGTCGGTTCTCCAGGCTGCCGCCGTACTCGTCGGATCGCTTGTTCGACATTGGCGACAGGAAGCTCGACAGGAGGTAGCCGTGCGCCATGTGCAACTCGATCATGTCGAATCCCGCGGCGTCGGACATCTTTGCGCTGGCGACGAACGCGTCCCGCACCGCGTCCATGTCTTCGCGATCCATCTCTCGCGGCGTCCGCCACTCCGGGTAGAACGGGATCGGGGAGGGACCGATCGTCTGCCACGGCTCCTCGGCCTCGACCAGCGGCACGTCGTCGCCCTCCCACGGGTGCGAGACCGAACCCTTGCGACCCGCATGCGCGAGCTGAATGCCGATCTTTGCCCGGCTGTTCGCGTGCACGAAGTCGACGATCCGCTTCCACGCGGATTCGTGCTCCGTCGCGTACATCCCTGTGCAACCTGGCGTGATCCGTCCGTCCGCCGTCACGTTTGTCATCTCGGTGATGATCAGCCCGGCGCCGCCGATCGCGCGGCTGCCGAGGTGCACGAAGTGCCAGTCGTTCGGTGTGCCATCGACCGCGGAATACTGGCACATCGGAGACACGACGACCCGGTTCTCGAGGTGCATCTCGCGCAGCTGAAACGGCGTGAACATCGGGACCGGGACACTGCCGTCGCTGTCCGGCTTCGCGCCGACCATCTCGGCGAATGTTTCCCGCGCTCGAGCGATCAACTCCGGATCGCGCAGCTCGAGGTTGTCCCACGTGATGCGCTTTGACCGACACATGAGGTTGAGTTTCAGGAGCACCGGGTGCTGCTTCATGTAGCGCGCCGAGTTCTCGAACCACTCCAGGCTCGTCTGTGCTGCTTTTTGCGTCTTGATCACCTCGACGTAGCGCGCATCTTGGTAGGCCTTCAACACGCCGGGGATGTCGTCGGTTCCGTGCTCCAGGAAAGCGTCGCGCAGGGCGATCGTGTCCTCCATCGCCAGCTTCGTCCCCGAACCGATCGAAAAGTGCGCGGTGTGCGCGGCGTCACCAATCAGGACGATGTTCTCGTGACTCCACGTCTCGTTCGTGATCGTGGGGAAGGTGCGCCACGCCGATCCGTTCGTCAGCAGATCATCGTCGCCGAGCTCGTCGGCGAAGATCTCCTTGCAGAAGGCTGCTGACTGCTGCTCATCCAGTTTGTCCAGTCCGGCCCGTTTCCACACGTCCTCGTGGCACTCGACGATCCACGTGCTCGTGCCCTTCTCGAAGGGGTACGCGTGGACCTGAAACAAGCCCCACTCGGTCTCCTTGAACACGAACGTGAATGCCGTCAGGTGTTTCGTTGTTCCAAACCAGGCGAACTTGCACTCGCGCCAGTCGACCGTCGGTTTGAAGTGCTCTTCGTGCTCCTTCCGAATCCAACTGTTGGCGCCGTCCGCGGCGAGGATCAGGTCGGCGTCCGCGAATTGGTCGAGACTCTCGATCTCCGTCTCGAAGTGCATCTGGACGCCCAGGTCCCGACACCGTTCCTGCAGGATCATGAGCAACTTCTTTCGACTCAGCCCGCAGAAGCCGTGCCCCGTCGACGTCACGCACGTCTCGGCGTAGTAGGTCTCGATGCTGTCCCAGTACGCGAAGTTCCTGCGCACCTCGGCGAAGCTCTCTGGGTCCGCGGCCTCGATGTTGTCCAGCGTTTCGTCCGAGAACACCACACCCCAGCCAAACGTGTCGTCGTGGCGGTTGCGCTCGAAGAGCTGGATGTCGGCGTCCGGATACGCCTTCTTCATCAGGATGCTGAAGAAGAGGCCCGCGGGACCGGCACCGATGCTGACGATCTTCATGGTCCAGGCTCAGGCATCGCGAAGCGCCGCGAGCATCTCGCCGACCTCGGTGAACTTCTGCCGAATCCGTCCGTCGGCTTCGCCGCGTTCCTTCTCGATCTTGTCGAGTAGCTGCCAGTCCGAATACGTGACGAATCGGATATTGCGTTCACCCAGCAGAGCGACCATCTGTCCGCTCTCGTCCGCGGGCAGCTCCTCAGCCGTCTGTCCGGCGAGGTCTTCGACCATCTTCTCGACCGTCGCTTTTGAATCCGGACTGTTCGTGCCGATCAGGCCCGATGGTCCGCGCTTCGACCAGCCGACGACGTACTGGTTCGGCACCACTGTGTCGTCGTCCGCAGAGGCGACCACGCGACCATCCTTGTTCGGAATGATCCCCCAGCTTTGATGGAAGGGCACGCCGGGAATTTCTATGCCGCGATAGCCGATGGCCTTGAACACCATCTGTACGGACTCCTCCGCGTAGGAGTCGAGAGCCCGCGGCCTCGGCGTCCCATCCTTCGACTCGTACAACTCATTGCGTTGCAACCGTACGCGGACGAGCTTGCCGTTCTCCCCGTGCAACTCGACCGGAGACACGAGCGACTGGCAGTGAACCTTGCGCTCTTGGTCCCCGGCGCCGGTCTTCGACGCCTCCGTCAGGAAGTTCAGGTTCTTCGGCGCGGCTTTCGGGGCGTCGCCGCTCTCGAGCCACTTCGCCGTCACCGGGTCGACGATGACACTTTCGGGATCGACGACGAGGTCGACGCCGTCGAGCTCGGCGATCTCGGCGATCTCCTTCGGCGAGAAGGCGGCCTGCGCCGGACCACGGCGACCGAGGAGGATCACTTCGCGTATCTTGCTCTCGCGCAGGGCTGCCAAAGCGTAGTCCGCGATGTCGGTCTCGGCGAGGTGATCGGGGTCTTGGATGAGCACCCGGCACACGTCCATCGCGACGTTGCCGTTGCCGACGACCGCGACTCTCGTCGAGTTCGCGAGGTCGAACTTGCAGTCCCTGTAGTCGGGGTGACCGTTGTACCAGAACACGAATTCCGTCGCGGATACGCAGCCTTCGAGGTCTTCGCCTTCGATGCCGAGGTCGCGCGAACTCTCGTTGCCCACGGCGTAGATAATCTGGTCGTAGTGCGCGGTGAGGTCTTCGACCTGGATGTCGCGCCCGAGCTTGACGTTGCCGAAGAACCGGAAGTTCGGGTGGGCCGCCGTCTTCTCGTAGACCCGGATCACGTTCTTGATCTTCTGGTGGTCTGGCGCGACGCCGCCGCGTACGAGTCCGTACGGCGTGGGCAGCCGATCGAACACGTCACAGCGTGCGTCGAGGCCGTCGACCTTGAACAGGGCGTCGACCGCGTAGAACGCGGACGGACCGGAACCGATGACTGCTACCCTTAGCGGGCGGGAGGGGCTACCGATGGGAGATTCTGACATGAGCGGGTGGAAATCTTCGAATCGGAAAGGCTCGCATGAGCGTTCGGGCAGGGCAAGAACCTGCGCGAAGAAGATCAGGCCGGATCGTCCAGCAGCGCCCGGAGTTCGAGAGCGAGAAGCTCCGGTTCCAGGGGCTTTTGCATGAACCGCGACCGCGGTACCTGGTTGCCCACGTCGTTCTCCGGCGGTAGTCCTGATATGAACAGCACGGGGATGTCCGCATTTTGCTCCCTGATCCGCTCCGCGAGCTCAGCGCCGGTCATCCCTGTCATCGTCAAATCCGTGACCACCGCGTCGAATGGGCGGTCCGGATGGCTGAGCGCGCTCTCCACGGAGTCTGCCGTCATCACGTCGTAGCCAGAAGCGCGGAGGATGCGATCCATCACGTGTCGCACCTGATCGTCGTCCTCCACGAGCAGGACCTTCTCGCCGGCGCCGGGGCGTCCAACCGGTCGCCGCGAGGCAGAGGGAATCAGGTCCGACCAGGGCAGGTAGAGCGTGAACTGCGCGCCGCGACCCGGGCTGCTCGCGACGAGGATGTGGCCGCCCATCCTGGTCATCGCGCTCTGCACCGAGTTCAAGCCGAGGCCCGAGGCCTTGCCGGGGCTCTTGGTCGTGAAGAACGGTTCGAAGACCCGTGCCATCGTCGCCTCATCCATGCCCTCCCCGTCGTCGGACACAGAGACGACAACGTACGGTCCCGCGCCGATTTCCACGCCGTCGATCACGGTGTCCTCCGGGAGATTTTGACGGCGGGTTTCGACGATCAGCGACCCGCCGTTGGGCAGGGCATCGCGGGCGTTCAAGGCGAGGTTGAGGATGATCTGTTCGATGGCACCGCCTGGCGCGAACACGATGGGGTTCTCGGCGTCGAGTGATTCCTGGAGAGAGATGTCCTCCGGGAAGACCGGGGCGAGATCTTTCAGCGTGTCGTGGATGACGTCGTGCACGTTGAGTGGCTTGGGATCCTTCAACTGGCGACGCGACAGGCCCGTGAGCTGGAGCGTCAACAGTTCGGCGCGTCGCGTCGCCGCCAGGATGGCTTCGAGACTCTCCGCAGTCATCTCCTTGTCGTCCCCGTCTTCGCGAATCTGATCGGCGTAGCCGCGGATGATCGTCAGGATGTTGTTGAAGTCGTGGGCGATCCCGCCCGACATCCTGCTGATCGTCTCGAGTTGCTCGGTCTTCAGCTTGCCCTGTTCGAGCTGCTTGCGCATCGTCACGTCGCGCGCCATGCTCTGGATCACGGCGACCTTTCCTGTCTCCGGCAACCCGTGCGAACTGAGTTCGAGGATCCGGTCCTCCTTCGCCCCGGAGGTCGGGTCCCGACCGATGACGCGAATCTGCGTCGTCCCTGGCGAGTGATGTTGGATCACCTTGTCGAGATGGTCCGCGAAGAGCGCGCGCGCTTCTTCGTCCGCCGCGAGGTCCGCGAAGTGGGTGCCGACCACTTCATCCCGCCGTTTTCCAGTGACCCGTTCGATCGACTGGTTGATCGTCTGAATCACGCCTTCGGGGCTGAGCGTGAACAGGGTGTCCCGAGCGTTCTCGAAGAGGTTGCGGTAGCGACTCTCTTCCACTGCGAGCCGCGAGGTCCGTCCGACTTGCCGCCGCCACTTGACCAAGAGCCAGATTGCGACGATTGCAATTGCCGGCAGGAACGTCAGCGGGATCCAATCCGGGATGGTTGTCAGCACGGTCGGTTCGAGTCTGCGAGACGAGGGTGGGGTGACGGGTCAGGCGAGCTTACCGACGGTGCCATCCCGGCGCGACGTAAGGCGCGATGAAATTGCATCGCGCCCGGCGCGGTCTCCGCTAGGATCCCCGGCCCGAAAGAACAGAAACGTTGAAAGCCTTGAAGACACTCGTCGCCGCGATCTCCTCGTTCCTTCTCGTGATTCTCCTGCAGGTGCCGTGCGCCGCGCAGAAGCATCCGCACGCAATGACGTACGGCCCGGCCATGGCCGGGACGTGGCAGGCCCTCTGGCCCCGCGACAACTTCGCGCTCAAGGGCGTGTCCATCCGCGTGGGGGGTGCTGAATCTTCTGCCCAGGTGATCTTCGATACTGAGTTGCTGCGGGTGTCGGCGATCGCGTTGGACCACCGCCAGGAGCTGCGCGGCACGGCGTACGACGGCGCGCACGGTCCCGGGCTCAAGATCGTCGGCAACCAGGTGCTGGCGACGCCAGTCGGTCCGGGCTGGGCATTTGCCGGGAGCTTCAACGATCCGCGATTGATCCCGCACGGCCCGCTGCCCAAGACATGGGGGCGATACAAGGGTCTGTACCTGCACGGACAGAAGGTCGTCTTGCGCTACGACGTCGGTGGCTGTGACGTGCTGGAACACTTCGAGGTGTCGGGCAAGGGCGACGGTCGTCTGCTCACGCGGATCCTCGATCTCGGAAAGAGCACGAAGCAGATGACCATGATGGTTGGCCTGCGTCAAGGGGCGCGGCCGAAGGTGATCGGCACCAACCTCGTCGTTCTCGAATACGAAGTGAAGGCCACGGGGATCGCGTCGACCGAGAAGGCAGGCCGAGCCTGGACGGACCTCGCGATGGGCGCGCCGTCGAACAACGACTACGCGGATGCGCGCAGTGGCAATGGCGTCGAGACGCGATTTGTCGAGGGCTTCGGCAAGCCCGACAAGAAATCCGGCGCGGAGGGCAGCAACCTGCCGCGACTGCACGACGGGTTCGCCGCTCGCAACGCCGACGACAGGGACCGCACGACGTGGTTCCGTGGTCGTGGCCCAGCCCGCATGGTCACCGATCTCAAGAAGACGATCCACATCGGCCAGATCAACACCTTCTCGAGGCACCGCAACCAGCGGGCGCCGCAGCGCTACATCTTGTATGGCAGCGCCGCCGCCAAGGCTCCTGACGGAAAGGCCAAGAACCCGAGGAGAGTTGGTTGGAAGATGATCACCTCGGTCGACTCGCGCTCTCTGGGCAATGGCGGCATGCACGGCGTGCGCCTGGCGAAGGGCGAGGGGACGATTGGACAATACCGCCACCTGCTGTGGATCAGCCGGCACAAGGAGACGTTCTTCACCGAGTTCGACATCTACGACGCCGAAAACAAGCCGAGGAACAGTTCACCCGGTCGTCGCGGTTCGTACGTGACCGGCGTGGCGTTGTCCGGCGCGCCTGCCGGAGCGAAGCTCGAAGTCACTGACGGTTCGGTTCGGCTGAAGTTGCCGGCTCGAGGATCCCGCGAGCAGCTCAAGCTCGTGTTCTTCGACTGCTCGGGTGATTCGTTTGCGAACGTCAAGAAGAAGGTCGCAGCCCTGGCTCCCGCGACTTCGCTCGCGGCGATGACCAAGGGCGGCCCCAGGCGTTGGTCCGATGGCGTGAGGACCAAGGGGGCTCTCGGTCGTGGCAAGGGCGCGTACGTCGTCGACCGGCTGGGTATCCCTTCCGACGGCGAGACCGCTTCGCACCTGCGATTCGGCGGGTTCGACTTCTTCTCGGACGGTCGCGCGGCGCTCTCGACGTGGAACGGCGATGTCTGGGTGCTTTCCGGGATCGACGCGAAACTCGAGAACTTGAAGTGGAAGCGCTTCGCGACGGGTTTGTTCGATCCGCTCGGGCTCAGGATCGTCGACGACGTGATCTACACGCTCGGTCGCGACGGCATCAACCGATTGCACGATCTGAACGGCGATGGCGAGGCTGACTTCTACGAGTGCTTCAACAACGAAGTGTTGATGACGAAGAGCTTCCACGAATTCGCGTTCGATCTGCAGACCGACAACGAGGGCAACTTCTACTTCTCGAAGGGTGGCCCCGTGCGCCCAGGCGGTCGCGGCTTCGACAAGCTCGTCCCGCATCACGGTTGCATCCTGAAGGTCAGCAAGGATGGCTCGAAGCTCGAAGTGTTCGCGACAGGTCTGCGCGCGCCGAACGGCATGGGGGTCGGTCCGAACGGTGAGGTCACTTCGGGAGATAACGAGGGGACGTGGGTCCCGGCTTGCCGACTCAACTGGATGAAGAAGGGCACGTTCAACGGTTGCGTCGACACGGCGCACCTGCCGACGAAGCCCACGATGTACGACTACCCGATCTGTTTCATGCCGATGCGGATCGACAACTCCGGTGGTGGCCAGGTGTGGGTGACCACGGACAAATGGGGACCGTTCGAGGGCGATCTCCTGCACCTGTCGTACGGCAAGTCCACGCTCTTCAAGACCATGCGCGAGGAAGTCGACGGCGTCACCCAGGGTGGCGTCACGCCGTTCCCCTTGAAGTTCACGTCGAGCGCCATGCGGGCGCGGGTCCACCCGAAGACCGGGCAGTTGTTTGTCTGCGGCTTCCGCGGTTGGCAGACGAACGCCGTGAAGATGACCGGGTTCGATCGCGTGCGCTACACCGACAAGCCGGTGCGGATGTTGACGGCGCTGAAGACAGCCAGGGATGGCGTCTACCTGACGTTCACCTGCCCGCTCGACAAGGAGACGGCGGAGGATCCGGAGAGCTACGAAGTCGAGGCCTGGAACTACCTCTGGACGCGGAAGTACGGTTCTCCCGAAGTTTCGACCGTCGGCGCCGATCCGAAGGCCAACAAGGGCGCGAAGCCGAAGCACGATGCATGGCAGGTCGAACGCGCGACGTTGCAGGCCGACGGCAAGACCGTGTTCTTGAAGCTGCCGGACATCAAGCCGGTGATGCAGATGCGCGTCAAGTTCGATATCGATGCGGCGGACGGCGAGAAGGTGAAGTCCGAGCTCCACAGTTCGATCCATCGCCTTCCCAAGTAGGCACGGTCGATGAAGAATCTTGGGCGGTGGATCGGCGTCGCATGCATGGTCGCAGTTCCGGCAGCGGCGATCTTCTACCTGTACAGCAAGCCCGAAGCCGGTGGGGGACGGGAGGTCGAAGAGGGGCCGCCCTACGTGCCGCCACCGCTGTACTCCGGACCGCCGGAAGAGGGGTTGTCGTTTGCATCGCAGGCTGACCCGAAGAAGACGGACGCGCGGAGTTTCGCGCACCTCGCCCTGTACGTTCCCGAAGGGGAACGCGCTTCGAGCTTCCTGCCGGAGGGTGCCTTCACCGCGACATTCAAGGGCAAGCTGAAGGTCCCGACTCGCGACCGCTACACCTTCACGTTCGTCGGAACGGGGAAGTTCGAATTGGTCGTTCACGAAAAGACCGACAAGACCGTGGTCACGGCGGACGGTTCTGCCGAGCACGCGTCGGGCAAGCGGACGCGGCTGAAGAGGGGAGAGCATCGGTTCACGGCCCGCTACACGAGTCCCGCGAAGGGGCCCGCGATCCTTCGTGTGTACTGGGAGTGCAGCGAGTTTGCCCGCGAGCCGATCCCGCAGAGTGCCCTGGGCCACGGCGCGTCCGAGTCGCTCGCTCAGTTCAGCCGGTGGCGATCGGGTCGGCGCGAGCTGTACTGGCAGCGATGTGGGCAGTGCCACGCAGAGGAGACCCGGGGGCCCGTCGCTCCGTCCCTCGGTGGTGTCGGTGCGCGGTTGCGCGAGGACTGGATGGCGCAGTGGATCGAAGATCCCGACACGACGCGCATGCCGAAAGTGCTCCACGGCTCCTCCGCGAGCGCGGACGCCGCTGACATCGCGGCGTTCCTCGCGACGCAGGGCAAGGCATCGACCGCGCCCCAGTTCACCGACGACGACCGCGAGCGCGGTGGCGTGATCTTCGCGGACTCCGGATGCATCGCGTGCCACACGCTTCCAGAGCACCATGACGAGGCGACGGTGGCGAACCGCGTCAAACTCGACATCGTCGCCGCGAAGTTCCATCCCGCGGCACTCGTCGACTATCTGCGACAACCCGATCGTCACAGCCCTCGCGGTGGGATGCCGAATTTCGGTTTCGATGAATCCACCGCGCAGGCCCTGGCGGCGTTCTTGCTATCGCGGTCGGGGGCGAACGCGCCGCCATCGGTCTCCGGTGACGCGGCGCGCGGCAAAAGGCTGATCGCGACCAAGGGTTGTGTGTCCTGTCATGGCATCGCGGTACAAAACGAGATGCGTGCACCGGGGCGAGCCGTGACGAAGAACGGTTCGATTTCGTGTCGGGTCGCCGAGTACGGCCTGTCCGCCGAAGACGAGACGGCGCTTCAGGAGTATCTGGCGCGGCGGCCCGGTGGTTCACCGATCGCCGTTGAGACCGCCGAGTACGGAATGCAGAGGGGCCGGTGCACGAACTGCCACGGTTGGCGCGGCGAGGAGCCGCTGCTCGTCCGCGTGCGCGGCGAGACGGCGGCCTTCGCGGAGGAAGATCCCGAGGCGGGCGTGCAGCACCTGCCCCCGGACCTCACCTACACGGGGAGCAAGCTGCGGACGGAGTGGCTCGTGGGGTGGCTGAAGGGAGAGGCCAAGGACCGCCCGCGTCCGTGGATGCACATGCGCATGCCGGTGTTCAGCTTGGATCCAGAGGCGTTCGCGCGGGGCTTCGCGTTTGCCGCGGGCTACGGCCCGTCGAGCGCGAAGCCACACTGGCGCGACGGCACCGCGCTCGTCGCCGCGACGATGGGGACGGACTTCGACGCCGAACCGGCGAGCCTGGCCGACCTCGTGAAGATCGGCGAGAAGCTGATCCCCCGCGACGGCGGCCTCGGCTGCATCCAGTGTCATGGAGTGGGGGACCGTCCCGCCCAGGAGGTCTTCGAAGCCCCGGGCATCAACCTGCAGCAGACCCCCTCGAGGATCCGGAAGGAGTTCTTCCACCGTTGGTGTCTCGACCCGCTGCGCATCGACCCCTCGACCAAGATGACCCGGTTCACCGACGCGGAAGGCCTGACCGGTCTGACCGATGTCCTCGAGGGCCGCGGCCAGGCCCAGTTCGAGGCCATATGGCGCTACCTCGAGTCCCTCCCGCGCTAGGCGGCTCCCGCGGGGAAGAGTGCCCGCGGGGAGGAATCCCTACTTTGGATCAGGCGGCCCCAAGGGGATGACGCTTGACCGTTTACGTCGGTTCGGGCAGATTCTGGAGTTCCGCGCGCCGTCATGAGTCGGTGCGCGATCGGACTGGTTCGTTCCGATCCGAGGCCCTCGATCCAAGCCGCAGTCTCAACCCTCCCCACCACAAGGCCTACCGACCCCTTGCGCCATGCCCGCCCGCGGGTATCACTCTCGCTTCTCCCCGCGGGACAAGGCCAGTTCTGACGCGTCCCACCCCCAATGTTCCCCTCTTTCCAGCGATGATCAAAGTAGACAATCTGGTCAAGACGTTCGGAGCGATCCGAGCTGTAGACCACATCTCCTTCGAAGTGCAGAAGGGCGAAGTTCTCGGCTTCCTCGGTCCCAACGGCGCGGGCAAGTCCACGACGATGAAGATGCTCACGTGCTTCCTGCGACCGGACAGCGGGACCGCCGTCGTGGGTGGGTCCGACATCCTCGAGGATCCTCTCGGCGTGTGCAGCAAGATCGGCTACGTGCCGGAGAATTCGCCGCTCTACGAGGAGATGTCCGTCGAGTCGTTCCTCAAGTTCATGTGTGACGTGCGCGGCATCCGCGGGCCCGCGCGCGCAGCCGCGATCGATCGTGTGTGCGAGATGTGCGCCATCACCAACGTCTACCACCAGATCATCGGCACCCTGTCGAAGGGTTACTGTCGCCGCGTCGGTCTGGCCCAGGCCTTCCTGCACGACCCGGAAATCCTGGTCCTCGATGAGCCCACGGATGGCCTGGACCCGAACCAGAAGCACGACGTGCGGGACCTGATCAACACCATGGCGAAGGACAAGTGCATCATCATCTCCACGCACATCCTCGAAGAGGTCGATGCCGTCTGCACGCGGGCCATCATTATCGATCGCGGCAAGGTCCTGGCTGACGGCACTCCCAGCGAACTCGCCAGTCAGGGCGGCGGCAAGCTCGAGGACTTCTTCCGCCAGATCACGACGACCGACAGGGCGCCTGCCGGCGAATCTGCGAGCACCAAGGAGGTGGTCGCATGAACGCCTTCCTCGCTGTTTTCAAGCGCGAGCTGAGGAGCTACTTCGGCACTCCTCTCGCCTACGTCTTCCTGGCGCTGTTCCTGATGGTCAGCGCGGGTTGGATGTTCATGTCTGACTTCTTCCTGCAGGGCGAAGCGAGCATGGGCATCTTCTTCGCCAAGCTGCCGTGGCTGTTCGCGTTCTTCGCCCCGCTCATCTCGATGGGGATGTGGGCTGAGGAGCGACGCACAGGCAGCATCGAGATGCTGTTGACGCTGCCGCTCACGACCGGTCAGGCCGTGCTCGGCAAGTTCTTCGCCGGATGGGCGTTCATGATCATCGCATTGGTCCTGACGCTGCCGATCCTCTTCACGATCGCGTATCTCGGCGACCCTGAGATCGGCCCGGTCTTCACCGGCTACCTGGGCGCCTGCCTGCTGGCCGGCGCTTGCCTGGCCGTGAGCAGTTTCTTCTCGGTGATCACGAAGAGCCAGGTCATCAGCTGCGTGCTGGCGGTCATCGCCTGCGTGCTGTTTATCTTGATCGGCAACCCGTCGATCCAACCCATGCTTCCGGACGCGATCTCCAATCTCTTCACGTCACTGAGCTTCGCTACCCATTTCGACGTGATGCAGCGGGGCATCATCGAAGTCCAGAACCTCGTGTTCATGGCTGTGATTACCGTCGGATTCGTCCTTGCCTCGATCGTCATGCTCGACGACCGGAAAGCCGCATAGGAGAACAAACCATGACGAGCACAATGCGATCCATTCTCGGTTCCATCGGGATCCTCCTCAGTACGCTGTCGCTGGCGTTTATCCTCAGTCACTACTGCAGCAAGATGGGCGGGATCGACCTCACGGAGAACGACCGCTACACGCTGACGGAGGGCACGAAGAACATCCTGAAGAAGATTCGCCGGCCCCTCAAGGCCAGACTCTTCTACTCCCAAACAGCGATCGACAGCATCGGTACCGATCAGCTCAAGCAGTTCAACCGCGCGCACATCTACGCGCGAGACCTGCTCGAAGCGTTCGAGCGCGAGAGTGAGGGCAAGCTGTCTTTCGAGGAACTCGACCCGAAGACGTACTCCGACGCTGCGGAAGAAGCCGCGGCGCTCGGCATCCGCATCGAGCGGCTCACGGACAGTCTGACGTTCGCGTTCGGTCTCGCCATCACTTCGGATACCGGCGCCAAGGAGGTCATCCCTTTCATCAACGCGAGGGAAGAGGGCCTGTTCGAGTACAAGATCACCAAGCTCGTCGAGCGTGCATCGCGACCCGCGAAGAAGAAGATCGGTATCCTGTCGAGCCTCCCCATTCTCGGTGACAACCTGTCACGCGAGATGGCCGCGCTCATGCGGCAGCAGGGGCGCCCGGTGCGGGAGAAGTGGAACTTCGCTCAGTGGCTCAGCCTGGACTACGAGATCGACGAAATCTCGCCGAGCGCGCTGCGGATCCCCGACGACATCGACTTCCTCATCGCGATCCATCCGAAGGGATTCTCGGACGAGATTCTCTACGCCGTCGATCAGTACGTGATGCGCGGTGGCAAGCTCATCGCGTCGGCTGACCCGTTCTGCAACATGGACCAGCCACCGCCGAACCCGAGAAACCAGTTCGCAACCTTCTCGCACAAGCGCGACAGTGACTTCAACCGTCTGACGAACGCCTGGGGTGTTAAGATGGAGAAGACCGCGGCAAGAGCCGCGGACGACGCGTCCACTTTGATCATGGGCGATCGTGATCTCGCGATCATGCAGGGCGGCGTGCAACACCTGCCTTACGTCATGTTTACGGGTAGCAAGGACTGCTTCAACAAGGAAGAGGCGGTCACGCAAGCCCTCGATGACGGCGCGCGGGTCCTGATGATCCACGCTGGCATCTTGAGCAAGACGGAGGGTGCCTCGACGGAGGTCACTACGCTGATCCAGACGTCAGAGAAGGGCGGCAGGCGGAAGTACACGAACCTGGAGTTCATGAAGTACCGCCAGGACCCCGCCGGCTTGTGGGCTGCTGGTGATCCGGCGGCCGAAGACGACATGGGCAAGGAAGGGTTCGAGAATGCGAATACCGTCCTCGCCGCCTGTGTCCGAATCTCGGGCAAGTTCAAGAGCGCGTTTCTTGATGGATTGCCCGGGGACGCTTCGAAGGATGACGATCCCCAAAAGGAGATCCGAGACAAGATCAAGAAGGAACACCTGAGCGATTCCAAGGAATCGAACAACGTGCTCCTGTTCGCAGACTGCGATTGGTTGAGCAATGACTTCATCGTTGCGCCGGTGAGTTGGTTCAGCGGTCCGATGTCGAACAAGGCGGTTCTGTTCAACGCCCTGGACTTCCTCGCGGGTTCGAGTGACCTGATCAGCATCCGGTCTCGCGGGTCGGCTCGGCGTGAGTTTGACTACATCATGGATATTCGGCGCCAGGCCGCGGAGAAGACCGCGGACAAGCAGAAAGCGATCCAGAAGGAGATCGACGAGTTCCAGAAGGTCATCACGAACCTGCAGAACATCGCGACGAAGAAGGATGAGGGGATCCTCAAAGCCGAGGCCATCAAGAGAGAACGTGGGGCCAACCTCAACATTCTACGAAAGAAGCGCGAACTGAACGACGTCAAGCGCGATTCGACGATGGAAGAAGAATCGGTCAAGATGTGGGCCCAGTCGACGAACACGTACGGGTTGCCGGCGCTGGTAGCGCTGATCGGACTGATTCTCTGGATCCTGAGGATGTCCAAGCGAACCCGGCAGATGCGGGAGGACATGGCATGAGCAGCAAAGCATTCAATATCGTGGTGGTGGCCACCATCGTTCTCGTCGTGTGGTCCGTTTGGCTGGCCGCACAGTCCAAGAACGTGGTCATCGAGTTCATCCGAGGTCAGGCGTTGGTCCAAGATATCGACACGACCCGCCTGACCAAAATCGAGATCACGAAGGGCGGCAAGACCCTCGTTCTCCAGAGAGTCGCGAGCGGGTTCCTCGTCAACGACAGCTATCCGGCAGACGGTGGTCGGATCAACAATCTGATCCAGCAGTGCACCGGCGTCACGTGTGGACGGGAGATCGCCGACAACACGGATGTCCACGAAGAACTCGAGGTCGACGGCAAGTCGGAAAACTCCGTGGTCGTCCGCTTCGTCGGCGGAACCCAGGAGATCGTGGGGCTCATCGTCGGCAAGATGGAGGGGAGCGCGAACTACGTGCGCCTCGCCAATAGCGACACGGTCTTCATTTCAGAGAACAGCATCTTCGTGGATACGGATGCGCTGGCATACGTCGACAAGGAACTGATCAGCGTCGTGAACACCGAAAAGGTCGAGGTCAGTGGCGGCAAGAAGCCGTACACGATCCTCAAGGCTGGCACGGAGGATGGGGTGCTGCAGGCAGTCCCGGATGGCATGGTCGCGAAGAGCCTGGAGGTCAGGAATGTCTTCAACTCGACCCACATCATCTCCTTCAACGACTTCAGTTCCGAATCGACACTCGAGGGCGTCGAGTTCAAGCACACGTACGTCCTGACGACGGAGTCGAAGGAGCAGTACAATTTCACAATCGGCAAGAAGGGCTCCGAGTGGTGGGTCAAGGCGACGGCAAAGTACGTCGGTCCCGCGACTCTGAGCGTGGATGCGATCAAGACCGCGGATGAGGAGCAACTCAAGAAGCATGAGGCGCTGCTGCAGGCTGGCGCCAAGGTCAAGAAGTTCGCCGACAGGCACCGGAGTTGGGTCTACAAGATCTCCGAGAACAAGGGAAAGGAGTTCACCCGGGAGTTCGAGAACCTGATCGAGGAGGACAAGGTGTTCCTGAGGATCGAAGAAAAGGCGATCGGAACGGTGAGCGTTAAGCAGGCTGACGGCTCCTACACGCTCACCAGCCCGAACGAGGGCGTGTTCAAGATGAAGGACCTGCCCAAGGACAAGGAGATGCGACCGTTCCTGCCGAGCGGCATCTACGCAGCCACGACCTCGTTGGCCTGGATGGAGCGAATCGATCCGGGAGAGAATCTCGTCAAGGACGTGAAGTACGAGACGAAGTACACGACAGAGCTGAAGGACAAGGCCAGCTTCACCTTCGACATCGGCAAGAAGGAGAACCGCTTCTTCATGAAGGTGAACGCCGCGTTCGTCGGTGGGCCAAAGGACAACAGTCCAGATTCAGTCATCGCCAAGGGCGCCGTGGCCAAGTTCAACAAGTTGCACAAGGGCCACGTTTACGAAATCCCGGTTCCCGGAGTGGTCGACAACATGGTCAAGACGCTGAAGGATCTGCTGAAGGATGCTTCCGAGGAGTTGAAGGAGATCGCCGCCTCTCACATTCTCGTGTCGTTCAAGGGCTCGGCGAAGAGCACGTCGGAGCGTTCGAAGGAGGATGCGAAGAAGAAGGCGGATGAACTCCTCGTCAAGGCCAAGGCGGATCCCGGCAACTTTGCGAAGTTGGCCGAGGAGAATTCCGACGGCCCCTCGAAGACGAAGGGCGGCGACCTCGGCAGGTTCGACCGGAACACGATGGCCCCGCCGTTCACCGTCGCCGCCTTCAAGCTCAAGGTCGGTGAGGTCTCCGACGTCGTCGAGACCGAGTTCGGCTTCCATATCATCCGCCGCACCCAGTAGAAACCCCCGGAATCGTCCCCGCGAGAAACTGTCTTCAAAGACACAGGCCGCGGGGAGGTTGCCGTGGTAATAATCCCCCGATGCGGATCGTGATCGCGACGCCGGTCCAGATCGCGTCGACCCGGGGCAATAGTGTCACGGCGCGGCGTTGGCAGCGGCTGCTCTTAGAGCTGG
>Ga0114996_10002196_pt1 | contig 25374 bp, 20 predicted proteins | sample ArcticOcean_MG_C_4_FD_87039 | JGI IMG/M metagenome (GOLD analysis project Ga0114996, IMG submission 87039) | Marine microbial communities from western Arctic Ocean - ArcticOcean_MG_CB4_134 | ecosystem: Environmental > Aquatic > Marine > Oceanic | place: Arctic Ocean: Canada Basin | collected... | reverse complement strand
TACCTGGCTGGCGCCATTTTCTTCATGATTTTCATGTCGCCGGCTATAACGATGCGGCTTATTGCCGAAGAGCAGAAACTCGGAACTCTGGAGTTGATGCTCACATCGCCACTTCGAGAATTCGAAATCGTAATCGGGAAGTTCCTTGCGGCCTTCGTGATGACAATGATCATGGTTGGGCTTTCGCTCTACTTTGTGATTGTCCTGTTCGTATACGGTGACCCTGACATTGGCCCGCTATTGAGCGGCCTGCTGGGATTGGCCCTATACGCGGCGGCGACTCTGTCGGTGGGGCTGTTCGCCTCGGCGCTCAGTAGTAACCAGATCGTCGGACTGGTCGTAGGCTCTGGAATCCTCACGGCACTAACAATTATCGACTTTGTGAGCACTCGCCTGTCGGGCCTGGCATCGCAGGTGCTGGATGCATTCCAGCTTGGCGCTTCGTTCACAGTGTTCGATCTCGATAGTTTCGGAGTTGCCGAAAGTGGTCACTTCGCAGACTTTGCAAGAGGCATTATCTCTCTCACAGATATCGCCTATTACTCATCAATAACAGCAGTGTTCTTGCTCCTCACAGTTCTTGTGTTGGAAGCAAGGAGATGGCGCTAGGCCAGTTTCAGTAGATGTCAACAGATCAGCAAAATAGGCCCGAAACTAGGCCATCACCCGACTCAGTTCGAGAAAAGACATCGTTATTCACGAGTCTGAAGAACAACACGCGATCGATCAGACAAGCCCTTGCCGTAGCCGGTGTTGGAGCTGTCGTGTTCGGCGTGTTGATTTGGATATTCCTGAGGGGACTCGAAGGACCTTCGTTCATCGTGATGGGTGTTGGACTCTCGTTACTCGTCATCGACGCAGTCATTTCGATGGGGACTGTTCGTCACGCCTTGTTTGGTCGCAGGGGCCGATACGGCATGAACACAGCGATTGTGTTTGTCGTTTTTCTGACAATTGCAGTAATCGTCAACTTCGCTTTGTATCTCGCGTTGGATCGACCGAATCCTGCCGGTTGGCTTCGTATCGATACGACAGCAACAAAACAGTTCCTTCTTGAAGAGCAGGTTGTAAACACGCTCGAGAACATGAAGGAGCCGGTAAAGATCACTGTGCTCTTCCCAACAGACACCGCGGCAGACGCTGCGGCCTGGCGGGACACATCAGACATGCTCAGTGAGTTCCGACGTCGGTCGAGCGCGTATGCATTGACGTACGAGCTGGTCGACCCAGAACTGAACCCGAACGTAGCAACCAGCCTTGGCGTAACTCAGTTCCCATCTCTGGCTATTGAGGGACTAGAAAGCCGTCGAACCGAGATTGTGGTTGGTGGCGATCCAAATAACGGTTCAAACGTATTTACCGAGCAGCAAGTTGTAACCGGACTTCTCGTGATCAACCAGATCGCTCAGAAGAAGATCCTGTTCGTTACAGGACATTCGGAACGAGATGTCACTGACCCAGTATCTAATGCTAGCCTGGGGCTTGCTGGCCGTGCGCTGGCTCGTGAGAACTACATAATTCTGGTCGAAACTCTTCAGGAACTTGGAACTCGATTGGCACTGGGTGACCCACAGGAAATCCCTGCAGCAATCGTGTTGGCTGGCCCTACTCAGGATCTACTACCGGTAGACCAGCAGGCTTTACTTGGATACGCGAGGTCTGGCGGAAGCATTCTCTTTATGTTCGAGCCGTATGACACACCTGATAGCTTCAAGCAATTCCTGTCACGCTTCGCTGTAGCGGTGGGCGATGGTGAAGCCGCAGACATTGGCAGTTTCGTTGCGCCGAACCCAACATTCATCCAGGTGAAAAAGAGTAACGGTCAGCTTCCTCAGCACCCCGTTACCGATGGGTTCGAGGTGCTGTACATGCCGGGTTCGACTCACTTTGGTTGGTCTGTAGATCCCGCATCGATCCAGCTCTACGAAAACACTATTCCGATTGTCGAACAGCGGATTTTGGCTTCGACGACTATCAGCAGTTGGTCTGAGACAGATCCTGGTTCTCTAGATTTCGATATCAATAATGAACTCGGCGGTCCTCTGCCAATTGCAATCGTTTTGAAGGCTGTGGGAGAACTGGGAGTTGGTTTCTATGATGACGGTGAAGGCCTGACAACGACGAATATGGTCGTAATTGGTGACACCGACTTTGCGACCAACAACTACTTCGGTTCTGCTAACAACGCTGACCTGTTTGTAAATGCGGTCAACTTCCTGGCGAAGGATTTCGAGCTGATTTCGATTCGTACAAAGACCGACTCGAACCGGCAATTGTTCCTTACCAAGAACGAACGCGACTTCGTGCGCTGGTCGGGTTGGCTGTTGATGCCGGGTCTTATCAGTATCTTCGGGTTCTGGACCTGGTGGAGAAGGCGCTAGAAAATGAATCTGCGTCTACTCCTGGTCATGATCACAGTTCTCTCTTACGTCGCCATCGGTGTCACGTGGTTCATCGCGAACCCTAAAGAAGAGGTCAAAGAGCAAACTCCACCGTTCTTCTACACGTTGTCGCCCGAGGATATGCGGAATATCAAAATTACTAGCGGTGACGCTGTAGACAGCTGGACGCTGAACACAGAGGAGCGCCGCTGGTTCTTCGACAGTTTGGAAGGCATTCCAGTTAGTTTGTATCGCTGGGGCGGTATCACGCAGCTGCTTGGTGGGCCGAGGACCCAGCGGGTTCTGGACGCAAAGATCGATGATGAATCGCTGTATGGGCTCGATGACCCCGATGCGAGTATCATAGTTACTCTTCGTGACGGATCGATCATTGAGATGTTGTTGGGCGACCTGACTCCGGATAGCGGGAATAACTACGCCCGAATTGTTGACTCACCTCAGCTTGTGTTGGTTGATGCCTCGTGGGCTCAGGTTCTAACCCGTTTGGTGAGCGAGCCTCCGCTGCCCGATTGGTACTACACAATCAAGGGCGAAATTCGTGAAATCCTCATGTTCGAAGAGAACGAGGTGATACGAGCTTATGGATTCGATCGTGAGACCGAGGCCTGGTACGTCTGTGAACTCCCGCTTGAGGTAGATCCCTGCACGGGCACGCAGCAGGCAGATACTGAGGCGTTGAACGCTGAGATGGTTCATTATGGCCAACCGGATATTCACGGCGTGGCTAAGCTCGGTCTTCTCGAAGGTGCTGATTACACTCCCTGGGGGACCGTGATCGACGCACCGTACATCGCAATCAGGTTGGAAAACCGAACAGAAACCAACGTGACCGAGGTTACCCGCCTCACGATGACCTTCGGTGACCTGACCGACGACGGCCAATCAAGGTATGTGCTCGCCAACGAGACGCCAGACGTCATCAAGGTGGACAGTGATTGGGCTGACCGTGTGCTCGAGCTGTTCTACGGCGATCCGTTGCTCGACAACGGCTAACGGCAGACGATCTACTAAACGATCTGAATTGAACGCGAGAGAGCCCCGATATTATCGGGGCTCTCTCGCGTTCAATTCAATACTCATAAATCCACCCAGCGCCCTGTTAAAGGGCTGTCGACCGAAATTACGTAGTCAGGTTACGGTACAACTGCGGAAGGCGCTTAGGCAGAAGGCTGATATCGGGTAGAACTTCGTAGGCGAAGTCGTCCATCATCGTCTTCATGTAGTCGTGCCCGGCCTTGTCGACAGTCAAGCAGAAGGGCGTGATGCCCGCCTGCCTCGCTTCGATAAGCGACTGGCGTGTGTCGTGCACAGCGTATTCCTTCTCAACTCCCTCACGTGAGTAACCGCGGTCCTGCGGTCGTCCATCAGAGATTAAGAACAGGAATCTGGAGCGTGCTTCCACTTCGTTCAGCTTGGCAACGGTGTGTCGAATTGCTGGTCCCATGCGAGTGGCATGTAGAGGCGCGATTCTGTCGATTCTCCGAGGCACAATTTCAGTGAACTTTTCATCGAGATCTTTGATCGTGTAAAACTCAACGTTTTCTCGACCATATCCCGAAAATCCATATATTCCGTACATATCTCCGATCATCTCTAGTGAGTTGATCAGGAGGGTTATCCCTTCCTTTTCAACGTCGATAATCCGCTTGTACGTGCGGCGTAGCCCCTCTGAGCGTCTTGAACGCAACCAGACCATGTACTCGACGGGATCGTCGGGTGCTCCCCAGTCGTCTGAGGGCTTCTTGGCTTCGTCGATCGCTTCTGCGGTTGATGCTGATAAGTCGAGAAGGAACGCGACGGCAACCGAGCGTTCGTTCTTGTTCCGACGCCAGAATAGTTTTTCATCCGGCGATACACCGACTCGGAGGTCGATTAGCGCTTCCAAAACGGCATCGAGATCAAACTCTTCACCGTCTTCGAGTCGTTTTTGCTTGCGGTACATCTCGGGGATTACCAGTTCGAACTGGCGTTTTATCTGTGCAACCAGACCCTGATTATCGGCAAGTGTCTCACGAAAGAAATTCGGTTCGCCGTCGGACATGATTTTCTCGTGAACCATGCACCAGTCAGGCTTATATTCGTTTGCTCGGAAGTCCCACTCCGGGTAAGTAAATGTATCGGGCTCTGTCGCCGTTAGCGGTCCGCCATCTTCATCGACGTGCTGCGAAGGTCCCGGTTGGAACTGCTGATTTTCGGGGTCGCGTTTTTGCAACTCCTTCATCAGGTTTTCGATCATTTCGGAAACCTGTTGATCGCCACCTTCTTCGCCGTCGGTCTGCTCCATTTCCATTTCCGGAGCATTTTTCATCATCTCTTCGAGTTGTTCCTGGGTGATCGGCTCCATCTCGCCGCCTTCGGACATCTCGCCGCTCTCCATCATTTGCATCTGTGAAAGCAGTTGGGATAGCTCGGGTTTGAACTCGCCTCGGTAGTCGATTTCCTGGGGTGATGAGTAATCCTCTTCTCCCTCACCCTCGAAGTCCTGCTCATCAGAGCCGTCTTCCTGCTCGCCTTCACCTTCTCCATCGGGTGAGGCCATTCCCATGAACTGCTGAATCACCTCTTCCGGGTCGATAACGTCTTCGTTCTCCTCGGAGTCGTCGGAGTCTTCTTCTTCATCCTCAAGCTCTTCATAATCGTCGTCTTCGAGCTCGTCGTTCTTGACATCGATCAATATCGAATAAGCACGTATTGCCGCTTCAGCTGAATCTTCAACGATTGCGTCGACGGTCGTGACCTGTCTTATGAGCCTCCGGAGCTTGCGAGCTGCATCTTTGTGCTCCGAGGGAACGATCATCTCGCTGACCTGACCAAGGCTGACCCTGATCATGAACTCGACCAGCGCCTCACGCGCTGGCAGATCTTTTACATCGGGACGTGATTCGAGCGCTGCGAGGCGGACCATCTCGTACATATTCATTACGCCGGGGTAGAGTTCATCGACATATCCGTCGATCCTTGAGCTTTCGAGAACCGTGAAGATATCGAGGGCCAGCCGGCGTTCTTGAAACAGGTCGAAGAACCTGCTCATGTCAGTCAGGTACTCGACCGTTTTTGGTTCGTCTGCAGGTTCAATCACCGGCTCCGCGGGGGTGGGTGCTGATTCGTGCCCGAAGACCACGACCTCGGGTTTTTCTAACAATTTCTTTTTGGCGGCTTCGTCGGCAATTTTCGATTGCTGAAGCTCGGTTGCTCCGGGAAGCCTAGAGCGCAAATCGTCGAAGAGGTTCGATGGAATATTAAAGTCGAATACAAACGAACCAAATTCGATATGGCCGATTTGGTGAGTTGTGATCACCTTGAAGAAACCAAAGTTCTCTTCTTTGGTGGTGTACCGATTGATGACTGACGGCATGTAAATTGTCGTGCCTTCAGTGGTTGGAAGTTCCCCCTGGAACCAGCCAATGTTTTTCTCGGTCAGTTGCTGGGCGGCTTGAACATCAACGGCGTGTCCCGTTAGCGCAAGGCTGTACATCTGGATAACGTCGCGGACACGAGACAGTTCGATCGAAGATGAAAGTGAGTCAATCATCTCGAGTGATCGTGGCGATTCGAGCTTGAAGTACGAGACTGCAGCTTCGTCGCTATCACGGCCCGCCAGAATACCTTCTGACTGCCACTGCGCCATCTGCTCAAACGTCACGCGGTCAAGAACGTCGGGGACACTTTTCAGAAATTCCGGTGCTGCTGGAGCCGATACAGCCGCAATGCCGTCGGTCATTTCCAACAATCTATCTCTCGAATCGGCCGCAACCCGGTTAACAGTATTTGCTCCGTCTTTGAGCACTCCAGCAGCGTCGCTTACACCTGTGATTGCTAATCGGCGCGCCAGTGAAATCAACGGCGCTCGGTGGTTCGAGCCCAGTTCGACGAGTGATGCCGTGGCTGAATCGAACAGCACGGCTGTTTCACGCCAAGATTTCTCTGCAACGATCTGTGCAAGATTGATAAAACGGTCGACGTCCCCTGTGATCTTGGGGAACAGTTCTATCCCCGCAACCAGTGCGTCTCCGGCCTGATCATATGATCGGCGCGAGAGTACTTCGAGGAACTCGCCAAAGTGGCAGAACTCTTCAAACGAAAGGGTCTCAAGCAGATCTGGTGTCGCTTCGAAGAGCCGGCAGGCCAACGCAGACGACTTCCATGTCCCTCGGTATAGGGCACGACATACGTTTGCCCAATCGTCGATGTACCGTGGGCGTAATCGCAGCATCGCTTTCGGTGACGACTTGAAGTACGCAACCGCCAGCGACGGAGAGTCTTCGCACAACGAAGTTCCGGTCTTCGCCCATTTCAGGAACTGACCCGAAGGAAGCTGGCGTTGGACTGCCACAGAGGCGTCGAAGAACTCCGCAGCGGCCTCCCACGATCGGACGGTCTTTCGTGCGATCTCAAGGCCTTCTTCGGCCCACTGCTGAATGGTCTCGTCAGCAAGCCGCCCAGAAAGCTTCTCGAACGCTATCTCGTACCGTTCGAGCACCGGAGCCGGGAACTGCTTGAGTTCTTCTCTGGTCACTTCAGTGGCTGGTTTTTTTGGATCGTCAGAACTCGTCAAATCTGGTCTTGCCCTTTTTCAGACTCTGTCATGCTGCGTTCATCACGATATCGATAGTGTTTGCAATGATCCGGGCAGATGCCCCCCAAATAATGCGGTCTTCATATGCATAGGCGTTAATTTTTCGTGTCGTGCCATTTCGGATCAACGTGATAGTTCGTTTCGAAACTTCCTCTACGAAAATCCGCACCGGAACGTTGACGACTTCAGCGACCTCGGCGGGTGCAGGCGTGTACACGATTTCATCGTTTAGCCGGCCTACATACGGCCAAACCACGAACCCTGTTGACGTATCGACTGGAGCCATTTCGCACCAGATCTCAATGTCGCTCGGATCGATCCCGAGTTCTTCGTTCGTCTCACGTAGCGCCGCTTGCATCGCTGAATCGTCTGTCTCTTCGATCAGCCCCCCTGGAAACGCCCACTCACTACTGTGATGAGACAGGGTGGCTGCTCGCTTGATCATGACCACGCACGGCTCGCCGTTTGTGATGTTGAACAGCACCGAAACGGCCGCGGGTGCGCTGCTACCCTGTGCCTCTTGGTTCGATTCGGAACCGGAGTAATTTTTCAGACTAGTTTCGAGCTGTTTGATCGTGAGCTTAGATGTGTTCACGCGAAGATCGAAGTTACAACCTCATCGATGCTGCGCTGAATCTGTGGATCGTCGGTAATACCCCACGTCACAGAAACTTGGCAGGCACGTCGGTCTGAAACGCCTTCTTTTATCAGGCGTCCTGCGTAGATAAGCATCCGAGTGCTCGCACCTTCTTCAAGGCCGTACTCTCGAAGGTTTCGGATCTTCACGCCAAGTCTGGCCAGGCTCTCTGCGGTTGAGGCCTCACATCCTGACTCGTACTGGATGATCTGAGCTTCACGTTCTTCGTTCGGGAAGTCGAACTCCAACGCGACGAATCGCTGTCGAGTGCTGTGCTTCAAATCTTTGAGAGCGTTCTGGTATCCAGGGTTGTACGAAACAACCAATAGGAAGCCGTCAGCGGCGTCGATGGTGGATCCCAACTTGTCGATGGTCAGTGTTCGACGGTGGTCGGTGAGCGGGTGGATGATGACGGTGGTGTCTTTACGTGCTTCCACGATTTCGTCGAGGTAGCAGATTCCACCGAATTTCACTGCACGAGTAAGCGGGCCGTCGATCCAGCGAGTTCCATCTGCATCGAGCAGGTAGCGTCCGACGAGGTCACTGGCGGTGAGGTCTTCGTGACAGGCAACAGTTATCAGCGGAAGTTTTTCACTCGCGCCGTTCTTGGATGCACCATTCGGGTTTTGCTTGGTAATCCCCTCACTAAGCCGCCATGCCATGTGCTCAACGAATCGAGTTTTGCCGGTTCCGGTCGGGCCCTTCAGGAGGATCGGTATCCGCTGGCGATAGGCCGATTCGAAAATCTCAATCTCGTCAGAAGTCGATACGTAGTACGGCTCCTTCGTGACGTAGTAATCCTCGATCTTCCGTTCGTTGTATTTCTGCTGTGTTGCCATTAGTACTCGCGCCCTCGATGGCTATTTCTCACCGTTACAGCCGGTGAACTACTTTGGACTACTGTCCGCTTTATCTGGCATATCTCGTGTAGCCGGAATTGATTCCCAGATTTCTGTTATTTGGTTCCGCAGATCGTCAAGCGTTGTGTTGTTTTCGATTACCCGATCGGCCTTGTCTACACGTTCTGCTCGGGTTATTTGTGCTGCAACCCTTGCGTTCGCATCAGCCTCACTGAATCCCGGCCGTTGTTCGAGTCGTCTTTTGATTTCACCTTCCGGTGCCTCAACAGTCCAAACAACGTCCATGATTCGATCCCAGCCGGCTTCGTACAGCTTGGGGACCTCGATCACCACAACTTTAGATTCCTGCTTCTCCTCTTCTACCAGGCGAGCCTCTATCCACGTTCTTGCGGCGGGCCAGACAATCTCTTCAAGTTCCACTCGTCGGGCTTTGTTGGAAAATACTATTTTTCCCAGACTTTTCCGGTCAACCCATCCTGATTTATCCAGGACTTCGTCGCCAAAAATACTGACAATTGCCGTATAAGCCTCAGTACGGGGCAGATATGAGAAATGTGCGACTTTGTCCGATTCGATCACCACTGCTCCCAATTTACGAAGAACCCGTGCGACTTCGGTTTTTCCGGTTCCTATACCGCCGGTGAGGCCGATGACTAACAATGGTGCTCCCAGTTGTGAATGTGGCCAACCAAGTAATCCTACGCCCGCCCAAGCAAGAATGCTGTGGTTTTTTCTAACTAGTTTGCAGTTCAGCAGTAGTAAACTTTTGTACCCGGTGTTGCTCAAGAGTAAATGGCGCGCCTAATTAGCCATTTCTCGACTGAGCGCACACCCCATGGAGAGTTCAATTGACGGAGTCTGCATACAGATCACTACCATCAGTCGACGCATTACTTCAGACCGATGAAGTGATGGCGCTCGTGCGCGATTTTTCCCACGATGCAGTGACGACAGTTGCGAGAGACGTGCTTGAAAATGCTCGTTTATCGATCGAGAAAAACGGCAGCGCACCGACCACCGAATCGATGATTGCTGAGATAGTTAGCCGGGCAGACCGGGCATGGGGTTCGTGGCTGAATTCAGTGATAAACGCCACCGGAGTCGTGCTGCACACAAATTTGGGCCGGGCTCCGTTGAGTTCAGCAGCTGCCAGTGCGGCGGCAGCTTCAGCGTCGATTTATTCGGACCTGGAGTTCGATATGGCCTCCGGGAAACGAGGATCGCGCAATGCTCATATCTCAGAGTTGCTCTCGCAGGTTTCGGGTGCTGAGTCGGGTATGGCGGTCAACAACAATGCTTCAGGAGTGCTTTTGACGCTCGCAGCGATTGTCGCATCCGACCAAGATAAACGTGAGGTTATAATTTCCCGGGGTGAGGCGGTCGAAATAGGCGGCGGTTTCAGGGTGCCCGATGTGTTGGCGCAATCAGGGGCAACCCTGGTGGAGGTCGGCACGACCAACCGAACGTATGCATCCGACTACGAAGCCGCAATTACACCCGCCACCGCGGCTATTCTGAAAGTTCATCCAAGCAACTTTGTTGTTGAGGGCTTCACTCACGTTCCCGAACTTGCCGCGCTGGTTGAAGTCGGCAAAAAACACGGTATCCCGGTGATAAACGACCTCGGTTCGGGTTGCCTTGTGGATACGCGGAAATACGGTCTTGATCAGGAACCACAGGTGCAGGGTTCCGTTTCAGACGGGGCTGCGCTTACTCTGTTCTCTGGTGACAAGTTGCTCGGGGGACCCCAGGCTGGATTGATAGCCGGGGGCAAAAAGTGGGTCGATATGGTGTCGAAGCATCCGCTGGCACGTGCTGTCAGGATCGACAAAATGACGTTGTCCGCAATCGCAGCTACGCTCGTTTCTTACCTTAAAGGCGCCTACGAGGAAGAAATTCCTATCTGGAACATGATTTCAATGAGTGAAGCAGAAATATCCGAGCGCGCTAATAAATGGCGCACTGAGATTGGAACTGGCGAGGTCGAGGGGGCAAGATCGGCTATCGGTGGCGGTTCGCTGCCCGGCCAGACTCTTGCAACATCGGTGTTGAGTATCGACCCCGATGGGAGCGCAGATTCGTTTGCCGCCAACTTACGTCGAAGCCCGACAGCGGTTGTTGCCCGCATCGAAAATGATCGAATTCTGCTCGATCCGCGAACCGTTTTAGTTGATCAGGATTCGGCGGTAGTCGAAGCTGTGAAATTTGCACTTGAGAATGCGGGTCGATGAGTCCAAAACGTAGAAGACGCCCGAAACCGCCAGCCGAGCAGACATGGTCGGCGAGTCCGTCGAGTGGGCTTGACCCGGTCGATATCGAGATAGACCTGCATGGGATGCGGGCCGATGAAGCCGAATCGTCTATCGAGATCCACCTGCAACGCTGCCACAACGCCCGTCTCCACATTGCGAAGATAAATCACGGTCACGGCACGGGTATTCTCAAGCAGCTAACCAGAGATACGCTGACGAAGAGTGACCTTGTGGTGCGTCACTACCCCGGCTCATACGGTGATGGCGGCGACGGAATCACGATTGCCGAGATGAACTATGGCGGGCACAAGGCATTTAATCGTCGTTCCAACAACTCGATCGTTCCGAAGTCGATGCCTCGGAAGTAGAGCGCACCAGAAATGGCACCAACAGTCACGCCAAAAGTTACGACTCGTAACCGGCTGATTGGCGTACCCTGTGGTGTACTTGGCCGTTACCCATATGAGAACCTAGCCCCTTAGTCGCCACTACCTCGCAAATGACGCTGTTTGACCACCGAAAACAAGAGCTACAAGATCGGATTGCGCCACTGGCGACTCGCATGCGACCACAGAACCTTGACGAGTACGTTGGCCAGAAGCACATCCTGACCAAAGGGAAAGTACTCAGGAGAGCGATCGACGAAGACCGTCTGCCGTCGATGATCCTCTGGGGTCCGCCGGGAAGCGGTAAAACCACGCTGGCGAGACTCGTTGCAGGTGCTACGGGTTCGCACTTCGACCAACTCAGCGCGGTGACGTCGGGTGTGAAAGACGTGCGAGCTGTAATGGCAGCTGCCGGTGATCGGCTGGGTCAGACTGGCCGCCGGACGATTCTTTTTATCGATGAGATTCACCGCTTTTCAAAGTCTCAACAGGACGCACTTCTGCCGCATGTTGAGGACGGCACAGTGACACTGATCGGTGCCACTACTGAAAATCCTTCATTTGAAGTCATAGCTCCCCTGCTCTCCAGAACCCGCGTGTACACACTTGAACCGCTTCAGGACGAGGACATTTCGGAGATTATAGAGCGGGCGATAACCGACGAGGATCACGGGCTCGGACGTGATGGTGTTTCCCTTTCGAAAGAGGCGATGCATTTCCTTCTTCGGGTTGCCAACGGCGATGCCAGGTCGGCTTTGAATACGCTGGAACTGGCGGTCGAATCTACTGAACGGGACGACGCAGGCAAGATTGCAGTCACTGTTGAGACGATGGAAGAGTCGGTGCAACGCCAGTCACGTTACGACCGGCTCGGTGATATGCACTACGACACGATTTCGGCGTTCATCAAGACGATTCGTGCCTCCGACCCTGACGCGGCGCTGTACTACCTTGCAAGGATGATTGATGCCGGAGAGGACCCGGTGTTCATCGCTCGAAGACTCGTGATTTCGGCGGCAGAAGACATCGGGCTGGCGAATCCAAACGGTCTTGCGGTAGCTATGGCAGCTCAGCAGGCGGTTAGTTTCGTGGGAATGCCCGAGGGTCGAATTCCTCTGGCTGAAGCTACGATTTATCTGGCGACTGCTCCGAAATCAAATTCGGCTTATAAAGCGATCGACAAGGCTCTTGGGCTGGTGCGATCTTCGCGTGACGAACCTGTTCCCAATCATCTCCGGAACGCTCCGACGGGTTTGATGAAAGATCTTGGATATGGCGAGGGATACGAATACCCGCATGACAAGCCAGGGCACTTTTCGCAATCGGATAATCTACCCGATGCGATAAGGAACGAGCGCTTTTACGAGCCGGGTGACCTAGGGACGGAACAAGGAATTCGCGAGCGGCTGCTCAAGTGGTGGGGAGATCGCTACAAGTAGTGTTCTTTAGTCGCCTACTCGCAGTGCGTTCCAGACCAGTCGTAAGCTCATTCTTTGGCCGTAGAGCAGCAGTCCGGCCCTGAACACCCGGGCGCTTAGCCACAGCAGGAATACACCGGACAGTGCGGTAACCAGTAGACCGAGAATAATCTCGTAAAGCGCTTCTGTCCCACCGGCGATTCTCATCATAGACGCGGTCGGAGAGGTCAACGGGAAGAACGTCAGTGCGCGTGCCAAACCACCGTCAGGATCCGGAATAATGATTGCCGATGTGTAGATCGGAATAATCCCCATAATCATCACAATTGCAGAGATTTGACTTGCCTCGCGGACACTGGTTGAGGCTGCTCCGATCGCTGCCATGAAAGATGCAAATACGAAGTATCCAGCGAAGTAAAACGCGATCAGTATGGCGATCAGCCCCGGATCGAGTGAAAGCGCTGAAAGGCCTGAAAACTGGTCGGAAATCATTGGCACTGTGAACGCTGCAACTGTGAGCCAGATGGCGATCTGAAGTAGACCTGCTGCACCCAGTCCAAGAATCTTGCCGAGCATGATCGACATCGGAGAGGTAGCGGTCACGAGCATCTCGATCATCCGGTTTTCTTTTTCCTCGGTAACGCTCTGAAGAAGCGCACCGGAACCGACGAAGATCGAGATCATTAACAGCATTGCGAATATGAATGCCGGAGCGGCGCGGGCTATTTCGTCCTAAAGGGTTCCCGACGAGTCCGGACGGCCCTGATCGTCGACCTTGAACAGCGTGTAGGAAGCGGGCTGGAGAATTCTGGCTACCTGTTCTTCGGATAGCCCTTCATCGGCAACTGCGGCTCTCAGCACGTTGTGGAAAGCGTCTCCGGTATTGTCTTCGGATGCCAGCCCTGAACCCTTGCGATACCAGTCCACATTTCCTGTGGAAATATAGTCTGCTGGAATCACGAACAGAGCTTCGATTTCTTCATCGACCAGCGCCTGGGTACCCGTATCGAGACCACTCATTCGAACGAGCCCAGGTATAGCTGCGAGTGAGTCCGTCACTCCAGAATTATCGAGATAACCAATCTTCAAACCACTGCCAATATTGTCATCGTCGTCTGACAAAGCGTCGATGACCAGCGGAACCAGGAAAGCGACGATAATCATCACCAGTGGAACGCCAATCGTGAAGGCGCGCCAGCCGATCCGGCGTGTTTGCCGCTTGAACTCTTCTTCGAAGATGATGCGTGCGTTAGCTGTTCTGTCGAACATTGCTCACCTCCTCGATAAATATCTCGTTCAGAGACGGCAGGACCTGTTCGAATCTTGAAAGTACGATTCCAGACGAGGCATATGAGCTGAGGATCATCTCGGGAGTGAGATCGTCGCTAAAACGATATTCGACCAGCCCGGCACGACCGGCATGCGTTTGAGCAGCTGGAAGATCATCGGGGCGAGACGGCGCTTCAACGACAACATCGTTCGCACCTCTCGACCTGCGTATCTCTGCCAGATCGCCAAAGAGTATGAGTCGGCTGTCAGCAATCAGGGCAACTCGTTCGCACATCTCCTCAACGTCGGAAAGGACGTGGGTGCTGAAAATCACCGTTTTGCTCAGTCCCCTGAGCCTGCCCAGGAAACGGAGAACGTTGGATACCTTCTCTTTTCGCAGCAGGCCGCGGTGGCGGGGAGGTAGCCAACCCTGGGCAACGCCCTCGGCCGCGGGTAGGCCGTCGAGCAGACGAACCGTCCCAGCGTCTGGTCGCAGGATGCCCAGTGCGATTCGTATGGTCGTGGTCGTGCCTGATCCGTTTGGACCCAAAACCCAAACATTTCGCCTGCGCCGACTGAAAACGAGACGTCGCTAACTACGGTCTTGTTATCAAAACTCTTGGTTAAGCCTTCTATTTCCAGTGCGTAGGTCATCTCAACAATCCCCAGCCTCTAGAAATCTCTGAACCGGTTTGTGATTAGGAAATTGCCTTCATTACACGATCGAGAGCCGAAATAGTGAATTCATAGTCTTCACTTGAAACACCAAAGTGGGTAACTATTCGCATGTCTGAGTCACCACCGTTGATGTAGACACCCTCTCCTTTCATTCGGGCAGCAATTTCGTCGCCCTTGTGAGGCGGCACCCCAAACCGGATGATGTTGGTCTGGATGTGCTCGGGGTCTACTGAAATTCCGGGCATTTCAGTCATTCGGGATGCGATGTGGCGGGCGTGGTCGTGGTCTTCCTGCAAACGATCGATCATGGAATCCAATGCAACTATTCCGGCGGCAGCGATGACGCCGACCTGTCGCATTCCTGATCCGAGCATTTTTCGCCATCGATCTGCTTCTTCGATGAAGTCTTTCGAGCCAACCACTATTGATCCGATCGGGCAAGCAAGCCCTTTGGAGAGGCAGAAAGTTGCCGTATCGACATGCTCAAGGAGTTCCGAAGCGGGGACATCGAGTGCAACGGCTGCATTGAAAATACGGGCGCCGTCGACGTGGACTTTGAGGCCCTTTTCATGCCCGGCGTCGGCCATCGCCTTCATCTGCTCGGAGGTGAGTGCACGCCCGCTTGATAGGTTATGAGTGTTCTCGATAGTTAGCAGGCGGGTCGGTGGCTTGTGGTAGTCGCGTGGCTTCACGGCGGCTTGAATTAGTTCTGGCTCCAGAAACCCGAATGCGTCTGTCTTGATCGGGTAGAGAACCACGCTGCCGAGCACCATCGTGCCACCGGCTTCGGCGTTCATGATGTGGCACTGATCGCCGATCAGCACCTCGTCGCCCCGTTGGGCTTGAGCCAGCACTGAAACCAGGTTTCCCTGCGTACCGGAAGAAACGAAAAGCCCGGCTTCCTTGCCGAGTAGATCGGCGGCTCGCTCTTGCAATTCGTTGACGGTCGGGTCGTCGCCGTAAACATCGTCTCCAAGTTCGGCTTCGTACATCGCCTTTCGCATTTTGGGGCTGGGATGTGTGACTGTGTCGCTACGTAGATCGACTCGGATCATGCCGTCGGTTCTCCATTTATCAGAAGTGGGGTATCGATTTTCGATATCAAATCATATTTCGACCGGCGATTCTAACCGTCGGATGACTCCACGCATACGGTCCGAACGTATACTCGAATAGGTCTTTACGGGCCAAACGAGCTAATTACCCCGAACTAATAACATTTTGACCACAGATTCACCAGACAACCTGAACGCCAACTCGCCCCACGATGCGAGCGGCGACAGCAAATCCAATTTCCTCGACCCCCTGCCGTGGATGATGCTGGTTACCGCAGTTGTACTCGATCAGCTTACGAAATGGCAGGTGATCGAACGCCTGGCAGTTGGTGAGTCGTGGCCCGAGACGGGTTTTTTCAGGTTCACCCACGCATGGAACACCGGCACCGCTTTTTCGCTTTTTCAGGGACAGGGCGACATCCTGACATGGGTATCGCTGGCTGCGGTGGGGGTTCTTTCGTGGATCTACCGGTCAATCGACAATCCATCATGGTTGCTGCGTGTTGCATTCGGCATGCAGTTCGGTGGTGCAATCGGGAATATTGTTGACCGAATTCGACTTGGCCATGTGACTGACTTCATCGATGTTGGCATCTGGCCGATATTCAATATCGCCGACTCCTCGATCGTGATCGGGATCGGGTTGATGATCTACTACTTCTGGTTCATGGATAAGAGCAAATCCGATAAAGATGTCGAGACTCAATCTGCAAGCACAGATCGAGGTGAGACAACGGATTCTGATGTTGTCAGCACCTCGCTCGATTCGCCCGAGTAGTCTCCTAAATGAGTTATTGCTGATGGACTTCACAGTTAGTGGCGAAGATGCCGGTCAACGGCTGGATGTTTTTCTGAGCAAAAACTGGGCGGAGTCGGAATCACGATCCGACGTTCAGCGAACCATCAAAGCCGGGAGCGTTTCGATCGACGGGCGAGTCGCATCGCGTGTATCTGTAAAGGTTACCGATGGGCAAGTGATTCAGTTGATTGTCGAGGTTGAGCCAGCGGTGAAGTACGTCGCACCAAGTGATATCCCACTAGACGTTGTTTACGAAGACGCAGACATCACAGTGATAAACAAGGCTGTAGGCATGACCGTTCATCCGGGGGATGGTCATGTCGATGACACTCTTGCCAATGCGGCCGCTTCTCGTTGGCCACATATTGTCAGTATTGGCGAACCAGACAGGCCCGGCATCGTACATCGACTCGATCGAGATACGAGCGGGTTGATGGTCGTGGCTTTGAGCGAGAAGGCCTACGAACGATTGACCGAGATGATCCGGAATCGCGAGATCACCCGGATATACACGGCGCTTGTTCACGGGGTGCCAAAGTTGCGAGAGAGCGTGATCGATGCCCCTATCGGGCGCAATCCATTCCACCGGACCCGGCAGGCTATTGACCAGACTGGTCGACCGTCCCGAACTCACTACCGGGTCGATTATGAAATCGGCGATTTTGCGTATTTGGAGGTGCGACTAGAAACGGGTCGAATGCACCAGATAAGGGTGCATCTCGAAGCGATCGGGCATGCTGTGGTCGGTGACCAGACGTACGGAAAACGATCCAGTTCAGCGATCAAGAACTTGAACCGACAGTTCCTGCATGCGTCTCGACTTGAGTTCAGTCACCCGGTGACCGGCGAGCCGTTGTCTATCACGTCCGAACTACCAAAAGATCTACAGACCGTGCTCAAGTCGCTCACCAACTAGACTGCGAAGTGACTCCGAGTGAACATGATTTTGAATCAAGTTCAGAATGACAGGTTCCGTGACGATATTCGTTTCTTCTATCGCCAGTCGCTGCTAAAGTTTTTTGAATGACAAGTCCAACCGCCCCGGTTCGAGTTCGCTACGCGCCCAGCCCGACCGGTATCCCACACATCGGAAACATCCGCACTGCCCTGTTTTGCTGGGTACTCGCTCAGCAAACTGAAGGACAGTTCATCGTTCGTATCGAAGATACCGATCGTAGCCGGTACGAAGCCGATGCCGAAAAGGCGATCTTCGACTCGCTTGAATGGCTTGGACTTGGATTCGACGAAGGTCCCTGCAAGGGCGGCCCGCACGCGCCTTATGTGCAGTCGGAGCGCAAGCAAACCTATATCGACGCGGCGATGCAGCTGATCGAGTCGGGTCATGCCTACTTTGATGACACCACTCCAGAACAGCTCCACTCCCTCCGCGAACGTCAGCGCGCCGCCAAGCAGCCGCCCCGATATGACGGCAGGGGAAGACATCGCAGCCCGGAAGAGATCGAAGAGTCTCGAAAGGCTGGCGTGCCGATTACGATTCGCCTTAAGGTGCCGGAGTTTGGATCGGTTTCTTTTATCGATGCGGTACGTGGGAAGATCACGTTCGAGCTGAAAGAACTCGATGATTTCGTAATCTTGAAGTCGGATCAGATGCCGACGTACCACCTTGCCCACATTCTCGATGACCAGACGATGGGTATTACCCACGTCATCCGTGGCGACGAGTGGATATCGAGTACGCCTCGACACTTATTGATTCATCAGGCGCTTGGAATCGAGCCGCCGGAGTATGTGCATGTCCCGCTGATTCTCGGTAAGGACAAGGCGAAGCTCAGCAAGCGTCACGGCGCCACATCTGCGCTTGAATACCGCGATCTGGGCTTCCTCCCGGACGCTGTGTTCAACTTCATGTGCCTGCTTGGCTGGTCACCTGGTGATGACACTGAGGTGATGAGTCGGGAAGAGATCGTGAGGCGGTTTAGCATTGATCGCATTAACGATTCACCTGCCACATTCGACGCCGAGAAGCTTGAGTGGATGAACGGCGTGTACATCCGCAACATGAGTGAAGATCAGCTGATGATCGAGTTGCTGCCGTTCATGGAGCGATCGGAAACCGAGGGCGGACTGCCCGACTCGGTCGCACGACCAATTGACCGTGACTATTTCAAGCGCTTGCTCCCACTCGTTCACGAGCGCCTCAAGCTGCTCACTGAGGGGACCGAGACGCTCGATTTCTTCTTTGCCGACAATGTGAACCCGGCTGCCGAAGACCTGCCCGGTCGCAAGATGGACGCCGAAATGACTGAGCGGGCGCTGGAAGCCGCACTTGGTCTTTGCCGGACCGTTTCGCCGTTTGAACCGGAGCACCTGGAAGCTGAATATCGGGCACTTGCTGAGAAGATCGAGATGAAGCCGGGGCAGCTTTTCTCGCCGATTCGTGTTGCTACGACCGGCAAGTCGTTTGCGCCTCCGCTCTTCGACACTATGTCTGCAATCGGGCAAGACCGGTGCGTGGAGCGTATCGAGAAAGCTCTCGGCATTCTTCATTCAGCTGCGGTAGCTTCTGGCGAATAGCAGTTCAGGGCCGAAACTCAGATTGACCTTGCGCAGGGCTACTACCTATACTGGAAGGTAGCGCATCTGCATTTCAGATGAATTTTTCAGACGACCAAGATTTTTATCTGGTCGTAAGCACGAATCAGGATTACCGTTGGTAGAACTACGAATCAACGAAGGCGAGAGCTTCGAGGGCTTTCTCCGACGCTTCACCAAGCGTGTACAGCAGGAATCAATTATTTCTGAGGCCCGACGACGTCAGCACTTCGAGCCGCCCTCAATTACTCGAAAGAAGACCGCAGCCGCCAAACGACGCAAGAGCATCAAGGCGACGATGAAAAATATGTAATCGTGCCCCGTTCGCGGGAACACGGTTCGGTTGTGAATGCACCCCGGTTTAGTAAATTCGGGGTGTTTTTGTTTAACGAATTTTCACTTCACGTACCTGCTGGGAATTGGCTGTTGGCCGTTGAAGATTTCACATCCGTTTAACAAAAAGATCTGTCCGGTCCGTGATTTTGTTGTCGGGAGAGGTGACAATAGAATTACCGCTCGCGCAGCGAGTTGTTCGATCACGTTTTAGTCGTTCGTATTTCCGTACGTTCTGGTCTATTCGTCTATTTATGGGAGTACCTAATTTGAAATTCGGGATTGTTGTATTCCCCGGTACGTGGAGCGAAAAAGACACCCATCATGCTGTTTCTGGTGTACTGGGCCAGGACGCCGAGTACATCTGGCACGATGATGAGAAAATCGATCAATACGATGCAATTGTGCTGCCGGGCGGGTTTTCCTACGGTGACTACCTCAGGTGCGGCGCCATCGCCCGCTTCTCCCCGGTGATAGAAGCAGTTACTGCGTTTGCTGAGCGTGGCGGTCCCGTAATAGGGATATGCAACGGGTTTCAGGTGCTCTGCGAATCGGGACTCCTGCCCGGGGTTCTTATGCGCAATGACCACCTGGAGTTCCGGTGCATCTGGACCGATCTCAAGGTCGAGAACGATTCGACGATGTTCACTTCTACCGCAACCAAAGGCCAAACCCTTCACATCCCGATGTCGCACGGCGAAGGTAACTACCTGGCCGATGAAACTACGATCGAACGGCTTGAGGGCAACGGCCAGATCGTGTTCCGATATGCCGATGCTGCTGGCAACGTGACACCCGAAATCAACCCGAACGGCTCACTTAATAACATCGCCGGAATCGTGAATGAACGAGGCAACGTGATGGGCATGATGCCGCACCCTGAAAAGGCCTGCGAGAAGCTCATCGGCGGCGACGACGGAAACGTAATTTTCAACTCGATGATCAACAATATTGTCGCTTCGTTGGCTTAGGCGTATAACAAATACCGCAGATATCTCTCAGGAAACGGAATCAACTCGCACATGACGGTAAACCAGGAAACACTCGACGAAATCGCTCTCAGTCGCGATGAGTATGAAGCGATAATCGACCGACTCGGCAGAGAGCCCAATCCTCTTGAACTGGGCCTGTTCGGTGCGCTGTGGTCGGAGCACTGCGGATACAAGCACACGAAGGCGTTACTGCGGACACTCCCTTCCTCTTCCGACCGACTTCTGGTGGCCCCCGGTGCTGAAAACGCTGGAGTGATCGACCTCGGTGACGGGCTTGCAGTTGCGTTTAAGATCGAGTCGCATAACCACCCTTCGGCTATCGAGCCGTTCGAGGGCGCAGCGACCGGTGTTGGCGGGATCATCCGTGACATTTTTGCAATGGGCGCACGGCCGATAGCGCTGCTCAACTCGCTACGTTTTGGTCAGCCCGATGATGCGCGAACTCGCTATTTGCTGAACGGTGTGATCGGCGGCATTTCTTCTTACGGAAACTGCATCGGCATTCCCGATGTTGGCGGCGAGATATTTTTCTCAGATACGTATAAGGGCAATCCACTGGTCAACGCCATGTGCATCGGCCTGATAGAAGACGGCAAGATGGCGAGCGCTTCAGCTAAAGAACCGGGTGATCTGTTGATACTCGTCGGTGCAGACACGGGTCGAGACGGCATTCACGGCGCGTCTGGTCTCGCTTCGAGATCTTTCGAAGAGCAGGCAGAGATGCGTTCAGCCGTTCAGGTTGGCAACCCGTTCCTCGAAAAGGTGCTGATCGAAGCATGCATCGAGGCGCTCGATCTTCCGGGTGTGGTTGGCTTGCAGGACTGTGGTGCGGCGGGAATCACCTCGGCTGCAATCGAAATGGCAGAGCGTTCGGGGATGGGCCTGAAGCTGATAATCGATGATGTTCCTCGACGCGAAGAGGGCATGACGCCATACGAGGTGATGCTTTCCGAATCGCAAGAGCGAATGCTTCTCGCGGTCACTCCGGGCACGGAAGGTCCGGTGTTCGAACTGTTCGAAAAGTGGGACCTCGACGCTACTGTGATTGGCGAGTTCGAGTCGGGAGAGAACGTTCGTATTTTCGATCAGGGTGAACAGGTGAGTTCGACACCGGTCATTACGCTGACCGATGCTCCCGAGTACAAGTTCACCGGCACTAAGCCCGAATGGCTGAGCAAACTTCAAAACGTTGATCTTTCGAAAACGCCAATGCCGTCGGAATCTCCCGAAGAGTTGCTGCTCAGGATGCTTGCAGCGCCGAACATCGCTTCCCGCTTCCCGATCTATCGCCAGTACGACTATCACGTTCAGACGAATACCGTTGTTGAGCCGGGTGGTGACGCTGCGGTGCTGCGGTTGAAGGGCTCGAAACGAGGTATAGCGGTCTCGACCGACTGCAACGGCAGGATCTGCTATCTCGACCCAGAGGTCGGGACGGCGATTGCGGTGGCAGAAGCCTGCCGCAACTTGTCTGTCACCGGCGCTGAGCCCGTGGCGCTTACTGACGGTCTTAACTTCGGCAATCCAGAGACACCCGATGTTCAGTTCCAGCTAACCGAATCGATCGCCGGTATGAGTCGTGCTGCCGAGGCGTTCGGCATTCCGATCGTCAGCGGTAACGCCAGTATGTACAACCAGTCGGCGGGCGTAGATATCTTCCCGACGCCAATTATCGGATCACTTGGCCTACTCGAGGACGTCGAGAAGCATTCAACGGTCGCGTTCAAGTCTGATGGCGATGTGATTGTGTTGCTCGGAACCGACTCGACGTGGGACTCCTTTGAAGGCATTGCGGGTAGTGAATATCTCGAGCTGATCCACGGTAGAGTCGAGGGTCAACCCTCTATCGATCTGGATCTTGAGATCAGGACTCAAGCAGTTTGCCGGGAAGCTATTGCAGCTGATCTGGTCGCATCTGGTCATGATGTTTCGGACGGTGGTGTTGCCGTTGCGATAGCCGAAAGTGCGATCATCGGCGGTCTGGGAGCGGTTATCGATGAATCACCCGGCGACCGGTGGGATGCGGCGATGTTCGGTGAGTCTCAGTCAAGGATTCTGCTGAGTGTATCGAGCGATAACGTTAGTGCCGTCGAAGCTCTTGCTGAGGCCAGCAACGTGCCGATGAAGATCATTGGCACGGTTGGTGGCAGTGCATTGAAGTTCGGTGATTCGATTTCAACACCGCTCGTGGAGGCCGACGACTCTTGGAAAAACGGCTTCCTCCGGGCGACGTCAGACTAAACAGTGGCTGTACCGACCCAAACAAACGTTTCGTCGCTGATTGAGCGGTACGACGCGCTGTTCTTCGATTCGTTCGGTGTGCTGATTGACGGAGTCGACGCCCTGCCCGGTGCCGTCGATCTTGTGCATCGCATGAACACCGAAGAAGTGAACTATTTCGTTGTCACCAACGACGCTTCGGTTTCACCCTCTACACGAATCGACAAATTCCGGTCGCAAGGATTCGATATTCCGGTGGGGCGGATAGTAAATTCAGGTTCGCTAATCACTGGATTCTTCGAACAGCACAATCTTAAGCAGAGCCCGACCCTTGTTCTCGGAACAGAGGATGCTCGGGATTACACGAGGTCTGCTGGCGGGGTACTTGTTGAAATAGACGATGACCTAGAGCCTGACGTTGTGGTCGTTGGCCACAGCGGCCCACACGATTGGGATACGACCCTCGAATCACTATTGACCCTGTTTAGCAGGAGGTTCGTAGAGGGAAATCCTGTGCGACTTGTACTTCCTAATCCAGATTTCATCTACCCGAATGGACCCGGTGTCTACGGATTTGGTGCGGCGGCGTTTGTAGATTTACTTGAGCAGGCGCTGGTTCGCCTTTACGGACCTCAAGAAGCATTAGTCGCATCTAAGTTGGGTAAGCCGTACTCACCGATATTCGAAGAAACGGTCAGGCGAGCCGGTACGAGTGACGCCGTGATGATCGGTGACCAGTTGGAAACTGATATTAGCGGGGCCAATAAGGCCGGTATCGACTCTGCGGTTGTAACGACCGGTATCAGCCGCCGAACTAAGCCCGAAGAGTTCGAAGAAGTGGCTGCTGAGCTAACTCCCCGGTATATTCTTGCTTCACTCGTATAAAATCAGTAGATATTAGAAATTTTGAGTTACACGCGGGTGCTTGGATTTGGCGCTCGCGTTTGTTTGTGGCCCCGAGTAACCCTTAGAAAAAGATGCCAACATACGTATACAAGTGCGCTGACAACAGCCACATTTTCGAACTAGTCCAGAAATTCAGTTCCGACTCGGGTGCGGAATGTCCCACCTGCGGTAGCCAGTCGAAACGCCAGATCACCGCGCCAACTGTTATCTACAAGGGCTCGGGCTTTTACACCACCGATTACGGATCGGGTTCTGGCAGTAAGTTACCTGCGAATGGCAGCTCGTCGAAGAGCGAAGGTTCAACAGATTCAGATTCGTCCAGTTCTTCATCGTCGTCTGAAAGTAAGTCGTCTGAAAGTAAGTCGTCTGAAAGCAAGTCATCAGACAGCAGCAGCGATAACGGTGGTTCCGGCGGTGCAAGCCATTCACACGGTGCTGGAAGCCACACTCACTAACTAACGTTTCCGAGAGCATATGAGAGCTGTAATCCAGCGAGTTAACCAGGCATCAGTGTGCGTCTCAGACGAGGTTACTGGCTCGATTGACCGCGGCCTTTGCCTGTTGATTGGTATCACCCACGACGATAACGAAGATGACCTGAAGTACATCGTTGATAAGACGCTGAACATGCGCATATTCCCGGATGATGACGGAAATTCAGGATTCGACAAATCGGTTCAGGACATCGGCGGCGGCCTGTTACTGATTAGCCAGTTCACTCTGTATGCCGCCACGCGAAAGGGTCGTCGTCCCGGTTTCACGGAGGCTGCACGACCAGAGATGGCGTCGCCGATGTTTGAGCAGATAGTCGATGCATTCCGCTTCAGTGGGTTACGTGTGCAGACCGGCGTATTCGGTGCTTCGATGACTGTGAGTATCGAGAATGCTGGTCCCGTGACTATCAATCTCGACTCTGCAGACCGGAACACCCCCCGACGAAGTTAGCGTGCGAGCGGTGGGTGCTAATGGCCTATTGGGCTATTGGGCAGACCATGTGGCCAATGTTCCACGACCCACGCTGACCGGATCTGCATTTCCCGATACGTCGAGCACCCAGATCTGGGAATCGAACTCCGGTGGCAACACCAGAACACCGTCGGAATTGATCACTTCTTCCAGGTCCAGAAGCAACCCACTGATCACGATCTTTAAACTATCTGGTGACCAGATATTGTGCGATTCGACGTATTGATCGAAGAAGCTCTGAACGAACAGGAACTGGTCGGAAGCGAAGTATGTTGCAAGCAGGTTCACATTGCCGTAATCGACATCATGCACCGACCAGTTGTGGGTGAATTCAATCTCGCTGGCCTCTTCCACAATCGCGAGTTTCGAACTATCGGGAGACCACCAGAAAGCATTCAGTGGACCTTCGTGAATGGTCGTTTCAACGCCCTCAGCTATGTCGTAAATCGAAAGCGTATGAAACAGGCCACCCGAAGACTTTACGATGGCTATCTGTCGCCCGTCGGGGGACCACCCGACGCGAACGAGGCTGTCGCCTTCACTAATAATCTGGTGAGTATCGACATCGCTCGTTTTCGTTATGACTACGGCGAGGTTGCCCGAGATAGTTTCTACATGTGTGAACGATTGGCTATCGGGTGCCCAGGATGCTGAGCTGAATGCCATAGAACTAACACCAACAGTTTTAGCGGCCCCGCTAATAACGCCATCTATGGGGACAATGTGAAGACCGGATTCCTGGTGAACCAGAAGTGAACGAGCGTCCGGAGACCAGTTAACGTACAACGGTGCGCCAAGGGCGATGCCGTCTGGGGCTTCACCGGAGAATGAGCCGACCAGTATGGTGCCGATACCGAACTCGCCACCCTTTGTGACGGCTATACGTTCGCCATCGGGCGATCATGAAGAAAAATGTAGTGTGTACGGCCCGATACCACTCCTCGATGAGTTGTCGAAAGTCAGCGTGACTATCTCACCGTTTCCGTCGGCATCAGCCCTGTGAAGTGCACCTTGAGCGGCAGAACAATTGAACTTCACGTAAGACGAGAACAGCATGCTACCTCCGTCTGGC
>Ga0114996_10002194_pt1 | contig 25380 bp, 17 predicted proteins | sample ArcticOcean_MG_C_4_FD_87039 | JGI IMG/M metagenome (GOLD analysis project Ga0114996, IMG submission 87039) | Marine microbial communities from western Arctic Ocean - ArcticOcean_MG_CB4_134 | ecosystem: Environmental > Aquatic > Marine > Oceanic | place: Arctic Ocean: Canada Basin | collected... | reverse complement strand
GCCTGAGTGAGTAATCTTTGCATATGGAGAGACTTTCGTTGATCTGAGAATCTCAAAATATGAATCACTTCAGGTGTTTATCCCGTTAAGTCGGGTACTGTGTCTTGCAGCATAAAAAAGCTGGCGAGTTGATCTATACGGTCGGCTGCGTGGTTGGCACCACCTTTACCGGTGAAGCGGACCCGGTCGAGGAAATCAATGGGGTGCTCCGCGACTTCACAAGAGTACCCCTCGCCGGGCCTGACTTTACATATTATGCGGATGTCCCGATCCACGTGGATGCCGCCTCGGGCGGGTTCGTCATGCCCTTTACCGCCCCCAACACGAAATGGGATTTCCAGCTCGAGCATGTTCAGTCGATCAATGTTTCCAACCACAAATTCGGACTGGTCTATCCCGGTTGCGGCACCGTTGTGTTCCGCGACGCGGATGTTGTCGCGTCCGAGCTGATCTACAATATCAGCTATCTGGGCGGCAGCTTTACCGACTACACGCTCAATTTCTCCCGGGGCAGCGCCATGGTCCTGGCCAGCTACTACAATCTGGTCCGCCTCGGCCTCAAAGGCTACGCGGAAGTCAATACAAATTGCGTAAAACATGCGCAATATCTGCGTAAAGTAATTGAAGAAGGTCCCGTGACCGGGAAAATGTTCGAGGTCATCAGTGACACCGATATCCTGCCCATGGTGGTGTGGCGCGACAAGCGCCCCACAGAAGAAAAGGATAAGTGGGATCTTTCCGAGCTTTCCAACGAGCTTTTGACATACCGGTGGAGCCTGCCGGCCTACAAGCTCCCCTTTACTTCATCGGAAGATCCGGACGGTCCGCTGGTCATGCGCGTCGTCACCCGCCAGGACGTTTCTACCGAAAAGGTCAACGATCTGTATGAGAGTATCCTCAAGTCGATCGCGACGCTGGATGCCCGCTGGGGTGATGCCGATCTCACCGATCCCAACGTCCAGGCGGTCAAGGACCGGGTGCGCACGGCGGCCACCAGAACCGGCACCATGGATTGATCGGCGGGCGCCGAAGCCTGGCTGCCGGCGCCCAAATCCACTGGAATTCAAATAAATCAGGGATACTCAATCCGTAATTCGTAAACCGAGTACCCCAAACAGAGTGCCCCAAACAGAGAGGACAATCTCATGGCAAAAGGTTCCGCAAGTGTCGCGTTGGGCGGCGATGGCAAAGAGAATGATAAAAAAAAAGACGGTAATTTCGGGGAACTGAAACCCTATACCCCGGTTGTTCAAACCTATATCCGCAATAATTCCGATGATCCGGTCGGCGGCGCCTTGGCCCACCCGCCAGTCGAATATGAAGGCATCCGATATGCCATCGCCCAGGGCCCCAGCGCCGCCTGTCAAAGCACCATTGATAATGTTATCGCCGTATCGGTCGCCTTTAACGCAAGCACCCTTCAAAAAGCCTGCCGGCTCGCCGCTGAATACAATGCCCAATTGATCACCTTTCCGGAATTATTCATGACCGGGTATGAGTTCGGCGAGGGCAAGGGTACGCCGGAAGAGCTCAAATTCTCGACGGAAAACGCCCATGCGGCGGCGGATTACCTCCGCAAACAGGGAATTATGGATGGTCTTCCCGAAGACGGCGGCGAGGTCAATCCGGCAATGCCGTTTCAGTATCTGGTTGCCAAGGCGGCCAAGGATAACAATATCACCATCGTTTGCCCGTATCCCTTGAGCGGCACCGACCCATCGGGGAAGGAAGGCTATTTCGATGTGGCGGCGATTTATAACAACAAGGGCCACTTGGTGGGCCACCAGTTTAAAACCCAATTATGGGGAACGGCCGAGCGTACCTGGTTCAATGTCGCCCATTTTCCCAAGGATATATCGCCCGATAACGACTACCAGAATGACACCAATGCCTTCCGGTCCTGGGATGTGAATGGCGTTCCCATCGGCATTTGCATTTGCTTCGATATTGAATTCCCGGAGGTTGCCAGGAATTTGGCGCTCAACGGCTCACTGATCACCGTGGTGCCGACCGCGGCTCCGGAAGGCATGTTGCCGGGCCAGACCGAACCCTACCCCGATATCGCCGAACATTATATTCCGGCGAACGCCCTCATGAACTTTAATTTCTGCACCTATAGCAATCGGGCCGACTGGGAGTATGTACCCGGCCAGGGCGGCGATGAAAAAGGGAATAAGGATTTAAAGGCGCTGCAATATACCGGCAACAGCATTGTTTGTAGCCCCTACGGTAAGTCCTTGGTCGCCGCCGTGGCCAACGAAGACTGCTTGTTGATTTGTGACTGCATCCCTTGTGATTTCCCGCCGACGCAGCCCAAGGAAACAAACTATCTGATCAACCGGAGGCCGGATATCTGGGGCGTCCTTACCCAGGAAACCGTCCCCTTCCCGTATGGGAAATCCTATACCTATAAGCCAGATCTGGGTGTCGGGGAGGTGCCGAAACAGCCGGAAAAAGGGCAAAATGAGTGCCCCGAATGGACGCCCGAAGAAGGGACTACGCCGGAGCCGAAATAGCCCCCAAGACCGGCCTAACCGGCGGCGGCGCGTCAGCCCATCTGTTCCAGTTTCTGGGCCAGATCGGAAAGCGCCGCGCCGGCGGCCTCGAAATCAAGTTCTTCGACGGCCGCCCCGATCGGGGTCAGTTCCGCCTCCAACCCATGCCCGCCGAGGGCGTCGGCCAGATCCGGGAAGCGGCGCTTTGCCTTCATATTGCTCTTGGCGAAAAGCTGCTCCAGTTCGGCAACCAAATCGGAAACCAGGACCTTGTCCAGCGACGCTGCCCCAGTGGCCGGGGCTGGCGTGACCGCGCTGTTGGCATCGGGGACGCTGGCAGCCTCGGAATTCGCGGCCTCCTCGGCGCGGTCCTTCAGCATTGCGGCAACGGTGATCGCCGGCAGGAGCGCGGTTTCGAACGGGTTTATAAGATTGTTGACCTCGGCCAAGTCCTCCTCGCCAAGGGCCGTTTCCAGCGATTGCGCCTGTTCGAACACGTCCCCGACCGCCAGGTTTCCGGCCGCGCCCCGGATGGTGTGAACCAGAATACCGGCGTCCTTCAGCGCGCCGGTCTCAATCATTTCGCGCAGCTTCGGGATCACGTCATGATATTGACTATGAAACTGGATGATCAGCTTGTGCAGTAGTTTTTTGTTGCCGCGGAGCCGCGACAGCGCCACATCCAGATCAAACGGCGGCAAGGCGTCGGGCAAGAGATCGAATTCCGCCTTGGCGGGCGCTGGCTCCGGCGCAACGGTTTCGGCGGGCGCCGCCGCCGCTGTTTCCCCATCCGCTTCCACATTTGCTTTTGGGGCGTCCTCTTTGGCCTCAACCCATTCCGCGATGGCGGCAAAAAGAACGTCCGGATCGATCGGTTTGGTGACATGGTCGTTCATCGCCGAGGCCAGGGATTTCTCTCGCTCTCCGGCCAGCGCATGGGCGGTCATCGCCAATATGGGCAGGCTGTTGATGTCATATTCCTCACGGATCATGGCGGTCGCCTGATAGCCGTCCATCACCGGCATCTGGATATCCATGAGCACCAGGTCGAAGCCGCCGCCGGCTTCCTTGACCGCTTCCACCGCCTGTTGGCCATCATCGACGATAGTCACGGTTATGCCTTGCTCTTCCAGCAATTCGCGGGCGATCTGCTGATTGATCTCGTTGTCTTCTGCAAGCAGGACCGACATGCCGCGCAAATTAAAGGTGGCGTCCAGTTTCTTGGATTTCCTGGCGGGCGCCTCGATACTGGACCTGCTGCCGACGGCGTTGGCGATGGTGTTGAACAGGTCCGACGCCATCACCGGCTTTTGCAGTATTCCATCGAGCAGTTCGCCGGCTTCCTTTTTTGCCTCGGCCACATCAAATCCGGTGACCATGATGACGATGGGTAGATGCCGGATATTGCCTTCACCCTTGATCTGGCGCGACGTTTCGATGCCGTCGAGGCCCGGCATTTTCCAGTCCACCAGGACGAGATCATAGTCCGGGCTCTTGGCATCACCAGCGACGCGCTTTAACTCTTCGAGCGCGGCGGAACCGGACGGCACCGAATTTACCGAGAAATTCAGCGATTCAACCACCTCGCTCAAAATCGTTCGCGCCGTCATATTGTCGTCGACCACGAGCACATTGATATCGCGCAATTCATCGCTGCTCGGGAATTGAAGATCGGCACGCGAAGCATCGAGCCCGAAACTGGCGGTGAATATGCAATTGGTGCCGACGCCCGGCTCGCTTTCCACTCTGATCTCGCCACCCATCATGGTGATCAGCTGCTTGGAAATGGTCATGCCGAGACCGGTGCCGCCATATTTTCGCGTCGTCGAGGTGTCGGCCTGGGTGAACGATTGGAACAGCTTTTCCAACTGCTCTTCATTCATGCCGATGCCGGTATCCCTGACCGAAAATTCCAGCTCTACCGAATTATCTTCGCGTTCGTTTTCGATTACGGAAATCACGATCTCGCCGCCCTCGGTGAATTTGATCGAGTTTCCGGCAAGGTTGAGCAGGATCTGGCCGAGGCGCAACGAATCGCCGATCAGGTTATGGGGAACCGACAAGGGGCAGGAGATAATCACCTCCGTCGCCTGGGCCTCGGCCCGGGAGATGATCAGGTTCGACAAATTGCTCATGGTCTCCGAGAGATCGAAGGCCTCCTGTTCCGTGGTCAGCTTGCCGGCCTCGATCTTGGAGAAATCGAGGATGTCGTTGATGATGCGCAAGAGCGATTGCGACGAAAAGCTGACTTTTGTCAGGTAGTCCCTTTGCTGCACCGTGAGGTCGGTCTTGAGGGCGAGGTGGCTGAGGCCGATGATGGCGTTCATAGGCGTCCGAATTTCGTGACTCATATTGGCGAGAAAATCGCCCTTGGCCAAATTGGCATTGTCGGCGTCGCTTTTGGCTTCCTCCAACTCGGAAGTGCGGATGGCGACAATCTTCAGGACGGCGGCATTCTGCCTAAACAGCACGCCGATGATGATGACCACCAAGAGGCTCAGAATACTGCCGCCGAATTCGACCGAGGTGGACAGGCGGGTTTCGGCGCCGCCCAGATAGTTGGGAAAGATATCCCAGTTGTAGGTCCATTCCTGCTGACCGACCTTGGTGCGCACCGAGAATGTCCGGCTCGGCGACTGCGCGGTTGGTGCCGGCGAGTAAAGTGTCTTCTTGGCGTCCGCACCATCCTTCGATTTGACGCTTTCTATTAGGTGAAAGCGCAAACCTTCCGGGGCATGAACGGTTTGCAGGCTCTGCGAAAAACTGGTGATATCCAATATCGATACCAGCACGCCGGTTATGTTCTCGTTGGCCAGATAGAGGACCGCCAACGCGGTTTGCTGGTCGGCATCGTTCTTGAAGGACGGCCCCAGCGTCACCACGCCCGGGCGCTCCATCGCCACCTGGATCGCCGCCTTCGATTCCTTGTGGGTCATCAGATCGAAGCCGGGATTTAATAACTCCTCCCGCTCGGTGCTGAGGGTGATCGTGAATTTGCGGTTCTTTTCAGGGCCGGTGGCCTTGGCGAAGGCCACGTTGGAGAGCGGGATGTCGGCCTCCAGATCGATGGAGACATCGAATGCGTCGAGCATGTCGTCTTCGGTAACTTCGGCCGAGCCCAGCAAAAGGCCCGATATGCCGCGCAAGGGTGCAAAGAAAAGCGAGGTCCAAAACTGGCCGGTTTCCGATATGCGGGTCGCGTCCCGGGTCGCCTGATTGAACCAGGCTTCCTGGCTTCCGGTGTTGATACGCTCGCCGACGAAAACCGATGCGGCCACCCCGCCCGCAAAAAGGAGCGCGAGAACAAATGTCTGAAATATATTCAAAGTCGTTTATCCCGGCGGCTGGGCGCGGTTATTGCCGGCGGCGGCGCCGGCACCGCCCGGTTGTAACCGGCCTCCGCCCGCTCGCTCATTTCACCGTATAAATAATGCGAAAGCCTTTCGGCGCCATAGAACTTGCGGTGTCAAAATTTTTCAGGGCGGCCTTGTCGACGACCGAAATCTTCGGGCCCACATGCTTCATATATGGCTTGCCTTCGAGTATGCGGACCACCTGATCGATGGCGATGCGCCCCTGGATCACCGGTGAATCCGTGGGCGCCGCCAAGATCTGCTGGCGCCGGATGCCGGAATAAACGCCGGGGGTGAAATAATAGGCGATCACCTTGATCTTATCCCTCAGCTTGCGTTTGCGGAGAACCGAGATGGCCGCCTCGGCGGTCACCGCGGTGCCGACCAGAAAATCAACGTCCTGGTTGGAATCCAAAACCTCATTGATCAACTTGGTTTGCGCCAGAGCGCCGGTATCACCATATTTGGTCACCACGATATTGACCGCACTGTTCTTGATCGCGCTGGTGAATCCCTTTTCGCCGGCGGCCACCCAGGCGGCCCCCTTCGGCCCCGGGAACCAGGCGACTTTCGTTTTCTTCTTGCCTTGGCGCTTGACCAGGTAATCGCCGGCCTTGGAGCCCATTTCCTGGAAATTCACCAGAGATTTGGCGGAGATTTCCTTGGAGGAAACGCCATTGATGACATCAATGACCGGGATGTTTTTGGCCCGTATCTCCTTGATCAAATCGTTAAGGCCGACATTGGAAATGGCGCCGATCACAACCCCTTTGGCGCCGTTGGCGACGCAATCGCGAATTTGTTTGATCTGGGTTTTCAGATTGCCGTAGCCGCCGGCTTCGAACAGCTCCATCTCGATACCGAGGCGCTTCGATTCCTGGGCAACGCCAAAGCCAACCGCCAGCCAGTAGGAATCCTTCACATGCGGGAAGGAGACACAAATTTTCCGCTTTTGTGCGGCTTTGGCGAGGGGCGTGTAATTCACCGCCCGGCGCGGGCTGTCCATATCGAACGGCTTGGTCCAAACCTCCACACTGCCGGGAAACCAATCGGCCGCTCCGGCAACATTTGCGCCGGCGAACAAGGTAACCCCGAATACCGCTGCCACCGCAGTTTGGGTAACAATCCCGCCTAATTTGCTGTATCGCTGGTATACGTTGAAGGAATTTACAGTTTTCATAGCAATAGCTCCCCTGTTATCACCCGTATTTACGAAAACTCCACGTGAAGGCAATATTGATAATTGAAAAGATTATGTGTCTATATCGCTTTATAGTAATATTTTATTACTATGAATGTACGTATCACGGGACTAATAAAGTCCCATAATGCTTGCCCCATGCGCGATGAATGGCGGCGCAATTATTCTAGAGCGACAAAAAAACCCCCATACCGGATCAAACCGGGCGCGCTACAGCTCGTCTTGGCCCTTCATTCCCCAATATTTGAGCATCGGGAAGGTGGAGAAGACGGACGGCGCCTCGGTGGGCTGGGCGTTGGTGAGGTAGCTGGCGTCCAATTCGGCAAGCGTATTGACGCCCATCAGCTTCATATCGATGGTAATTTCGTCTTCGAGGATTTCCAGCATGCGGTGGACGCCGGCCTCTCCGGCGGCGCCCACGGCCATCGCCTGCAGCTTGCCGATGCCGACCATGTCGGCGCCGAGGATGATCGCCTTCAAAACATCGGTGCCGCGCAAAAAGCCGCCATCGATGACGATCTTGGCGTGCCCGGCCACCGCATCAACGATTTCGGGCAACACGTCGATGGTGCCCTGGCCGTGGTCTAACTGGCGGCCCCCATGGTTGGAGATGTAGACCACATCGACGCCGTGCTCGACCGAAAGCGCGGCGTCTTCGGGGCGCATGATGCCCTTCAGCATCATCGGGATGTCGGACATGGCGCGGATTTTATCAAACACCGCCCAGTCAAATTCTTGGCGCCATTTGGGATCGCCCCGGCCCCTGGCGTTTGATGCGCGGGCATCCACATGGCGGATCAGATTGCGCTCGCGCCGGCTGTAATGATCGCTATCGACGGTGATGCAGAACCCCTTGACGCCCAAATCGATGGCGGACCGCAAATAATCCTCGATCCAGCCCAAATCGCCGAACACATAAAGCTGGAACAGCCAGTGGTCGCCGGCGGCGGCGCTGACCACGTCCATATCCGGCTCGGTGACGCTGGATTGCATGAAATCGACGCCGAATTCCCGGCCTGCGCGGGCCGGCAGGGCGGCGCCGCCGTCGGCAAAGGTATGAATTCCGCCCACCGGCGCCAGCAGCACGGGCAGGCGCTGAGGGCGGTCCAAAAATTCGGTGGCCGCATCGGTGTTCGCCACATTGCGCATGACCCGGGGGCGCAAGGCCAGGCTGTCGATGCCCATCCGGTTGCGCTTCAGCGACGTCTCGGATTCGGTGGCGCTGGCGATATAGTCCCAGCGCGCCGGCTCAACGCGGGCTTGCGCATCGGCAATCAGCTCGGTGGTGGTGTGGTAGCGCGCCCGCGCCGCTTCATAGTCCGCTTTGCGCTTCTCGTCCTCATCCATGGCAAACATCGAGCCCCCCCTTCATTCATCAGGCGCAATAGATGGCGCGCGGCGCCACGTCTTCGAGGGCGATGCGTTCGCGCATCATCATTTCCATCAATTCCGCCTTGTCCGCCGCCGCGCCCGGATGGTTCCAGAGATTGTTGATTTCTTCCGGGTCTTCGTCCCGGTCATAAAGCTCGCCGAATTGGTCTTCGAGCCAATAGGTGAGCCGCCAGCGCCCGGTGACGAAGCTGCGCGTGCGCATGAATTGGGCATAGTTGCTGTTGTAGGGCAATTCGTCCTCTTCCAGGACCATACCGAGGCGCGGCAATTCCTCGCCGCCGCGGGCGGCGGCGACCACATCGAAGCCCTGCATGCCGTGATAGGGGACCAGCCCGGCGCGGGCCAGGATGGTACGCCCGACATCGAGGGTGCCCGATAACAGATCCGTGCGGGCGCCGTTGTCGTTCGCGTCCGGGTCGGCCCAGATAAACGGCACCCGGATCAGCCCCTCATAATGGTAGCAATGTTTGAGCATCAAACCATGGTCGCCCATCATGTCGCCATGGTCGGAATTGAAGATCACCACCGTGTTCTCGGCGAGGCCCAAAGTAACCAACTTGGCCAGGATGCGCCCGACCGCGTCGTCGACAAACGAAATCATGCCATAGGTGCGGGCGATGGAGGTGCGCACCTCGGCTTCGCTGGCCATAAAGGCGGCGACCCGGAGGTTGCGCTCGTCGTCCATGAATTGGCGGCGCAAGATGTCGTTGAACGGCGGCGGGTCCACATGGTTGGCGGCGAACGAAGCCGGCAACGGAACGTCATCTGCATCATACATGTCCCAGTAACGCCCCGGCGGCGAAAACGGATGGTGCGGATCGGGGAACGAGCAATGGATGAAAAATGGCTGATCGGTGCCGGACGCCGCATGATCTTCCAGATATTGGCCGGTGATCTCTTCCACATAGCTGGTCGACCACAGCTCTTCGGGCACCTTGGTGCGCCACGACAGCGGCGTTGATACGCCGTCCGACGGCAGTGCATTGTCTGGGCCCTTGAGGCTGTCCGGGTCCGGGTGCCGGTCCAGGAGCCAGCGCGTGTAATGGCCGGCAACCCGGTCCCCATGCGAGTTGGCGAAGCGCACGGTCTCGAACCCGTAATAGGGCGTTTCGATTTCCCGGTCCGGGTTGGCCGCCCAAAGATCGTTGCGCTCGGCTTCGTACCGGCGCCCCGAACGCGGGATCAGCCAGGAATCGCCGAGCCCCTCGGCCAAGGGGCGCCCAATCGGTTTCGCCGGATAGTTAAAATCCTCGATATCCAGATTGAGCATGTTCTGCAAATGGCTTTTGCCGAGCAGCGCGGTCTTATAGCCGTCGCCGCGCAAAGCTTCGATGAAGGTGTTGGCTTCCAGCGGCAGCGGGTGGCCGTTGGTCATGACGCCGGTATTGGTGGGCATGCGCCCGGTGGCCAGGGTCGCCCGGTTGGTCATGCACAAGGGCGAGGCGACATAGAATTTATCGAACGACAACCCGCGCGCCGCAATGGCGTCGATATTGGGGGTACGCACGATCTTGTTGCCATAGCTGCCGAGATGATCGGCCCGTTGCTGGTCGGTGATAATATAGAGAAAATTCGAACGCTCGCTCATTTTTGCCACGCTTCTGCCGATGATGGAGTTTCATTCATAGAGCCTGACTTCGCCGATTGAAAACACCGAATGTGGTCAGACGCACAGCGGCCCTCTATGATCCGGGCCATAGATCAAAACAACCAGGGAGGACGGCCCGATGCAAACCCACGCATTCAAAATCTACAAAACCGGCGCGCCATCGGTGATGAAGTGGGAAGCGGTTGAGCTTGGCAAGCCGAAGCGCGGCGAGGTATTGCTGCGCCAGACCGCCATCGGCTTCAACATGGTCGAAACCTATTTGCGCAGCGGCCTTTATCCGCTGCCCGGCCTGCCGTCCGGCATCGGCGTCGAGGGCGCCGGCGTCATCGAAGCGGTGGGACGCGGCGTCGCAGGCTTCAAAGCCGGCGACCGCGTTGCCTATTCCGGCGGCGTGCCCTTGGGCTCCTATGCGGAGGCGCGGCTGATCCCGGCCGCCGGGCTGATCAAGCTGCCGGCCCATATCGACGAGGCGACCGCCGCCGCCTCGCTGATCAAGGGCACCACTGTGCAGTTTTTGTTCAACGAGGCGCACAAGCTGAAAAAGGGAGAGATCATTGTCTTTCATGCGGCCGCCGGCGGCGTCGGGCTAATCGCCTGCCAATGGGCTCGCGCCTTGGGCGCCACCGTCATCGGCGCCGTCTCGACGCCGGAAAAAGCGCGCCTGGCGAAGCGCCATGGCTGCAAGCACCCAATCGTCGTCAAAAAGCCCCAGGATCTGACCGACGCGGTGATGCGCATCACCAAGGGCGCCGGCGTCGATGTGGTCTATGATTCCATCGGCAAGGATTTGTGGCAATCGTCCCTGGACAGCGTCCGCCGCCGCGGCCTGGTGGTCAATTTCGGCAGCGCCTCGGGCAAGCCGCCGCTATTGGATCTGGCCTTTGAAGGGGGGCGCAAATCGGCCTATTTCCTGCGCGCCGCCGGCGGCAATTTCATGACCGGACCCGATGTGCGCAAGGCCGCCGCCAATCATCTGTTCCGCATGATCAAATCCGGCGCCGTGAAAATCCGCGTTGGCCAGACCTACCCGCTGAAACAAGCCGCCAAGGCGCACCGGGACGCCGCCGCCCGCAAAACCACGGGCTCGACATTGTTGATACCTTGAGCCATGATTGCCGAAATATCCGGACACTATAAGGGGAGTTTGTTCAATGCCTAACGTTGCTGGAATAGTTTATGCCCGCTTGGCGTCGCCCGATCTCGACGTGCAGGAAACCTTTCTCACCGATTTCGGCATGGAAAGGGTGGAGCGCACCGAGACCAAGCTCATTATGCGCGGCTCCGATGCCAATGCTTATATCCATATCACCGAGCTTGGCGAGCCCAAGGTGCTCGGCTGGGCATACCAGGCGGCCAGCGCCGAAGACCTGGCCGGATTTTCCGAGTTGGAAGGCGCGTCAGCCGTGCAAGCCATTGATGCGCCAGGCGGCGGCTCCCGGGTGCTTTTGGCGGGCGAGCCCAACGGTTTCGTCATCGAAGTCGTGCACGGCATCGAGCCGGCAGAGCCATTGCCGGTGCGCCGCAACATGGTCAATTGGGGCACCGAGCCCCTGCGCCGCACCAACGAAGCGACCCGCCTCGGCCATGTGCCGGCGGCGGTCAAGCGCATGGCGCACGCCGTGCTGGCGACCACGGAGTTGGAGGCGACGTTGGCCTGGTACCGGGAAAATCTCGGACTGACCTGTTCCGACGACGTCCATGATGAGGAATCGGGCGAGCTGCTCATGTCCTTCAACCGGCTCGACCGGGGCGAAGATTTTGTCGATCACCATGTGATGTTTGCCATGCGGGGCCCGGTTTCCGGGCTCAACCATTTCGCCTTCGAGGTGGCCGACATCGACGATGTGATGACTGGCCACGAATATCTGATTTCCAAGGAAAAATACGACCATGTTTGGGGTGTCGGGCGGCATTCGCTGGGCGATCAGGTTTTCGACTATTGGTTCGACCCCTACAAAAGGGTGCACGAGCACAACACCGACAACGCCGTCTTCAACAATCAGGTGCCCGCCAACAAGGTGACCAATTCGCAAGACGATCTTGGCGGCCAATGGGGCCCGCCGCCGCCCGATTTCTTCCTCGGCTACGGGATACCGTAAACGGGCGGCCTAAGTAACCGGAACCTCAATGCCCAGCAATTCTGCGGCGTTGATGCCCATCACGCGCGCCTTGTCGGTTTCGCTCAAATCCTTAACCGAATTTACGTGGCCGACCGGGTCCGGTTGCGCCATGTCGAAGGGGTAATCGGTGCCCATGACGATGTGATCGGCGCCCCACACCTCGATCAGGTGGCGCAATTGCGGCTCGTTGAAAACCACCGTGTCGAAATAAAGCTTCTTGATATGCTCCATCGGTGTGACGTCGATGTTCACCCGGCAATCGTCGCGCCGCTCCCAAGGATGATCGAAGCGGCCCCAATAGGCGGGGACATAGCCGCCGCCATGGGCGATACAGATTTTGAGGCCGGGATAACGGTCGAGGTAGCCATCGAAGACCAAATGCCCGACGGCCAGCGCGCTTTCCAGCGGATGGCCGATCAGGTTGCGGAAATAATGATCGTCCATGCGTTGCTGGATGCTGGTTCCGATGGGGTGCATGAATAGAAGCGTGCCGGTATCACTGGCATGGGCGAAAAATTTCTCCAGGCCGGCGCGGGTCAAATCCGTGCCCTCGACATTGGTGGAAATTTCAATGCCCTTGAAGCCCAGCTCATCGATGCAGCGCTTCATCTCGGCCAGCGCCATGCCGGGGTCCTGCAGGGGCACCGTGCCCATGCCGACGAAGCGGTCGGGGTGCTGGCCAACGATTTCGGCGATGCGGTCGTTGATGATGTGGCAAGCATCCCGGGTCGCGTCCGCCGGATAGCCGTAATTATAATGGAACGGCGATGGCGATATGGCCTGCACATCGATGCCGTCCCGGTCCATGTCGGCAATGCGCACCAGGGGATCGGTCAGGTTGGCGGCGATGGTTTTCCCTTGTTTGGCATTGATCTCTTGGGTCAGGGGATTGCGCTCGGGCCGCGCCTGCAAATCGGATGGCGCGGCGCCATCCAAGGCGGCGTTGGCTTCCGGCACCGCCACGTGGCAATGGATATCAACGGTGAAATGCTTCTTGCCGTGGGCGACGGTAGTCCCGTGGCCATGATCCGCGGGGGCGTGCGGGGCGCAACGATAGAACATGGAGAAATTCCTTCCCTGGGGTTTTGGCGATCCTGTTGGCGCGTTTTCTAGCAGTATCGGCGCCGCTTCGAAAGCCCGGGCAAAAGTTTGCGCCCAAGCCGCCGCCGGTTGGCCGCATTGTTCATTTCGGGGCGCCGGGTTCGCCTTCAAGCAAATCTCCAACGCCGGCGCGGACTGCCCAATATTGCCAAGCCCTGAGCGCCTCCGAGGCCCCGGTATCCATTTCCAGGCGTTTTTCTATCTCTTCGGCCGACAGGTACTTGGCGCCGCCCAAACGCAAGGCGTTCATCAACACACGGGCGTTCTTTGGCAGGTAAATGGAAGTCCGCACCACATCGAGCAACGTCATTCCGCTGGCCGCAAAACCGTGCCCGCGCATCAAAACGACGCGGTTCTGATCCAGACTATCTGCGAGATCGCGCCCTTGTTCCATGTTGACCACAAGCAGGTTGGTGCCGCCAAAATTGTCTGCAATGTCCCAAATCGGCGCGCCGTGCCCAAGGAAACCGCCGGAATGGATGACCGGACGTAGCGGCGTCGGCGCAATGCCAAATGGCAATACGTCCTCGGCGTGGCTGTGTACGACGGAATTGATATCGGGCCGCGCTTCGTAGACCGCGCCGTGGATAAACCGTTCCAGATAGGGCTGGCGGAGATCATCGCCGAGGGGCGTGCCATCGAGCTCAAACTCCATAATGTCCGATTGCTGCACCAGCTCCGGGCTCCGGGAACAGGACAAAAAATAGCGCTCAGGGTTGGCGGGGTTGCGGATGCTGACATGCCCATAGGCATCGACCACCCCCTCATGGGCAAGAATTCGGTTGGCAACAACAAGATCACGGACGGCGCCTTCGATATCTTTCATAAATTCACTCCTCGGATAAACGCTGCAAAGATCACGGCCTTGGCAACAATTGTAGCAAGCCAAATGATATTACCGTCATTTGCGGGGACATTCATGGCGAACTTGTTACAGGCGCTCGGCCACCGGCGGAACTTCATCGCCGCAAGGGCGCGCCGTTCTGGCGCCGATCCATGATTGGTTTACCGAAGGCTTCGATGCGCCCGAATTTATAGAAGCAAAGGCCGTACTGGATCAGATCTAGGATGCGTTGGTTCAGGCGATGCGGCCAATGAGCTGATTGCCATCGTTCGTTATCCGCACCATGGCCGACACCAGCGCGCAGCCGTCAGTTTCGTCAGATATGCCAAAGCGCAATGTGTAGCAATTGCCGGATCGCAAGCTTGCCGAATTGCCGGCGGTAAATTCCGGCGCCTCGGTCATCGAAAGGCCGATGGCGTGGCCGAAACTGCCGCCGATCATCGGATGGGCCTCATGTCCGGCCAAATGATTGGTGGCTATACCGGCGATTTCGGAAACCGGGACGCCCGGTTTCGCCAACCCGATCATGGCGTTCAGGGCCGCCGCCGCACGCGCCTTGGCAGGCTTCGCGCCATCGCCGATGGTCACGAAACTTTCCGCCCAAAGCCCAAGATACTTGACCGCGATATAGGCCACCATGGGATCGCCCCTGCCTTCGGTGATGCCGTAGAACGGCACCAGGGTGCGGCCGCCGTCGGTGCTGAACAGCACGCGCACATCGTGGGCCGCCAGCTTGCGCGCCCGGCGTTCGCCTTCGATGGCGGCGTGCATGGCATCGCTGCCGCCCTTCCAGCTTGCCGACATGGCGTCCGCCGCCGCTTCCAGGATGCGCCAGGCATCGCTGATCAGGGCGACCTCGCGCGGACGTTTTTGCGACAACAGAGAGGCGAATATTTCGTCGCCGCGTTCAAATACGATGCGCCCCGAAGTGCTGGTCTCGAGGGCCGCCAGGAAGTCGCTGCGCATCAGATCCTTGCCCAAGAGGCCGATTTTCGGCGTGCCGTCTTCGCGGGTGCAGAAATCGTCGAACCAAGGATCGAAACTGGCGTCCCAGGTCCATCCCGTCTGCACATCATCGATCCAGGTCATGGCGCCCATATATGGAACGTCGCGCTGGCCCACCGATAGCAGGATGCGGGGTGCGCCGTCCCTGGGCAGCATGGCCATGGCCCAACGCAGGCGCGGGATGAAGTTGGTGAGGAAGCCGAGCGCCTGGTGCTCCGCAGCGTCGCCATAGACAAACAGGGCGCGCCAATCGTTGGCGTCCATAAGTTCATGGGCGGCCTTCATGCGCAGCTCAAACTCGTCCGCCGGCATACGGCTTTGTTCCCAGCCGTAGGCGCCGAGCAATACGGCGGGATGCATGGTTTGCATGGTCATAGGGGAATGGCGTCCGGTTCGGCCTGACGGGTGGATAAGGCGCGCGCGCCCAAGTCGGTGATCACCACCGGCTCGCCGCACATCAGGTAGCCGGTTTCCGGCAAATACTGGTTGGGATGCATGACGAACACCATGCCTTCTTCCAGCTCGATATCGTTGGTGACGGCAACGTCGCCGGGCAGGTTGGAGGTCAGACCCAGCCCGTGGCCGCGCACCCGCATATAGGGCGGGCGGCAATAATCGCCGTATCCGGCATCCCGGAACGGCCCGTTGATGATTTCCGCCACCTCCGACATCGGGACGCCGGGTAGCGCCGACGCCTGGCCCGCTTGCATGGCCCGCTGCAGGATGGCGTATGTCTCGTCATAGCCCGCCGGCTTATCGCCGATCACCACGGTGCGGCAAAGCTGTGCGAACTGGCCCTCGAAGCTGGGCGTAATTTCGGCGAGGATGATATCGCCGTCTTCCAGCATACGCTCGCCGGCGGCGCGGACGCCGAGATTGTGCTGCGAGGCGCTCATCAGCAGGAAATTATCATCGCCGCCGATTTCCTTCATATGGCAATAGATGTCGGCGGCCAGCTCAAATTCCCGGAGGCCCGGGCGGGCCACCTCAAGCAACCGGGCGTAGCCCCGCTCGGCAATCTCCGTGGCCTTTTCGGCGCGCTGGATCTCGTGGCCGGAGCGGCAGCGGGCCAAATTGCGGATCAGATTGTCCAAGGGCGTCGCCTTGCCGGCCAGGAAATCTTGCAGGCGCGCCGACATGGCATGGCCCAAAAGCCCGATGCCGTCGGTGGCCAGGGATGAAGGGCCGATGCCGCCTCGGCCGAGGCAATCGGCGATGCCATCTATAAGATCGTCTACGGCCAGGGTCTGATCCGTGGTCGAGCCGGCGGCGGCGCGCTCGATGTCCCAGCCGGGCGTCACGATCAGGGTGGAGGAGCCATCGCGGCGGGCAATAACGGCGGCATCGCCGATGGGTTTGAAGTCGGAAAGCACGAACGCCAGGTTCGGCTCCAGGAACGAATGAAACCCCGACGCCACGGCGAGCAAGGCATCCAGCCCTTCCTCCTCAAGGCGCTGGACGGCCATTTGGCGGCGAAGGGAAGAGGTTTCCATTTGGTCCGTGGTTTGGATCATCGGTGGCAAAATCTCGAATGGCCGGCGTTGCCCGATCCTATCCCGGCCCGGCATGTTCCACTAGCACCATTTGCCGCGCCGCCATGGCCGAGGCAATTTCTGAACGATTGCTATCCGTTCAGGTTGTTTTAGAATAGCCGCCAATGATAACCGCCCAGGGGAGGCAAATGGCGGATCGGGAGGTTCAAAAACGGCTGGCCGCCATCCTTGCTGCCGACATCGCGGGTTATACCCGCCTGATCGAGGCCGATTCCGATGGCACCGTTGCCGCCTGGCATAGCGCCCGCGCCGATGTGATCGATCCCGGCATTGCGGAATTTAACGGCCGTATCGTCAAGCATACGGGCGACGGCTTCCTGGCCGAATTTCCCACCGCCCAGGACGCGGTGCGCTGCGCCGTCGCCATGCAAGAAGGGCTCGTGCAAAGCAGCCTTGAATTTCGCATCGGCGTCAATCTCGGTGACATTATCGACGACGGCGAAGATATCCACGGCGAAGGCGTCAATGTGGCCGCGAGGCTGGAAGGCCTCGCCGAGCCCGGCGGCATCTGCATATCGGGCGAAACACATGCCCTGGTGCGCAACCGGGTGGATGTGCCGTTCCGCGATTTGGGCGAGCACAGCGTCAAGCATGTGACCCATCCGGTGCACGTCTATGCCATCGGCGTGGAGCAGCCAGTAGAGGTTTCGGGGGCGGGCGCGGACGCCGAGGACGGCAGACCCTCCATCGCCGTCTTGCCGTTCGACAATCTTTCCGGCGATCCCGAACAGGAATATTTTTCCGACGGCATCACGGAAGACATCATTACCGATTTGTCCAAGGTCTCAGGCCTTTTCGTCATCGCCCGAAATTCCACCTTTACCTACAAGGGCAGGGCGGTGGATGTGAAGCAAGTGGCCGCCGAGATGGCCGTCCGTTACGTGGTCGAAGGCAGCGTCCGCAAGGCCGGCGGCCGGGTCCGCATCACCGCGCAACTTATCGACGGGAGCACCGGCGGCCATGTCTGGGCCGAGCGTTATGACCGGGACCTCGATGACATCTTCGAGGTCCAGGACGAGGTCACGCGCAATATCGTCGATGCCTTGAAGGTGGCGCTCAACCCGGATGAGGACGCCCGCATCGGCGGCAAGGGCACCGACAATATGGAAGCCTACGATTACGCCCTACGGGGCCGTGACCTCGGCTGGCGGTTCACGCCGGAAACCAACTTGGAAGCGGCGGCCATGCTGCGCAAGGCGATCGAATTGGATCCCGAATACGCCATGCCTTACACCTTCCTGGCGATGGGGCTGTCGCTGGATTACCTCAATGGCTGGAACGGCGCCACCAGGGAAACCTTGGACGAATGTCTTTATCTGGCGGAACGCGCCCAAGACCTCATCGATACCGACCCGCAAGGCTATTGGGCGATGGCCGTGGTCTGCATGTGGCGGGGTGATCTGGATCGGGCGTTGGCCGAAATTGAGCGCGCTATCGCCCTCGAGCCTAACCTCGCGGTGGCGCATGCCATCCGCGGCAACATTTTAGGATTTGCCGGCCAGCCCGCCGAGGCCGTGGAAAATTTGCAAACGGCCATGCGCCTGGACCCTCAATATCCCGATCTGTATCTGCATTTTCTTGGCCACAGCCATCTCTTGCTTGGCGATTACGAGGCAGCGGCCGAGCACCTGACGCGGCGGATACGACGGTATCCGGAGACCGATAGCTCGCGCATGCTTTTGGCATCCTGTTACGGCCATCTCGGTCAATTCGATGCGGCGAAAAATGTCTGGCAAGAGCTGAAACAGGCACAACCCGATTTCACCGCCGAGGAGAAAGGGCAGGTCCTTCCCTACAAAAACCCGGCCGATTGGCAGCGCATTTTGGACGGTCTTGAATTAGCGGGGCTGGCGGAAAACGCCGAGCCTTCACTGTCGGACAAACCGTCCGTAGCGGTGCTGCCGTTCGACAATCTTTCCGGCGATCCCGAACAGGAGTATTTCTCCGACGGGATCACCGAAGATATCATCACCGCGCTATCGCGCATCCGCCAGTTCTTTGTCATCGCCCGCAACACCACATTTACCTACAAGGGCCAGGCGGTGGATGTTAAGGCCGTCGCATCGGATTTGGGCGTGCGCTACGTGCTCGAGGGGAGCGTCCGCAAAGCCGGAAATCGCGTCCGGAATTCAGCGCAGTTGATCGACGGCGAAAGCGGCAATCATATCTGGGCCGAAACCTATGACCGGGAGCTGGAAGATATATTTGCGGTTCAGGATGAGATTACCCAGGCCGTGGCCGGTGGGGTCGGGCCGGAACTTCGCCATGCCGAAGCGGCCCGCGCGAAAATAAAATCGCCGGAAAATCTCGGCGCCTGGGATTTTTGTCAGCGCGGATTGGCCCAATATTATCAGCGCCCGACGCCGACCAACACGAAAGAAGCCATTCAAAATTTTAAAATGGCCATCGAACTCGACGGCAGCTTTGCGCTGCCCTGGGCCGGGATTGCCCGTGCCATGTACCGGCAGATCCTCCAGGGGTTTGACAACACGCCCCAAGCGAGAGCCGAAATTGTCAGGGCAGGACGCGAAGCCGTCAAACTGGATAACCAGGACGCGGTCACCCATACGGCACTTTGCGGTGCCTACATGGTGACCCGGCAGCATGGCAAGGCAATCCAAGAGGGCGAAATTGCCTGCGAGCTGAACCCAAATTATTTTCATGGTATTTTCTGGACCGGCGCGGCGCTGATCTGGTCGGGAGAGCCGGCCAAAGGGATACCGTTTGTGGAACAGGCTCTTAAAATTAGCCCACGCGATCCGAGCATGGGCCAGGCCCTTTCGCGGCTGGCGGAGGCGCATATTTCATTGGGAGACTTTGGCGAAGCCGTTCCGTTGAGCAAACGCGCCGTCACCCATCCACGCGCCGGGATATGGCCCGAGGCGACGCTGGTCGCGGCGCTCGCATTGGCTGGCGAGGACGAAGGTGACGTTGCCGATGCCCGGACGGCGGTGCTGGAAAGGATGCCGGGTTTCAGTTGCGCCCACTTCCGGGACAACTTTCCGGCCACCGACCCGCATTTCATCGAAGTCTATGTGGAGGGCCTCCGCAAAGCCGGTATGCCGGAAAGCTAGCCTTTCGCGTCTTGTATCGCCCGCCAGACTTTTTCCGGCGTGGTCGGCATTTCCACGTGGCGGACGCCGAACTCCGATAACGCATCGACAATGGCATTCACCAGGACACCGAGGGCCGGGGTGGTGCCGCCTTCGCCGCCGGCGCGGATGCCTAAGGGGTTGATCGGCGTCGGCACTTCCGAAATCTCGGTAATGAAGCTTGGCATGTCTCCGGCCCGTGGCATGGCGTAATCCATGAACGAGCCGCCATGCATCTGCCCGGTCTCGGCATCGTAGGCGGTGCTTTCCAGCAAAGCCTGGCCGAGGCCCTGGACTATGGCGCCATGGGCCTGGCCGTGCAGGATCAACGGGTTGATGGCACGCCCCACATCGTCGACGCCGGCGTAGCGGACGATGGCCACATGGCCGGTGTCGGCGTCCACTTCCACCTCGCAAGAATGGCAGCCGAAGGGAAAGGCCAGCTTGGTCTGGGTGTAATCGCCCTCGCCGGTCAATTCCCCTTGCAGATCGTCGGGCAAATCGTCCCGCTCCATGGCCGCCTTGGCCACCTCGAAGATATCGAGCGAGCGATCAGTGCCGGCAATGCCGAAACGGCCGCCGGAAAATTCCATATCGCTGGCCGCCGCCTCCAGGACCTGGGCGGCGATGCGCTTGCCCTTTTCGATTATCACATCAGTGGCCATGCCGATGACGATGCCGGCGAGGCGCATGGAGCGGCCGGCGTGGGTGCCGCCGCCCACCGTCACGATATCGGTATCGCCGGTGATCAAATTGACGGCATCGATAGGCACGTCCAGCCATTCGGTGACAAGTTGGGCAAAGCTGGTCTCGTGGCCCTGGCCCGAGGACAGGGTGCCGATAATCACGTCGATGCGGCCTTCCGCGTGCACCGTCATTTCGGAACGCTCCCGGGGGGCGCCGCCCGAGGTCTCCATATAGGCGGCGATGCCGAGGCCCCGGTGCAGCCCGCGCTTGGCCGATGCAGCTTTGCGCGCCGCAAACCCATCCAGATCGGAAACGCCGAGGCACTGATCCATGGCCTGCTCGTAGGCGCCGGAATCGTAAATCATGCCGAGATGATTGTCGTAGGGCATTTCATCGGGCCGCACCATGTTACGGCGCCGCAATTCTATCGGATCGAAGCCACATTGGCGGGCCGCCAGATCGACCAGGCGTTCCATAACATAGATCACTTCCGGCCGCCCGGCGGAGCGGTAGGGGTTGGTGGGCGAGGTGTTGGAATGAACGCCCCGCGCCCGCACATAGACCGCCGGAATATGGTAGACACTGCTCATGATCTCGGCGCCCTTGGTCAAGGGCACGATGGACAAGGTATGGGCGCCGATATTGGAGACGTTGGAGGTGCGCAAGGCCAAAAAATTACCGTCCGCATCGAGGGCCAGTTCGGCCTCCACATCGAGATCCCGGCCCTGATAGTCGGAAACGAAGGCTTCCGAGCGGTCGGCGGTCCATTTCACCGGGCGGCCCAGTCTTTTCGCCGCCCAGGGCATCATAGCGAATTCTGGGAAGAAGGAATTGCGGGTGCCGAAATTGCCGCCCACTTCCTTGGCTACAACGCGCACCATCGCCGGCTCAACACCCAAAATGCTCGCCAGTTCCATCTTCGGGCGGACAATAGCGCCGCCGCCGGCATAGAGGGTGTAGCGCCCGGTGCCTTCGTCATAGACGCCGACGGCGGCGCGCGGTTCCATCGGCACGCCGGTAACCCGGGCGATCCAGGTTTCGAACTTGACCACATGGGCGGCGCCTTCAAAGGCGGCGTCGGCGGCGGCCTTGTCGCCCACATCGGCATCAATGCACAAATTCGATGTCCAGCCGTCATAGAGAATGGGGGCTTCCGCCTGCAGCGCGTCCTTGGTCACGGTGACCGCCGGCAAGGGATCATAATCGACGATCACCCGTTCGGCGCCGTCCCTGGCGGCGGCGACGGTCTCGCCGACCACCATGGCCACCGCTTCGCCGACACAGCGGACCCGATCGGTGGGCATCACGAAGTGGCGCCCGAGGATCGGATCGCCGCCGTCCCGGTTTTCCAGCGTGATGTCGAGGCCCGCCGTGGGCCGGGCGTTGTGGGGGATAATTTTGAGCCCATCCGCTTCCATGTCCTTGCCGGTAAACACGGCGATGACGCCGGGCATTGATAGCGCCTCGGCATTATCGATGTCTCGGATATGGGCATGGGCGTGGGGGCTACGTACCACTTGCGCATAGAGCTGGCCGGGCTGGTTGAAATCGTCGGAATAGGTACCCTTGCCGATGATCAGGCGGTGGTCTTCCTTGCGCCGGACCGGCTCGCCAATGCGCTCGTTCATGGTGTCGTTCCCTGGATTGAATGATTATTGGGCGGCGTTCAGCGTCCGGTGGGCGCCGTCGAAGGCGGGCGCCACCTCTTCCATGAAGCGCTGCATCTGCTCGCGCACCATGGCGTCCGGCTTGGCGCCGAGGTTGAAATACAGAATGACCTCGTCGATGCCGTAGCCCTCGACCCGTTTCAACTGATCGATGATTTCTTGCGCCCCGCCCAACAGGATCGAGTTGTGATCGAAATCGTCTTTGGTGGGATCGGCCAGCACTTTGCCGATATCGCGGTAATATTGCATGGTCGGCGGCAACGGCCCGGCGCCGCCCTGGGTGGATTTTTTGCGCAGGCCCGACAATGTGAAATAATCGATCAGCCGCGCCAGGGCGTAATCCTTGTCAGCGTCACTTTCACCCATATGGATGAAATAGCTGCATTTCACCTTGCGCGCCTGTTTTTCTTTTTTCTCGCAGATATCCCGGTAGGCCTGGACCGCTTGTTGCAGTCCGCCGAACACCATGGTGGCGGCGAACGGCGCCTGCAGAAGGTTCCAATCCAGATCGGCGGCGATCTCCATGGAAAAGGACGAGAACGAGCCCATATAGGGCCGGAACGGGTCCTGCATGGGTTTTGGATCGACGACGATGGGATCCGGCACGGAATAAAATTCGCCGTCAAAGGTGAACGGCTCGGTCTCGGTCCAGCATTTGGTGAGCAGCTGGACGGCTTCGGTGAACTGTTCGGCGGATTTCTGGAAGTCGGCGCCGAAGGGGGCGAACTCGTGGGAATCGTAGCCGCGCCCGCAGGCAAAATCGACGCGCCCGCCGGACAATTGGTCGAGCGCCCCCCATTCCTCGGCCACCTGGATCGGGTGGTGGATGTTGAGCACCACCACCGCCGGGCCGAGCCGGATGCGTTTTGTCGAGGCGGCGATATTGGCGAGGGTAAGGCCCGGCACCGGCACGCAGCCGCGCCGGTTGAAATGATGCTCGCCGATCCAGGCCGAATGCATGCCCAGCTGTTCCGCATAGATGGCCTGATCCCTTATCTCCAACAGGAACTGTTCGGAAGTGCGCGGATTGTCGGGATAGCGGTTGTCCGAAAGGGTGAAATATCCAAATTCCATAATGGGCTCCGTCGGATCGCTTAGGCGTTGCCGCGCATTTCGCGCCAGAGGCCCAGTTTTTGCTGGGCGGTGCGGTCGGTATAGGAGAACAGCGTCGCATCGGTATCCGCCTCCAGCCGGTAGGGCACCCAGCAGGGGATGGCGAAAATATCGCGCGGCTTCCATTCCAGAATTTTTTCATCCGCACCCTCGCCGGCGATGACGCGGCCGGTTCCCTCTACCGGCGAATAGACGGTGTTTTCGGTGGTCCGGTATTCTTCGGTCTTGAAGCCCTTGGGCAGCAATTGCAGGAAGGTGGACATGGTCGGCATGGCGGCCCCCCCGGTGGTCGGATCGATATATTCCAGCTTGATGCCGGCGTATGGGTCCCAATCGTCGTTCTTGCGCAATTCTTCCAGGGCTTCGCGGGAGCGGGCGTAAGGGTACGAGAATATGGGCGATTCCGGCTTGTCCCAGGTCTCGCCAACGGGCCGCATATTGGCGCCGTAGCGGGCCAAGCTGTCGCCGGGCGGGCGGCTTTCCGGCGCCCGGTCTTCGGGGTAGGGCACAAAAAACATCGGCCCGAAGGCGGCCACCATGGGAATATCCAGCCCGTCCATCCAGTAAAACGGGTCCTCGCCGTCGTGGCCGTGATCGTGCCAGGTCATGGACGGCGTAATGAGGAAATCGCCAGGCTCCATGAAGCTCTTCTCTCCCGACACCGCGGTCCAGGCGCCTTTGCCCTTCAATATGAAGCGCAAAGCGGACGGGGTGTGCATATGGGCCGGCGCAATCTCGCCGGGCAGGATCATCTGCAAACCCGCATAGAGGCTTTCCAGGATGCGCGGCGGCTTATCCAGGCCCGGATTTTCCAGGGACAACACCCGCCGGTTGGCTTCCTTGGCGGTGATCAACCCGCCGGCTTCGGCCAGCAGCGGGCACAATTCGTTATCGAAGTCCCAAAGATGCGGCACCGAGCGGACAAAATCCTCAGGGCTAGGCGGCACCAAAGTGGTTGTCCACAAGGGCGACATGTCGGTCTTGTCGATTTTGGCGTAATAGGCTTCGCGTTCGGCCTGATTTTCCGGTTCTGCCATGGCTTATCCCCCTTAAGCGGCTAGTTTAGCACCCGAATGCCGAGGTTAGAAGCGCGGATGAACCTTAAGAAGTGCCCTGGTAGGAGTTGATGTCCGCCTGCTGTCGGGCTTCTGGCTTTTTGTTGGCAGCCGCGTCCAACCTAACCAAATCAGCCATCTCGTCGGCGGCGCCGATTACCGCATCGCCGCGCAAGGTCACCCGCTCCATGCGCCGCCGGTGGGGCAGGTAGTCGCGCGCCGCATAATGCTGGGTCGAGCGGTTGTCCCAGAACACCATGGTTCCAGGCTTCCAGCCGACGCGGAACTGGTATTCGGGAACTTCGGTCAGCCGGTACAGCATATCGAGGATCGATTGGCTTTCGCTTTCGGTCATGCCTTTGATGAGCAGGGTAAACTGAGGGCTGACAAAAATCACCTTCTTGCCGGTGACGGGATGCAAGCGGACAACGGGATGCACCGGGTTTGGGAACTGTTCCTCCATGGCGTGAAGCTTGTCGCGGCTGGCCGGATCGCCGGAATACAAGCGCCGGAACGGTTTGAAATCATGCACCGCTTCGAGCCCTGTGAGGAAGCATTGCCAGCGGTCACTAAGCCCTTCAAAGGCGGCGGTCATCGAGGCGAAGACCGTATCGCCGCCCACCTCGGGCACGATGCGGGCGCGCAAGATGGTGCCCATGGGCGGCACTTCGCGGAAGGTTTCGTCCGAATGCCAGATATCGGTGGCCAGCGGCGGGCGCTCGCCATCGTTATCGAGGATGATCAATTCCGGCATATCGGCGTCGTTGGGCGAGAACGGATGCACCGACAGTTCGCCGAACTGTTTGCCGAATGCGGACTGTTCCTCGACGGTGATATCGATTTCCGGAAACACCAGAACTTCGTTTTCCATCAGCGCATCGAATAGAATTGTGTGGTTGCTGTTGCTCTGCGCCTTGGAAAAATCGACGCCGCTAACCTCGGCGCCCAGATGGGCGCCTTTACGGGTGACGGTGATTTCCGAAGCTTTGGCCATATTGTCCTAGTCCGACATTCCTGCGCGGCGCAGCAGATACTCCCACGCCCGGTCGTGTCCGCGCAAGGTCGCCATGCCCGGCGACGCCGCATTCACCTC
>Ga0114996_10002193_pt1 | contig 25382 bp, 23 predicted proteins | sample ArcticOcean_MG_C_4_FD_87039 | JGI IMG/M metagenome (GOLD analysis project Ga0114996, IMG submission 87039) | Marine microbial communities from western Arctic Ocean - ArcticOcean_MG_CB4_134 | ecosystem: Environmental > Aquatic > Marine > Oceanic | place: Arctic Ocean: Canada Basin | collected... | reverse complement strand
TCCAAGTTTAATGAGAATTTCTGGTGCTAAAAATTATAAAGATTACTCTCTTAAAATTTTAAAGATTTGCAAAAAAAAACCAATTTCTTTCGAAGTTTTTGCAGACAACCAAAAAGAAATGCTCGAACAAGCTTATAAAATTAACACTTGGGGTAAAAATGTTTATGTAAAAATACCAGTTATTAATTCAAAAGGTACTTTTATGGGTCCAGTTATAAAAGAATTGAGTTCAAAAGAAATAAAACTCAATATAACAGCTGTTTATACTTTTGAACAAACTAAGAAAATATTTAATTGTTTAAATAAAAAAACTAAATCAATAATATCAATTTTTGCAGGAAGAATGGCAGATAAAGGTAATGATCCAATTCCTGTATTTAAAAAAAGTATTTCTCTTACAAAAAAATATAAAAATATTGAAGTTTTATGGGCTAGCACTAGAGAGGCTTATAATTTTATACAAGCCAAGCAATTACACTGTAATATTATTACTATGCCTCCAAAAGTAATTAATCAAATAAGCGCTTTTGAAAAAAGTTCTATGGAATTAACTCTTGAAACTGTTAAGGGATTTTTAATTGATAGTAGAAAATCTAAATTTAAACTTTAAGAAGCTTTTGATTGTCTTTTTCTTGTGTGAGGATCTAATATTGCCTTTCTAAGTCTGCAAGACATCGGTGTAATTTCTAAGGCTTCGTCGCTATTTAACATACTTAACATTTCTGCAATTGCCATTTTTCGGACTGGAGTTAACACAACATTTTCATCTGTTCCTTGTGTTCTCATATTTGTAAGTTGTTTTCCTTTCATAACATTTATTTCTAAGTCTCCGCTCTTTGATGCTAATCCTACAATCATTCCTCCATACACAGAGTCATTATGAGTGACAAACATTTCACCTCTGGCTTGAAGGTTGAAGAGAGCAAAAGCTACTGCCTTTCCATTCGCCATAGATATTAAAGCACCATTTCTCCTTCCTTCCACCTCACCTTCATATTTTCCATATGAATGAAATATTCTATTAATTACTCCCGTACCTTTAGTTAAAGTTAAAAATCTACTTGTATAGCCCATTAAACCTCTTGTAGGTGCGTGAAAAATTAAACGTTTTTTATCTTTTCCCGTATCTTTAAGATCAATTAATTTACCCTTTCTTCTATTCATTGAATCAATAACTTTTGAAGAATATTCTTCATCAACATCTACAGTAATTTCTTCAATTGGTTCTAATTTATTTCCCTTGTCATCTGTTTGAAATAAAACTCTAGGAGGACTTACAGTCATTTCAAAACCTTCACGTCTCATTTGTGTGAGTAAAATTTCAAGCATTAATTCACCACGTCCACTTATCTCAAAAGAATCTTTTTGATCATTCTCACCAAAAGTAATCCCCACATTATTTTCAGCTTCTTGCACTAATCTTGTTCTAATCTGGGTGCTTGTAAGTTTTTTACCTTCTGTACCTGCAAGAGGCGAAGTATTAACAGTAATTTTAATTGCCATTGTTGGGGGGTCGATAGGAGTTGCACTGATTGGTTCATTAACCTCTAAATCACAAATAGTATCTGCAACATTGGCTTTTTCCAATCCTGCTATTATAACTATGTCTCCAGCTTCACCAATTTCTATAGGAACTTTTTTACTTCCTTCGTATCTAAATATTTTAGTTAATCTACCTTCATCAACTTTTTCACCTTTAAGATTTATAGCTTTAATTTGTTGGTTTGCTTTAGCTGTACCTTGAGATATTTTTCCAACTAAACTTCTTCCTACAAAAGTATCAGCATATAAAAGTGTAGAAAGCATAGCAAAGGGTTTAGTTTTATCTAGTTTAGCTGGCTTAACATGATCTAAAATTAGATTTAATAAAGGATGCAGGTTTTCTCTTGGTCCATCAATTTCTTTACTTGCCCATCCAGATCTTCCACTCGCATAAAGCACTGGAAAATCTAACTGTTCTTCATTAGCATCTAAGTTTACAAATAAATCAAAAGTTTCATCTAGAACTTCACCCGCTCTTTGATCGGTTTTATCTAATTTATTTATTATCACAATGGGTTTAAGTCCTTGCTTTAAAGTTTTTGCTAAAACAAACTTTGTTTGTGGCATAACTCCTTCAGCAGCATCGATAAGCAATAAAGCTCCGTCAGCCATATTTAAAACTCTTTCTACTTCGGCAGCAAAATCTCTGTGGCCTGGAGTGTCAATGATATTGATTCTAGAATCTTTCCAGTTAATAGATGCCGGTTTTGCTAAAATTGTTATCCCTCTTTCTTTTTCTAATTCACCAGAATCCATTAATCTTTCTTCAACAACTTCGTTGTCTCTAAAAGAACCGCTCTGCCTCATAAGAGTATCAATCAAAGTAGTTTTACCATGATCGACGTGGGCAATAATTGTTATGTTTCTAATATCTTTAGTCATAATTTTTTTGGTTGTAGAGGTAGGATTTGAACCTACGACCTTCAGGTTATGAGCTTGAGGTATGTACTTTTCTACTTGAATTCATTGAGGCTTAATAGCATACAACCTCTAAAAAGCTAGTAAAAATTTTGTGATTCAAGATTCACTTTGGCAAGATATCGGCATAGAATATCTCAAATAAAAGTGTCAAAATCATCGACAGGAAAAAAGATTATAGTTATTCTTGAAATTATTAGTATAATTTTCTTCATTATTAACTAATTATAAACTACTTGTAATTTTTTCTACGTGCGTTGAAAATTCAGCCCATCTTTTATCATACTGATGAACTACTAAATATGGTTTTCCAAAACTATTCAATAATCTTGATTGTTCATCAAATATTATTTTTTTTAAATAAAAAACAGTAGCAACAGGTCCTTCAGTATTAGGGTAAAAAGAACATCCTTTAATATATTCCTTGTGAACTAAGTAGTTTGCATGACCTTGGTCACACCCCCTTCCCTCAGGGTCTCTTCTGAAAGTTAAAAAATATTTAAGTGTTTTTTTGTATTTAAATTTTAATATTTTATTTTTCATTAGATTTAAATATTCTTTTATTTTTTCAGTTGAACCTAAAACTGTTCCAGAACATAAAATTATTTTATTACTTATTTCGTTTAATGCAGTTTGGCCATAAGTCTTTATTATCCAATTTGAATTATAAGTGCAGTTTTTTATTTGTTCATCTTCTAAGAAAAAATTTATTGAACTTTTATATTGGAAATTAAAAGGATTTGACTGAAAGTATATGTCTCTACTATCACAACATAAAATATTATCATAATTTTTATCTTTTAAAAATTCTAAAAAAACTTCATATCTTTTTAATTGAATGTCTTTTTTATCAATATTTTTTTCTATACATATACAGTTATATTTTTTTAATTCTTTTTTAATAAGAAGATCATTGGGACCAATTACAAAACAAACATCGTCATTATAATATTTTCTTAAACTTTTAATAAAAAGCTCCAATTGCTGGATCCCAAAACCAAAAGCTGCTGTAAGGACTAGATTTTTTGTCATTTATTTTTTAATTGAATCATCCATTCTTTTATAAATTTTTTATTATTTTTTACTTATTTTGTAAACACTTTTAAAATCTAGATTACACACTCTTGGTGGGCATGATAAGAATTGAACTTATGATCTCTACGATGTCAACGTAGCGTTCTACCACTGAACTACATGCCCTAAAGAGAGAAACTTAATACTATATTTATAAAATTACTTAAAATTTAAAACTAAATAAAAATAAAATAAAAAAAATTGAAACATTTGTTTTATTATTATTTTAAGAATATACAAAAAAAATTGAACAGGCCTTAATAAGGCTAATTTTATCAAACTATATAGAATAGATAATCTAATATTTTTAAGAGAAACTTTAACTAGTAGATCTTTAGTCAAAATAAAAAAATTTATTTTTAACCATAAATTGTCTTTATTTTTATTAAATTTTTGCAGTTTGAAAACATGATATTTTAATACTTCTAATGTTGCTTTTCTATGTTTTTTAAAATTAGAAGATGCGCTTTGTTTGTGAAATAAATGTATTCCCAATGGTCTATTTAAGAAGTAAAATTTTGCTTTTTTGTAAGCTAAATTTAAAAAAAAATCATAATCTTCAGCTGTAATAAAAATTTTTTTTTCATTAAAAAATATTTTATGTGAAAAAATAAATTCTCTATTAATTGTAGACGCAGATGTTGAAACACAGCTTCCATTTTCTAATAAGTATTGAAAAAAATTTTTTTTATAAGGACCGTATATCCATAGCTTTCTAATTATATTGCTATTGTAGGAAATCCATTCTGCATTGCATATTATATCAAAGTTTTTTTTAAGGATCAGTTTATGGGTTTCTTTAAGTTTATTTTTCATCCAGATATCGTCTGAGTCTAGAAATGCTAACCATTTACCTTTTGCTTTTTTTATACCAATATTTCTAGATTTACCAATTACACCATGATTTCTAATTTTATAAAAATTTATTTTTTTTTGAAAAGATTTAATGATTTCATTTGTATTGTCTGTAGAGTAATTATCTACAACTATTATTTCGTAATTTTTAAAACTTTGATTTAAAACTGATTCTATTGCTTTTTGCAAAAGACTCCCTTGATTAAAGCTAGGAATAATAATAGAAAAAAAAGGTTTCTTCATTTTAATGTTAAAATAACTAAATAAAGTTAGTTTTTTATTTTATAATTCTTGATTATATCGCTCTTTTGAACTTCATTGTCTTGGTGAGGGTATTCTAAAATATTTGCTATAATAGATTTTCCTTTTAAAGACTCAAGTGAAAACCAGTTGTTAGGTAAAATTTTTAAAATCTTACCAGTGGTAGCTGGCAAAATAAAAAATTTTTCTTTTTTTCTTTTGTCAATGATATGAAACTTAACTTTACCAAATACACAAATAAACAAGCAAACATTTTTTTTGTGTAAAATCCAACCTTTTTTTTTTTTATGATTAATCTCATTAAAGTAAATTTCTCCAAATCTTTTAAAAAATTTACTTTTTGTAGATAAGTATTTAACTATACTACCTTTAGAGCTTTTTATTACTTTATTTTTTAATGCTTTCATGCATGTATTTTTTTATTTGTGCCAAGGTAGTCTCAATTGGATTTTTGTTATTCTTTAACACCTGGTAGTACCAGTCTGTTGTAACATGTACGCTTTCAGTAACATTATAAGTTGGACTCCATTTTAATATTTTTTTTGACTTGTTGATATTTAATTGTAAGTTTTCTTGTTCATATAAGTTATTTTTTTTAAACTTTAATTTTCCTTCTCCCCACCTATTTATAATTTTTTTTACTACTTCTAGCACACTAGTTATAGATTTAGGGTTTGTTCCAAAATTCCAAGCCCCTGAATATCTCTTAGGATTTTTATATTGTTTTTGTGCCAACAATAAATAACCTTTTATTGGTTCTAAAACAAATTGCCACGGTCTGTTAAAATTAGGTTTTCTTAAAAATATAGTTTTATTTGTTAATATGGATCTAATGCAATCAGGTATTAATCTATTTGGAGACCAGTCGCCACCACCGATTACGTTCCCAGCTCTACCTGTTGAGATACCACATTTATTTTCTGCTTTAAAAAAACTATTATAATACGCTCTTGTTATGATTTCTACTGATGCTTTAGATGCACTATAGGGGTCAACACCACCTAGTCTATCGGTTTCCTTAAAACCAATCGTTTTGAAAGAATTCTCGTAGCATTTGTCTGATGTTACAATCACTATCGACTTTACAAATTTATTTAATCTACTTGATTCTAATATGTTTAGAGTGCTTTTGACATTTATATCTATTGTTTTATGTGGGCTTTTATAGGATTCAAATATAAGAGCTTGAGCCGCAAGATGAAAGATGATTGAAGGTTTGAATTTTTTTATTATTCTATCCAATTTATTAAATTCTCGTAGATCAAATAAATGTAAATTGGTTCTTTTATCTAACTTTAGTTGATAAAATAAATTTTTATTTTTATTAGGATTATATCCTATCCCACATACTTTTGATCCCATGTCTAAAAGCCAGCTAGTCAACCAAGCCCCTTTGAAGCCTGTTGCTCCCGTTACTAGAATTTGTTTATTTTTGTAAAAATTTTTTAGTTGATTCATAAATTTAAATTTTTTTTGTTGTAATTAAGTTACCGTTATTTTTTAAATCATTATATAAAATTTTAAACGTTTTATTAATATCTACTAATTCCATCCCAATTTTAAAAAAATTATTTTTTGATAAAATTTTTTTTTTTATTAGGATATTATCAAGTTTCTTATTAATAACTGTTACTAAATTTGATGACAAATCTCTTACGTACATTGTATAGGTTCCAAGCATTTTCTTTTTGTTTTCTATAGATATTCCAGAAAAATTTTTATGATATCTGTAATTAACTCCTATTAATTCCTCTACCGCGTGTACCAAAGTAAAACCATCTTTATAATCTATTCCAATACATAAATTTTTTGCTTTTTTTTTAATTAGATAGCCAAATGGTGAGTCTAACCCAAAACAATTTTTATGTTTTAACTCACATATATAGTTTCTATCTTTACCAGCGACAGCAAATGAATAAATGGGGTTTTTACTTCTTTTAAACTCTTTTCGTTTCAATGCTATGTTACTTAGCGATCCAGTCATTGATCTTGATTTTTTAGGATTAAATTCCTTGCCTTTGCAAAAATCCCAATTAAACGTTGGAAATAATAATGTTCCATTTTTACCAATTATTTTAAGTAATACATCAATTATATCATTTAATGAAATTTTATTTATTTTTTTTTTTTCTTGAATAAAAAAATTTAATAAATCAGATGTCACTAAAACCTTATCGCCAGATTTTACACCGAGTTTTTTAATTTTACTTTTTAATTTCACTAAAGACATTATATTTATTAGTCTAGAATTTTTCTAAGTTTTAAAAATTTATATTCTAAAAAAACTTTTTTGTATGGCTGTTTAATTTTTTTAGCAATTTCTTTTATATTAGTTTTACCGTCAGAGAATGCTAATAAATCCATTCTTAACCTTATATCTTTATAAATCCCCTTTTGAGAAAGTGTGGGATATAAATTTCTTTTTCCTAGATTGGGTTCACAAAATATTTTACTTTTAGGATAAATACTTTTTTCAAATTGATCTATAATTATTTTCATAACTTTAAAAGATCCTTCGAGTCCTTTCTGTGTAACTACGTTAAAGTTATCTTTGTCTGTATGGTATTCTTTATATTTTTTAGACCTTGAAAAACCACAAACAGGCAAATCTATTCCGGGTGCACAATATTGTCTTTCATCGCTTCCTCTTTCTAGAAATGTATATTTTTTAACATTTTTTACACCCTTCAAAGTTTTTTTTAACAATTGATCTGCTAAATTATTTCCATCTCTGCTGGCTATATAACTGTAAGCTCTATCATCTCCAACACAGGAAAGGTTAAATCCGCATATAATATTTTTTTTCATTTCTTTTTTAAATTTAGATAAATATGCAATCGAGCCAATAGTTTCTGGTAATAATACAAAACGATAGCTAAATTTCCTATTTTTAGGGAAATTATCTTTTAAATATTTAATTAAAGCATTTAGTAAAACCGGTCCTGAAAGTTCGTTATTAGCCATTGAGGGGTGGCAAATATAGCTGCTAAAAAATATTTCTTTTTCAGACTCTCCTTTAAATTTTGCTTGATAGATATCCAGTGAACCTTTTTTTAAAGAACTTTTAATAAATACTTTATATTTTCCTAAAGGAAGTTTTTTTTTCTGTTTTTCCGACAAACAGAAACCCCATCGCGCTTTATAATAGCTTGTTACATATGGTATTGCTAAAGGTTGATCTTTTTGAGTATAAATATGTTTTAATAATTCTTTTTTAGATATTATTTTATTAATAGGTATTGAATACCCAACTAAATGTAAGTTGTTTTTTTTAAATTCTGCAAATCTTGCTCCACTTTCATGTTCGATATATGCATCTTCTATATTCCATTCTTTAGGAATCTGCCAATCGTAAATTTTTTTACCTGTTTTAAATTTTATGGTTTTAAAATCAGGATTAATTCTTTTAAAATATCTCATAGTTTCTCTTTGGCCACTGCCTGTAATTGACCTGCAAATAGGAAATAGGTCTTTTGCCCACTTGATCATTGGATATTTCATATTAGTTTTCGTATTTCTTGATTTTTAACTATTCTGTAATTTTGTTATAGTCTTCTTGATATGGAATGGTTAAAGGAGCATTTTCTTTTTTTAAAAAAGGTATTTTTTGTAAAGGATTGTATCTTTCTGTAATAGTTATTCTTGCATGTTGTTTTTTCTTCATTTGATATCCACAATGAATCATAGAATTTATCATTAAAACCGCTGACCTTGAGTTTACATTCAAGTTTATTTTTTCAAATTTATTTATAATATTAGAGTCAATATGTGTGTAGTTTTTTGTCCAAGATTTATTGCCTTCTTTTTTATTATCTAACTTATGTTCATAAAAGCCTCCTTTATGAGATCCTTTAAAAACTGATAAGCCTCCTGTTTCTTCGTTTGTATCGAAAATTGGTGACCATAAAAGAATACCATCTACCGATATCATATTTGTTTCTTGATGTGGTTCTAAAAGGAAGTCGTTAGTTTCATCGTGAACGTGGATACATGGTCTAGCTGAAAAAAGTACATCGGTATTAAAATATATTTTCATAAATTCAACGATGTCTTCTTTATGTAGATGTTTAAAAAGAGTTAAATTGTAATTTGCAATATCATACCAATTACCTTTTAATTTTTGATTAAAATTTTTTATTTGATAGTATTTTTTTGTTAAATCAGTCTCATCATCTTTTTTAATATAATGTAAGGTTTGTAATAAAGAATGTTTAATTTCATCTAAATCAATTTTAGAAAAAAAATTTTCAAATATATAATATCCATTTTCTTTAATTTCTTTTATTATTTTTTCTTTATCCCAAGTTCTTTTATTCATAAAATTAAAATTTTATTTTATTTTATATTTTTTTATAATTTCTATGCCTTTTTTAAATGAACTGAAGTCAACAATATCATCAGTTTCTATGACTATGTTAAACCCTTCTTCAAGGTCAGATATAAGCGTCATATGTCCAATGGAGTCCCACTGATCTATTTCATTATATTTAACTTCCTCATTGAACTTAGATGTGTTCATTGACAATGATTTAATGAAAATTTGCTTATATTTTTCTATATTTTCGCTTGGCATTTTTACTTCTTGTAATTTAAAATTATATCTTCAGCAATCTTTTGTTTTGTCAATCGGTGCTTATCTAACATAAATTTATAATCCCCACACTTACCATAAATATCTTTAACTCCCAAAAATAATTGCTTTGGTGATTTGTCTATTTTAGATTTGCACTCTGAGACAGCACTACCTAAACCGCCGATAATATTGTGCTCTTCTACTGTAACAATTAAATTAGTATTTTTGCAGGCATTATTAACTGCATTTTCATCAATTGGTTTTATTGTGTGCATATTGATTACGGCTGCTGAAATACCTTTATCTTTTAGAATTAAAGATGCTTCTAAAGCAGTATTTACTGTAGCTCCTGTGCAAAAAATTGTTATATCTTTTCCTGATTTTAATTGAATAGATTTTCCAATTATAAAATCATAATCTTCTCTATAAACTATTGGATTATTAGATCCACCAGTTAATCTTATATATGCTGGAATTTTAGATTTAACTACAGCTTGCAAAGCCTTAACTGTCTCGAGTGAATCAGCTGGTGAAACAATAGAAATACCTGGTATCGATCTCATTACACCGACATCTTCAATGCAACAATGGGTATACCCTAAAGCACCAAGAACTAGTCCGCTGGCTATTCCAACCATACAAACATTTAGTTTCATATAACCAAGATTTACTTTTATTTGCTCAGCACATCTTATTGTTTGAAATGGAGCAAATGTAGTAGTGACGACGTTAAAATTTTCACTTGCTAAACCAGAAGCTACACCTATTAAATTTTGTTCTGCAATTCCTAGTTCAATAAATTTTTCTGGATAAGTTTTTCTAAATCTATCCAATCCTGCTGAAGTTGAAACATCGCATGTCAAAACTATAAGATCTTTTATTTCTTCTGCTAAATTGAGTGCGGCAATACCCAAAGTTGCTCTGGGCCCTACTGTTGACCATATTTTAATATTTTTTTCGTTAATTATCATTTTGGTTTTTTAGTTCTTCTATTCCTTTTTCGTACATAGTTTTTGACAAAACATTATGATGCCATGTGTTATTATCTTCAGAAAAAGAAAATCCTTTTCCCTTTATTGTATTGGCTACTAAAAGTTTAGGTTTATTAATATTTTTTGAATTTTCAAAATAATTATATATCTCAAAAATATTATGACCATTTAATTCTGTTGTATGCCAATTAAAGCTAGACCACTTGGCTTTTAAATCTCCAAGATCCATAATGTCTTTGTTTAATCCCGTTTGTTGGTGGCCATTTCTATCTATTATAACATTTAGATTGTCTAATTTTAAATTTGGAGCAGCCATTGCAGCTTCCCAAATGGATCCTTCATTACATTCACCGTCACCTAAAACTACAAAAACTTTAAAGTCCTTTTTTCTTTTTTTTGCAGCTAAGGCTAAACCAATGCCTAAAGAAAGTCCCATTCCTAGTGAACCTGTCGAAAATTCTATTCCTAAATTTTTATTTATTATAGGATGACCAAGTAGTTCAGTATCGTTACTTTCAAAGGTCTTTAGTTTTTCTTTTTCTATATATCCAATTAAAGATAGTGCAGAATAATAGGCCAAACATGCATGGCCTTTGCTCAAAATAAATCTATCTCGATCTTCCCATAAAGGATTTTTCTTGTTATATTTTATTTGAGTAGAAAATAAAGTAGCTACTATATCTGCAATAGATAATGCTCCACCGAAATGAGAACTATTTGCACCAGCGGACAAAGCCATATCTAAGATGTTCTTTCTTAGATCTGCTGCAAATTTTTTAATTTTTTTAAGATTTTCTGTGCTGCTTTCAATCATTACATGCCGCCATCTACTCTTAAAACTTGTCCTGTTATGAAGTTAGAAAGGTCAGATGAAAAAAAAAGTATAGCGTTAGCAATTTCATTTGGTTCTCCAAATCTTTTTAGAGAAATATTGGACTTAATTTCTTCTTGCATGTCTTTTGGAGTGTTGTCTAACATCATTCTAGTATTTGTTGGTCCTGGCGCAATCACATTAACTCTTATATTTAGTTGTCCTAGCTCTCTTGATAAAACTTTTGCATGAGAAATAATTGCAGCTTTAGAAGAAGAATAGGCACTTCTTCCCTTATTTCCATCAATAGCAGAACTTGATGAGATATAAATTATACTTCCTTTTTTCATTTTAGTCATAGATTTAAGAATGTACTGAGTAAGTATGATCTGAGAGAAAAAATTTGCATCAAATACTTCTCTTAATTTCGTAATTGATGTCATTTGAAAAATAGAAGTATGAATTATGCCTGCATTATTTATAAGTATATCAATTGGAATACCTTGTTTTAAAATTTTTTCTGCAGAATTTTTAATACTTTCCTCATTAAATAAATCCATCTCAATTGGATAAATTGAGTTATTAAATTGGTTTTGAAGTTTTTTTGAATAATCTAAAAATTCTTTATCAATTTTTCTAACGCAGGCAAAAATGGAAGCGCCATTTTGTGATAGGACATTTAAAGTTTCCTTACCTATACCTCTATTGCAGCCAGTCAAGACTGCAGTTTTATTTTTTAATAACATTTAACTTATATAGTCTTCTTTTGAAAAAATTTCTTCTGCTAAGGCAGGTTTAAAAATAGTTTGCCCATCTTTAGTCATAAATTTTTTTATAAATTCTTTATCTTCTCCAGCTAAACATAAATCGCTATGGTTTCTAAAGTATTTTATTTTAAATCCATGGTCTATAATTTCTTTTAAAGATTGTTTAAAAATATTACCTATTTTAATATGCACATATGGACAAACCAAGACGTCACCGATAGGTGTTACATAAACTCTATTAACTGTTGTGCATCCTAAAATTTTTTCATTATTTTTGTCAAATGGATTCCAAATATTTCTAACTAAGTTTTTATATTCTTTTCTAATTTTTCTTAAGTATTCTCTATCTTTGTCATCACAAACAATATCATCCATTTTTTGCCACATGCCTGATGGCACAGCAACGTTAAGAAGTGTTTTATATTTTTTGTCTTTTGAATAATCTAATAATTGTTTGAAATGTTCTGTATTGGCATTGTAATGACCAACTGTAATGTTTAAATATGGATCCATTCCAGCATCCTTAACATGTTTGAGTGCTTCGATGGCTCTCTTCCATGATTCTTTTTTTCCTCTAATTTCATCGTGAATCTTCTCATCCATACTATCAATGCTCACTGAAACTCGACTTACTTTATAGTCTGCCAATTTTTTTGCCATTGCTTTATCTAAATAATATCCATTAGTAGTTAGATACATGTAGAATCTTTCTGGTCTTATAGCTTCTAAAACTTCAAATAACTTTTTAGGCTGTAATAAAAGTTCTCCGCCTTGTAAATCGAACTCGAAATAACCTAGTTCATCTGCCTCGTCAGCTAGTCTTCTAATTGCTTCTATATCAAGATATTCTTTAACGTGATCTCCTTTTGGAGAATTAGTAAAACAGTATTTACATCTTAAATTACAAGCATTGTTAAAGTTAAGATCAATGCCTCTTGTTTTTGTTCCAACTCTTCCGTCGTTTTTTTTAACATAAGTATAAAAATCTTTTAATTTTTTTACTAATCTAGGCTTGTTTAATAATGACGATGCTATTGGCATAATTTATTTTTTTAGCCTATATTTTTCTAACTCATCAGGTAGTATCAATTTAAATTCACCTCGACAAGCCAATTCATTTTTTATCATTCCTTTGGCTTCAAATTGAGCTATACCCCTTTGAAAAGTCTTAACTTTTGTCTCGATCAATAAACGATTTTTGGGAATTATTTTTTTTTTAAATTGCAATTTATCAGCTGAAATTAAATACATAACTTTACCTTTGTTGTTGGGTAAACATAAAATAGAAAGTGCAGACATTTGAACCATTGCTTCGACTTGAAGCATTCCTGGCATATTAGGATCATTCTTCCAGTGAACTTTAAAAAACCATTCATCTTCTGGAAGCTCTTTAAATCCTTTCGCACTTATTCCCGGTATTACCTCAGTAGCATAATCGATCATTAAATAAGGTAATCTATTTTGCTGATATTCAAGTATTTTTTCTTTATCAAGCTCTAATGGTTTCATTTAATATTGATCCCTCTTGACATAATATTTACTATATCAATCCCATCCCATTGTAATCCAATATCTAAACTTTGACCTATCGGCACAACTCGATCTATACCTTTAAGATTATTATTAATTATAAAATCTCTTATTTTATTTTTATCCACCCCAAAGTAAGTTAGTGTTTGATATTTATTGTTAATTATATTTTTAATTTTATCTAAATTATCTGCGCTATATTCAAAAAATAAACCCCACTTGCCTCTTAAGAGATGGTTTTCTTTATTAACACTTTTGAGCTGTATTCTATAAATCAAATTATTTTTATTTATTATATTTCCAATATTATTTAGTTTTGAAGAGTAGGCGCAAAGATCGGTATATTTATCTACTGCTGCCGAGTCAGTTAAATGATATTTATTTTTTACAACTTCATATACATTATCCCAAAAACAATTTTTGGCTTTTTCTTTTTTTTTCCCTAGCCATATAATTAAATGGGGAGAAGAACAGGCATTTTGATCTACTAGATAAGTGTCATTATAAAATTTATTAGCTAAATTTTTTAATTCTATTTTGTTTAATTTTGATATTTTAAGTGAGTCTATTACACAAAATGAATATCTATCCGCAAATGTTATATCAAATGCTCTTTCGTTTATCTTAAATTCTCTTAAACTGTTGATTGTTTTATCTCCGCCCCAAATTACTCTTACATTGCACATCGATGAAATATTTTTAGTAAATTCATCATTTTTGTTATATCGAACAATCGTAATCTTATTTTTTAAAAAATTTTTTTGTTTTTCTAAAATTTTTTTAATTACATTACAAATTATATCTATTTGTTCAAAATTCTTAGATGGAACTTTAACGATATTTGAGTTACCGGTAAGCAATCCAAAAATAAGAGAATAGGCAAAATTTGTTGGTATATTCGATGGCGTTATATGAAAAACTAAACCAAATCCCAACCTGTTTTCACTTAGTAAGTACTTTGTTTTTAATTTCTCAATATGATTAAGTCTGCACCAAAAAGATAAAGACATTAAATCAGGAAATTTTTTAATATTTTTTATTGATTTGAGCTCATGCGAAAGATTATCTAAGAAAATGTTTGTTTCTTTTGCAAATGGTTTAAATGGGTCTTTACTAAACCCCGAATTACCAACTAGATATTTAATATTTTTTATCATATGTCGCTACATCCTCTGATTTCTGAGTTTTCCACTCTACCATGTACTAAAAATTGTTTACCTAAAGATCTACAGCTACACTTTTTGTTCTTTACTATTTCGCCAACATCTTCGGTTAATATGCTGTGACCTGGGTAGCTAGTTGGCAGTAGTGAAAGTAATTGTATATAGCCTTTTTGACCTTCTTCAAGTATATCAAAACTTTTATTTCTAATTAGTATTTCAGAAAAATCATTAATATTAAAACAAGAACATATTTCACATTCAATGAATATTGAGCCTGTTTGTTCAATTAAACCGTAATAATTAATAATTTTTTTAAATTTATTTTTTCTAAAAAGGTTTTCTTTAAATAATAAATTAGAAACTTTTATTTGATTCATTTTTTTCCAGCCTCCTCCATGGAGAACCAGTCCATTGTTAAAATTATATTTTATTTTTGTTAAATTAATTTTTTTATATAGATACTCATACACAGAACTTGTAAATCCAAATATTAAAAAGTCTTGCTTGTTATAATTTTTAAGAAAATTATTTAAAACATTATAATCAATTTCCATTTTAGAATTCAATAAATAAGTATAGCTTTTGCCAAACATAGAAAAACCTATCACTGCAGCCTTTTTTGCATCAAAACTTTTTTGATTAATGCTATTTGGTTTTGAGTCTATAATTAACATAGGCATTCTGTATTTTCCTAAAATAGGTGTCATGATTTTACTTAATGCCTTTGTTTGTTGCTGTGCGTTTTCTTTGTCTAAATATATCACTGATGGACGTCCACTGGATGTGCCTGAAGATTTCAAAGTTCTAAATACTTTTTTGTCTGGAATACTTTTGAGGTTTAAAATTTTAAATAATTTAGCTGGTAAAAACGGAATTGACTCGATATTTATTTTAAAATTTTTTAAGTTTAAATTATCAATAATATTTTTATAAGTTTGAGAATTTTTATAATGAAATTTAGTCAAATTATAAATTTTTTTTTGAAATGATATTAAGTTCTTCATATTATCTAGTGATAGTTTTAAAATTATTATTGCTTTTATTGTTAACTATATTTATATAATTTTTATTTATACTTAAATAATCACTTAATACATCTTTAACTTTATCAATCGATTGCCGGCTGAGTAATTTTAAATTTAATTTTTTGTCATCATAATAACATCTTGCTATAATTTTTCTCTTTTTTAAAAAGTTTTCTACGTCAATAAGGTTTAATCTTTTTCCAAATAATTTAATAAATTTATTTTTTCTTCCAACTATATAATAGTAACCTTCTTTATCTTTTTTTGCCAAATCACCTGTAAATAGTTTACTGCGGTTTAAATCGCCTTTTTTTAGATCTAGTTGCTTGTTTGCATAACCCAAACAAACACTTTTACCACTGAAAACAATTTCACCTACATCGCCAGCTTTGGTTATTTTTTTATTTTTTGAATTAATTAATGTAAATTTATAATTTTTAAGTGGCTTTCCTATGCTATTTAGCTTGCGACTAAAATCATTCCACTTGAGGCAAGACATTCTTGGTCCGGCCTCTGCTTGTCCGTACATAACCATAAAATTAATTTTATTTTTCTTACAAATTTTCTGATAATATCTTAGATAGTTTTCACTTAATTTACCGCCAGCTTGTGTAATAAATTTTAAGGAAGAGATTTTGTAATTTTCAATATTTATCCTTTTTAAAAATTCATAAAATTCTGGTACGCCATTTAAGGTTGTAATTTTATTTAATTCAAATTTTTTCCAAAAATCTTTTTCAAAGATAGTTTTTTCATTAATTACAATTCTACTACCGCTTAACAAGTGCGTATTTATAACGGACAATCCATAGGAATAACCCATCGGCATAGTTGTTATAGTTGTATGTTTGTTCTTAATTCCTAGACTTTTAATTATATTTTTAGAATTGTCCAAAATACCACTCCTAGAATGTCTTACAAATTTTGGGTTTTGTGTTGTTCCCGATGTTGATAATAATAAAAAATTTTTAAAATTTAAATTTTTTTTCTTATTAAATTTAGTTTCATATAAAATATAATTTTTAAAATTTATAAGTTTTAAATATTCTTGTTCAAATATACAATTATCCGGTGAATATATGTAATTTGGCTTATAAAGATTAATAATTTTATCGATAAATTCTTTTTTAAAAGATCGATCAAGTATTATGCAAATATTTTTAAGTTTATTAGAAAGACTAATATATCCGCAAATGGATGCGTAGGTATTACTAGCAATAAGAATGGTTACAGTTTTTTTGTTTATTTTTTTACTTATTAATTCAGAATCTTTAATCAACGTCTTGTACGATATCTGCTTATAGTCATTATCAATAATCGCAACTTTATTGCCGAATTTTTTTAAATTATTAAACATATGATTTAATCGTTCTAATTTATTATATCCAAGGAGACTTATTTTTTTTTATTTTATAAATATCATTTAAAAGTTTTTTATCCCTTAAGGTGTCCATACACTGCCAAAATCCATAATGTTTAAATGCAGTAAGTTCATTTATTTTAGATAACTTTTCTAATGGTTCTCTCTCAAGCATGGTTTGATCACCTTTAATAAATTTAAATATTTTTGAATTAAAAACAAAAAAACCTCCATTAATCCAGCCGCTGCTAACCTGAGGTTTTTCCTTAAAACTTGTAATAAGATTTCCTTTTAGCTTAACTTCACCAAATCTTACTGGTGGTCTTACAACTGTCATGGTGGCGATTTTTTTTTTTTTTTTATGAAATTTTAGCAAACTACTTATATTTTGACTGGATAGACCATCGCCATAAGTAAGCATAAAATCTTCATTTTTATTGAAATATTTTTTTAATCTTAGCAATCTACCGCCTGTTAAGGTTTTAGCTCCAGTATTAATTAAATCAATTTTAATATCTTTATTTTTTTTTTTATTAAAAAATTTTTTTATAATTTGCCCTTTGTAACCAAGTGCTAAAATAAAATGTTTAAAACCATAATATTTATATATATTTAAAATATGCTCTACTATTGGCTTATTGCCAATTTCAACCATGGGCTTAGGTTTTACTATTGTCTCTTCAGACAACCTGGAGCCTAAACCCCCACAAAGAATTACTACTTTCATATATTAATTAATTTTTTTAAATCAAGTTTCGCATTTCTAATTATCATGTCTGCTTCATGTGATGAGCTAAAAAGCGATTTAATTTTATTTAGTCTATTTATATTTTTTTGTCTCTTATTATAGAGTGTTTTAAAAATACCTCGTGCAAAGCCTTTTGTGCTAAAACATGGAACGATATAGCCATTAACACCATTTATTATCGAATCCTTTGCAACGCCTTGATCAAAAGCAACTATTGGTAAATCACTTAATAAAGCTTCAGTAACAATGTGTGGCCCCACATCATAAGTAGAAGGGCAGACGAGTACATCAGAAGATCTATAAAGCCAATTTAATTTTTTAATTGAAGATATCATTCCTAAGTGTGTCCAGTTAATTTCAGGTAGATTTAGATTAAAACTATTTTTTCTTCCAAATGTTAACAAGCGTATTTTTTTTATTGCTTGAGAAGAAAATTTTTTTTTTTTTAATTCTGATAAAAATATTTTCATACTCTGTGTTAACATTTCACCACCCTTATGTGGAGAATCCAAATTAAAAGTTCCAAATAATATTATTTTTTCATTAATAGAAATGTTAAGATTGCTTCTTGAGACCTTTTTAGAATAAAGTTTAATTCTTTCTTTGTTTGCTCCCAAAAAAAGAGTTTGAATTTTACTATTTTTTAAAATATTTGATTTTAAAAAAATATTTTTTGTAAAAGTATTTGGGGCAAATATTGTGTTTTTTGCATTACTAAAAATCTTTTTTTTTTCTATTAGGTTTTTTTTTGATATATCAAATAAATTCAGTGAATTTAATTGAGGGCAATTACTGCAATCCTTTGTATATTTATTGCACTCTTGATTTTTATTATCAATATTTATATGGCACCCTCCAGTAACTAATTCCATGTCTAGAGGTCGAAAATATATTATTTTTTTCATTTTTAAAATTGAAGAGAGAATTTTATTTGATATCATTTTATATAATGAAAAAATAATCACTACATCATTTTCATCAATATGCTTTTTAAGATCTGAATATCGTATCGTTGAAAATCCAAAATTGAATAATTCAAAAAAATTTTTTTTAATAACATTAAGAGAATATTGCCAAATTCTTGGAAACACTAATCTTTTAATCTTATAAACATCTTTGTTGCTATTAAACTTATGCAAAACAAGTATTTTTGTTTGATGTCCTTTTTTTTTTAAATTTGAATTTACATTCAATATTTGCTGTCCAACTCCATCGACATCATTATTTGTGAGTAATAAGAATTTCATTAAATATTTTATAATCTTGAATAAATTACAATTATTTTACCTAAATCATAAACATAATAGTTTTCAGAAATGAAGAGTGTCCCAAAATTAAAATTTTCTTCTTTTTCATGAATTAAAATCTTTTTTTATTGATGATTTCGACAATAAAATTATAACTTCTCCTTCATCATTTTCTTGTTCTTGATAGTTTTTATAAGTCTTACAATAATTATGTTTTAAAAAATAATTATCAAAGAATTTTCTAGTGAAGTAATATGTGTGAGGAGGTTCAATTGTTTGAGAAATTTTACTATAACAATTAGGAACTTCAAAAAAAAAAATGGTTTCTTCATGAGAGATTTTATCAAATAGTGCTAAGACTTTTTTAATATCTTGCACATGCTCTAAAGAATGACTCCCGTATATTAGGTCAAATTTAGTATTTATATTATTTAAATCTTTTAGTACATTCCATCTTTCAGAAAAATATAGTTTCATTCCACCTGGTTCATAGTTAAAAATATTATGCATATTTGAGTGTAAAAAAAATGATAGCCCGCCATGTCCAGCGCCAAAATTTAATATTTTTTTTTCTGATTTGTCAAAATTAGGAAATTTATTTTTTAATAATTTTAAGTGTTCTATATCTCTCAACCTTAATGGGTAATTCTTATCTGTTCTACTTTTCCAATACGTATCGTTATAATATTGTTGTAAATAATTTTCAGTAGGCATTGGTTTTAGGCAACAATATCCTTTCTCACTATGCTCTAACTTTAAGTTTTTAAAATCTTTATCATATTTTCTTTTAGAGTAAATTGCGTTTACCCTTCCTTCAAATTCTTTTGGTAAGATTTTTAGCTTTAACAGTACAATTGCTAAATAGTCTCTAAAGTTATTCTGATTTTTTACTAAATAATTAATTAATTTTTTCATTTTTTTCTAGACTTTCTAGATTTTTATATTGAATCACGTTTCCATTTTCTACTTTAAAAATTATATCGCAATCTTTTAGAATATTTTTTTTATGGGCACTTATGATAATAGTTTTTTTTCCTTTCATTAAATGAATAAAATTCATTATATTTTTTTCTGTACTCTCATCTAATGAACTAGTTGCTTCATCTAAAACTAGTAAATCAGAATCAAAATATAAAGCTCTAGCGATACCTATTCTTTGCCTCTGGCCTCCAGATATTCTTGAACCAAATTCCCCAATTACAGATTCTATTTTTTTTGGTAAATTGTTAATAAAACTTTCTAAATTAGACATTCTGATTGATTTTAATATATTTTCTTTTTTTATATCGATTTCACTTACACCAAGAGCAATATTTTTTTTTATAGTATCGTCTAATAAATAAATTGATTGAGGTATATAGCCTATATTATTTTGCCAAAGTCTTTTATTGATCGTGACATCTTTTTCATCTACAGAAATTGATCCTTCTACTGGATCTAAAATTCCAATTATTATGTCAATCAAAGTGGTTTTACCTGATCCACTCTCCCCAACTATGCCGATCATAGTATTAACTTTTATTTCAAGATTAATATTCTCTAAGATTTTCTTTTCAGTTTTGGGGTACGCATAGGAAAGATTGTTTAATACTATATTTTTACCTAAATTAAGTTTTTTTTCTCTAGAAATTTTTATATTTTTTTTTGATAGTTCTATGATTAAATCTTTATGAACAATGTCTACAGATGCCAGTCCGTATCTCATATTTACAAATGCTCCCAATATTCTATTTACCGATGGTAAAATTTTAAACGCAGCAGCAGCAAATAAACCTATTACAACAATAACTGAACTAAAAGAGTATTCTGAAATTAGTAGAAATGAGATTAAAATAGTCAAAGAAAGAACAGCTATAAACTCTAAATAAAATTTTGGAATTTGTTGAAGTATCAACATTTTAGTGGCTACCTTAGCGGTTTTATTAATATTAAAACTAAAATATTTTAAGAACTGATCTTCATTTCCGGTTATTTTAATCTCTTTAATTCCATCTATACCCTGTTGTAAATGTTTAATACTTAAAGATTGATTTTCTAATCTAACTTGTCCCCATTTTTTTACTTGATTTTTAGTATATTTCATAAAGGTATATCCAATAATTCCAAAAACTATTAATATAATTAAAAAACCTTTTGGTTCTAAAAAGAATAGGATCGACGATATTCCTAAAACTACTAAAAATTCAGATGTAAAAATTACCAAAGAAGTAAAAAAAGTATTCACAATTAGTGCAACTTCATTAACTATATTATGAATAAATGTTGATGAGTTTCTTTGTAAATGAAAAATATAATCTTGATCTAAATATTTTTTAAATAATCTTATTTCTAAATCAGCAACTAGTTGACTAATAAATTTTGATTGAAACCAGGTAAGAAATGTTAAAAAAATTGTTTTAATAAAAAACACAAGAGTTATTACACAAACTAAAAAAATGATAATTGTATCTTTGTTTAAAAAATCCAAAAATGCTAAAATTTTAAAATTTTCTAAAGATTCAACAAAATAACTTGGGCTTGTACTTGTCAAAGAATTCAGAAGAGGAAATAATAATCCTATACTTAGCATCTCCAAAAAAACTCCTAATAAAACAAAAATTAACAAATAAAATATGTTAAATTTTTCTTTCCTTAAAAGTATTTGAAAAAATTTACTGATTACATTCATTGATTATATTTTGTGATTTTTAAAATATTTATTAAAATTTTTAAACCAGGGCTGGTTATTTGATAACTTATGATTTAAATAGTTGTTTACATATTGTTTATAGAGAAGTTTATCGTATTTAAATATTTCTCTTTTATTTTTTAATAATTGTAAGTCCGGATTATCGATATTAATTATTTTAGGTCCTATAAAATCAATTCTGACACCATAATCTTTAACAAATTTATATTTTTCCATAAAGTTAGAGGTTAAAAAAATTGATGGTTTTTTATAAATTGCTACATAGCTCATTGCTGTGCTTCCGTGGTGAAGAACTATTTCTGATGCCTCAATAAGCTTTGAAGTTTTATCTGAAATAATTTTAAATTTTTTTAGTTCTTGTGGGTACTTTGTAATATCAGCTTTAGGATATAGAGCAATTATAACTTCAAGTTTTGTCTCTTTTTCAAATTCTTTTAGAAAATTAATTAGTGATTCAAAATATTTTTGAGGATTAATTATTTTCTTAAAAGTATCATATTCTTCTGGGTGAAAAGGTATGTATGCGTCTACAAAAACTGCAAATTTTTTTTTATTTTTGAATTTTTTTTTTTCCCTCTCCTGTAAATAAACACCGTAGTCGCAGCTTGAACCAAAAATTTTGTGCTTGGCTGTTTTATACCCTTGCCAATCAGTACTTTTATTTCCACCGTATATTGCAATATCTGTATTTTTATATTTTATGTCTCTTAATTTGGCTATTATAAAAAATGAGAACCTGTTTAACAAAATTTTTGGATTAAAAAATAATAATTTAAAAAAACGTTTAATATAATGTAGAAAAAGGTTTTTTTTATTTATATATTTAGATGTTGGTAAACTTGATATTCCATCGAAAGAAATTGTTTTAATATTGTGTTTGGACAAGATGTTACTGACTTTAAATGATCCATAGGAAAATCCTATTTCACCACACATAGCATTTTTTTTCGAGGATAAAATTCTATCCAATTCTTTAAAAGTTTTTACAATTGGAAACTTAAAATATCTTTTAAACGCATAATATTTACTGTTTATAAGAGGACTAATCTCTAATATGGTCATATCGAAACTTTTCTTCAGGTAATCTATACCGAAAGTCCTATACTCATTTTTTGAGACTGGACCATGAGTCAACAAAATTAGTTTTTTTTTCATAAATTTTAATCTTTTTTTCTAGCCTTAATCAAATATTCTGTGCTTATAAAATTATAGTAAGCCAGTTCATAAAATAACTTTAAGAATTTTTTACCGAAAAAATCCTGATGATCCATAAATAGTTATTTTATACATTACTAACTAGTTTATTCTTTTAAAAGTTGTGATGGAAACAGGACCTTTTAACAAGCTGTCAATATTTCTTCCCTCCTCACACTCGCCTATCATTTTAAAAATTTTATCCAGGTAGTAAAAATATTGATTTATAAATTCATTAGAATGTTCAGTACAAAGATAAATTATATTGCTAGCCAAAACATTATATTTTAGCATCTCTTGTGTAATTAATGTTTTATATTTTGTAGAGTTTTGGCTAACAATTGTAAAACCGGCTAAAGCATCCAGCCCCCAAATATCAATCTTTAAATTATTTTTATTAGCAAGTTTTTTCCATTTTGTTTTTATATATTTCCCTTGTTTACTAATAAATTTCCATGATTTAGTTCGTTCCATTACTTCCAAAGTTTTTAAAGCAGCAGTCGGCCCAATTCTTTCTGTCCAAAAGGTGCTGCTAATAAAACTTGATTGTGCAGAGTCCATTATATGTTTTTTTCCTATAATTGCATTGATTGCATATCCATTACCTAGTGCCTTTCCAAATATTGCCATATCTGGCTCTATACCGTATTCTTTATGTAAGCCTCCAAAATTTTGTCTGAAACCTGAGGTGCACTCGTCAAATATTAAATTTATATTTTTTTCTTTTGTAATTTTTCTAACTTCCTGAAGAAAATTATTTTTTGGTTTAAGGTTTTTTGAGACCTCCATTTTAACAGTTCCAATATTATGCTGTTTAATAATTTTCTTTAATTCCACAATATTATTATACTGAAAAATAAATACAGAGTTTTTAAGTGCTTTAGGTACTCCTTTAATCTCTAAATCAGGAAGTAAATGTTGTGATAGATTTTTATTATTTTTAATATTTGCAGCTAAATACCAATCGTGCCAGCCATGATATCCACAAATTGCAACTTTATCTTTATTGCTTGCTGCTCTTGAAATTCTTATTGCTACAGCGTTAGCTTCTCCTCCTGTTCTTGTGAATTTTACCATTTCTGCCCATGGGTGCATCTGAATTAATTTTTCTGCTAAATAAACTTCTTCCGGACAGTTTAAGGTGGACATATTTCCAAGTTTAATATTTTTTTTTACCGCTTCGTCTACTTCCGAGTGTCCATAACCTAAAATATTAGTGCCTATACCCATGATTGACATATCCAAATATTCATGTCCGTCTAAATCCCACACCTTACATCCCTTAGATTTTTTAAAATAGGTTGGCCATTTTTCAGGCAAAAATAAATCAGGTCTCTTAGATAAAAGCATATTTCCTCCTGGAATTATAGTTTTAGCTCTTTTCCATAATTTCTGTCCTGATGACAAGATGGAACCTTCATTTCTCTTGATGTGGCTATTAGCTTGAAACAGTTTTGGTTTTTTATTTTTTAAATCCAAAATTTTTTCCCATGCAAAACTCAGTGTTTTCATGTGTTTAATTATATTTTCTATCACTTTAAAATCTTCTGGCTCATCTACTGTCCATCTTTCATGAGAAAGATTTTTAGAATATTTTAAATTATATTTTCTAAAACTTTTATTTCTTTCAATGTACGGTACAACATGTTCTCGGTCATGTAGTGATTTTGCGTTTTTCCAAGTTTCTCTTAAAGTTTTATACGAAATAACCGATGTATCTAAGCCGTCTGGAAATGTTGGTGGTGAACAATTACTAACAAAGTCATAGCTATTTTTTGAGGCAATTGTTATGAGTTTATCTACTAAATTAGAGTCTATTAAAGGGCAATCTGCAGTTATCCTAACTATAAAACTAGATTTATATTTTTTTGAAGCTTTGTAATATCTGTCTAATATATCAAATTCACTTCCTTCAAAAATACTTACATTTAATTTTTTTAAATGTTTTTTTAATAAAAATTGTGTTTTATTTTTTGGTATTGCTACGACAATTTGGTCAATTTTTTTTGATAATCTTAATCTTAAAATCAATATTTCGATTAATGTTTTACCTTTAATTTTTTGTAAAACTTTATTAGGAAATCTTTTTGAGGTACTTCTAGCTTGTATTATAGCAATAGTTTTCATTTTTTACCAAGATCTAGGGTCAATTAACTTGTTGTCGTGATTAAAAATTTTTTTAAAATTTATTTTTTTATTTCGATTCTGAAATACTGAGAGAATTTCTTTTAATTGAACACAATTATTAACTCCAACTATAATTCTATCAATTTCTTTAAAGCTGTTGACATAATTTATACAAGCCTCAAGTTTAGAAAATTTATTTTTATCAGTCCATTCGTCCCACTCATCCCATGTCTTATTCCATTTTTTAAATTTTGAAGGTATATTTTTTTTATTCAAGAGAAGAAGACCTTTGAGAAAAATTGATCTAATATGAATTTCAATGTTTTTTTCTTTCAATTTTTTTAAATAATTATGTTCTGCAAACCTTCTATCTATTATATTTAAGGGCAATTGAATAATATCAATTTTGTAATTTTTTAACAAGGAATCTGTTTCTTTAAGATCGTATACAGAAACACCAATTTTTTTTACCAGTTTTTTTTTTTTTAATTTATTTAAAGTTTTTT
>Ga0114996_10002191_pt1 | contig 25395 bp, 20 predicted proteins | sample ArcticOcean_MG_C_4_FD_87039 | JGI IMG/M metagenome (GOLD analysis project Ga0114996, IMG submission 87039) | Marine microbial communities from western Arctic Ocean - ArcticOcean_MG_CB4_134 | ecosystem: Environmental > Aquatic > Marine > Oceanic | place: Arctic Ocean: Canada Basin | collected... | reverse complement strand
GGAATCGGGCACGGATACAGGTGTTGGCCCCCACGCAGGGCCGTATATCATCGGCCCGGCCTTCGGTGATCTTGCGGACGATTTCCGGATCGGTGATATGGGCGCGCGTCATTGCCACCATGTCGGCCTGGCCGTTGGCGATCACGGCTTCGGCCTGATCGGGGTGCGTGATGCGGCCGGCGACCAGTACCGGCAGACTGACGACAGCTTTGATCTGAGCAGAGAGTTCGGTGAACAGTTCATGGCCCGCCGGTGTGGCGGGCCAATGCAGTGCCCGGCCAAACCGAAGTGAGTTGTTGTAGGCGATCACGTTGAGGTAGTCCACCTGGCCAGTGTTCTCGAGTGCCTGTGCAACAGGCTGCATGTCGCTGATTTCAAGGCCGCCGGGTGTCATGTCCGATCCGGGAATGCGGATGCCCAGGATCCGGTCTTCACCGATGGCCGGACGGCAGGCTTCAACCAGCTCCAGTAGAAACCGCATGCGGTTCTTCAGTGAACCGCCGTAGCCGTCAGTGCGCCGGTTGTTCAGCGGCGACAGGAAAGCGTGCGGTAGAAACCCAAAGGCCGACAGGAGTTCGATTCCGTCCAGGCCACCGGCCCGGACCCGGCTGCTTGCGGCGACGAAGGCATCGATGATTTCCGAGATTTCCGCCGAACTCATCTCGTGAGGGATGTTGCCGGTGAGCGCACTGCGCACCGGTGACGGTGCCCACGAAGGTTGGCCCAGTAGTTCAGCAGACAGGGTGCCGGCTGAATGGGCCAGCTGGGCAAGCATGGTGCCGCCTTCACTATGGACCGCATCAGACAGCGACTGATAACCGGGAATGATGGTGTCGTCCAGGTTGACCAGGGCCGTGGATGCGGTCGTGAGCAATCCCGAACGGTGCACGGCAGTGCCGCCCGTAATCTGCATCGCGACGCCCGCGGCAGCCCGCTGTCGGTGGTAACTGATATAGCGCTTGCCGGGTACACCCTGATCGGCGAAGCCGGGCACATGGGCAGATATGAAAATGCGGTTGCGCAGTGTGCGTTGTCCGATCTCGATCGGTTGGAGTAGCTGGTTGTGCATGTTTGTTCTCTACTACCTACGATTCAGCCGGTGTGCGCCGGAACCGGATGATGGCTATACCGCTCAGGATGATACAGATGGCACCCACCAGCGCCAGCAGATCCGGTAGATCGCCCCACAGGCCATAACCGTACAGTACGGCAAACAGTATTGCGGAGTATTTGAGTGTGGACAAGACAGCCGCTTCGGCGTACCTGAATGCCATCACGATAATCACCTGTGATACAGCAAAGAGCACACCGGCTCCGGCAAGAACCCCCCACATCGATGGCAGCATGGGTTGCCAGTTAAATGGTGCAAGGACAGCAGCGATCAGCATTGCCATGAGATTAGCCAGCGCGAGTATGGCGATGGGGTTTTCCGTGGCAGCGATGCGGCGGGTGACAATGTCCCTGAGGCCGACCAGCAGCGCGACGAACAGCGGCAGCGTAACCGCCCAGTGCATACCGAATCCTGGCTTGACTACCAGGCAAGCGCCGAAAAAGCCCAACGCAACTGCCAGCCACTGTGGCCACCAGGTCCGTTCGCGGATCAGTACAGGCGCCAGAATAATCACCCATAGTGGACTGGTATAGGCCAGAATAATGGCGTCGGCGAGCGGCAGATAGCGCATGGAGACCGGAAAGACCATCACGCTGATAACCAGCAGTCCCGCACACAGTGTGACCCCACGACCGCTGTTGATCCTTAAATTCTGCCAGCCGCCCAGCAGTGGCAGGCAGACCAGAACCGTCAGCATCGAGAACACTGAGCGGATCAGCATGACCTGACCCAGGGCGTGGCTATTGATTGCGATTTTGATCAGTGCGTCGTTAGCGGTGAGCAGGCCCGCCCCCACGACCAGGAGAATCGTGCCCAGCAGGGGCGTCTGATGGCTAGCCTGAAACGATGGCGTTGTGTAGGGGGTACCTACCACAGTCGTAATTGCACAGGGATCAAGAGCGCTCTCTGCAGCCGTGGCTGTATTGCTTCATGATGGCCAGCAACTGGTCATGATCCAGGGCGCGGCAGATGTGTCCGGCCGGCCGCAGGGTGGTCATGTCTTCGGCTGCCAGCAGCGCATTGACGACCGCTTCCTCCACGGATTCGACGGCGGCGAGGTAGATGGGATCGCATTGCTCGTCGTTGACCCAGTCGAACGACAGGAACGCCTGATCGATCCGGGACAGCGGCATCGGGTTGGCCACACTGAAGGCGAGGAAAATATCACCGGAACCATTGCCGCCCGGTGTACCGCCTCGGCCAATGCCGATCGCGGCCCGTCGTGCAAGCCGGTTGAGCTGGTGCGGCATCATCGGTATATCGGTGGCCAGGATCACAATGATGGACCCCTGTTCATGGCGGGACAGGAGTCGATCGTCAGTCAGGTGGCGCCCGACCGGCACGCCCAGGATCGTGAGCCAGGGGCGGATCCCGTGGTTTGCCTGTACCAGGGCTGCGACTGTGAAGTCCTGCCCGTCAATGTTGATCCGGCGCGACGAGGTGCCGGTACCACCCTTGAATTCGTAACAGATCATGCCGGTACCACCGCCGACGTTGCCCTCGGCCACTGGCCCTGACTTGGCACTGCGCATTGCGTCCAGGGCATGGCTTTCTGTGAGATGCTGCCCGTTGATGTCGTTCAAAACGCCGTCGTAAGTCTCAGCCACCACCGGCATGGCCCACAAATGTTCCTCGCCCCAGGTCTGGCGGTAGGTCTCGATAATCCAACGCACCGCCGCATGGTGGACGATGCCGACACTGTGCGTGTTGGTGATACACACCGGTCCAATGAGATAACCTCCGTCGTGAATCCAGTGGGTGCCGGTCATCTCCCCGTTGCCATTCAAGGCGTAAGCACCGGCCCAGACCGGATGGGGCTCGGGATCATGACCTTTGGGCAGAATCGCCGTGACCCCGGTTCGTATCGGGCCCTTGCCAGGCTGCAGGGTTTCTTCGCCCTCAATCACGGTGCTGTAGCCGACCGCAACGCCCGTGACATCCGTGATGGCATTGTTGGCACCGGGGTTGCCGGGAAAATCGAGCCCCAGCGTTCTTCCTCTGGATTTGGTCATGTCTTTGGGTTCCTTTTGGCTGTTCAGGTATCCAGACCGATATCTAGTGGACCTGATTAAAACATTTTCTAAACGATCCGCCACGGATTTCAGAATTTGTTTGATTAGGTTCGCTGGAACTTTGGCCGGAAATAGATTGTTGCAAAAAATTTGTTACATTACGCCCTAAGATGAGTTACATCGTTCACGTTACAGCGGTCGTGGAGGGCGATCTCGAGCAGATTGAGGCGCTTATCAATGAGTACCGCTACAACTGCCTTCAGAATCAGCCTGGCATGGAAAGTTTTTATGTGTGCCGGCCACTGGATCAGCCCAATGTGTTTCTTTATACCCAGGTCTTCAAGGATGTCGATGCGCACAAGGCGCATATAGACGGTGATGACCCGAAAACTTTCTTCGCCAAGATGGAAGCTGAAGACTTCCAGTTCCAGGGCCGCTGGATGGCCGGCCAGGAGATCAATTCAGTTCCGAAAGGTCATTTGCTGAACTGAGTCTGGCTCAGCTCCATAGTTCTTAATTCTTTCCCCCCGAGCACCTGGCTTACAGTTACCGGGCACCTTCTCGCTGATTCATAGTGCCTTAACCTGTTGCGGCGCACTGGTCTTTTTCAATCAGTCGTTTAACAGCATCAATTGCCGTGCGTATGGCGCGGTCTCCGTGGAACAGTTGTTTCCCTTCCTGATCGGTCGGCAGACCTTCGTTTTCGGCCACCATGGTCATGACACCACCGGCACGTTTATTGTGCAGGCTTGCCAGAATAAATAGGGCGGATGCTTCCATCTCCGAGCAGATCGCCCCGGCAGCCCGCCATGCCTGCCAGCGTTGGGTTAATTGTGACGACAGCGGTTGTCGGTCGGGTTCTACTTCACCGTAAAACGAGTCTTTGGAATGGGTAACGCCTACGCGGAAAGGAAACCCCAGTTCAAGCGCACTTTGCCGCAGGGCGAGAACAATTTCTGGGTCAGCCAGCGCGGGAAACTCGATCGGCAGATATTGGCGTGTGGTGCCTTCATCGCGAATCGCACCCGTGACAATGGCGATATCGCCGGTTTGTGTGCCAGGCTGTATGCCGCCAGAGGTGCCGACCCGAATAAAAGTGTCAGCACCGATCTTGATCAGTTCCTCGACTGCGATCGCCGTCGAGGGACAGCCGATCCCGGTGGAGGTGACGGAGACCTTTTCACCGTTCAGAGAGCCCGAAAAGGTGGTGAATTCCCGGTTCTGCGCGACTTGTTGGGGGCTGTCAAAAAACTCAGCGATCCGGGCACAACGCGCCGGGTCACCCGGCAGCAGCACATAGCGGCCGACGTCGCCTTCATTTAATTGGAGGTGGTACTGCACCATCATCTGCTTGGTCCGTTTTTTTTTGCCCTAGTGTTTTATGTCCAGCTGCGTGGTCTGCGGCGTTGCTGTCCGCCATCAGTATAGTGAAAACCGTGTTCAGAGAGGTCAAAAGCCAGCGGGATGGTACACTGGGTGTGATTGTCCAATGTCTACGTATCTCGATATCCCTAACGCCATCAGGGTTGCGTCTGCACGCGATCACTGAAAAGATTGAGTACTCTCCGGAACTGAACGACTGGGGGATCACGTGAATTATGGACACCTCGACCTTGACCTTTCCTTTCGACAACACCTTTGCCCAGCTTCCGGAGCGATTCTATGCCCGTTTGGCCCCAACGCCAGTATCGAGCCCGCGCCTTGTCCGCCTGAACGACGCTTTGGCGCGGCAGTTGAGCCTGGACCCGGCACATCTGACGGGTGCCAGCGGCGTCGATGTGTTTGCAGGCAACTGTGTACCCGACCGTGCTGATCCTCTCGCCATGGCTTATGCCGGTTTTCAGTTCGGCAGTTGGGTGCCCCAGTTGGGAGACGGCCGAGCCATATTGCTGGGGGAACTGATCGACTGTGACGGGCAGCGGCGTGATGTTCAGCTCAAGGGTGCCGGGCCTACACCGTTCTCCAGAATGGGTGACGGTAGGGCGGGGCTGGGTCCGGTATTGCGCGAGTACATTGTGAGCGAAGCGATGGCCGCACTGGGTATTCCGACCACACGCTCACTGGCGGCGGTACTGACCGGCGAAAGGGTAATCCGGGAGAACAGCCTGCCCGGTGCTGTGCTGACCCGGGTTGCCAGCAGTCATATTCGGGTCGGCACCTTCCAGTACTTTGCCGGTCGCCGCGATACTGAGGCGCTGGGACTGCTCGCGGATCATGTGATCCACCGACACTACCCGAACCTGGCCTCGGTGGACGACCCGTATCTGGCACTGCTGAGTGCAGTGATCGAGCGACAGGCGGCCCTGGTGGCACAATGGCAGCTTATAGGGTTTATCCACGGCGTGATGAATACCGATAACATGTCTATTGCCGGGGAGACCATCGATTACGGGCCCTGTGCATTCATGGATACCTATCATCCTGAGACGGTCTACAGTTCCATTGATCACAGGGGCCGTTATGCCTATCAGAACCAGCCACCGATCGCGCACTGGAACCTGGCAGGTCTTGCCCAGGCGCTTTTGCCCCTGCTGAGCGAGAACGAAGATGAAGCGGTGGAGAAAGCCACTGCAGCTATCAACACCTTCCCGGAGTGTTTCAAGGCCTCCTACACGGCCGGTCTGGGCCGTAAGCTGGGTTTGTCTACAGTCGATGCGAGCGATGAAGTACTCGGCAGTGACCTGCTGGAACGCATGGCGCGAAACAAAGCCGACTTCACCCTGACCTTCAGGTATTTGAGTGCGTTATCGCAGACGCAAAATGATGCCGACAATCACGTGCGCGCACTGTTTGAAGAGCCAGCTGAGTTTGACCAGTGGGCAACAGACTGGCGGGTACGCCTGGTGCAGGAAGGTGTTACCGACAGCGAACGCCAGGATGAGATGCGCAAAGCAAACCCCCTCTATATTCCGCGAAATCATCTGGTCGAGGCTGCGATTCGTGCCGCAGAAGATAGCGACGACCTGGCACCTTTTAATCACCTGGTGACCGTACTGGCATCGCCCTATCAGCAGCAACCCGGTGCCGATGCCTACACCGAACCCCCAGCACCGGAACAGGTGGTGCATCAGACATTTTGCGGGACCTGAACAGGCAAAACCTGATTTATACTAAAGGGAAGACCCCGCGATTGCGGGGTCTTTGCTTTTTGGAAGTAAGTTCTATCTTGCTTTGTTCGATGTGCATGGCCGATTCGGAGCTATAGCGGTCAGGGCCATGCAGAAGCTGGGCTTAGAACTTGCCCAATTCAGTCCCTCGGCATTAAGGTAAGCCATTCTGATTAATTTAGAGCTTACCGGGTGTTATGCTAACTACGAGTGAAATCGAGCGTTATCGCGAAGACGGGTTCGTAATACCGCGTAACTTTCGATTGTCTGAGACTGAACTCGAGTGTCTGCGCGATGCGGTTGATAGTGTCATTAGTACCAACCCTGATACGCCGACGGATTTTCTATTTAATGTGCATTTGGATCGTCTACCACCGTTGCGACTTGTTGGCCACAGCGCCTTCAGCACGTTGGTCACAGATGACAACATTCTGGACATGGTTGAACAGCTGATTGGACCCGATATTATCAATTGGGCCACCCACCTTTTTTGCAAGCAGGCAACGACGGGGCGGGCCGTACCGTGGCATCAGGATGGTCAGTACTGGCCGATCCGCCCACTTCGAACCTGTACTGTCTGGGTTGCGATCGACCAGACGACAAAAGTCAATGGCGCGCTGCGTTACATACCCGGCTCGCACAAAGTAGGTATCTACTCACACCGCACAGACAACAGCCCGGATCTGACCCTGCATCAGGTCATTGACGATCCAAGATTTGAAGAAGGAAAGGGCCGGTATGCGGAACTTGAGCCTGGACAGATCTCATTGCACGATGTGCATCTTCTGCATGGCTCGGCGGCAAACCAGTCAGGGGATCGCCGGGCAGGCTTTTCGATACGCTATATGCCGTCGACTTCAGTACTGCGGCGTGATCTAGATATGAGCGGCATCAGTAAACTGGATTGGGCCCAGATACCGCTCACGCTGGTTAGAGGCCAGAACCGGCACGCGGATAACGATCTTGAAATTGGACACCGATCCGGTACGGTTGGATAAGCTCCAGCAGTCAGCGTTCACAGCAGTATTAACCGTATGATGACAAAGCGAACCATAAGGATCGGTGGTGCCAGCGGCTTTTGGGGAGAAGCCGCTATGGCCACGCCCCAACTGCTTGCAGCCGGCGGATTGGATTACATCGTTTACGATTACCTTGCCGAGATCACGATGTCGATCATGGCACGAGCCCGCGCACGAGATCAGAACCGTGGTTTTGCTACGGACTTTGTCGATGCGGTGCTGAAACCGTATCTGGCCGACATAGCTGCTCAGGGTGTCAAGCTGATATCCAACGCCGGTGGGGTTAATCCCCAGGCCTGTGCCGCTGCAGCCACGCAACTTATCGATGATGCCGGTCTTGACCTGACGGTGGCCGTCGTCAGCGGTGATGATCTGATGGCCCATAAGGTGGCCTTCGCCCACCGGGGATTTACGGAGATGTTCTCCGATCAGGATTTCCCAGATCCTGAGGACACCGCGAGTATCAATGCTTATCTGGGTGCATTTCCTATCGCCCAGGCCTTGGCTCTGGGCGCGGACATCGTAATTACAGGGCGCTGTGTCGACAGTGCCGTGACGCTGGGTGCGTGTATCGATGCGTTCGGCTGGAAACCCGATGAGTTAGATCGTCTGGCTGGGGGGTCGCTCGCTGGCCACCTACTCGAATGCGGTCCGCAGGCCACCGGCGGTAACTTTACCGACTGGCATGAAGTAGCGGCTTCACTGGTCGACATCGGTTATCCCATCGCAGAGGTGTCCGCCGATGGGTCCTTCGTGTGTACCAAACCGGAGAACACGGGTGGGCAGGTCACAGTTGCCACTGTGGCCGAGCAGACGCTCTACGAGATCGGCGATCCTCAGGCTTATGTACTGCCGGACGTGGTCTGTGACTTTTCCGGCATTCAGATTGAACAGCAGGGACCCAATCGGGTTCTGGTGCAGGGTGCGGCAGGGTACACGGCGCCGGCGGCCTATAAAGTGTGTGCCACGTACGCAGATGGGTTTCGAGGGGGCCAGTTGCTGACCTACAATGGTTTTGATGCTCGGTCAAAAGCCGGCGTATTCGCCGACGCGGCCATCGCCCGGGCAAAAAGGCAGATCAAGGCCCAGCAGCTGGGTGATTTTACGGAAACCAGCATTGAGATTCTCGGCGGTGTGCCCGAGGACTTTCTTGGCAGTCACGGTGGTGATTATCAGGAGGTGACCCTCAAGATTGCAGCCCGCCACCGGTCGGCGGCCGGTATTGGTGTTCTTTTGAAAGAGATAACGGGTCTGGGTCTGGCAACGCCGCCTGGCTTGTGTGTATTTGCCGGTGGGCGGCCAAAGCCCTCGCCTGTCATTCGCCTGTTCTCTTTTTTGCTTTCCAAAAAGGAGGTCAGTGTGCGTGTCCATTGGGGTGGCGACACTATGGACCATACGGTTGCGCCGGTGCTGACTTCAGAACCTGCTCTACTCGAACCCCATTCGTTGCCGCCATATCCAAAAGCACAAAGCGTATTGACGCCAGTGCCGCTGATTCGGCTGGCTTATGGACGCAGTGGTGACAAGGGTGACAAGGGTGACAAGGCCAATATCGGTATCATCGCCCGCGAGTCCGAATACCTGCCCTATATCTGGACCGCGTTGACACCAGAGGTGGTCGCCAGCTGTTTTTCTCGCTTTCTTGACGGGCCGGTAGAGCGCTTTCTTTTGCCCGGTATACACGCCATCAATTTCGTGCTGCACGATGTGCTGGGTGGCGGTGGCATGGCCAGTCTGAGAAATGACGCGCAAGGTAAAGGTTATGCTCAGATCCTGTTGACCCAGCCTATCGATCTGCCAGCGTCACTTGCGGAGCAAATTCCATGACTCAGTACCGTTCCCGTATTGATCCTGGCAGCGATAGCTTTGTTGCTAACCGCGAAGAGATGCTTGCCTTGGTGAAGAAGTTGCGTGACTTGGAGAGACGCGCACACGATCTATCAGAGCGTCGACGGCCACGTTTTGAAGAACGCGGTCAACTCACACCACGCGAACGGTTGTCAGGCTTACTCGATCCAGGCCTGCCATTTCTTGAGCTCTACAATATGGCTAACTATCTGGTCGATGACCAAGGCCCGGACAGCAGTGTCCCCGGGGCCAGCATGATCTGTGGTATCGGTTTTGTCAGCGGTGTGCGCTGTATGGTGTTCGTCGACGACAGCGGCATCAATGCCGGCGCGTCGACGACGACGTCTGTGAGTAAAGCATTGGGTGTGTTGCGTGTGGCACAGGAACAGCGGTTGCCCCTGATCCATCTGGTTGAAAGTGCAGGCGCCAACCTGATGCAGTACACCGTTGAACTCTGGGCCAATGGTGGCGGTATGTTCCACGGCCTGGCACGCCTGAGTGCTGCGGGCATACCGACCATTGTGGTGTTGCACGGGCCATCAACAGCGGGAGGTGCGTACCAGCCGGGCATGAGTGATTACGTTATCGGCGTAAAGAAAAACGGGATGGCCGCACTGGCCGGCGCCGCATTGTTGAAGGCCGCGACCGGTGAGGTCGCCGAAGACGCACAGCTCGGTGGATCAGAGATGCACGCGTCGGTTTCTGGACTGGTGGAATATCTGGCCGAAGACGACAACCATGGCCTCGAGATCGCACGCGATCTGATCGGTCGGCTGGACTGGAACGCTGCCTGTCCGCGACCTGAGCCAAGATCATTCGGTGAACCGGTTTTTAGTCCGGATGAGATCGCCGGCGTTGTGCCGGTGGACTATCGCAAGCCTTACGATGTTCGGGAAGTCGTCGCGCGCGTTGTCGATGGTTCTGACTTTATCGACTTCAAACCCCGCTACGGTGTATCAACGGTGTGTATTCAGGCTGAAGTTTTTGGTCGACCCTGTGGGTTGATTGGTAATAACGGCCCTATCGATCCTAACGGTGCGACCAAAGCCGCACAGTTTTTTCAGTTATGCGATCAGTCCAACCTGCCTATCATTTTTCTCAATAACACGACGGGTTATATGGTGGGTACGGAGTATGAGCACGCCGGCATGATCAAACATGGATCGAAAATGATCCAGGCGGTTTCTAACGTAAAGGTACCGAAAATATCGCTCTATATAGGTGCCAGTTTCGGCGCAGGAAATTACGGCATGTGTGGCTATGCTTATGAACCCGATTTTCTGTTTACATGGCCCAATGCCATCACAGGTGTGATGGGGGGCGAACAGGCAGCCCTGACCATGGAGCATGTGATGATCAATTCTGCCCGGCGCCGTGGTAAAGAGATCGACACTGCAGCCCTTAAGGTACAGAAAGAAGCCATTATTGAACACTTTGACCGACAGTCCGATGCGTTTTACACATCAGGGCGCCTGCTTGATCACGGCATGATTGATCCACGGGATACCCGAAAAGTTTTAGGTTTCGCGCTCCAAACGTGTTGGGAGTCACGTAATCGCACACTGCGTCCCAACAGCTTTGGTATTGCACGACTGTAAGACGATGTTTGCTCTGCCGCCCACCAACACCATCGAAACAGATGTCCAGCATGCCTGGCTCACGATTTGGCTAAACCGGCCTGAAGTCCGCAATGCGTTGAATGAAGAAATGGTCGGTGAATTACGCAGTATCCTTAATGCGGTTCAAGATGACCGATCTGTTCGCGGCATCACACTGCGCGGACGCGATGGAGTTTTTTGTGCCGGAGGAGATCTGAAGGCTTTTCAGTCTGATTTTCAGGGCGGGGCGGAGTCACACGAACTGGTGGCGGCAGCGAGTCGTAGAACAGGTGAGCTATTTCGGTTAGTGAATGAGATGCCGCAGGTGGTTGTGATCCTGGTCGAAGGTGCAGCTATCGCCGGTGGGTTGGGCCTGGCTTGCGCGGGCGACCTGGTTGTGGTGACCCGCGGGTCGCGGTTTGCACTGACAGAGACCACGCTGGGCATTGCCCCGGCCCAGATCGCACCATTTGTTGTTCAGCGCGTGGGCTTGTCGGTGGCCCGGCGCCTTATGCTGACTGCGGCACGTTTCGACGGGGAGCAAGCGCAGAGAATCGGATTGGCAGATCAGGTGGTAGACGATGTGGATGCCCTGGATGAAGCAGAACAGAAAATCAGAACCCGGGCGATGCGCTGTGCACCGGGTGCGAACGCAATGACCAAGGAACTGGTTCTTGCGACGGCCCGACTCGAACCCCAGGCCATGCTGGATCTGGCCGCAGAGCGTTTTGCCGAGAGCATGTTGAGTGACGAAGGCAGAGAGGGGATCTTGGCATTCATCGAAAAAAGAAAACCCAGCTGGTCGGACTGACGACCGACGCGGCGGTGAATACTTTTAACAGCATACTGATCGCCAATCGGGGTGAGATCGCCGTACGGGTGATGCAAACGGCCTCTGCACTGGGATACCGGAGCATCGCGGTTTATTCGGAGGCGGATGCGCTCTCGCCGCATGTGCGTCAGGCAGATGAAGCGGTCTGCATCGGTCCGCCACCGGTCGCACAGTCCTATCTCAATATTGAGCGAATACTGGCCGCAGCAGGGGAAACGGATGCCGGTGCGATTCATCCGGGGTACGGGTTTCTGTCTGAAAATGCTGAATTCGCAGCAGCCTGCGAGGCAGCAGGTATCGTGTATATAGGCCCCAGCGCAGCTGCGGTGGAACTGATGGGGAATAAGGCGCACGCCAAAGCCCATATGATATCCAACGGTGTTGCCTGCGTGCCGGGTTACGCGGGGGAGGACCCGTCCGACGATGCGTTTATTGAAGCGGCCGACCGGATCGGTTACCCGGTGATGATCAAGGCTGCAGCAGGTGGCGGTGGGCGGGGCATGCGTCAAGTCAATGACCCGAAGAATCTTAAGAAGGCTCTGGCTCGCGCTCGTTCGGAGGCCCAGCACGCATTTGGTTTGGACGAGATCATCCTGGAAAAAGCCTTGCCAGGGCCGCGCCACGTTGAAGTACAGATCATGGCGGATGCACAGGGTCACGTGATTCACCTTGGCGAGCGTGACTGCTCCGTCCAGCGACGCCACCAGAAAGTCATTGAAGAGGCACCGTGTCCCGTGATGACGGACAAGTTGCGTTCCGCTATGGGGCAGACCGCGGTCACGGCGGCCCAGAGTATCGGCTACCGCGGTGCAGGTACCGTCGAATTTCTGCTCGACGAAGGCGGCGGCTTCTTCTTCCTGGAGATGAATACCCGGCTGCAGGTCGAACATCCGGTTACCGAGATGATTACTGGACTTGATTTAGTGGAAATGCAGATAGATATTGCACAGGGCCTACCGCTACCGCTGACCCAGGCGGATGTTCAATTTAGTGGTCATGCGATTGAAGCCCGACTGTACGCTGAAGACCCTGGTCGGGGTTTTTTACCCTGTACCGGGACAGTGGATTTGTGGAAGCCACCTGCAATTGAACATGTTCGCATCGATGCGGGCATCGACACTGGCTTCGAGATTGGTCCTCACTATGATCCGATGCTGGCTAAGCTCATTGCCTGGGGCGATGATCGCGAAAGTGCGCGATGTAGATTGGCCGATGCGCTTAACAAGACCGTGCTGTTCGGGTTGACGACAAACCGGTCGTTTCTCGTTGATGCGCTGAATAGGGACACTTTTGCCGATGGTTGTGTGACCACAGCATTTATTGAGCAGTCTTTTGGGCCAGAGGATCTGTCGCCGGCGGTACCCGGCATCGAACACGCAGCTGTGGCAGCGGTCATACAGTATCGATGGCAGCGGGATACGGCCCGACAGCGGGCGCTGTCGGTACCTGACGATCTACTGGGCTGGTCCAGCACCGGTTCGTTGGTATCGCGTTACCGCTATGGGGTCGTGGGGAACGCATTCGACCTGAACGTGAGCGTCAGGGGTGAAGATTATCAGGTGCGATCTGAGGGCGCTGAATTAACCGTTCTCATTTTGGCTGACAGTGAGAACAAGGCGCGCATTGAAGTTGACGGACGCATTGTTGAAGTCGTTTATGAACCGCACAGTGGAACTCGTACGTACCTCTTCATGGACGGTGAAGCCTGGTGTTTTGATAACCACAGGGCTGCGGCTGCGCTGTCAGAGACCCAAGCCGGTAACGGCCGCGTGCTGGCGCCGATGCATGGCCGGGTCACTGAGATTATGGTGAAAGCAGGTGATGTCGTCCGGAAGGGCCAGCGCCTCGCGAGTCTTGAGGCGATGAAGATGGAGCACGAGATCGATGCGCCGGTAGACGGTACAGTCGAACAGGTCGTGTGCGCACTCCAGGTTCAGGTGGCCATCGATGACGTGCTGTTTGAGATCCGCTAAGACATGAGGTCAAGTGAACGGCCAGGAATCAAAAGGGGAATACTATGAAATCTGCCGTGTGTGAAATGCTGGGCATCGAGTTTCCGTTACTGGCCTTTAGCCATTGCCGGGACGTGGTCGCTGCCGTATCCCGCGCGGGGGGTATGGGAGTGTTCGGTGCGGTCCGTTATTCACCCGAGCAGTTGCGCGAAGAACTGACCTGGATCGACGATCATTGCGGGGGCAAGCCCTATGGCGTTGATCTGATTGTGCCCAATCGGTTTGAGGGCAAAGGTGAAAAACGCGACACGGCCGATCTGGTCAAGACCCTTCCCCAGAGTCATCGTGAATTCATTTCCGGCGTCCTCCAGGCACATGATATTGACAGCGATGCACTGGATGAAGAGGAGAATGGCCGGCTGAATTTTGCCCGCAATCTGGAAGAGGCGGGTGCCGCCGACATGCTGGATGTTGCTTTTTCGTTTCCGATCCGCCTCATAGCCAACGCTCTGGGTACGCCGCCACGCGTCATGATCGATCAAGCCAAGTCCCGCGACGTTCCGGTTGCGGCGCTGGTTGGTACCCGGGTCCATGCGGTTGCCCAGATTGCGGCCGGCGTGGATATTCTGGTCGCTGCGGGTGGTGAGGCCGGTGGTCACTGCGGTGATATCTCGACCATGGTGCTTATTCCCGAAGTGGTTTCCGTCGCAGGGGATACACCGGTGCTTGCGGCCGGTGGGATCGTCACGGGCCGACAGATGGCAGCAGCGATGGCCATGGGAGCGGCCGGCGCCTGGTGTGGTTCGGTGTGGTTGACGACAGTCGAGGCCGAGCCGTCGCCGGTGATGAAGGAAAAGCTGCTGTCTGCGACGTCCAGCGATACCGTACGCAGTCGTTCCCGGACCGGCAAACCTTCCCGCCAGCTGCGCTCACCCTGGACCGATGCCTGGGAGCAGGGTGGTCAGGCGCCTTTACCGATGCCGTTGCAGTCACTGCTGGTGGAACCCGCATTACTGCGGATCGACAAACTCGCCCAGAGCGGTCATGCCGGCGCTCGGGATCTGGCAACCTACTGGGTCGGTCAGGGAGTCGGATTGATGAATCAGGAAAAAACAACGGCGGCGGTGGTGCAGGAATTCAAGACGGATTTTCTGGATGCCTGCGAGCGGTTAACTGCCACCCTGGATGCTATGGCCTAGAGGAGCTGCCAATGTTTCAGCAACCACTCGATTTTAGAGACGAAAGCGAAGCGCTCTTCGAGTTAATCGGTGTACTAAGTGATGACGAGCTTTGTCGTCAGACGCAGTTCAAGCTGTGGACCATCAACGACATTATCACGCACTTGCACATGTGGAACTGGGCCGCGGATTTGTCGCTGACCGATGAATCGGCGCTGCTTGAATTTATCGGGCGGGTCAATGCAGCGATTCCCCAGATTGGCATGCGGCAGTTTGAAACCCACTGGATCGATGGTCTTACCGGTCGGGCGCTGGTCAGCAAGTGGCGTGAGTATTACACCGATATGGCAACGCGCTGGGTCGATGCTGATCCGAAGGCCCGCCTGAAATGGGCCGGACCTGACATGAGTGTGTTGTCGAGCATTACCGCCCGGCTGATGGAAACCTGGGCGCACGGGCAGGCCGTTTACGATCTGCTTGGCATCAAGCGGGTGGACACAGCGCGTATCCACAACATTGCGGTGTTGGGGGTGAATACATTCAAGTGGACTTTTCTTAACCGCGGTTGGACGGTGCCCGATCAGGTACCCGGCGTCGAGTTGGTGGCGCCTTCCGGCGAGTGCTGGCGCTGGAATGAATCCAATCCGGGTGATCGGGTCAGCGGGTCGGCCACCGAGTTCTGCCAAGTGGTCACCCAGACCCGAAACATCTCAGATACCCAGCTGAAGGTTTCAGGACCGGTCGCCGAACGCTGGATGGCCAACGCCCAGTGTTTTGCAGGACCGCCCGAGACGCCGCCGGTTGCCGGGACACGCGCAGCATCCACATAGTAGACTGACACAGAGTAACTGGTGCGCGTTTAACCACAATGCGCTGTGGAGGATGGTGTGGGTCCATTGGAAGGATTAAAGGTTGTCGAGATGGCCGGAATCGGGCCCGGCCCGTTTTGTGCCATGCTACTCGCCGACATGGGTGCGGACGTTGTTCGGATAGACCGGAGGATGCCTGCAGCGGATGTCGATAAAAAGTACCAGATCCTCAATCGCGGGCGCCGCTCGATCTCACTTGATCTAAAAGATCCAGACGATCTTGAAACCGTGCTCAGGTTGATCGAGAAAGCCGATGCCCTGATCGAAGGTTTTCGACCAGGCGTGATGGAACGACTGGGTCTGGGCCCTGATGCCTGTTTTAGACGCAATCCGGCGATCGTCTACGGTCGTATGACAGGCTGGGGCCAGGCGGGTCCGCTGTCTCACGCCGCCGGGCACGATATCAACTACATCGCGTTGACCGGAGCACTGCACGCCATAGGAAACGTTGACCAGGGTCCGGTGCCGCCGCTCAATCTGGTGGGTGATTTTGGCGGCGGTGCAATGTATCTTGCTTTTGGGCTGATGTGCGGCCTGCACGAGGTGAAATCCTCCGGGCAGGGCCAGATCGTTGACGTGGCCATGACCGATGGCGCTGCCCATTTGATGGCCATGATGTACAGCCTGAAACACAATCAGATGTGGTCGGAATTCCGCGGTTCCAACCTGCTTGACGGTGGCGCACACTTCTATGGGACATTCGAATGCGCGGACGGCGAGTGGGTGGCCATCGGTTCAATCGAACCACAGTTTTATGCGTTGCTGCTGGAAAAAGCCGGTGTGGACGATGAACGTTTCGAACGGCAGATGGACGCTGCGAACTGGCCAGCGCTCAAAAATGCACTGGCGCAGATCTTCCGTAGCAAAACACGGGATCAGTGGTGTACCCTCATGGAAGGTACGGATGTGTGTTTTGCGCCGGTTCTGTCCATGACCGAGGCGCCTGGTCATCCCCATAACATGGCACGGCAGACGTTCGTTGAATACGACGGTGTGGTTCAGCCTGCGCCGGCACCGCGGTTCAGTCGAACCGAGCCGGAACTTAGCCGCAGTCCACCCGCCCCGGGTGAGCATACAGCGGAGATCCTTAAGGACTGGGGGATTGACCGGTCCTGAAGAGTTCACCGCACAGTGCCGACAGAATTTACTGACGCTTATAAACTGATGGAGATAAACAATGGGCGATTTTTCCGATAAACGAGTGGTGATTTCCGGTGCCAGCCGCGGCATCGGACTGGCTATTGCTAAACGGCTTGCAGCCGGTGGTGCGAGCATTGCCATTCTGGCCAAGACCGCAGAGCCTCACCCCAAACTGTCGGGTACTATCTATACCGCCGCCGAGGAAATTGTCCAGGCTGGCGGCCAGGCGCTACCACTGATCACGGACATTCGAAGTGACGATCAGGTACAGGCAGCTGTTGCCGAAACTGTACAGGCATTTGGCGGCATCGATATCTGTATCAACAATGCCAGTGCAATCTCATTGACGCCGACCGCACAGACTGAAATGCGCCGGTTCGATCTGATGTTTGGTGTCAACGTGCGTGGAACATTCATGCTGTCGCGCGAATGCCTGCCCCACCTTCTGGAAGCGGATAACCCCCACATACTGAACATTTCTCCGCCACTGGATATGCAGCAGAAGTGGTTTGCGCCTAACGTCGCCTACACGATGTCGAAATTCGGGATGAGTCAGTGTGTGCTGGGTATGGCCGGGGAACTGGCCGATAAAGGCGTTGCTGTAAATGCGCTGTGGCCGCATTCGGTGATCGCCACAGCAGCGATCAGCAATGTCCTCGCTGGTGAGGCCGCATTGGCCTATTGTCGCTCGCCACAGATCATGGCGGATGCTGCGGCGGCGATTTTGGCAAAAGATTCGCGCGAATTCAGCGGTAACTTCTGTATTGATGATGTGTTGCTGGCGCAGGAAGGTGTTACTGACTTCAGTGTTTATCGCATGGATCCGGAGAAGCCGCTGTGGAGCGATTTTTTTGTACCGGAAGGCACGCCTGAAATCGAGCCACTGCTGGCGATTGGCAATCCCGCGCCCTAGCTTCCTACCAACCCGATCCAAGCCTGTAATTGATACATCGAGGGACTTGACCATGTTCGATCTCACCCCCGTTCTTGACCAGTTGTCGGTTCCGGGTAATTTCGATATCGCAGTGCCAGAGTATTTCAACTTTGGTGTTGATGTTATCGATGCGCGCGCCGCTGAAGGCGACAAGACGGCATATATCTGGGTAGACCGGTCGGGTTCTGTGGTCGAGCATCATTCGTTTTCGGATCTCAGCCAGGCGTCAACCCGATTTGCCAACGTGCTGCATCAGATCGGCGCTCGCAAGGGTGACTGTGCAGTCGTGATCATGCCCCGCGTGCCGGCCTGGTACGAGGTGGTCATCGGTTGTATCAAGGCAGGTGTTGTGGCGATGCCGGGGACCAACCTGCTGACCGCAAAGGACATCGAATACCGGATCAACAAGTCAAACGCCACAGTGGTCGTGGTATCGATGGAACACGTCTCTAAGATTGAGACGATTAAGGACCGCTGTCCGACACTGGTGCACCTGATCCTGATTGGGGGTGAACAGGACCGCTGGATCAGTTACGACAAAGCGTGTGCTGAGGCAGGTTCCCAGGCCGACCCGGGTGCTGTGGTGCATTCCCGAAGTGATGAAATAATGATGGCTTACTTCACGTCCGGCACCACGTCGCTACCTAAGATGGTGCCGCGCGATCACGGCTATGCGCTGGGCCATGTGGTGACAGGAAAATACTGGATGGACCTGACGGAAAACGATGTTCACTGGACACTGTCCGATACCGGCTGGGCTAAGGCTGCCTGGGGTATGTTGTTCCCGCAATGGTTGTTCGGAACTGCAGTGGTGCTCTATGACGGTGATGCGAAGTTCGATGCCGATATCCACTTGCGGCTTATCGGGCAACTCGGTGTCACCACATTTTGTGCGCCGCCCACGGTCTACCGGCTGTTCGCACAAATGGATATATCCGGTTACGACCTCAGTTCGCTGCGCCATTCTCTGAGCGCCGGCGAACCGTTGAACCCGGAAGCGATCAGAATGTGGAAAGATGTCACCGGCACCATGGTGCATGACGGGTATGGACAGACCGAAACCGTCAATATCGTTGCCAATGTCCCGGGTATAGAAATCCGGCCCGGCTCGATGGGTAAGCCTGTTCCGGGCATGGATGTCCAGATTGTCGATGATGACGGCAAGATCTGTGATGACGGTGAAATAGGGCACATCGCCTTGCGGGTCGGCGACGTTCAGCCGTTGGGCCTTTTCGACGGTTATTATGAAGACGAAAATAATCTCAACCGGGATTCATTCCAACATGGCTGGTATTACACCGGCGACACTGCGACCCGCGATGCTGACGGCTACATCTGGTTTGTCGGGCGCTCTGATGACATCATCAGTTCTGCCGGCTACAGGATTAGCCCGTTCGAGGTCGAAAGCGTCTTGCTGGAACACCCCGCGGTGGTCGAGTCTGCGGTTGTTGCCAAACCTGATGAATTGCGTGGTGAAATCGTTAAGGCGCATATTGTGCTGGCTGAAGGATATGAACCCAACGACGCCCTTAAAGTGCTGATTCAGGACTATGTCAAAGAGACGACTGCGCCGTACAAATATCCCAGGGAGATCGACTTTCGCGAGAGCCTACCTAAGACCATCTCGGGGAAAATAAGGCGTGTTGAACTGCGCGAAGAAGCTTGACTGGCTGCGCTCACTAACACCAGGCACAGGTGTAGCTAAAAGGAGAAAAGAACAATGCCACGGCATCTGAAGAAAGGCAAAGGCGCCGCCGAGGTCGCTGAGGGTGATGCAAAAGTCAGAGCCACGGTTGAAGCCATTCTGGCAGACATAGAATCACGCGGTGACGATGCGGTCCGGGAGCTGTCGGAAAAATTCGATTCCTGGAACCCACCATCTTTTCGCCTGACCACAGAGGAAATTCAGACGGCAATAGATCAAGTACCACCACAGGACCTTGCGGATATTCAATTTGCCCAGACCCAGGTCCGCAATTTCGCGCAGAAACAGAAAGCATGCCTGACCGATCTTGAGATCGAAACGTTGCCAGGTGTTGTCCTGGGTCACCGCAATATTCCGGTGAACAGCATCGGCTGTTATGTGCCTGGGGGCAAGTATCCGATGGTCGCCTCCGCACACATGAGTATCGTGACAGCCAAGGTAGCTGGCGTAAAACACATCACCGCGACTGCACCGCCACACAAAGGTGGTCCACATCCTGCAATTGTCGCTGCCATGCATTATGGCGGTGCTGATGAGATTCTGGTGCTCGGTGGTATCCAGGCGGTTGCAGCGATGGCGCTGGGCACCCAGACCATCTCTGCGGTGGATATGCTGGTTGGACCCGGTAACATGTTTGTTGCTGAGGCCAAGCGACAGCTCTATGGTCGCGTTGGAATCGATCTATTTGCTGGGCCAACCGAAACTCTGGTGATCGCAGATGACTCCGTCGATGCAGAGTTATGTGCGATCGATCTGCTGGGTCAGGCCGAACACGGGCCAACATCTCCGGCCGTTCTCCTGACCGATTCTGAAAGCCTTGCCAAAGACACCATGGATGAGGTCGCGCGTCAACTCGAGATCTTGCCCACTGCTGAAATTGCTGCGGAATCTTGGGCCAATTACGGTCAGGTGATTGTGTGTGACACTGTTAACGAAATGGTCACTGAAGCCAATCGCCTGGCTTTTGAGCACGTGCAGGTGATGACCCGAGATCCGGATTATTTTCTAGAGCACCTGACTAATTATGGCGCTCTCTTTCTGGGTCCGAGAACAAACGTATCCTACGGCGATAAAGTAATCGGTACCAACCACACGTTGCCAACGAAAGGGGCGGCACGCTACACCGGTGGATTGTGGATCGGAAAATTTATGAAAACCTGTACCTATCAGCGTGTGCTCACGGATGAGGCGTCGACCATGATCGGTGAATACTGTTCGCGACTGTGTGCGATCGAAGGCTTTGCTGGTCATGGTGAGCAGGCTAATGCACGAGTGCGGCGTTATGGTGATCGCGAAATACCATGGTATTCGGCGGTAGGGCGCTGAGCACTGATTATGGATCTACCATGTACACCCTCGTTCAGACTCGATGGTCGTAAAGCCCTGGTGACTGGTGCTGGGCGTGGTATCGGTTTGGCTGCTGCGTCAGCACTTGCTGATGCAGGCGCTGACGTGTGTCTTTTGGCAAGAACGGAAACAGAGGTTTCCGCAGTTGCTGAAGCACTTTGTGCGCGGGGCGATGCTGCAACTGCGATAGCGCTGGATGTCACGGACACGACAGCGATGGCACAGTTGATTTCAGAGCAGGGACCCTTCCAGATACTGGTTAATAATGCTGGTACCAATCGGCCGGCGCTCTGCATCGATTACACCGAGGCCAATTACGATGATGTGATGACACTGAATGTCAGATCAGTTTACTTCACCACTCGTGCTGTCGCCCGCGGACTGGTGGCGGCAAATCTCGAGGGTTCGATCATTAATATTTCGTCACAGATGGGACATGTGGGAGGAACGGGCCGAACAGTTTATTGCGCCAGCAAGCACGCTCTCGAAGGTTTCACCAAAGCATTAGCGTGGGAACTGGGCGAGGGAGGAATTCGAGTGAATACGTTGTGCCCGACTTTCATCGAGACGCCAATGACAGAACCCATGCTCGAAGACGAAACATTCAAGGAGCGCGTGGTGTCTCAGATTGCGCTGGGCCGGGTAGGTCAGGTCGAAGACCTAATGGGTGCGATCGTTTATCTGGCGTCAGATGCATCGCGATTGGTCACCGGTTCTGCACTGATGGTCGATGGTGGATGGACAGCTGTATGAGAGTTTTTAATTCTTTTGATTGAGGGGGAAACGATGACTCAGGAACGCGTTGCATACATTAACGGTGACTATCTTCCAGAAAGCGAAGTCAAGGTTTCATTTCGGGATCGCGGCTTTGTATTGGGAGATGCAGTATTTGATACCGCGCGGACATTCGAGGGAAAGATTTTCAGACTCGATGATCATATCGATCGTTTATACCGATCATTAAAGGCAGTCGACATGGATTCCGGGGTCTTGCCTGAGGAAATGGCTCAGATCAGCCAGAGGGTAGTTGAAAAAAACCTGCCACTACTTGGGGAAGATGGCGATTATTGGGTGTTCCAGCGGGTAACTCGCGGTGCAAAATCAATCGTTGGTAACTCACAAACAGATAGCGGGGCAACGGTAATTGTTGAATGTACGCCGTTACCCCTAGAAACCCGTGCTCCGATGTTTCGAGATGGAATAGATGTTCTGACGCCAGTCATTCGACGGATACCGCCGGAGTGTTTGAGCCCCAATATCAAGAACGTCAACTATATGAACCTGGTCCTGGCAGAAGAAGAAGTTAAGGGAAAAGCTGAACATCCCTGGGCTGTCTTATTGGACACGCGTGGATTCCTATGTGAAGGTATCGGGAGCAATATTTTTCTGGTAAGGGACGGCGTAGTCTTAACTCCACGTCCTCAGTTCGTATTAGAAGGGGTCAGCCGGCAGATTGTGATCGACTTGGCGGTTGATCTTGGGATCCCAGTATCAGAGGACGATTTAACAACATTTCAGGCTGAAACAGCTGATGAGGCGTTCATGACTTCGACCAGCTTGTGTCTGTGTCCTGCGCGTAGTTACAACGGTAAAATACTGGGTGACGGTAAAGTCCCTGGGCCAGTCACGACCCAGCTGACAGCAGCATTTTCTGAACTGGTGGGTTACGATTTTGTGGGTCAGTACCTCAGGGCACTGGATACCACATGATCCTGTGAATATCTATAATTTCGGTTAGTATTGGTCTCGTTCGCTTGGCAAGTCACGCGAGTGAATAGAATTAACGTCTATAAAGGAGGCAAAAAACATGAAGAAATTTCTAGTAATGCTGACTCTGGGTCTGATGGGAATCGGAACTCAGGTGATGGCAGCGGATTGTCCGATCAAGATCGGCGGGTTGGCACCGCTATCTGCGCCGGGTTCGGTAACGGGTGGTGAGGCAATGCGTGCGGCCATGTTGCTTGCAGAACGAGATATCAATGCAGCGGGCGGTGTACTGGGTTGTGACATAAAAGTTGTTATAGCAGATACGGAAGGGTTGCCCGAGAAGGCAAGAGCCTTGATGGAAAAACTAATCACACAAGACGGTGTGGTTGCGGTCGGCGGTGGTTACCATAGTTCTGTCGGTGTTGCTGGTAAGGATGTGGCGAACGATCGTGGTATTCCGGTAGTTTTTGCTGAAACCTGGAATGACACCATCACTGGTGATAAGCAGAAGTACATTTTTCGAATCGCACCGCTCAGTTCCTGGGCATCGGGCGTGATCTGGAAGTTTGCAGCCCAAGCGCCTGGTGTAAAGAAGGTCGCAATCGTCACGGAGAATACCGACTACGGAATTCCAGCCGCGGCGGAGTGTGAGAAAGGGCTGAAATCAAAAGGTATCGAGAGTGTGACTTTCGGTGTAGACATTGGTACCCAGGATTTTGCTGGAATTGTCGAACGGGTCAAGGCTGGAAACCCCGACTATGTGATCGTTCTGCTCACGGGTGAAGCGGGTTATAACTATACGCAACAGGCAGCAGATGCGGGTATCGGCCCCATGGATATGATGTTTCACGCCAACCAAGCCGGACTTGAGAGCAAGGCCTGGTGGGAGAACGTGCCTGACGGGAACATGGCGTTTATGGCTCGAATCGGTGTGCCAGAGACCATGTATAACGAGGGTGCGCTCAAGATGGCAGCCGACTATAAAGCCCAGACCGGTAAAACTGGTGTGGAAAGTTATGCCTTGGAAGCTTACGACTCTATCGGTGTGATTGCCCAGGCGATTAATGAAGCGGGTTCTACCAATGGTGATGCAATCGTGACTGCGTTGGAAAATATCAGCCACGATGGCGCGCTGGGTCGTATTTACTTCCCCTACGGGTCGAAGAAAGATCCTAGCGAAGACGGCAAAGGTGATGAGTGGTGGCACCAGTGGCCAGATCCCGCGATTACTATGGTCCAGTACCAGAAAGAGGGTGAACCATCGAACACTATGACGATCGTATTCCCAGATGTGTATAAGACAGGTGATCCGATCTACATCGGTAATTAATTCGAATATTTGGTCAGAATAAGCAGCGGGGTGGGCGCGAGCCTTGCCCCGCTGTCTTTTTTGCAATGCTTAGCATGAATCATTTCCTTACAGCAGGGTCACCCCTGATCAGTTGATGCAGTACTCGAGTATTTTCTGGTTTACTATTCTCTGGTTGATATTCTGGGGTGTCGTTGGCGGGGTGATTACCCGCCGTGTATACCTACGTAAGGATCTAGATACCTCCAATGCCACGCTTGGTGGTTCACTGATCGGCGCCGCGTTTGGCCCCATAGGATTGGTGCCATTGTGGAGGAAGTCTCCAGATATAAGCCGGGCTGCGATCGTCCTGTCGTCATTAGTAGTGGTGGGCATTATTGTCGTGGCGTTTGCCCTGGCAGATCCCGAAAACATTTGTGTGACCAACGGCTCTTTCGTGGCATCTCAGATTACCAATGGGTTGATTATCGGCATCATCTACGGGCTGATGGCCTTGGGGCTGACGTTAATCTTTTCAATCCTTGGAATTGTCAGCTTTGCCCACGGCACTTTCTACATGATTGGTGGCATGCTGGTCTACCACATCGTTGTGGTGTGGTTCCCGGGTACTCATCCATTAATTGGTGTGGTCGGCGCGTGCGCGTTGACTTTTATTCTTGGGGCGACTTTTGAACGGCTGTTCCTTACACCGATGTACGACGGGCGAGTGGAGCGGCCCGTAGAATATGGAATTCTTATCACCTTCGGTTTTTCGTTTACGCTGGTTTATCTAGTTCAAGCGCTGGCGGGAGCGAACCCAGTAAAGGTTAAAAGATTTTTTGATTTCCCCAGGATTCGGTTACCCGACGCATCTGATCCTTGGCTCATCAAGACCAGCCGAGGCAATATGGAGTTGTTCGATACGGTCTCGATATCAAATCCACGATTTGTTGCAGCTGTGTTGTCGATTATGGTACTCATATCGCTGCTGTATTTTCTCCACAAGACATGGACAGGTAAGGGACTACGAGCGGTCAGCCAGGATCGTGATGCTGCGGCAATCGCAGGCATCAATCCAAACCGGATGAACATGCTGGCGTTTGCGCTAGGCGGAATGATCGCGGCGCTTTCCGGTGCCGTGCTGGTCCAGGCTTTTTCGTGGCTCCCAATCGTTGGTCAAATTCCGGAGATGCGCTCTTTTGTTATCGTTGTGTTGGGTGGGCTAGGTTCGCTGCCTGGGGCCTTTGTCGGCGGAATAACCGTTGGCCTGGTCGAGGCTGCGGGAACAGGGTGTGTGCCCAATCCGCAGAAGGCTTCCAGTTATATCCCTGCCTACGGGATGATTATTTTGGTCTTAATGTTGTTGCTCAGACCCATGGGCCTATTCGGCAGGAAATTCGCCAGCGGGGCGCACGGTAAATTTTGAAAAAACAATACGTACCTCATGCCCTTGGGTTAGCCCTCATTGGGTTTTTCATTTTGTTCCCGTTTGTTTATACGGCTGGCAACTACGACTACATCATGCACATCTGCATCGTCGGATTCTTTTACGCGATTCTGGCATCGAGTTGGTCCATGCTTGCAGGGTCTGCCGGCCAGTTTTCATTCGGCCACATGGCTTTCATGGGGTTGGGTGCTTATACAACGGCGTTGTTCTGTCACTATCTTTTTATCTCACCTGAGCCCACGGGAATATGTACTGAATTTGCCCTGGGCAGCAATTACCTCGTTATCAAGAATCCGATAGG
>Ga0114996_10002187_pt1 | contig 25414 bp, 22 predicted proteins | sample ArcticOcean_MG_C_4_FD_87039 | JGI IMG/M metagenome (GOLD analysis project Ga0114996, IMG submission 87039) | Marine microbial communities from western Arctic Ocean - ArcticOcean_MG_CB4_134 | ecosystem: Environmental > Aquatic > Marine > Oceanic | place: Arctic Ocean: Canada Basin | collected... | reverse complement strand
TCAGGAGGTCGAATCGACCTGGTCGGAACCGTGGCCGAAGTTGCCGCGCCGGCGGGAGCGAACGTCGTCGACCTGAGCGGCAAGACTGTGATGCCGGCCCTCATCGACGCCCACGCGCACCTCGGATATGAAGGCTACACGGTCTGGGGCGCCGAGCCTTACAGCCGCGGTAACCTCATCGAGCACTTGGAGCGCTACGCCTACTACGGCTTCGGTGCCGTCTTCTCCGCCGGCAGCGACCCCGAAGATTTGGCGCTGGCGCTGCAGCGGGACCAGTCGGCCGGTCTGGTGGGGGGTGCGCGCTTCCTGTTCGGAGCCGGTATGGCTCCCCCTGGGCAGGGACCTAATAACGCCTTCCTGGAACACGTCATGACCGTGACCGCCCAGACGGGCATGACGGTGCTCAGGGGGGCGGCGACGCCTGAAGAGGGACGAGAGGCCATCCGGGAGGTCGCCGCCAAGGGCATTCCGTTCGTGAAGATTTGGGTAGACGACCGGGGCGGGAGTCAGGAGAAGCTTTCGCCGCCCGTATATCGAGCGATCATCGACCAGGCGCGTCAGCTCGGGCTCCAGGTGATCGTCCATCAGCAGGGAACCGAGGACATGCCCGACCTTCTGGATGCGGGCGTAGCAGGCTTCCTGCACGGCCGCATCGGTTCGACGCTGGACGACCGCCTAGCTGCCCGCATCCACGAGGCGGGTGCGTTCTTGGTCCCGAACCTCGGCCTGGGTGAGCTTCGGCGGGAGCGGGTGGCCGACGATCCGTTTCTCCAGGAGACCACGCCCGCCATCGTCGTGGCCCGACTCGGCGAGGCCTACGACGCGCGCTTGGGCGGGGCAGGACCCGGAGTAGGTGCCGCGGATCGTGAGAACGAGCTGAGCGAGGGCTTCAGGCGGCTGATCGCTGCGGACGTCGACATCGTCCTGGGGACCGATGCCGGCGCGGTGCCCAATCACTTCTTCGGCTATACAGGTCACCGGGAGCTCGAGATCTTCGTGCGCTTAGGGATGACGCCGATGCAGGCGATCGTCGCCGGCACGAGCCGGCCCGCGGAGGCCCTGGGTCTCGCAGATATGGGCACGCTGGCCGCGGGCAAGAGCGCGGATTTTGTCATCCTCGACGCCAATCCCATAGACGACATCCGGAACACGCGAACGATCGACCGCGTGTACCTGGGTGGGGCCGAGGTGAACAGGGATGCACTGCGGAGCGGCTGGATCCGGTAACCCAATCCTACCCGCTGGCCCGCAATGACGGCTGCGGGGCTACCCCAGTCCTATCGCGAGACCGATGCGCGACACGACCGTCGTGCCGTCCGCCGCCCTGCCGTCGTAGTATTCCTTGCCCCCAGTCAGTCCGAGGTCGGCGTTGACCCTGTCGCCCAACCGGATCAGAAGGCCACCGCCTCCGCTGAGCGCCCATCCGTTGGTATCGGCTTGAAGCCCGAGGACCGGGACTTCGAGACTTGCGCTGAGCGTCATCAGCCTTGCCGAGCCGTAGATGGCCACGCGGTCGCCGAACGATGTCAGGACATAGCGCGGCTCTATGAAGGCCCCACGGTATGTTACCGTGACGCCCGTGAGGTCGTGGATTGTCGTCTGCCCCCCGACCCCGATCGAGAACGCGCTGGGATTCCAACGGAGCTGTACCTCACCGCCCCCTCCAAACGCCAGGCCCGTGTCGCCGAGTCCCGTCAGACGCACGCCTAGGGCGGAGAGTTGGATCGACCAGGTCTGGGCGGTCTGCCCGTGCACGGTGCTCGCGCCTGACAACAACGCGAATAGGATCCCGACGGATACGCGGCGCAGCATCGCTTCCTCCACGACTCGATGGATCGGTGTACCGCTCTCCGGCGGAGCGTTGCCGTCGAATCTGCGTCCAGGCACCCGGCGATGCCACCTTGACGTCTTGCGGCCGCGCGCAGGGTTGGCCCTAGAGCGGTAGCGCCGCTGCGGACTCACTGGCGCGATCGGCCCCAGACCGTGTAGAGTTGAAATACCACCATGACTTTTGCCGGGTAACGACCATGACGGCCAAACTCAGCTCCCTCCGCTCATCCAAGGCCCTCCTAACCGTGCTGGCCCTAGGGCTAGCCGCCTGCGAGTCGGGCGCTGATCCCCTAGGCATTCAGGGCGGACGGGTGCAGTTCCAGCTCTCCTCGGGCGACCTGGCAGCGGCACCGGGAGTCGCGCTGAGCCCCGCAATGCACGGGGGGGACGACGATGACGACGACGAGCGCCACCACCCGTACTTCCAGTCCGCTAACGTGACGTTCGCGAGCGTCTTCGCCCGAAATTTCAATGGCGAGTTGATTGACACCGACATGGACCTTCCCACTACGGTGGACATCATCGCCATGGAGGAGGTCGGGCGCACAGTCACCCTACCGGACGGCAGCCTCCCGGAGGGGATGTACGATCAGATCGTCGTCGTCATGACGGACGTGCAGGGCGTGCTACACGACGGCACGACCATCACCATCACACCTCCGGGCGGTGGCTGGACGGCCCAGGTCAACGTCTGCCCGTTCGATGTGGAGGAAGGTGGGACCGCTGTCGTGGGGCTTATGCTCCCGGTGCGCAGCGCTTTTGCTTGGCGTAATGGCCGATTCCGTTTCGAGCCACAGCTCCGGCCACGCATTAGGTGCGAGCCTGAGCCCGAGCCGGACATGGCCTGACGCACCACCTCGCTCGGCACGCGGATCTTTCGGGGGAGCCCCGGCGCCAGACCAGGCGCCGGGGCTCCTTCATTGGCTACCTCAATCCGGCAAGCTGAAGATGTACAGCGCGTTGCCGCTCCTCGGATAAGTGATTTCCGGCGACACCGAGGAAGGGATCTGGCGGGGGCTCGTTCCGCCGAGCGCAGTGGTCACGCCGATGTACTGCTTGCCATCGATCGCGAACGAAATCGGGTGTCCTTGGACTGACGTACCGAGGCGCGTCTCCCAAAGGATCTCCCCGGTGCGGACATCGAACGCGCGGAAGCGGCGATCGAGGTCGCCGGCGAAGACGATGTCGCCGGCGGTGGAGACCGCACCGGTAATAAAGCTCGCGCGCTGCTCGAAGCTCCAGACCTCCTCCATCGTGCTCACGTCGTAGGCGGCGAGTTTTCCGAGGTTGCCGTCCGATCCGGGCATCTCGTAGAAGAGCCTGGCGGAAGCGAGCCCGCCCCCTCCCGGCTCCAGCGCGACCGGTCGAGCCTGGTTCTCGAGGCAGGTCTGGCTCAGCGGCGCGATCAGGACTCCCGTCGGCGGATGGTAGCTCATGGAGTGCCAGTCCTTGCCCCCGGCGCTGCTCGGGCATGCGGGCGTCCACTCGTTGAGCTGCGCGTTGATGATGTCGTCCCGATATGTCACGGCGCCGGTCTCGGGGTCGATGTTCGTGAAGGCGTTCTGGAACACGGTCTCGGCGTACCCTAGGAACTCACCGGTAACTCGGTCGTTCTTCCACAGGATGCCGTGCTTGCCGATGGAGAGGACGAGGCGCCGGCCGTCCTGGTTCACGAGGACGCGCTCGAAGACCTCGTCGAGGTCGAGGGCTTCGCCCGGCACGTGTTGGAAGTACCAATCGAGCTCGCCGGTATCTACGTCCACCGCGACGGTGGAGTTCGTGTAGAGGCCGTCGTCGAAGATGGACATGTGACGGCTGACCGGGACCCAGGGCTTGGCCTGCGCCGTCCCCCAGTAGGTCAGCTTGAGGTCAGGATCGTAGCTGCCGGTGATCCAGGTCTCGCCGCCCTGCCGGTAGATGTTGTCGAGGTCGCCCCATGTATTTCCGCCCGGCTCATCCGCCGCCGCGACCGTGTGGAAGCGCCACAGGGGCTGGCCTGTATCGGCATCGTGCGCGCTGATGAAGCACCGGGCCTCGATGTACTGGGCACACGACGCCATCCCTGTGATGACCTTTCCGTCGGCGACGATGGGACCGCTCGAGTTCGAGTTGCCCTCCTGGATGACCGTCTCCCACACCTGCTCGCCGGTACGCGCGTCGAGAGCCACAAGGCGGGCGTCGACAGTCGCCTGAATGATCTTGTCGCCGTAGATGGCGATGTTGCGCATGTCCTGCCGCTCGTCGGGGCCGGAGTCGGCCTCCCAGATCAAGTCGCCTGTTCGGCCGTCCAGGGCCTGGATCACGTCTCCGGGATTGATCAGGTAGATGACCCCGTCGTACACGATCGGGGCCGGCTCCGAGTTCCCGTCGTTCATGTTCCATACCCACTCCAGCTTCAAGCCGCCCACGTTGCCCGCGTTGATCTGATCGAGCGGGCTGTAGCTGTGCGCGTAGTAGTTGCCGCGCATCATCGGCCAATCCCCGGGGTCCGGGTTGGTGAGCATGTCGTCCGTGACCGGCACGAAATCGCGGACGAGGTCGGCCACGGTGAGGGACTCGGACTCGAGGTTCGCCGCCTCAGCGCCGATGGTCTCGAGGTCGTAGATCCATCCCCTCAGCTCACCCGCCGGATTGCCCTCGCTGTGGATCTGGATGTAGAGGGATTGCGACCGGAGCGCGGTGACCTGCTCTGATGTGAGATCGACCACTCCCGAGATCTCGCCCTCGGCCGCATTCGTCACCGTCAGGGGTTGGGCGACCGGGCCCGGTCGGCCTGGGGGGCCGGCATGGATGTGCGCGGCCGTGGCAGACGAGTTCAGTCCGCTGTAGCTGCCGCTGACCGTGAGACGGCTTCCGGCCAGAGTGGCCCGCACCTGACCCACGCCTGTGATCGTCCGGACGGTCTGACCGCTGACCGGCAGCGGTGACAACCGCGCTCGAAAGGAGGTCGCCTGAGCGGACGCTTGGTCCGAAAGGACGCCGCCGAAGATGAGCGCAACGAGGAGTAACGATTCTCTGATCATGCGAGCGTTCATGCGAGACCTGTGGCAGTTACCAGAAGAGGGGACTGGCACGCTACTTGGCGACGCGACCGCGAGCAAGGAGGGCGGAGTGGGCGGCGCGTGGAAGGTGGCAGATTGGAACCTATAACGCATTTTGGAATAATGACTTAGCTAATCTTCGTCTCACTGCCGGCACCTCAGTTGGGGGATTCGCAGAACTGGCCGATTCGCTGATGGGCGGTCCCCGGGTCGCTTACGCAGAGCAACTCGCTTACCACGAGGCACTGAGAGACTCCGCGGCTCGTAGCTCCGTACGGCTGTCCAACCTTCGCGCGGTCACGTTCCTTGCGGCTGCGGCGGCGTGGGTGGCCTTCGATGCGATGCCCGAGCCGGCCGCGCGCGTCGCGTTGGGGCTCGCTGTGCTGCTCTCGACCGTGTTCGTCGTGCAGGTGGTCCTGCACCGTCGGGTCCGCCGTGTAGAGCGGTGGGAGGGGACGCTCGCTGCTCTCGCGAGAGAAGGGCTGCTCCGTCTAGAGCGTGACTGGGAGCAGTTGGACGCCGCGCTGCCCGCCGCGGAACGCACCACTGACAAACCCTCTCCCGAGCACCCCTACGCGCTGGACCTGAACGTCCTTGGGAGCACGTCGTTGGCTCGGTTGGCCGGGCCGGTGACGTCGGAGAGGGGGAGGGCGCTCCTACGCAGCTGGCTCCTGGACGCGGGTGACGTCCCCATAGTGGAGGCACGCCAAGGGGCGGTCCGGGAGCTGGCTCCCATGCCCGAGCTCAGGACCCGCTTCGCAGCTCTCGGACGTCTCGAGGGTCCCACATCTTTGGAGGGTCTCGACCGCTTCTTCGCGTGGGCGGAGGGGGATGCTCCGGAGGGAAAGCGGTCCGGGCTGCTGTTCGCAGCGTGGTTGCTGCCGCCCCTTTTGGTGGCTGGACTCGTGGGCTATTTCGCCTTCGGCTGGCTTCCATGGTGGATAGCGCCGGCGATCGGCAATTTCTGGGTTCTGAAACGGAACGCAGGCCGTACGGGTGAGGCCTTCCGCGACTCAGTCCTGGGCGGTCCGCCGCTCAGGTCCCTGGTGCCGCAGCTCGGCCTCCTGAGCGAGCAGGAGTGGGCCGACCCGGCACTTGCGGCCCTGGCGGGCCGCCTGGGCCGCGCGGAGGATGCCGCTCACCGGCACCTGGAGAGGCTCTCCGCCCTTCTGGACTCCGTCGAGAGTCGGCGCAACTTCGTGTACGCTATAGCCGCCCCCATGCTCCTGCTCGACATCCATCTCGGTATGGCGCTCGATCGGTGGCGCGAAGCCCACGGCGAGGCCGCCCGTGATTGGCTCGAGGCTCTCGGTGAATGGGAAGCGCTCTCGGCTCTCGCCACGCTCGCGTACGACCACCCTGACTGGACATACCCGACGTTGGAGGTGGATGACGCCCCTGCGCTGAAGGCCAGCGCTCTCGGCCACCCGCTTCTGCCGCCTGCTGATTGTGTTCGCAACGACGTCTCGGTAGGCCCGGCTGGGACGTTCCTCTTCGTGACCGGCTCCAACATGTCAGGGAAGAGCACGCTCTTGAGGGCTCTCGGTGCCAACGCCGTTCTGGCCGCAGCGGGCGCGCCCGTATGCGCGGAGGGCCTCTCGCTCCCCCCGGTCCGAGTGCACACCAGCATGCGCATCGAGGATTCCCTGGCAGAGGGCATCTCGCTCTTCAAGGCCGAGCTCCTTCGCATTAAGGAGGTGGTCGACGCGGCGAGTGCGGCCAAGGCCGCCGGCCGCCCCCTTCTGTACCTCCTCGACGAGATCCTCCACGGTACCAACAGCGCTGAACGGCGCATCGCGGCCAGAGGCGTGGTACGGCACCTCCTGATGTCCCACGCCATCGGCGCGGTGAGCTCACACGACCTTAGCCTGGCGGAGGCGTCGGACCTCGAGTCTGTTGCGCATGCGGTACACTTCAGGGAAGAGGTCGGGGACGTTGAGCGTGCGGGCTCCGGAACGATGCTGACGTTCGACTACCGGCTGCGGGAAGGCATCGCGACGACGCGGAACGCGCTTAAGCTACTGGACGCGGTGGGGCTGGGTACGCTGAACACGGAAGAGCCCGGCGAGTAGGGCATAACCGGACGACCGCTGCCGCCGGGCGTGTAGGGACGCTCCGGCGTTGATCGGGTCAGGCACGTCCGAGTGACCCTGACCGGGTCACCCCCTCCCGCGGCCGCGCGACATTTCTTTTTCCGGTCGGTCACTCTGTCCGATCACCTCGTCCGGATCGGACATGCTGTCCGCTCGTCGATGACCATAGAGCCTCTATAGATGTAGTCTATGTACTTTGTGCATATGGAGTTACGTCGCTATGAGTCTGCCGGTACCGCCTTTGCCTATAGGGAGGTCGACACGAGAACGGAGGCTGGCCCGTGCGCGCGACGCGCACAAGCGGCTCGCTTCCCACCGGAGTACACCGCCAGATGGTCGACTTTCGCCCGAGTCCTGCCGCCCCGCCGGCGACCCCTCCCCCGTGGGTCGTCCAGGGCGAGCGCTCGCGGCGTGCCCTCAACGTCGGGGTGGCCGCGATCGGCCTCCTTCTCGCGGCGCCAGTCATGCTGCTCGTCGCAGTGCTTGTCAGGCTCGACTCCCGCGGGCCGGTGATCTTCAAGCAGCATCGGGTGGGACAGGACCGCAGGGGCAGTCGCGGCCCGGAATCCGAGACCCGGCGCCGGGGCGACGACGCGGGTGGTCGCCTCTTCACGATGTACAAGTTCCGCACGATGACATGCGCATCAGCCGACTGCGAGGCGCGGTGGGCGACGAAGGAAGACAACCGCATCACGAGGTTGGGCCGTTTCCTCAGGGCCACGCGCATCGACGAACTGCCGCAGCTCGTGAACGTGCTCAAGGGAGACATGAACATCGTCGGCCCCCGCCCCGAGCAGCCGACCATCTTCCAGGAGCTGCGGAGGGAGCTGGGCGGTTACCAGGATCGCCAGAAGGTCCTGCCCGGCATCACCGGGTGGGCTCAGGTGAACCTTGGGTACGACACCAGCATCGACGATGTAAAGAAGAGGGTCGAGCTCGACCTCGAGTACATCGAGAAGCGGTCCGCGGCCGAGGACCTGGCCATCATGGCGAAGACGATGCCGGTGATGGTGTTTCGGAGGGTATGGATGTAGCGTCGCTGATCCATGCGACCCTTCCAAGACCCCCTCGCGATTCTGGCGCGCACGCGCGTCGTTGATCGTTTCCTCAGCTACGTGCGCATCGACACGCAGTCCGATGAGACGAGCCGGAGCTGCCCGAGCACTGCAAAGCAGCTCGACCTAGGCGAGCTGCTGGTTTCCGAGCTGAGGGAGCTCGGACTGCGCGGCGTAGGCGAGGACTCGGTAACCATGGACGAGAACGGTTACGTCCTGGCGGAGCTTCCAGGGACCACCGAGGGGCTAATCGGGCTCTGCGCGCATATCGACACTGCCCCCGCTTTCAACGGCACCGGCGTCGAGCCTCGAGTCCATGAGGGCTACCAGGGCGGCGCGATCGTGGTCGGGCACGGCGTGGTGATCGATCCGGCAGACACACCCGAGCTCCTCGATTGCCTGGGCGACACGATCATTACGACGGACGGCACCACGCTGCTGGGCGCCGACGACAAGTCCGGCATCGCCGCCATCATGGGCGCCCTGGAGGTCTTGATGCAGGAGCCCGATGTGCCGCGCCCGACGATCCGCGTGTGCTTCAACCCGGACGAGGAGATCGGTCGCGGCGCCGATCGCTTCCCGCTCGAGAGGTTCGGGTGCCCGGTCGCGTTCACCATCGACGGGGGCTTCACCGGCGAAGTTAGCGTGGAGACGTTTTCCGCCGATAAGGCCGTGGTCACCCTCCGGGGGGTGTCAGTTCATCCGGGAACCGCGAAGGGCAAAATGGTCAATGCGCTCACCTACATGGGGAAGCTCCTAGCCCGGCTGCCGATGGCCGAGTCTCCCGAGTGTACGGACCTGCGTGACGGCTTCTATCACCCGGTCGACGTCTCAGGGGATGCGGCGTCCTGCCGTCTGCAGATCATCATCCGCGACTTCGACACTGCGGTCGTGAGGGAGCGGGGCCACCGCCTCGAGGAGATGTGTGCGTCCCTCATGGCCGAGGAGCCCCGCCTCGACGTGAAGGTCGAAATCGTCGAGCAGTACCGGAACATGTTCGATGTGCTGTCAGCGCATCCGGAGACGACGCGCTGGCTGGAGCGCGCCGTCGAGGCGGCCGGGATCGTGCCGAACCTGCAACCGGTACGCGGTGGCACGGACGGCTCACGTCTGACTGCAATGGGGATGCCGACACCGAACATCTTCGCCGGTGGCGTGAACATGCATGGGCCGGCCGAATGGATCTCGACCCGGGTGCTCGGCCAGGTCGTCTGCACGATTCTCAACCTGGTCCAGATCTGTGGGGAAGAGAGCTAGCGCAACGCCGGTGCGGGGTCATAGAAAGCCCCAAAAAGAAGGTGGGGACCGGAATGATCCGGTCCCCACCCCATACTTGCTCGGTGCGCCCGAGGGCGCCTTACCGTCCTAGTCGCTGATGGGCCGCTGGTTCGCCTCACGCTCGGCGACGAGTCTCTCGAAGCCCTCTTCGTCCAAGTGCGTCACCGCGATCCAACCGTGCGACATCTCGTCGGCCGTCCGGGACCCGTAGTTCACCCACTGGTCCGCATCAGGGTTGTTCGGGTTGTCGGCGGTGTTGTCGAACCAATTCTTCTGGACGAGCACAGCTCCGGCCGGGATCAGCGGGGCGACATCATCCTGGTAGATGTGGCTCTGATGCCACGTCGCGCTCCAGTTGGAGACCATGCTGATTGGCTCGGTGCGGCCCGTCTCGGGATAGAAGATCTCGAGCGACGCAGCACGCAGGCGCAGATGCCCGTGTGGCTGCCAGCTGTCGAGGCGCACCGGATGGTCGAAGACGTCAAAACCCTGCGTCATGACCTTGCTATTCGGCGCGAGTAGCATCTCGGTCTGGCCCTCTTCGAAGCCGTAGGAACCGAGATCCTGTTTGTACTCGTACTCGTAGCCTTCCGGATGTAGCCAGATGCCGAGCTCCACCACGTTGTCCTCGATCACCGAGCCGGGCGCGGTGGCACCGAGGCCGCCGGGGTAGAGGTGGATGTCCCACAGGATCTCGGAGTCCGCCGGAGCGCTACGGCAGACGTTGTCGGGCATGATTTCGCCGAACTTGCCCATGGCGTACTCAGTCACGCGCTCTGACCGTGACACCGTTCCATCACCCTGCGGAATCTGGAAGGTCGAGTTGGCGTGGTGAACCACGGTTGCCGCGTTTCCAGCCGGCTTCACTTGGACCGCCCGGATGCAGCGGTCGACGAGCAGCCCGGTTGAAACGGCAGGGCGGTGCCACATGTCGTTGCCGTCGGCGGGCACGTCGATCGGTGTGGACCGCACGACGAGGTCCGGTTGACCAAATTCGATCGCCAGCGACCACTCGGAGGGATCCGGGATGTTAGGCAGCGCAGGAACGTCCGCGGCGTTCCCCAACGGGGCACCCTGGTCCACCCAGTCTACGATCGTCTGGATGTCCTCTGCGGGAAGCCGCCAATCCCCCTTGAGGGCCTGAATGCCTACGTCGCGGTCGTACGCATAAGGGGGCATGAAGCCGTTGCCGACCTGGAACCGGATGCGTTGCGCGTACCGGCGGACGTCCTCGTAGCTCGCGAGCTCCATCGGCCCGATGCCGCCCTCGCGGTGGCACACGGTGCAGTTCTCGTAGATGAGCGACGCTACATCACCGGAAAAGGTGACCTCGCGCGCGTCGTCGTTTGCGGACGCGAACTGGGCTTGAGCGCTCGCTTCAGCCTGGAACGCAAAGGTCGCGACCAACGCCAAACCGGCGACGAACCAGCGGATGGAACGAACATGCGTAACTACTGAGACCATGATCCTCTCCTCTCATGCTCGGGTGGAACGTGTCAATAATGGGTCAGTGGCCCGGTCCCACACAAGCGCGAGCCCTATCTTTCCTGCGACATCTAGCGTTTACGGTGTGACGATCACTCGCTGATAGGCGTTGGTCCAGCAGCACTGGTCACCCGCGGAGCTGTCTGGCGACCGCCAGTTGTCCGCCTGCGCGAGCATGATATACTCGCCGGGCGCGCTGAACGTCGCGTAGACGCTCGCGGTACCGGCCACACCGTCGAGCATAATCACCTCGGGACGCGGACCTCGCACCTGGGCGCCCCGGCCGCCTCCCGGACGAACCACGGGGCTCGAGGCCTCGGAGGTGGACTCGTGTCGACTAAAGGTTGCCTCTCCGGCCGGACCCCGGTATTTGGACCAAGTCACCCGAACATCGAGGGGCTCCGCGAAGCGACGATCTTCAGCATCCCGCTCGGAAGAGTCGCTTACGCTTACCGCTAGGGTCACGGGACGTCCCACTGACGCCCTCAGTGGCCCGTCAGCCCAGACACCCGCGGGGCCCCGGCTGGCGTCGCGCTCCGAGTCGAACCAAGTGTCGGGCGGCAGGCTCCCGTGAGGGCGAGGCGTCCAGTCGAGTTGGTACGCGTTCGAGCTCGTGCGACCAGGTACCTTGTAAACCTGACCATCCTCGCCCGTGATAGACCACCAAATGTCCTGGTCTTTTTCGGACGCCGGGATGGTGATCGCGAAGAACCCGCGCTGGCGGCTCGGCAGAAATGTTGTGGGTTGCGCGCCGTCGTGTTGGGCAGGCTCGATGAAGTTGCGTTCGCCGAGTGGGATCTCGATGGTGCTGGTCAGGTTCCGGTTGAGGTAACCGAAGGATATGGTGTAGGTGTCGTCGCCGTTGTCGTACCAGCCCTCGAAAAACGGGACCACTTGCCGGCCTGTCGGCGGCGCTGGAGCTCCCGGCCACCGATCCTGTGCGAGGAGTGACGTGGCGCCCGCCGACGCGCTCCACCCTATAAGTGCAAGTGCGACGGCGAGGACACTCAGGTTCGAACGACGCTGCATGATTCGAACTCCTTCTAGAACGCTTCTGGTGCGGATGAAAGGCTTGCTCGGGAGGTTGGCCAGAAAAGTATCGATTGAGGCTCCGCGCGCGAGCCCCTGCTGCCCTGGGACCCGTGATGTCCATCGTTGGGTCCGTTGCCGCTAGACTTCCCGCGGCCGTTGCCGGACGGAAGTAAGAGGGAGGCGGGTTGAGTACACCGACAGGGGCGCGCGAGGCCCCCGGGGGGCGACTGCCGGTACCGCCATCGCGCGGCCCCGGCTCGCGGCCGGGATCGGGACACGATACGACGTCCGGTCCCATTCTCGGCGTCTTGGTCGCCATGGCGGTCCCAATCGTGGCGACGAACGTGTTCCAGTCGCTCTATCAGCTCATCGATACGTTCTGGGTCGGGCGGTTGGGAGCGGAGGCCGTGGCTGCCGTTTCGCTCTCGTTCCCCATCCTGTTCTTCATGATTTCGGCCGGTGGAGGCATGTCGATTGCCGGCGCGGTGCTGGTGGCCCAGACCTTCGGTGCCCGCGACCAGGAAGCTGTCGATCATTCCGCAGGGCAAACACTGACCGTGGTCGGTGTGATTTCGGTCGTGCTCTCCATCGTCGGATTCATCGTCGCGGCCCCCCTCGTGGCGTTCTTCGGGCCGGAGCGGAGCGTCGAACTCCTGGCGGTCGACTACCTGAAGGTGTCCTTCCTTGGGCTCGCTGCAGTCTTCATCTACTTCGTTTTCCAGGCGCTGCTTCGCGGCGTTGGAGACGTGAAGACACCGATGATCGTGGTGGCCGGCACCGTCGTCCTGAATTTCTTTCTCGATCCTCTACTTATTCTTGGATGGGGCCCCGTGCCGGCCATGGGTGTGGTCGGGGCGGCGTGGGCGACGATCGGTTCGCAGGGCCTGGCGGGCGCGGTCGGAATGTTGATCCTCTTCAGTGGCCGTTACGGCATCCACCTCAGGCTGAGGCACATGGGCCCGGACCGCGTAGTGGTCATGAAGATCCTGCGGCTCGGCATCCCGTCCTCGATCGAGCAGTCCACCCGGGCCCTCGGTATCGGCGTGATGATGCTCCTCGTCGCCTCTTTCGGCACGACCGTGATCGCCTCCTACGGCATTGGCGCGCGTATTCTGTCTTTTGTGATCATACCGGCGATGGGCCTTTCGATGGCGACGTCCACGGTCGTGGGGCAAAACGTCGGCGCGAAACAGGACCAGCGCGCGGGGGAGGCGGCTAGGCTCGGCATGGCGGCCGGCTTCCTTGGCCTCACGGTCGCCGGTGTCGTTCTGTGGCTACTCGCCGAGCCGATCACGCGTGCGTTCGTACCGAACGAGCCCGAAGTAATCGCGATCGGCACCCACTTCATGCACATCATGGCTCCGGCGTTCGGGTTCTTCGGCGTCCAAATGGTGATGAGCGGGGCGCTCGCTGGCGCTGGCAACACGATTGCCGCGATGGCGCTCTCCATCCTCGCGTTCTGGGTGCTGCGCTTTCCCGTGGCGTGGGTCCTCGCGATTCCGGGGGGCTTGGGGCCAGATGGCATCTTCTGGTCGTTTCCCATCTCCAACGTGGTCGCCGGTGTCATCGCCGTCGGATGGTTTCTCCGCGGCAGTTGGATCCGGCGGGTGGTGGACTCCGACTCGGTGCTCGCCGAGACAGTGAGGGAAGAGGCGATCGTCGAGGAGGGCGTAGGAGAAGGGTAGGGCCCGGCCTTGCGTCCCGCGCTACGCTTGTTGGAAGTTGGCTCGTCGTCGGTGAGACCTCGCTTCTACAAATCCACGCGATTGGGCTAAGAGGTTCTATGCGCTCCTTCCCTCGCTCCTCCGCCTTGGCCCTGACCGCCAGTGCGCTGCTCCTGTCCCTGCCCGCGCCAGCAACAGGCCAGGCGTTCGGGGACCACCAATACACGAGCGCGGCTGTCGAGGCCGGCTCTCGGCTCTACGTGACCGAGTGCGCGCTGTGCCATGGCCCCCAGGGTGACCGTGTCGACGGGGTGGATTTGCGGCGCGGGCAGTTCAGGGGAGCGCGCTCGGACGACGATCTGCGGCGCATCATCACGACTGGGGTCGACAACGCGCGCATGCCTGCCTTCGACCTGTCGGAGGCCGAGCTCGATGGCGTCATCGCCTACATCCGGGCTGGCTTCGATCCGACCGGGGTCGCGGTCAAGATCGGGGACGCGGTCCAAGGCCGGACGGTCTTCCGGGGCGCCGGTGACTGTGCCTCATGTCATCGCGTGAACGGGACGGGCCCCAGAACCGCTCCTGACTTGAGCGACATTGGGGCCATCCGCACTCCGGCTTCCTTGCAGCGGTCCCTGCTCGATCCGTACACGGCGCTGATACCGATCAATCGGCCGGTCATGGCGGTGACCCAAGACGGCGAGATCATTCGCGGCAGGCGACTCAACGAAGACACGTACTCGGTGCAGCTCATCGATTCCGAAGAGCGGCTGCGCTCGCTGTTGAAGGCCGAACTGGTGGACTTCGAGGTGAGCCGCACGCCGACACACGAGCCCACGGCGCTCTCGAGCGACCAAGTCGCTGACGTCATCGGCTATCTGCTTTCGCTCACAGGACTCCCATGAAGAAGATTCAACGCCTGACACTGACGGTATTCACCCTCGGTGCGTGCCTGGCGCCTTCGGTTGTCGGTGCCCAAGTGACCTACGAGCGAGTCCTCGAAGCCGCCTCGGAGCCCGGGAACTGGCTCACGTACAACGGCACTTACTCCAGTCAGCGGTATAGCCGGCTTGACCAGATCACGCCGGGCAACGTCGCCGATCTGGAGCTCAAGTGGATGCTTCCCAATCAGACCTTCGGGGCATGGCAGTCGAATCCGATCGTGGTCGACGGCATCATGTATCTGACGCAACGTCCCAACGACGTGATGGCTCTTGATGCTCGCACGGGGCGTGTCTTCTGGCTCTACCGCTATACGAACGCGCCCAATGCGCTCGTATGCTGTGGGGCAAACAACCGCGGCGTGGCGATCCTAGATGACAAGGTCTTCATGGGGACGCTGGACGCTCATCTCGTCGCGCTCGATGCGACGAACGGGCAGCCGCTCTGGGACGTTGAGGTCGGGGACGTGGACCTCGCCTATTCGATTACGATGGCGCCGCTCATCGTGAAGGACAAAGTCGTCGTTGGCGTCGGCGGCGGTGAGTTCGGTATCCGCGGCTACGTTGCCGCCTACGACGCCGAAACCGGCGAAGAAGCATGGCGCTTTTACACGATTCCGGGGCCCGGCGAGCCGGGCCATGACTCCTGGCAGGGAGACGACTGGGAGCACGGCGGCGCACCGGTGTGGATCACGGGCTCGTACGATCCGGACCTGAACCTGATGTATTGGGGCGTGGGCAACCCGGGACCAGACTGGAACGCAGAGCAGCGCCCGGGCGACAACCTCTATTCCGACGCGGTCGTCGCGCTTAATGCAGACACCGGCGAGCTCGTGTGGCACTTCCAGTTCACGCCGAACGATGGTTACGACTACGACTCTGTTCAGGTGCCGGTCCTCGCGGACATGGCGTGGAACGGGGAGCAGCGCCGCCTGATGTTGTGGGCGAACCGGAACGGCTACTTCTATGTGCTCGATCGGGTGACCGGGGAGTTCCTCTCGGGCACGCCTTACGTGCGCGTCAACTGGTCGAGCGGGCTGGACGAGAACGGACGGCCCATCCCGACGCCGCAGCCGGCCGGCATGCCAACGTTTCCTGGTAACCAAGGCGGGACGAACTGGTATCCGCCGTCGTTCAGCCCGCGCACGAACCTCTTCTACTTCACCGCGTGGCAGGACTACGCCACGATCTACCGGCCGCAGGAGTCCGTATACCAACCGGGGCGGGCGTTCCTCGGTGGCGGCTTCGACGTTCTGGCGCCGGCTCCAGGCGCGCCCACGGTCGGCATCGGGCGAACGAACCCAATCAACAACTGGACCAACGAGGTCGGGCACGGCCGGGTGATCGCCATGGACCCGACGACGGGCCAGCCTCGCTGGACGTATGACCAGTTCGACGTGAGCGACAGCGGCATGCTCACGACCGCGTCGGACCTCCTCTTCACGGGCGGCCGTGACGGGTATGTCCAAGCGCTCGACGCCCGCGACGGGCAACTGCTCTGGAAGGCGGCCCTCGGCGGCCAGATCGTGATGGCCCCCGTGACCTACCTCGTCAATGGCCAGCAGTACATGTCGGTCATTTCTGGGAACACCATGGTGACCTTCGGGCTGCGAGACTGAGGGCGGCGTGGGCCGCGGCAGTGCTCCATGACGGACCAATCGCCGCTCACGCCCGAACAGAGGCAAGAGCTCGAGGACGCCCAGGCCCGCGCTGCCACCTTTAGGGGTGCCGCGAAGGTGGCTGGGTTCAACGGCTGGACCTTTGCTTTCTTCGCGGGCGTGTCGATCCTGTTCGGCCTCTTCAGCCTCCCGGGATTCCTTGTCGGTGTCGGGCTGGCCGTCGTGGCTCGGAACGAGTTCGTCGGCCGCAGCCGCATCCTCTCGTACGACGCTGCTGGTTTCGAGCTGCTTTGGCGCAACCAGATCGGCCTGATGGCGCTGATCGTCCTCTACTGTGTGTGGAGCATGTACAGTGCGGCCACTGTTCCCGACCCGGAGCTCGCGGAGTTGACGGAGCTCCTCGGTGAGGGCACGGGCGAGTTGCTCCAGTCGCTGACCCTCGGGATGTATGCCACGGTCATCGTCGCGACGGTCCTCTTCCAGGGCCTGAACGCGCGCTATTACCACGTTCGGATCGCTCGACTGCAAGAGTATCTGAGCGAGACCCCTGCGTGGGTGCTCGACGTTCAGCGTTCGGTCGCCGAGTAGGAAGGTCGACGATGGCGCATGACGTGATCGAGCACGGCTTCGAGTGCCCCTACTGCGGCGAGTCCATCACGATGCTTCTCGATCCGAGCTCGGCTGATCAGGCCTACGTCGAAGACTGCGAAGTCTGCTGCAACCCGATCAGCATAGGCTTCCGCATCGAGGAAGACGCGGTGGTGGACTTCGACGCATTCATCCTGGACTAGGGAGGCGAGATGCGCGTTCAGGACAAGGTGGTCGTGGTGACGGGCGGGGCGAGCGGCATCGGCCGGTCGCTGGCGACACGCCTCGCTCGTGAGGGCGCGCGTAAGGTCGTGGTAGCCGATCTTGATGGAGACGGAGCTGCGTGCGTCGCGGGTGAGATCGGAGAGTCCGCCGTGTCGGCGAGGGTCGACGTTACAAGCGAGAATGAAGTGCTCTCGCTAATCGAGCGTACGGAGGAGGAGTGGGGCCCGATCGACCTCTTCTGCCTGAACGCGGGCATCTTCGCGCACGGCGGCCTGGAGACCCCGCAGGAGACGTGGGAACGGATGCTCGACGTGAACTTCATGTCGCAGGTTTACGTCTCTCGGCATCTGGTGTCTCGCATGATCGCACGAGGTGGCGGCTATCTGCTCATCACGGCTGCGGCGGCTTGGCTGCTCTCGCAGATAGGGTCCGTCACTTACGCGGCCACGAAGCACGCGGCGGTCGCGTTGGCCGAATGGATCTCAATCACGCATGGCGACGAGGGCATCAAAGTCTCTGTGCTGTGCCCTCAGGCCGTTCGCACCCCGATGCTCACATCTGGAGAGGGGAGCGTGGCCACCGTCGATGGAGTGATGGAGCCGGACGAGGTCGCGAGCGTGGTCATCGAGGCCTTGGACTCGGAGCGCTTCCTGGTGCTTCCCCATCCGGAGGTCGCCGAGTACGTGCGGAGAAAGGGCGAGGATCCGGATCGGTGGCTTGCCGGGATGAGACGTCTGCAGATGAGGTACCGCGGGGCGTAGTGGGGTGGCCCTTGAGTGCGCCCGAGGGCGACCTTCGGCCAGCCCGGATCGGACCAGGAGTCTGGGTGCCGTCGCTTGCATTGACCAATCGCCGCCCATGAAGAGACCCCCCACGTTCGAGGGCCCCGAGGGCCCTCCGAGGCTGGATCGTCCTCAGGCATTGCAGGCCGTCGCGGATGCCTTGGGCGGAACCTTCGGAAAGGCGCAGGTGACGGGAGGCTATGTGGTGACCGTCGAGCATGGGGTGTGGACGCTCACGCTCGACCTCCATGTGGTCACCGTAGCAACGGCAACCCAGGTGCATACACGAGTCTCAGTGCTCTTCCTGGGGCGTGAGGACCTTCGATTCACAGTACGACGGCGGAGTTTCATCGATGCACTCGCAGCTAAGGTTGGCCTGCGCGGGCTCCCGATCGGAGTCCGAGAACTCGCGCGTCGGTATGTAGTGAAGGGACGCCCCGAGACACTAGTGCGTTCGATCCTGAGTGGCGGGCTGGCGAACGCGCTCGCGGTGCCAGGGACGTTCCGAGTGGAGGTGAGGAGAGCCCCACGCAGACACCGTAAGGCACTGGGACCGCGAGCACGCCAGCTCCAGGTGCTCTTCGGTGGAGTCGACACCGACGTGGGGCGGATGACAGGAATGTTTGCCCTGGCACGAGAGACTCTGGACGTACTTCAGCGGGTCGGAGCCGCGTCCTCGGAACCCACGAGATAGCCGTCTCCTTCGATTGACGGGCTTTCCGGCCGCACCGTACGTTGGCGGCCGGTATCGCGGTCGCGGTGCCCAGGGTCGAGATCCGGAACAGGAGTAGTCATGAGGAAACCATTGCGATCGTTGTTCGTCGTACTGCCGTTTGCGATCCCCATCGCGGCGGGGGCCCAGCAGTACGAAGTCAACGAAGCCACGTACATCACTGTTGAGCAGATCAACGAGATCAACACCCTTCCCGGTGTGGACCGGCAGATCATCAGTCGGGACATCGGCAAGCTGAACCTATCCGTCGGCATCATCCATCGGGGTGCGCTGAGTGGCGCTCCGGCAGGGCGCGGGGCTGCCGCGCCGGCGGCCCGCCCATGCGGCGTGTCGAGCGGTGCGGATAGCGGAGCCCGGGGCATCGCTCACGACCATCAGACCGAGACGTATGTGATCTGGTCTGGAGCCGGAACGCTGGTCACCGGCGGCTCGATCTTGAACGGCAACCAGTCGGCTCCCGAGAGCTCGGTTACAACGACGCTCAATGGGCCCTCGTGCAGCGGGCGGATCGTGGGCGATGTGAAGAAGATCGACGTCAAGGAGGGCGACGTCATCATCATCCCGGCCGGCGTGCCGCACGGTTGGTCCAACGTACCGGACCACGTGGACTATCTGAGCGTGCGTCCGGATCCCGATCGCGTGCTGTCGGACCGCTATATCAACCCCGAAGCTACGACTCTGCGCTAGGCACACGGTTCCTGACCGAGGACCCGGCCCAGGGTTCCGTTCTGGGCCGGGCGGCTCGGTGGTAGACGACAGCATGGCGAGATGGAAGGCCATGGCGGCCTCGGTCTCCCGCACAGCTGTCGGGCGGGGCCTGGTTCCCGATGAGGTCGATCTTCTCGGTCGTGCGCACGCCCTCGCCATGGAGACCCGGGTACAGGCGCTCGACGACGACCATCACCCGGCCTATCTGCATCCGGGTCGGACCGTTCTCGTGCTCTTCCGCGATGTGGGTGTCGTGCCTTTGGTAGCCCTATGCGCGGCGGCGGTTCACGAGACAGAGGATGATCACCTCCGAGTGGGGCGCGATGCGGTCCGGAGCGCCTTGGGTGATGCGGTCGCTGACCTCCTCGACTCGCTTCCCCTACCCGGGGACGAGCGACTCCTCGAGCGGCTCGTGGGACTGGAACAGGGACCTCTGCTCGCAGCTTTGGCCGAACGACTGGATCAACTGCGGCATGCCCATCTACGTCCGGACCACGAATGGTGGCGTGCGATCCACGAGGAAGCCGGGGCGGTGTGGGTGCCGGTGGCCGAGCGGACCCACCCCAGGCTGGCCGATCGCTATCGCCACTGGCACCGCACGTTCGGCCGGCGGCTGGAGCGGGACCTAAGCAGCTGAGGCGCCTGTTTCAGCCCGTCCGATTCCAGAGCCTTCTCAGCTGGTGTCCCGCTGCAAACACGGCCAGGTCGAGCATGCGTTCGGGATCACCTCCGGCCCGCTCACCTTGAAGAGCTCCATGCCCGCCTGCGTCTTCTCGATGCAATGCTCCGCCACTTCGTATGTCGCGGCCACAGGAAGCCACCAGCGCAGGGGCGCGTCGACCACCCTAACGCCTGACCCGTCGCGAAGTGCACGACGGGTCAGGGGTCGGCGACTGTGCGGTTCCGCTCGGCCTTCTCGGTGGCGATGATCTTCATCGGTTCTTGAACGCCGGCGGGCGCTTCTCCAGGAATGCCGTCGCTGCCTCCAGGTGGTCCTCGGTCTGTGACGCCTCGATGTGACGGGCGGCTTCGCTATCGAGCAACTCTGTGAAGCTGAGGCGCAGCGCGTCGTTCAGGTTCGCCTTGATGTTGCGGACAGCGATGGGCGCGGCGTGCACGATCTGGTCGGCGACGGACCGGACGTGCTCCATGAGCTGCTCGACGTCGGGCAGTGCCTTCGAGATCAGTCCGATGCGCTCCGCCTCGGCAGCATCGAACCGGGGGCTGAGCAGGTAGAGCTCGCGCGCCTTGGCCGGGCCTACGATCCTGGAGAGCGTCCATGTCCCGCCGAAGTCACCGCTCAGGCCGGCGTCGCGAAAGGCAACGTTGAACTTGGCACCGGCAGCTGCATACCGGAGGTCGCACGCGCAGGCCCAAGAGAGCCCCGCGCCGGCGCACGCCCCGTTGATCGCCGCAATGGTCACCTTGGGCATCTCGCGGAGGAGCTGCGAGCTACTCATCATACGGCGAAGGTGCTCGACTCGTAATCGGGGGCTTGATGCCGCGTACTTGGGATCCCCTTGGCGCTCCTTCATTGCGCCGAGATCGCCACCGGCACAAAACGCCCGGCCCGCGCCCGTGAGAATCACGGCCCATATGTCACTGTCGTCCGCGGCGCGGTGGAGGGCCTCGAGCACTCGCTCGTTGAGGTCGCCCCCCATCGTGTTCATGCGCTCGGGTCGATTCAGAGTGATCGTGGCGACCCTGCCATCCTGTTCGTACAGTACCGTGCTCGACATCGTCATCTCCTCCACCCGGCCCGAGTCAGCTCGGATGATAGGCCCCGAATGGAGCGCGCCACCGGCGCCGTGCAGAGTCGAGGACCTCCTACGACCGCACGGCCCGAACGCTCCAAGCGGCGGCCTTCCCGTGTCGAAACGCCCGCTTGCTGCTCTGTCGACTGACATCGTAGCGCAGGATCGAGGCGTCATCGCCGAAACGATCGATAGATCTCAGGATGCCGGACGTCGCGTCGTCGCTGCCCGTGTGGGCGTCGATCTCCTCACGGAGCACTGGATTCGTGACGCGGGCACAAAGGGATCGGCTTAGCGAGAATTGATCTGACACGGTGGACTCCTGACGAAGCACCCTCAAGGCGCCAATACTGGGCGTGAAGGAAGCTAGCGGCGAAGTGGCCGCGCGGCATTCGGCGCAGGAGTGACGGTATGGGTAGGTACTCGCAGGGTCGGCTCAGACGCGGGCTGGCCTGAGCAGGGGACTCGCGTCACTTTCCCGGTCCCAATTTCTCCCGCAGGCCGGGATCTGGCACCGCGAAATCAGAGGCGTTTCATGAACTCGTTCCACACGCGCAGTCGCAGCTCAGCAGCCCTCCTCACGCTCCTCGCGATCGGGACCCTCGCGCCAGTGACGGTGGCGGCGCAGGGGGGCCGCGGCTCCTCCGGTCCGCCCGAGCACGCCAACATCGAGCCGGTCAACGCTAGGCCCAACCCATACGAGACCCAGCGCAACTGGGGCCACCTTCCGGACGGGCGTACTTGGGGATCGGTGAGCGCGGTCAACGTCGATATCGACGGCCGCCACATCTGGGCCGGTGATCGTTGCGGCACTAATTCGTGCGCGGTGTCCAACGTGGATCCCATGGTGAAGCTCGACCCCTACGGCAATGTCGTGCAGAGCTTCGGGGCCGGGCAGATCATCTGGCCGCATGGCATGGATGTGGACAGCGAGGGCAACATCTGGGTCGCTGATGCGCGCGCGGCGAACGCCGGAGAGTTGGAGCGCAACCCTGGTGCGGCTGGAAAGGGACACACGGTCCTGAAGTTCAGCCCGCAGGGTGAGCTGCTGATGACGATCGGCACTGGCGGTCAGGCAGGCGCCCCGCCCAATGCGCTCACCGAGCCCAGCGACGTCCTCGTCGCGCCCGACGGCAGCATCTTCATCGGTGAGTCGCACACCGACCAGTTTCTGGATACGCCTGAGGGCGGCGTCGGGCGGATCTCGAAGTGGTCACCCGATGGAAGGCTTATTAAGACGTTCGGCACGTGGGGCTACGGCCCGGGTCAGTTCCGAGGAGCCCACTCGTTCGCCATGGACTCGCAGGGGCGGCTCTTCGTGGCCGACCGCGGCAACCGCCGCATCCAGATCCTCGATCAGGATCTCAACCACCTCGACACGTGGTATCAGTTCAGCCGCATCAGTGGGTTGTACATCGACAGCAACGATGTCCTCTATGCGATCGACTCGGAGTCCGACGACAGCTACAACCCGGGCTGGAGGAAGGGTCTTCGCGTGGGGAGCGCGCGTACGGGCGAGGTCTGGTACTACGTGCCCGAGCACATGTCGGCGCGGGCGTCCGGAATGGGCGGGATCGGCTCGATGGGCGAGGGAGTGACCGCTGACGCACAGGGTAACGTCTTCGGCGGTGAGGTCGGTCCGGTCACCGGACTCACGAAGTTCGTGCCGCGTCTCTTAGGTCGATAGCGGCGACTGGAAGGACTCGGGCCCGCCGGGAATCACGGCTTTCGGGAACCACGGCTCCGCCGGGTCCCGAGTCCTACCAGCGTCCGCCGGGATAGGCCTGCCCGGCCCACCACGCTACATCAGGGCGATGTGCCCACAGCAGGCCCCGCACGAGGGCTTCGGTCTCGTCGACTACTGTCGAGAGCAGGTCTCCCGCCTCGGCTGCGCTCATGGGGCCAGGGTCCTGCGTGGCCCACGCTTCCCTCGCGCCTTCCTTCGGTCCCGAGCGGGGTCCGCTGCTGTTTGCTTCCCGCGCGTCTTCGGGCTCCGCTCCCGACTCCGCTTCCGCCGTTTCCGAGCGCGCCATGGCCGGGTCGTTCATGGGGATTTCGTCCTCGCTCTCACCGGAGCTCTCCCTACCACGGTTCGACCCCGGCGGCTGCATCGCGTCGAGCGCGCGCTGGGCCAAAGCGAGGTTCCAACGCGCGTCGTCGTCGGTGGGATCGAGACGTAGGGCCATGCGGCCGCTCTCGACGGCGCGCATGAGCACCGACGCCGCGGAGTCCGGCGTGATCGGTCGCGGCACCTGCCCGGTCACGAGCAGCGCGTAGCCCAGGTTGTAGAACGCCCTTTGCGCGGTCACTGGGTCGGCGGTTGCGGTTGCGTCACTCAGGACCGCATCCGCCGAGTCGAAGTCGAGGTCGAGCAGCGCGGTACCGAGGTTGTAGAGTGCATCGTCAGCTTCCCGCTCGACCGCTGGGCCGTAGACGGCCGCGGCTCGCTCCGAGTCACCGTCATGGTACAGTTGGTTGCCGTGCTCGACCGTCCGGACGTGTTGGCGAAGCAGCAGCGGTACGGCCACGGCGGCGATGACGACCGCCATCCCGATCCGGCGGCCGCGTCTACTACGCCCTCCGCGCTCTTGTTGTGTCATGTTGCCTCCCGCGTCCGGATCGAGACCATACGAGGCACGGTCACGTCGAGCAGGCTCTCAAAGAAGACTAACACCAGCGCTAAGGCGCCCAGCAGGAAGGGAATGTCGTAATCGGTCCACGCCGGCGCGGAGTCGGCCGGATTGCGCTCAGGGGCCTGGGTCGGCGCCCGCAGTTCGGCGAAAAGCGATTCGAGGTCTTCGACATTCGCCGCATTCACGTACTGCCCACTTCCCTCCGAGGCGATGCGTGCGAGGGTCGACTCGTTCAGTCTCGACCTCCCCGGCGCACCGTTCTCGTCGAGGATCGCCCCGCCCATCTGGTACGTGCCTCGGGGCATGATCATGCCGCCGCCCGCCGTGGTGCCGATGCCGATCGCATGGATCGCGATGCCGGCTTCACGGGCCATGGCGATCGCGTCGTCCAGGGCCTCGCCCGGTTCGGCGGAGTCTCCGTCGCTCACGACTATGATCATCTCCTCAGGGTCAGGTGCGGCCGGCTCTGCAGCTGAGACTGAATCGGATCCCCGCGCTAGGAGCGTCATAGCCTCCTGGACCGCTAACGACATCAGCGTACCGGGGTCGTACGAACTCGCGATAGTCGGCGCCACGCCGCTCAAGAGGAAACGTATCGCATTCAAGTCGCGCGTCGGAGGTGCCAGCGGGTAGGACCGTCCCGCGTAGAGAAGGAGCCCCAGCTCCTGCCCCTCGAGGTCGTCGATGAGCTGGCGTGCGACTTCGACGCCGCGGGCCAGGCGGGTGGGATCAGCGTCGGCCGCCTGCATGGATGCTGACACATCGATGGCCAGGATGACTCGCTTCACGGGTACCTGTGGCTCAGGTTCTTCGGTCCAGTGCGGGTCCGCTGCAGCCCCTGCGAGTGCGACGCCGGCCAGGCCCAAGAGCAGGGTGCGTCTCAATCCGAAGCGGGACAGGTCTGAGCGCGACAGGCGGTCGAGCGCCCGGCTGCCGCCCAAGAACCGGGCGAGCCGGCGACGACGCGCGCTGTGGCTCCAAAGGCCGACAAGGACCAGAGCGGTCAGCGCTGCGCCGATGGTCAGGAGTGACGGATCGGTGAAGGTCAATGCACGAGTCCCCATCTCGATCCACGGAGCAGCGCGTCCACGGCGAGGAGGGAGAGGCTCAGCAGGAAGAACCAGCCGGCCAACGGGTACCGTATCTCGAGCTCCTCGGGGCGCGGCCGGGGCGTCTCTATACGATCGATCTCGTCGTATATCGAGTCGAGCGCCGCGGGCGTGGCCGCAGTGAAGTAGCGCCCGCCCGTGATGTCGGCGAGGCCCTGCAGTACGGTCTCTCGCTCGCTGCCGAAGCGGTCCCTTACGATCGAACCCGCGATGCCGACGGCTGCGGCGTTCGGCGCGAGTACGCTGATGGCATGGATACGCACATCGACGGCTGCGGCGACGCGGGCCGTGACGAGCGGCGGAATCTCGGGGCCGTTGTGAGCGCCGTCGGTCAGGAGCACGACGACACGCGGACTCCGCTCCGACTCCAGGAGCCGAGCGACTGATGTGAGGATCGCTCCAGAGATGTCTGTGCCGTCGCGCACAAGCTGAATCTCCAGGGACTCCACCCCCTGGACGATCAACTCGCGATCGGTCGTGGGGGGCACCCGTGTGAGAGCTTGGCTGCCGAAGGCCACGAGGCTGAGCTCATCGTAGACGCGACGACGGGCGAAGCGCACGGCCGCCTCGCGTGCGAGCGAGATGCGGCTCTGGCCGTCGCCCATGTCCTCCGCGAGCATCGAGCTCGACAGGTCGACGACCAGGCCGATTCCTCGGCCTTCCAGCACCGTCTCTTGGACCATCTCGACACGTTGGGGTCCCGCGAGCGCGACGATGAGCGCCGCGAGGGCCGTTCCCGTGAGCAGCTTAGGTACGAGCAACACGACCACAGCGGGTCCCCATGACCATGGAGCGGGTCCAGCCGCGGAGCCGCGGGTGTAGCGGACGCCCCGGCCGGCGCGAG
>Ga0114996_10002186_pt1 | contig 25417 bp, 20 predicted proteins | sample ArcticOcean_MG_C_4_FD_87039 | JGI IMG/M metagenome (GOLD analysis project Ga0114996, IMG submission 87039) | Marine microbial communities from western Arctic Ocean - ArcticOcean_MG_CB4_134 | ecosystem: Environmental > Aquatic > Marine > Oceanic | place: Arctic Ocean: Canada Basin | collected... | reverse complement strand
GTTTCGGGCCGAGTGGTCGCAACCACCAGGTGCCCTGAGTTGTCGGGCAAGGGGTAACGAATGTGCCATAAGTGCCCCTGTTCTTCTTCCGAGACTACTTCCAGATCAGAAAGTGCGGTATGTAACACTGGATCCCAGTTAACCAGTCGTTTGCCACGGTAAATCAGATCTTCCTCGTAAAGCTGTACGAACACCTGACGCACGGCGTGTGACAGAGCATCGTCCATGGTGAATCGCTCCCGACTCCAGTCCAAAGATGCGGCCATTCGTCGGAGTTGGCGGCTGATCGTATCGCCGGACTCACGTTTCCACTGCCAGACTCTGTCAATAAACTGCTCACGACCCAGATCGTGTCGAGATATGCCCTCGACCTCCAACTGTCGTTCGACCACCATCTGTGTCGCGATACCGGCATGGTCGGTACCGGCTTGCCACAGGGTGCTTTTGCCACTCATCCGGTGATAGCGGATCAGAGCATCCATGATAGTGTCTTGAAACGCATGACCCATGTGCAGGCTGCCGGTAACGTTTGGCGGTGGTATCGCAATGCAATAGGCATCACCGATACCGGTCGGTTCAAAATAGCCCCCGGCTTCCCACTCTTGGTAAAGCATGGCTTCCATGCTGTGGGGATCAAAGTTCTTGCTTAATTCAACGTCAGACATTGTTTGTCATGCCAGGATCTTCGTTTTTACGGTTTCGCGTTTGAAAACCGGCAAATTATAGGGCAAAGACCTGTAGCCCAACGGGGTTAGTTTCGAAGTTGGCCCGTCAGTTTCTCTCAAGCCACGCAGAAAGCTGCTGAGAAACGTCTGACAACAGTTTTTCGCGCAAAGCTTCATCCAGAGGTTCGCCGGATCTGCGGGAAATAGTTTTCTCTACCGTATCGATAAGTTCACGCGAGAGTTCAGCAATGGATTCACGACTCATGCCGGCATCAGAGGACGGGGTGGATACAGGAACCTGAGATATGGGTGACGGAGATTGTTCCTGAGCCCTATCCATGGGTGGGGGGGACTCGATGCCGGTTAAAGCATCGTGCGACAATTCTGTAGTCTCGGGTTCCGGGTTACTTGTCATAGCAGGATCATCAATAAGTGACTCAGTGCTGAACATATCAACCGTCTCAGGAGATTCTAAATCCTCAGTCGTATCGAACACTGGCGCTGTCAATTCAGATGTTGTCTGAATTTCGTCGGCGTCCGGCTGGGTCTGATCAGATGTTGTGGTTTCGTCCTGGGCTGTGTCTGTTTCGGGATCAAGTAGTTGGCCGAGTTCTTTTAGCTCGCGAATCAGTTCTTCTCCCCGATCTTTTGATGTCATGTTGTTTTGGCCTCGAAATCTTCGCTCAAAGAGTGATCCGATGCGTTTCCAGTTCCAACCCTTGGTCCCGATAGAACTTGAATCGGGACCGACCGGACTGTTTTTCGATTTCATCAAAACCAACAACTTCGGCAATTCTCACGAAATTGGAATAATCTTCAACGGGCTGATCTGCGACAGACACCACGACTTCTGCAGATCCCGATTGGGGCGGGTGATGACCAATCCGCACCGGGGCTGTGAGATCGGAATTGCCATTATTCCGAACATGCGGGATAAAACTGCTTTGTGAGAATGTCCATAGTAGGTCATCGAGCAGCCCCGATTCTTGGTCATCACGAGTCCACAGGTAGACCGAATGACCACTTCGATAAGCGCGATCTATAATTTTGCAAGCGAGCCTTAAGCGCCCGTCAGTTGCATTTGCTTCAAGAACATAAAAATCTATACGCACGGCAGCCATCAGATCACAGTTTTAATTTGTCGATCGGTTAATCAAGAATTGTGTCAGCAGAGGCACTGGTCGACCCGTCGCCCCGGTCTGGGTGTTCGTCTTCCAGGCACTGCCTGCGATATCCATGTGGGCCCACGTCATCTTTTCAGTAAATCGCGATAGAAAACAGGCCGCAGTGACGGCACCGGCACCTCGACCACCGACATTCGCGATGTCGGCAAATCCGCTCTTTAGTTGTTCATGATATTCATCCCACAGCGGTAATCGCCAGGCGCGGTCACGCGTTTGCTCACCCGCTTCGAGCAGTTGATCAGCGAGAGTGTCGTCATTGCTGAATACGCCGCTTGCCGGGTGACCCAGGGCAATCACACAAGCACCGGTTAGGGTGGCAATGTCAACAATTGCATCGGGCTTATAGCGTTCCGCGTAGGTAAGCGCATCACATAATATGAGCCTGCCTTCCGCATCCGTATTAAGTATTTCAATGGTCTTACCGGACATGCTGGTGACGATATCACCAGGCTTATTTGCAGCGCCATCGGGTAGATTCTCGCTACTGGGTACGATTCCTACTACATTAAGTGGGAGGTCCAGTTCGGCAGCTGCACTTAAGGCGCCGAAAACACTGGCACCGCCACACATGTCGTATTTCATTTCTTGCATACCGCCTGCAGGTTTAAGCGAAATTCCGCCAGCATCAAATGTGAGTCCCTTTCCAACCAGAACCACTGGGCGCTGATTTTGTGCGGCACCCCGGTGTTCCATGATGATGAACTTTGCGGGTTGGCGACTGCCCCGGGAGACCGATAGCAGAGATCCCATTTTGAGCTGTTCCATACGTTTCTCGTCTAGAACGGTTACCTTCAATCCATGGCTTCGCTGCAGTTTTCGCGCCTGGGCCGCCAGGTAACTTGGTGTGCAGATATTGCCGGGCAGGTTGCTGAGATCTCGTGAGAGTTTTACACCATTTGAAATCGCCTGACTTTCGCGGATGGCTCGCCGGGCTCGCACCGAAGCCGTCCTTGAACTGACAGAAAATGTGACACGAGCGAGAGACCGTTTGTGCTCTTTCGTGCTTTTGGTCTGATCAAACTGGTAAGTGGCGTTGCACACTGCGTAGGCGAGGAGCCGCAGGCGTTCACTGACATCCCGCTCAGCAACTGCAGTTTCGGCCAAGGTCACCGTGGCATTGCGTATCGGTAACCGTGCGAGTGCAGCGGCTGCACTGTCGACGGCTTGTTTGTATTCAGCAACACCGGATTCGTGGGCTTTACCCAAACCTACGGTAAGCACGCGTCGAGCCGGGCCATTGGAATGGCCAGGAATCATCAGAATTGAGCCGCTGGTTCCTTTGATATCGCCGTCGTCGACCAGACGCTGAATGATGCCGCCCATCGACTTATCAGCTTTTTTGGCACTTGCAGTTAGTTTTCCACCGTCTAAAATTCCAACAACCAGACAGTCGGTTTTGAGGCTTATAGGGTCAGCGCTGGTGAGATTAATTTTCATGGGGTCCCTGTGATAGATCAGTTACAGTAGTAGTGGCATTTGCCATTTTCACAAAATGAAGCGGTATTGTGGTGGTTTATTCATGATTCTGTCAAAAGAAGGTTGCAATTGTACAAATGATACTTAGACGAGCATTTGTCCGGGAAGTATTGTTGACCAGCGTTGCTGTTACGGTGGCTATGTTGACGATCTTTATTGTCGTTCGAGCACTCGGTTTCCTCCGCCAAGCAGCAGAGGGCATGATTCCTGTTGGCAGCATCTTTTTGCTGTTGTTGCTTAAAGTGATGACTTATATGGATGCTATTCTCCCATTGATGGTCTTTATCGCCATCCTGATGGTTCTGGATCGCTGGTGTCGTGACAACGAAACCATCATTATGGCAGCGTCCGGGTACAGTCCTGGCTATCTGCTCAAACCAGCGGCATTTTTATTGGTAGTGTCAGGTATTTTTGTAGGCGGGTTTTCGTTCTATCTGTCGCCACTGGCGGTTCGTGTCGGGGGAGCAATTGAACACGAATTTCGTACGGGCAAAGAGGTCAGCGGCATTATGGCCGGTGTGTTTACAGAAACACGGAATGGCCGGGGGGTATATTTTGTAGAAAGGGCAGACAACAACCTGTCGATGTATGAGCATGTATTTGTATATGGGTCTGATGCGAGTCAGGATGGGGTCGTAGTGGCGGCGACTGCACGGCAGGAGCAGGACAGCAAATCCGGTGATCGTTTCCTGGTTCTGGAGAACGGAGTCCGCTACGAAGGTGTACCAGGCGATCCAGCGTACCGGGTGATTGAATTTGAATCTTATTCGATTCGCCTGTTGCCCGACCTAGTGCCAGAGCCACCAGTGCCATTGAGAGGTTGGCGCAATCAGGAACTGTGGCAGGAGTACAACAGTCCATCGATTCGGTCAGAACTGCATTGGCGATTATCAAAGGTTGTTGTTTTACCCGTGCTGATTCTGTTTGCATTGGGGCTCGGCCATATCAGCCCCAGCCAGGGTCGACTGCCCGCAATCATGGGGGCGCTGGTGATCTATTTCTGTTATACCAATGTAGCCGGCCTTGCCGTGGCTACTATGCGCAATAGCACTGCGTTGTCCCCTGCCATTGGCCTTTGGGCACTGCACCTGGTGTTCGCCGTGGCAGCGATTTACCTTTTCTGGTGTAAGACAGTCAACAGGTCTCCATTGAGTCTGAACCGAACGCCTGCCCGGTCATGATCTGGTGAAACTGATCGATATCTATATCGGGCGCTGTATTGTTCAACAGTCGTTGCTGGTAATAGCAGTTCTAACCGGAATATTTGCTTTTTTAAATTTTATCGATCAACTGACTGACTTGGGTTCAGGATCGTATGGGTTGCTTGAAGTGTTGTGGTTTGTTGTGCTCACAACACCGCGGATAATCCACGAGACATTTCCGATGGCCAGCCTGGTTGGGACGATCCTCGGGCTTTCGGTCCTGGCGCGACATTCCGAACTGACCGTCATGAGAGCCAGTGGGGTTTCACTCGGCCAGATCACAGGATCAGTCCTTAAGGTCGGGACTATCTTCGTCCTGCTGTCTCTAGTAATAGGAGAATTTGTGAGTCCCTTCACTGAGACGATGGCGCAGCGTGGTCGAGCCGAAGCACTAGAACAGGATATTGAGCAGAAACACAGCTCTGGCCTGTGGATGCGTGATCAGAGTACGTTTGTCAACGTTGCGGAGGTGATGCCCGATCTTCGTCTATTGCGGATCAAGATTTTTGAGTTTGATCGCAAAAACCATGATCGACTGGTGTCGTTGACCTATGCGCGTAGTGGTTACTACGACCAAGATCGTTGGCAACTGAATGGTGTAAGCAAGACCATTATTGATGAGAAAGGTCGTGCTGACATCCTTGATGTTGATCAGTCAGCCTGGGCAACAGAAGTGACGCCAGGGATGATGTCGGTTTTCTTGGTGCAGCCGGGGCAGTTGCCCCTGTTGCAACTCAAGAAGTATATCGAGCATCTGAAATTAAACGCTCAGGACACCAGGGCATACGAGTTGGCCTATTGGGGTAAAGTTGTTTTGCCGCTGTCTACGGCTGTAATGCTGATACTCGCTGTACCTTTTGTATTCGGCAATGCCCGTGCCGGTGGTCTTGGACGGAACCTCTTCCTGGGAATCATGCTCGGGTTGGGGTTTTTTGTTTTGAACAAGGCATTGGGGTATATCGTACTTGTTTACGGTGTACACCCCTTTGTCGGTGCGACGTTGCCGACACTGGTGTTTCTTGGTGGCGCGCTGAGACTGTATCGCCGCGTGGTCTGAGTCGGGCGGGAGTCTCGCAAACCTGCGCACGAAGGGTACAGCGACTGAACGGGCACGTGCCCGTTCAGTCGCTGACGGTTGGCTTAGCTGACCTGTTGTGGTTTCATATCAGCCATATCGATTCCGGCGATTTTAACCGGCGTTTTCATGGCGTCTCGTCGGAAGGGCTCACCCAGTTCCTGGTTCAGAACGACCTCGATAAACGTGGTTATATTGTTATTCATCTGTTCTTGGATGGCAGTTCTCAGAGCGCTGGTCAACTCTTTGATGTCACGGATCTTCACCCCCTTCAAGCCGCACGCCTCAGCGACCTTGGCATACTCCACACCGACGTTCAACTCGGTGCCAACGAAGTTGTCGTTATACCAGAGGATGGTATTTCGTTTTTCAGCACCCCACTGGTAATTGCGGAAAACGACCATAGTAATTGGTGGCCATTCATTGCGTCCACAGGCAGTCATTTCGTTCATCGAAATACCAAAGGCACCATCCCCGGCAAAGCCAACAACAGGCACATCCGGACAGCCAATTTTTGCGCCGAGTATCGAGGGAAAGCCATACCCACAGGGACCAAACAGGCCGGGGGCCAGGTATTTTCGACCTTGCTCGAAAGTCGGATAGGCGTTGCCAATCGCACAGTTATTACCAATATCAGAAGAGATAATTGCGTCTTTGGGAAGTGCCGCAATGATGGCGCGCCAGGCTTCACGGGGGGACATGCAGTTCGGTTCGCGATCACGTGAACGCTGGTTCCAATCGGTACCTGGATCATCATCTTCATGTACCATGGATGCCAGTTCTTCCTGCCAACTTGATTTCGACTGAGCAATCAGCTCACGGCGTGCATCACGATCTTTGTCCCCTGCGTTGTTGGAGAGTTGCTCATGGATCTGATCGGCAACTCGACGCGCATCACCCTGGATGGCAACGTCGACTTTCTTGGTCAGTCCGATACGGTCCGCGTTGATGTCCACCTGAATGATGCGGGCATTGGCTGGCCAGTAATCAATGCCGTAGCACGGCAGTGTTGAGAAGGGGTTGAGGCGGGTCCCTAACGCTAGTACGACATCGGCCTTGGATATCAGTTCCATAGCGGCTTTTGAGCCGTTATAACCGAGTGGACCTGCAAAAAGCGGGTGCGAACCATAGAAGGCATCGTTGTGTTGATAGTTGCAGCACACTGGCGCGTCAAGTGTTTCCGCTAGAACTCTGGAGGACTCAATCGCACCACTGAGAACCACGCCCGCGCCATTAAGGATTACGGGAAATTCGGCATCAGATAGTAATTTTGCTGCTTCGGCAATCGCGTTTTCTCCACCCGGTGAGCGTTCCATGCGAATGATTTGTGGCAGTTCAATATCAATCACATGTGTCCAGTAGTCTCGTGGGACATTGATCTGAGCAGGTGCCGATTCGCGACGTGCTTTTTCAATCACCCGATTGAGTACTTCGGCAATACGGGAAGGTTCGCGTACTTCCTCCTGGTAGCAGACCATGTTCTCGAACGCGGCCATCTGTTTGACTTCCTGAAAACCGCCTTGCTCTATAGTTTTGTTGGCAGCCTGCGGTGTTACGAGCAGTAACGGCGAATGGTTCCAGTACGCGGTCATTATGGGTGTCACAAAATTTGTGATCCCGGGGCCATTTTGTGCAATGGCCATGCTCATTTTGCCAGTGACCCGTGTATACCCGTCAGCGCTCATGCCGGCGTTGCATTCATGCGCACAGTCCCAGAACTTGATCCCGGCAGCGGGAAACAGATCCGATACCGGCATCATCGCCGAACCGATGATGCCGAAGGCATGTTCAATGCCATGCATCTGCAGGACTTTCACAAATGCTTCTTCGGTAGTCATCTTCATATTTGTCTCCAAGTTGCTAGCAATTAAGTAAAGTTGGCCGTTTTTTTTATTGGCCAGTTCAATCTTCAGTTCTTTAGGACTTCCATTGGATCGGTGAAATCATAGCCGAGAGCACTAGCCACTTCCTGACAGGTAATATTCCCGCCATGGACGTTAAGTCCGTTTCGAAGATGCGGATCATCTCTGAGCGCCTGACGATAACCGGCATCGGCGAGTCTTAGAACATGAGGAAGGGTGACGTTGTTGAGAGCATAGGTTGAGGTTCGCGGCACCCCCCCTGGCATATTGGCAACACAGTAATGAACAACGCCGTCGACCACGTAAGTCGGTTCAGCATGGGTTGTGGGCTTGGATGTTTCACAACATCCCCCCTGATCAATGGCAACATCCACAATCACTGAGCCTGTTTTCATGCCGTGGACCATGTCTACCGTAACCAGTTTTGGGGCAGTCGCACCCGGGATCAGCACGCCACCGATGACAAGATCGGCCTCCAGTATGTGGTGTTCAACCGCGTCGCGAGTTGAGTAAACCGAATTTGTCGAGCGGCCAAACTGTTGCCAATGCGACTCAAGCACATCTGGATTGCGGTCAATAACCCAAACGTCCGCACCCATACCCACCGCGATGTGAGTCGCGTGGGTGCCCACCATGCCTGCCCCCAGAATCACGACTTTGGCCGGATCAACACCGGGCACACCACCCAATAGCATGCCTCGTCCACCGTGTGGGTGTTCTAGGCAATGGGCACCTGCCTGAATGGCCATACGCCCGGCAACTTTCGACATGGGTGCGAGCAGCGGCAGACCTCCTAGCGGAGAAGTCACGGTTTCGTAGGCTATACATACAGCGCCAGATTCAACCAGATCAGAGGTCTGCTCAGGGTCTGGCGCGAGATGAAGGTAAGTGAACAGCACTTGTCCTTCACGAAGTAGTTTGCGTTCTGGTTCCAGCGGTTCCTTCACTTTTACAATCATGTCGGCTTCGTTGAAGATCCGAGATGGATCGTCGATGACGACTGCTCCAGCGGAACGATAATCATCATCTGTTGCGCCGATTCCCTCGCCAGCGTTTGCCTGCACTTGGACATCATGACCGTGCGCAATCACCTCTCGCACACTCGAGGGTGCGAGGCCTACACGGTATTCATGGTTCTTGATTTCCTTAGGGACTCCAATCAGCATAAAATCTCTCTTTGTATCGGAATTAATTAATGCAGTATCTAACTATTTGTGGACTATAGCAGTACGGTCAACAGACAAGGCCAATCATGAAATACGATCTTGAGTTTCTTGAAAATTACTGGATGCCGTTTACATCAAACCGGGAATTTAAGGCTGACCCCCGGCTCGTGGTGCGCGGAGAAGGGATGTATATGTACAGCCATGATGGAGAACGCATACTCGATGGCTCGTCTGGTCTATTCTGCTGCGCCGCCGGCCACAGTCGGTTGGAGATTGCCGAGGCAGTTTATGCCCAGCTGAAAGAGGCTGCCTATGTGCCTCCCTTTCAGTTGAGTCAGCCCTTAGCGTTTGAACTTGCTCGACGGTTGTCACAGATGACACCAACTGGCCTGGATCATATTTTCTTCGTCAATTCGGGTTCGGAATCGGTCGATACGGCCATGAAAATTGCCTATGCCTACCACTATTCACGCGGTGAAGGACAGTGCCAGCGATTCGTATCCCGCGAACGGGCCTACCACGGTGTCAATATGGCGGGTGTGTCGTTGAGTGGCATGATCAAGAACCGGCAAGCCTTTGGTCCTGGTATCCCCGGCGTGGTGCACATGCGCCACACCTGGTTGCCCGAAAACCGGTTTGTCCGTGGACAGCCAGATACAGGGATCGAGTTGGCGGATGATCTCGAACGAGTGGCAATGAATTACGGGCCGGACACGATCGCGGCCTGTATTGTTGAACCGATTGCGGGGTCGACCGGTTGCTTGGTGCCACCGAAGGGGTACCTGGAACGGCTGCGTGAAATATGCGATGTGCACGGAATTCTTCTAATCTTCGACGAGGTCATTTGTGGATTCGGCCGGCTAGGGGCACCGTTTGGTGCCCAGGCATTTGGTGTTATCCCTGACGTGATGACTATGGCGAAGGCGCTGACCAATGCTGCCCAGCCTATGGGAGCCGTGGCTGTGAGCGACAAAGTTCACTCGACTATTCTGGAGGCAGCACCAGAGGGAGCTGTGGAATTCTTTCACGGGTACACCTATTCAGCACACCCAGCAGCTTGTGCGGCTGGGCTTGCCACCATGGACTTGTTCGAGAAAGAGGATTTGGTCGCACGGGCCGAGGCGCTTTCACCCTATTTTCTGGATCAGGTGTTTGCCTTAAGTGATCTGGAGATTATCACCGACATCCGCGGTTATGGACTCTTTGCCGGCTTCGATATATCAGCTGAGGGTGGTGCAGGCGTCAGAGGGTTTGACTTCCAGAAACGGCTTTATCGTAACGGGTTGCATATCAAAATGACTGGGGATGCGGGCCTATTGGCACCACCACTTATCGCCGAGCCTAAACATATCGATCGAATGTGCGAAATTCTGCGGCAGACGCTTATGGAATATTAATAATCCCGAGTTGCCGGGAACAGGGTCATTTATTATTGAGTTGATTGGTGTTAGTAAGGGCAAAATATGGATAAGAAAAACGCAACTGAGAGTGAGAAGCCCATAAATCGCCGTGAATTTATAAGGAATGTCTCAGTTACTACCTGCGCAGCAGCTACATTTCCTTGGATTGTTCGCCCAGAAGTGTTGGCGGCATCAGGAACCGTCAATGTATTGATGTGGTCAGATTACCTTACACCAGGATTCTTACAATCATTCAAGGATAAGACTGGAATTAATGTTAACCACACACCAATTGGTTCGAATGAAGATATTCTATACAAAATGAAATCCACTAGTGGCCGGGGTGTGGATATCTGTAGCCCTACCAATATGCGCTCGCTACAGTGGGAGCCGCTTGGTTTGTTACGACCGTTTGATCGCAGTCGGATTAAGAACCTCAACAATGTAAACCCAGCAATGCTGGTGGTGGGAGATCAGGAATGGGACTTCGGTGGTAATGGCCTCCACTGGCTTCCGCATATCTGGGGTACAGAAGGTGTGGCCTGGCGGACTGACAAATGGACACCACCTCGGGATGGTGAGATACCAAGTTATGGTGATATCTGGCAACCTGATATGGAAGGTAAGACCATGATGAGTCCACATTCCGGTATGCTCGGAGCAGGTTTGCACCTTGAAACAACTGGAGCACTGGAAGCGGGTGCCATGCGTAAGGCGTATACTGATGAAGCGGCAATGCGTAAGACATGGGCAGTTGTGACTGATTTTTGCATTAAGAACAAAAGTCAGGTGAAGCTATTTTGGAACAATGCTGATACCCAGAGAAACGGTTTAATTAACCAAGGTGTGGTTGTAGGTCAGACCTGGGAAGGTCCACCGATCACCTTGATGCAAAATGGTGCCCCGGTTCAGTACCGAGCTCCGATAGAAGGGTCACTGGCATGGATTGATGGTATGTCACTCTCGTCCGCCGCAGAAGACCTTGATTCGATTTACGCTTTTATCGACTATTGTTTTACACCAGAGCCGGCAGGCAAATCAATCGATGGTGGCGGTGACAGTGATTGGGGGAGTCATGGTTACAACTCTGCTGTGCTTGGTGCTGATCGCTTTAGTAGCGATAACCACAATAAGATATTTTCATCAGTCTATCCGGGGAATTCTCTATTTAATTTGTGGCCGTGGCCAAAGGAGTCGCAATGGTATGCCGATGTACGAACAGAATACCGTAATAAGTTTGTTAACGCCTGGCTTGCCCAGTAAGGGGTAGCGGTTGCTATGGTCAAGACCACCTGCATCGGTGCTTATCCAAAGCCGGATTACGTAGACCTTCCGGACTGGTTCAACCACCCTGACGGCCCGGATGCCACGGACCCGACAGAGCGCTGGTCAGACGCCATGAATACGCTCGGTAATGATGCCCAGAGCATCATCAGTAGAGGTGTCCAGGAAGTCATCGCAGACCAGATTGAAGCGGGGATTGATATTCCGACCGACGGTGAGGTCCCACGCGAGAATTATATCCATTACCACTGCCGTCACATCGATGGTATTGATTTTGGCGTTCTGACTGAGGTCTCGCTGAGGAACGGCGCCTACAGTGCCCGGTTGCCAACCGTCAATGGACCGGTCAGTGCGCGGAATAATTTTCTGGTGCAGGACTGGAAACGCGCCCAGGCTTGTACCGACAGGCCGATCAAAATCACGATTCCCGGGCCAATGACCATCACCGATACCACTGCTGATGCGTACTACGATGACGCCGAGCGGCTTGGTGCCGAGTTGGCGGATGCGTTGAATTGCGAAGTGATCGCTCTTGCAGAAGCAGGGTGCCCGAACATCCAGGTTGACGAACCGCTATTTGCGCGAAAACCGGGGACAGCACTGGATTACGGTTTCGAAAACCTGGAGCGTGCTTTTCATCGCTGCCCCAAGAACGTCACACGTACAGTGCATATGTGCTGCGGCTATCCGGATCGGTTAGACAATCCGGACTATCCTAAGGCAGATCCGGACAGCTACAACAAGCTGGCAGATGCTATCGAATACTCGTCAATCATGGCGGTGTCCTTTGAGGATGCACATCGCCACAATGACTTATCCCTGCTGGAGCGGTTCAACCAGACTTGTGTGATCCTGGGTGTGATTGCAGTTGCCAAAAGTAAAGTGGAATCAGTTGGCCAGATCAGAGATCGATTGATGTCTGCGTTGGAGCACATCGATGCGGATCGCCTGCTGGCTGCACCGGATTGCGGGCTGGGGCTGTTGAGCCGGGAGTTGGCTCGCTCAAAGCTGTCGAATATGTGTGAAGCGGTACGGACCATTGGCTGATAAGGCAATCTGGAGCTCAGTTCGACTTTCTGCCCGGAGCTGAAGGGCGTATGAACCACCCGTCGTTGACGTTGGCAGTATCGTTGTGACCAAAAACACCTTCAAGTTTGAATGTAATGCGGTAGGTCATATCATGACCATCGGTGGCAGGAAAGTGTACAGCCGGTTCGACTTCCCAGAACAACCAATCCCGGCGGGTTGTTCTGCGGTATCTTGCCTTGAGAACAACATCACTTAGTTCTCCCGGTTTGTTCCGGTAGAAGAACTCTGCGTCATACGCTATGGCGTGTGTGGTTTGCTGTCTTAGCCTCTCATAGAGTGTGAAGTACTGATCGATGCAGATACCGTCATTGCATTTATCGATGTTGTTTTGGTACCAGTGAATCTGGGTTGTGGGTCGGAAAAAAAATCGGGTCGACAAAGGCCAGTCAAATGTAAACTGACCCCGGTATTCAGTTTTAGCTTTAGTGAAGTAGTGTAGTGAGTTCGTGATACTGGGGACCCAGCGGCTGGCCCTGTCGAAAGTCAGGCGATGTCGCGCGCGTCCGAACAACTGGTAACCACCGGCTCGTTTTCGAAAACCAATATCAAAGCGCATCTGCCGCATCGGATCCGTACTGGGCGGCCTGATCCGGAGGCTGATGTTCGGATCTACGGTATTGACTGAGGTCGTCGAATCATCGTCCTGACCAAAAATGATCTGTAACCGCTGTTCGGTCCTGGGTAGCGAAAGTTTACCGCGGATACCTGTTGCCAGCTTTTGGCCGTCATGTTCATCGACTCGTATTTTGACGTAAACACGAAGGCGTGTTTCCTGGCCTTCGTCGACAATGCTTTGGTTAGAGAAGAATCGGTCGATCCGATCTGCTGTATCAAGGGTTATTCTGGACCATTTTTTGTGCCCAGTTTCAGTTGTGCTGGAAGATGCGCTGCTCTGGTCAGCATGCGCACGGTTGCCTGTCGACGACAGGACGATTCCCATGACCAGGGCCAAACAGGCAGCAAACATCGGCGCGGCCCGGTTAGGGCAGCTCAGCACAAAACTGAGAACCATTTCAGGGCTACCGGAGACTGATCGACGCGCATTCTGATCTCCCATCGACCGATAAATTCGCCCATACCCAATGCAGGATTAAAGGCGCTCAAGAGAGTAGCCCCCTTAGGGGGATGCAGTTTCAGCCACACCGTGATGCGAATACTGCCTGCTCTATGGAAGGTATGGGTAGTCTGCTCCCGCCGTTTTCCGGAGGGGTCGATCCAGTCAACATTGAGGGTATGTTCACCATTGTGTAATCCTTCGATGTTAAGCACGGAGAAAATCTTGTCAGCGCAGTTGAATTCGTCGCTCAATGACGGGACGGGAACTCCATTCTCAATTGAGCTGGTGACAAAGGCATCCAGTGATGTTGCCGCCATGACGGGAGAACCGAGACAACATAGTATCAGTACAATCCAACGGCCGGGTATGAGATGGCAACCGGTCATCTGTTGTTGATGCCCTTTAGGCGGCTTTTCGCAACAGTGCCTCGGTTTCGGTGACAGCCGCCGCAAGTTTGTCGAACAGTTCATCGACTTGTGTGTTTTCAATAATGAGCGGTGGGCATATGCCGATCACGTCTCCCGGGAGTGCACGGACGACCAGGCCTCTGGCCAGGGCACTGGCTGCGATAGCAGGTGCGGCCTTTGCGTCAGGTGAGAACTGTGCTCGGCTTGACTTGTCAGACACCAGTTCTAAAGCTGCAATCAATCCAACACCTCGGGCTTCACCAACGATGGAACTGTCCGAGAGCTCACTGAGTCGTTCCAGAAAATGGGGGGCTACGGACTGAACATGACCGATCATGTCTCGCTCTTCGTAGATTTTGAGTGTCTCGAGTGCAACGGCACAGGAAACCGGGTGACCCCCATAGGTGTAGCCCATGCCGAATGCGCCATGCTTGCGGCTTTGCTCCTTGAAAACATCGTAAATTTTCTCAGAGATCATCACAGCTGATATTGGAAGATATCCGGATGACAGTTGCTTGGCGCAGGTGACCATATCAGGCCGGATATCGTAGGTGTTACATCCCCACATATTGCCGGTTCGGCCAAATCCACAGATCACCTCATCGGCCACCAGCAGTATGTCGTACTTGTCCAGCACCACCTGTATTTTTTGGAAATAGGTGGCCGGCGGCAGGATTACGCCGCCAGCCCCCATGACTGGCTCGGCAACAAATGCGGCTACGGTTTCAGGCCCTTCCTGCAGTATGAGCTGTTCCAGACTGTTGGCGAGTCGAGTGGAGAAAGCCTCCTCACTTTCGTCTGCTTCGCCAAAGCGGTAGAAATTAGGCGTATCGGTCTGCTTCATTCGATCAAGCGGAAGGTCAAAATCATTCTGCATCAAGGGGATCGCTGTCAGGCTGCCACCAGCGACCGTGACGCCATGGTATCCGCGAAGTCTCGAAATAATTTTCTTTTTATCCCTAAGGCCGCGACCGTTGTTGTAGTACCAGGCAAACTTGATCGCTGTATCGATGGCTTCTGAGCCTGAATTGAGAAAAAACGCCTTGGTCATGCCGCTGGGAGCGATGGATATCAGACGCTCGGAGAGTTCAATCACCGGCTCTGTGGACCTGTGAGCAAAAGTATGGGAATAGGGCAGATCGGCGAACTGTCGGGCTGCAGCATCAGCCAGCCGGGTCTCGGAGAATCCCAGTGACACACACCACAGACCGGCCAACCCCTCCAGATATTGGTTGCCTTTGTCATCCCAGACGTAGATACCGTCACCCTGGGTGATGACCAGTGGGCCCTGTTCCTCATGTGCTGCAAGGTTGGTGTAGGGATGCAGTGCGTAGGCGATGTCAGATTTTCGGTTACTGTTGGGATTGGAAACCATGGGTGCGACTCCTTAAGCGGCGATCTGATCTATTCTTAATGTGTGCCGTGATGTTAGCATGATCAGAATTGTGCACCTTGGTGGGTATGCGAACAAGGAATGCTTGTCCTCGAGCGGCCGAAAGACCACAATTCAGGGTGTAGAAATTAAGATCAGATGGACTGCCACTGACCACTATCTTTGGTGGTGGTTATCGGAGGGGAGAGATAAATATGGATGCTAAAGGCAAGATTACGCTGAATCATTTCGTCGGGGGTAAGCAGATAGCGGGCACCAGTGGACGTTTTGGAGATGTGTATAACCCTGCCCTGGGCGAAGTAGTCAAACAGGTGCCCCTGGCCTCAGCGGAGGAAGTCCAATCGGCTGTCGAAAATGCTGCGAACGCATTTCCAGCGTGGGCTGAAACCCCACCGGGTCGTCGGGCACAAGTGCTCTACGCTTACCGGGAGTTGCTCCACCGACACATGGACGAACTGGCCGAGATTGTGTCTGAGGAACATGGCAAGACACTGGATGATGCGAAGGGTTCGATAACCCGTGGGCTGGAGGTGGTTGAGTTTGCCTGTGGCATACCGCAATTACTCAAAGGAGAGTATTCCGAGGGCGTTGCCACCGGAGTAGACAGCTGGAGTATGCGTCAGCCGGTGGGGGTGTGTGCAGGCATTACGCCGTTCAATTTTCCTGCGATGGTGCCCATGTGGATGTTTCCCGTCGCGATTGCCTGTGGTAACACATTTGTGCTCAAGCCCTCTGAGCGTGATCCGTCCTGTTCTTTGCGCATGGCCGAATTGCTGAGTGAAGCCGGTCTGCCAGATGGTGTTCTGAATGTGGTTAACGGTGACAAAATCGCGGTAGATGCGTTGTTGACCAGTCCGACTGTGCAGGCGGTGAGTTTCGTCGGTTCGACAGCAGTGGGGGAGTACATCTATCAGACCGGATGTGAAAATGGCAAACGGGTTCAGGCACTGTGCGGTGCAAAAAACCACATGGTGGTGATGCCGGATGCGGACCTGGACCAGGTCGTCGATGCTGTGATGGGTGCGGCCTACGGTTCCGCTGGCGAGCGTTGTATGGCGGTCTCTGTGGTGGTAACCGTAGGCGATGACACGGCGGATCGGTTGATGGCGCTGCTCAAGCCACGAATTGAGGCCCTGAAAGTCGGCGCCTATGATCAGTCCGACGTTGAGATGGGCCCGGTGATCACACCCGATGCCCGCGACCGCATAAAAGGCTACATCGACCAGGGTGTTGACGAAGGTGCCGATCTTGTCGTCGACGGCCGGGATATTTCAGTTGGAGGATACGAGAACGGCTGTTTTGTCGGTGCCACGGTATTCGACAAAGTCACGCCAGCGATGAAAATATATACCGACGAGATATTTGGTCCGGTACTGTCTGTGGTCAGGGCGGGGAGTTATGAAGAGGCCCTGGACTTGGTCAATAAACATGAATACGGAAATGGCACCGCGATATTTACCCGTGACGGGGACGCTGCCCGTGATTTCACGCATCGCTCACAAATTGGCATGGTGGGCGTGAATGTGCCCATACCGGTACCGCTGGCCTTCCACAGTTTCGGTGGCTGGAAAAGGTCTCTGTTTGGAGATCACTATATTCACGGGCCCGAGGGCGTTCGTTTTTACACCCGGATGAAAACGGTGACGTCGCGGTGGCCGTCTGGCATACGCGAAGGCGCCGTCTACAACTTCAAGGCCGGCGGTGAGCATTGATTACCGCTGCCACATAGAAGCAGTTGTCAGGCGGAAGCTGCGTTATTACCGGCAATCCTGCCGAACACCGCGCCGTTGAGTAGGCCGGTGCCACCAGGGTAGTTATGGTAGAAAATTCCACCCACCAGTTCGCCGGCGGCGAATAAACCGGGGATAGGGATCAGGTCTTCGTCGACAACCTGCGCCTGTGGTGTGATCCTCAGTCCACCGAACGTGAAAGTTATGCCACAGGTCACGCCAAAGGCCTCATAAGGCGGTGTATCCAGCGTTGTGGCCCAGTTCATTTTGTTTATCAACAGTCCATCGGTTCGTCGCCCGTCTTTAACCGTCGGATCAAAAGGGATGTCGACTTTAACGGCTGTATTAAATTCGGCAATGGTTCTAAGGAATGTTTCTCGTTTCATACCATGTTCTTCGCTGAGTTTGTCCGCCAGTTCCTCAAGGCTGTCAGCCGCCACACGTGTAATCTGGCGGATACGGTACTCATCACGCATTAAGTGGGTGACCTTGGCATCGAAAACCTGCCACGCCGTTTGCCCGGGTTGTTCCAGGATACGGCCACCATACTTGGCATAGGTATAGTTCCTGAAATCCGCACCCTCATCCAGAAAACGTTCGCCTTCATTGTTCACTACCAGCGAGAAGGGATAAGAGTGTTTCTGGAACATGTCGCCTACAGCCAGGTCGCCGAATTCAGGTGCATTGAGGTCCCAGGCGACCGCGTGACAACCGGACCAGTTACCCCGGGGCGCAGCGCCGATGTCTAAGGCCATTCGTATGCCCGCCCCAGTGTTGAAGCGACTGCCGCGCACTTTTGCCAGTTCCCATCCGGGTCCAAGATAACGTGTGCGCATCTCGGGGTTGGCCTGGAAGCCGCCGGTTGCGAGGATGACGGCACGACAGTTGACCGTGCTGTTGATACCGTCCTGCCTCACGACCAGACCATTGATGGTGCCATTGTCATGTTGAAGAGCCATCACACGGGCGCCATACCGGATTTCTACGCCCGTGGCTTTAGCAATAGCAGTTTCCATGTCCACCAGTCCCGGTCCTCCCCCACGGGCTTCGACGGTCAGGCCGCCCCAGAATCTGAATTTACCGTCGACCTTGAAAGCCTGACGGCCATACATCGGTATGAACCTGACGCCTTTGTGGCGTAGCCAGCGTACGGTGTCCAGGCTGTTCTTTACCAGAACTTCCACCAGATCGGGGTCACAGCGGAACTCGGTAACACGGAACATGTCGTCGAAAAACTGCGATTCACTATAACTGCCGAAATCAGAATTGTTGATTTCTTCTTCGCTCAGGTCGCAGATGTCTAATAGATCGTCGCAGCCGTTGTAAACAAAGCGAATACCGCCTGCTGTAAAGCGACTGTTGCCACCATTTTCGGGCTCTGGCGCCCGTTCAAGCACCAGCACCCGTGCACCGTTTTCGGCTGCGGCAATGGCCGCACACAGCGCTGCATTTCCGGCGCCTGCAACACAGACATCGTATTCTTGTTGAGCCATGTTTAGATCCTCTAAATTGACGGTTACCGGTATACAATAAATCTGGGATTTATTGTATCGCTCAGAAAACAGTGGTGATCGCCTTGACCTCACAGTAGTTTCGAAGTGCCTCCAGGCCTTTTGTACGCCCGGAGCCGCTTTCCTTAAAACCTCCGAAGGTACAGTATCGCCGGCCTGTAAATATCCGTTGATGAACACCTGACCTGCCCTGATATCCCGCGCGAATTGCATCGCCAAGCCGATATCTCGTGTGTAAATTCCAGCCACAAGTCCAAACCGGGTATCGTTTGCAGCGGCGACAGCCTCATCAGGGTCCGAGACGGTGTGTACAGTCAGCACAGGGCCAAAGACTTCTTCTTGCGCAATTTCAGCATCACGCGGCACCTGATCAACGACTGTTGGCTGGTAGAAAGCGCCGTCTTCCAGCCCTGGAACTTCGGCAGGTTGGCCACCGGTTAGGATTTCCATTCCTGCTGCCCGTGCCCGGTCAACGAAGCCAGCAACACGCTGTCGCTGAGTCTGTGATACCAGCGGACCCATCTCGGGGTCTTTCAGCCCATGGTCGATCGTCAGTGTCGTTGCTCGTGCAATAACTTTTTCCAGCAACTCAGAATGAATGGACTCGTCCACCACCAGTCGGGAGCCTGCTGTACAGATCTGCCCCGCATTGAAGAAGATCCCTCTCACGATACCGTTCACAGCGAGATCAAGGTCAGCGTCGCGCAGCACAGTAACAGGAGATTTACCACCCAGTTCCAGCGTGATGCCGGCGAGTGAATCGGCCGCTGCTCGCATCACATGGCGCCCAGTGTTGACTGAACCGGTGAAGGCTACGTGGCCGACACCTGGATGGCGTGCAAGAGCATCCCCTGCTTCCTCTCCAAGTCCGGTCACGACATTCATCACGCCGGCCGGTAGACCTGCCTCCAGCGTAATGCGTGCCAGCAAGAGCGTCGACAAAGAGGTATCTTCAGCTGGCTTGACTACCGCCGTATTACCACACGCCAGTGATGGTGCCAGGTCCCGACATACGGTTGAGATCGGATAATTCCATGGCACGATATGGGCCGTGACACCCACCGGATCGAGAACAGTGAACGAAAACTTGTTGCGGCCAAGGGGGATGGTTTCGCCTTGAAGTTTGTCGACCATGCCCGCGTAGTAGTCAAAGTAGTCTGCAGCACGGCCAACATCTCGTTCCGCCTGTGATAAAGGCTTACCGACATCAATGGTTTCTATCTGGGTAAAGAGCGTCGCTTGTTTTCGAATACGCCTGGCTATCTCGTGCAATATGTGGGCTCGGGCGGTGGGATCGAGATTTCTCCATGCTCCGTTCATCGCCTGTCCGGCGCACTGCACTGCATGATTGACGTCAGATGCACTAGCGCGGGGCAGTGAACCGATGACCTGATTGGTTGCCGGATCCCGAACATCGATTTGGGCGCCGGACTGTGCCACGACTGAGCCACCGTCGATGAACATGGTGTTGAGGGTGGCGAGTTGCGGAGGATATTGAATATTATGCATAGGGTATGCCGGTGTAGATTTGAGAAAAGGGCGATAATCTGGAACTGAGTGCTGTTTGCAGGAATAAAGCGATGATTGAGAAACTGCCCGAACTTGTCAATAACAATGAGGCACTGATCCGAAGGGGTCGCTGGCTGAATGATGTGTTTCTGGTTGAGGTGGGAGAAATTCAGTACCTGGTCCACGTGGCTGCCGGTCGGGTTGAGTGTGTAGAGACCGGGCCATTTGTGATGCCGTCGTGGACATTTGCAATTCGTGGTTCGGAGGCCACGTGGCGCAGGTTCTGGCAATCAGTACCCGCGCCTGGGGACAACGATTTGTTTGCGTTGAGAAAAACCGGGGAGATGACAATCGAAGGTAACCTGAAGCCGTTTATGGCTAACCTCATCTACGTCAAGCAGGTCCTGGCGATGCCACGTTTACTGGACGACAAAACATGAAACCGTGGATAGAAGCTGTTTCAGGTCGTTATCTTCACCTCGAAATTGGTGGCCGACATCAGCGGCTGTATTACGAAGAATCAGGGGAAGGGATTCCGCTTGTCTGCCTGCATACCGCTGGGTCAGATGGTCGTCAGTATCGTGGACTGCTTAACGACGAACAGGTAACGCGCGATTACCGGGTGATTGTATTTGATATGCCTTGGCACGGAAAATCATCGCCCCCTGAAGGGTGGCAGAACGAAGAATACAAGCTCACGACGCCAGCCTACACCGATATGATCATGACGCTATGCGGCGCACTCGAACTGGATCAACCAGTGGTCATGGGCTGTTCGATCGGCGGTCGAGTTGTATTGAACCTGGCGCTTGAGCATGCCGATGAACTGCGCGCAGTGATTGGTCTGCAGTCTTCAGGCCACGTTGACCCTTACTACGACATAAAATGGCTGCATCACGCGGATGTTCACGGCGGCGAAGTATGTGCAGGCTATGTCTATGGACTGGTGGCCCCACAAAGTCCGGAGTCAGAGCGCTGGGAAACGTTATGGCACTACATGCAAGGGGGCCCTGGTGTATTTAAAGGGGATCTCCACTTCTACATGATCGACGGTGATATTCGTGACAAGATCAGCGAAATTGATACTGACAAGTGTCCGGTTTACCTGCTTACGGGTGAATATGATTACTCCTGCTCACCGGAGCACACGCGGGCGACAGCCGCTCGAATCAAGGGGGCAGACATGAGGATCATGGAGAAGCTAGGACACTTCCCGATGAGCGAGAATCCAGCACAGTTCCGCCGTTATCTTTTGCCGTTGCTTGATCGAATTCGTGGTTGCAATAAAACAACCAGCTGACTGCAGCACGGTTCGAGTTTGTGCGTTATGCGTGCGTATTTAATGGGATCTATTAATGAATAAGCAGGAGAATATTGGTTTTATCGGTCTGGGTGTGATGGGTGAACCCATGTGCCGGAATCTTTCAACTAAGTCAGGCCTTAAATTCACGGCGTTCGACAGGCGTGAGGAACCTTTAACACGGCTGGCACAGTTTGGAGTCAGGCGTGCAGCCTCACTCGCAGAGATGGCCGCTTCAGACGTCGTATTTCTGTCCCTGCCAGACGGTGAGGCGGTTTGGGATGTCTGTTTGGGAAATACGGGCCTGATTACGGTGCTGAATGCGGGTGCCATAGTGGTTGATCTGGGCACATCGCCGGTGGCATTGGCACATGAACTCGATAGTCGTTTCAGGAGGCATGACGTCCGATTTTCCGATGCACCCGTTGCAAGAACCCGCGCGGCCGCGGAGGCTGGAACATTGAGTATTATGGTGGGTGCTGAATCAAGGGTATTCAATGCGCTTGAGCCGCTGCTGAGAATGATGGGTGAAGAGGTCACACATTGCGGCGGTGTAGGTTCAGGGCAGTTGGTCAAGATTATGAACAACATGGTGCTGTTCCAGACTGTTTCTGCCCTAGCTGAGGCCCTGGCAATCGGGCGCGGTGCAGGAATCGATCCTGCGGTGATGTTTTCTGCGTTGTCGAAGGGTTCAGCGGATAGCTTTGCGTTGCGCAATCATGGCATGAAAGCCATGTTACTGGATACGTTTCCGCACGATGCGTTCAGCACAGCCTACGCGATGAAAGATATGGGCTATGCGCTCGAACTGGCTCGTGATGTCGGCCTTGAGGCATCAGGTGCACAGCTTGTGCAGGATCGCTTTAAACGGGCGATAGATGCTGGCTTTCATGACAGCTACTTCCCGGTCGTCAGTCGTGTCATCTGATTCGCAGTTGGAACATTGATCGTGACCAAAACCTATCTGGTGGTGTTTGTTCACGGTCTTTTCTGGTGGTCAATAGCGTGAAGGCCGTACAACTTCAGCGCTATGGTGGATCGGACGCGCTGTCGCTGGTAGACGTGGATATTCCGATCTTGGGTGATGGCGAAGTATTGGTCAGAATCGAATCAGCAGGCGTCAATTTCATCGATATTTATATGCGGGAAGGACACTATCAGCAGTCTTCCACCTATGGTTCAGCTCTACCATTTACGCTGGGTATGGAGGCGGTCGGCACGGTGGCCGATGCGAATGGAGATTCAAGACTGCAGGCGGGTGACCGTGTGGCTTACTGTCTGAGCCGGGGTAGCTATGCCGAGTATGCGGCGGTTCCCGCCTGGAAGGTGGTGGCTGTACCGCCTGACATTGATTCGAACACCGCTGTAGCACTGATGCTGCAGGGTTGTACGGCACATTACCTGACATATTCGCTATTTCCGTTGTCGGCAGGCGACTGGTGCCTGGTCCATGCCGGGGCAGGTGGCGTGGGTCAGTTGCTGATTCAACTGGCCAGGAAACGCGGTGCACAGGTCATCACAACAGTAGGTACCCCAGAGAAATCCGAAATCGTGAAGCGCCTGGGGGCAGATCACGCAGTATTGTACCGGGAGGTGGACTTTTTCGAAGCCGTGCAGTCTGTGACAGAAGGTCAGGGTGTAGATGTGGTCTACGACGCCGTCGGTAAGCAGACGATTGCGTCGAGTATTCGTTGTCTCAAGCGACGTGGCATGTGTGTCAACTACGGGGGTAGTTCTGGCCTGGTTGAAACGGTCAGTCCACTGGCATTGGCTGAAGCAGGCAGTGTGTTTTTTACCCGTCCCCACCTGGCACATTACATGACCGATCAGGTCGAGATCCAGAGCCGATGTGTGGATCTGTTTGAGGCGGTCGGTAGTGGGGCACTGTCTGTCACGATCGACCGTGAATTTGAGCTTTCGGCGTTTGTAGAGGCGCATACGCGGCTTGAGTCGCGCGGTACGCTGGGAAAGTTGTTGTTAAGATTATGATGAAACTGTTTTAGGGGCTTGTCTCAATTTACGTGGGGATTTGGGGCCACCTGGATACGAAATTTGGCCTGGGTACCAGACATTTATAAAGGGTTCACCAATAATGGATATTAAGAAAAAAGAGCTACGAAGACGTCTAGAGCAGGGCGAGTTTATCTGTGCGCCCGGTGTATTTGATCTTATTTCCGCTCGGATCGCAGACCGCTTTGAATTCCCGGCGTTGTATATGACAGGTTATGGTGTTGTTGCATCTTCTCTGGGGTTGCCCGATGCAGGGCTAGCCGGTTATAGCGATATGGTCGAGCGTGTAGATCGAATTGCTTCGGCAACTTCTACCCCGGTGATTGCAGACGGTGATACCGGATATGGGGGTTTATTGAATGTCGACCATACCGTACGCGGTTATGAACGTGCGGGCGCCTGCGCTATACAACTCGAGGATCAAGTCTCACCCAAAAAGTGTGGGCACACGCCGGGTCGTAAAGTCATCCCTGTGGAAGATATGGCGAGTAAGATTAAAGTGGCACTCAAGGCCAGAGAATCAGAAGATTTTCTTGTCATCGCACGGACTGATTCTCGTACCGACCTGGGAATCGAGGAAGCAATACGCAGAGGCCAAGTGTTTGCGGATGCTGGCGCCGATATTATCTTCATTGAGGCGCCGGAGTCGGTCGACGAGATGGTTGAAATTGGTCGCCGGATCGATAAACCACTGCTGGCAAATATTGTTGTCGGCGGTAGTACACCGCTACTTTCTATTAAAGAGTTGTCCGACATCGGTTACCAACTGGCGATTTTTCCCGGCAGTGCATTTCTGGCCATGGGTGCAGCAGTGGAATCGGTTTATACGCACATCAAATCCAGCGGTTCTACTGCCGGTCTGGAGACGCCGTTGTATGATTTTCAGGCCTTTAATCGACTCATGGGGTTTGACAAGGTCTGGAAATTTGAAGAGACCTGGCACAGTCAGGACTGAAAGCGACTGTAGATTGACGGTCCAAATACACCGTTAAGGTTATCGGGTGCGCCCGGAGTTCACTGTGTATATCCGATAATGCTATGATCAGTCGAACACCGAGTCAGAGAGTCCGATTTTCCATCAAGAAGAAAGGGGATTGTTCTCGGGATTAAACACATAGGAGGCGAGTAAGTTCACGTGGAGTGCTGCTGAACACGCGGGCTTGACTTATCATGGCGAAGTTACTTGAAGTAAAAAACTTGACTACGCAGTTCTTTACCACGGCTGGAATTGTTCAGGCCGTGGACAATGTGTCCTTCGACATCGACGAAGGGGAAACCGTTGCTGTAGTGGGAGAGTCAGGTTGCGGAAAGTCAGTCAGTGCACTGTCGATTCTGCGTTTGATCCCCTGGCCGCCTGGAAAAATTGTTGGCGGCAGTATCCACTTTGCTGGACGGGATCTACTGGCGCTCAGCGATGAAGAGATTCGCACGATACGAGGGCGCGAGATCAGCATGGTGTTTCAGGAGCCGATGACCTCACTGAACCCGGTACTGTCGATTGGACTCCAGCTGACCGAGACGATGGAGCATCACCTGGGGATCTCGAATAATGAGGCGCATCAGAAAGCTGTTGAACTGCTAGGCATGGTCGGCATCTCCGAGCCCGAAAGGAGACTCAGCCAGTTCCCGCATCACTTGAGTGGGGGCATGCGACAGCGGGTGATGATCGCTCTGGCGCTGAGCTGTGAACCCAAGCTAATCATTGCCGATGAGCCCACCACCGCGCTTGATGTCACCATCCAGGCTCAAATTTTAGAGCTTATGAAAAATCTGACCAAGCAGATGGGTGTCGCGTTAATTGTCATCACACACAATTTGGGTGTTGTCGCCCGTTATGCTGATCGGGTGAATGTCATGTATGCCGGTAAACTGGTTGAAATGGGTCAGGCTCGCGAAATCTATCACGACCCTCATCACCCTTATACCCTGGGCCTGCTGGCTTCTGTTCCGCGTATGGACCAGCCTCGGGGCACTCGGTTGATTCCGATAGACGGACAGCCACCTGATCTTACCCTTCTGGATTCGGGGTGCGCCTTCCGACCCCGATGTCGGTTTGCAGTTGACCAGTGCGCCATCGAGATCCCACCACTGCAGACC
>Ga0114996_10002181_pt1 | contig 25478 bp, 22 predicted proteins | sample ArcticOcean_MG_C_4_FD_87039 | JGI IMG/M metagenome (GOLD analysis project Ga0114996, IMG submission 87039) | Marine microbial communities from western Arctic Ocean - ArcticOcean_MG_CB4_134 | ecosystem: Environmental > Aquatic > Marine > Oceanic | place: Arctic Ocean: Canada Basin | collected... | reverse complement strand
GGTTGGGGTCGCGAGTTCGAATCTCGTTTTTCGCTCCAGAGTAAAAGTCTTAAAAGCTTCCTTAATCGGAGGCTTTTTTGGTTTCATGGCAAGGGTTTCAGAGGATCTGAAACAGGAAAGCCTAACGGGTTAATAAATAATTGATTACTGTAAGATAAGACCAATTATGCGTTCTAATATTAAACCTAGATAGTTATTGATTAAATCAATTATGAATTAATTGAAAATTATGGCCAACTAAATTTTGTCAAAACCGCTGCATGATCAGAAGGGAAAGTCTCCATCGTATCATTACCAATTTTCTCAAGCCTAGAATCAACCACAATAGAATTAGTTGCTTCCAATTTTTCAGACACTGGGCTAAGTCCTCGATAATAAATGAAGTCGATACGGTCTTGTTCTTGTTCGGGGAATCTTGGAGTCCAAGTGCGATCATTTAAACGATCGACCTTAGAGTGCAATTCACGCCACGAATCTCTATAACCTAAGTCAAGCATTATGCGACTTGTAGGCCAATCTATTACGACATCGTATTGATCCATTGAAGATGGGGTGTAGTCCAATGCTGACATACTATTAAAGTCACCTGCGATAACCACAGGAACGTCATTATATTTAACGTCTTTCAATCGCTCAGTAATTAAAGCTTCGATTTTATTTAAGTCATCAGATGATGCTTTGCATGCGGCTTGCATAAGATCAGGTCTGGTAGTATCTCTTGTGCCGACTTCCCAGATCTCCTTATTATATGGCAGCCAAATTGAGTAGAATGCAAGATTTCTATTGTCTGGCAACTCAATAAGTCCTCCAACACATTTAAATTCTTCGAAAACTGAAATGTCTTCTATAACTGGGAAACGGCTCAGAATAGAAACGTTAGTTCCACGGGGGTGAAAGTTAAAGTCTAACGCATTGGCAATTCGGTCACCCGAACCATATGTCTCTTGCATTGCAACAATATCCGCTTTGCTATCTAGAATTATTTCAATAACTCGCTCAGGACCTACTTCCGTACCATCTTCATTTCCTCCATGCCAAATATTCCAGGTCATTACATTAAATGTTTGTGTATTCTCGTATTCCTGTGCATATAATGAGAAATAAAACACAAAAGCTAAAGCAGTAACTAAATATCTCATAGTCTATAATTTAGACTTACAAGATACAGCTATTCAGATTTATAGCCTCGGCATATCCTCAAGCTTAAGACTAGGTATCTCTAAACCACGCAGATAACCTAACGTAACAGCAAGACTTGCTTGTCCCATCGCCTGTTGGAGGATTGATAAAAATCAATTATCAAGCCCAACTACAATTTTGTTTAATACAGAAAATGATGAGACATTAACACCGTAGCAAGACCAATGTGCTTCTGAAGTCATACAATCTACAAGTTTAATACTGGTTGTTTCATTTCCATTAAAACAACCAGTTTCAACAAAAATAATCCCTTGAGAGCCAATATTACATCCTAGTTCTACAGCAGTTTCTTCTAATAACAAGCCAGAAGCAGCGAGTCTTTGTTCGTTAAGAACATCTTCAAAATGCCTTCTTTCTAGTATGTCATATTTACTTAATAAAACAGCTTCAGTAGCTAATGCTAGTTTTGCTCCACTATCAACTCCATTACAATCTATACTTTCTACTGGAACAACAAAAACTCTTTCGATAATAAAATCTCTATGTACTTTATTAAAAATGATATCACCTACCTCATCATTATTTTCTGATATCGTTGGTCCCGACTTGTTGGAAGTAGCACAACGGCAATTATAAAACTTTTCTGAAACATCTGAGTAGTAATATTTGTCACTTAATATTTTTACATCTTTCCACTCGTATAACTTACTCTTTTCAATTAATAATTCTTCAATAATTTGATTCTTAGTCATGGACATTACCGCGACCAGTGAGCTAGCTGATTTCATAGATTTATAACAATCATCTATTTCATTATCAATTAAAAAATTGTTGCAGCTACAAACAATATCTTTAAGGGTGTTTTCAAATGCAATTTGCCCAAACACACTAAAAGAAAGTAAACAAGCCAAAGCAGTAAATAGAAGTCTCATAACATTTATTTATGACCTCTAATCTACATCAAAGCCTCGGCATATCTTCAATTTTAAGACTCGGTATCTCTAATCCACGTAAATAACCTAACGTAACGGCTTTATGCTATGTATTTACTTTAAAATTTAAAGGCTAAGTTGACTGTTATAATTACATTGCGACTTATATAATAATTGTAATATTTAGTAACACAATAACTATGAGTTATTTCAATCAAAAAGTATTTCTCATTCTATCGATAAATATATTGTTTTGTTCATTTGGATATTCGCAACAGACTCTTGTTTTTGTATATAATACTGGCAGCACTGTATCTACAACACCTTATGTTAAAGTCGAAAATTTGGATAAGAATATAGGCTCAATTGGAATAGGTGAATATTTAACAGCCTTTTCAGAAAAAGGAATTACCACGTTTTACTTTACTCGACAAGGCTTAGGAACTAAATCCATTAAGGTTAATATCCAAGAAAATTTAGTTTTTATAAAAACTATTATTAACGACGGTAGCTGGTCGGTAATTCAACAAAATAAATCTGAGATTTCCCAGCAAATTATTTCATTGTGTAATTCATTAATTAGTGATAAAGAACTAGCTGATGAAATTTCGTCAACGAGTAACCATTTAGCTTCTTATTTTGAGTCTAGCGGTACTCTTCCCTTCGATCAATCTAGTATTGTATTGATGTCAAATGAAATTAATTCTTGCTGTAACTCTAGTAAAGATTTAATACTAGATATGGTCAGTCTTGGACTGTCTGAGAAATATAACTTGATAGATAGGACGCAACTAGACGCAATTATAGAAGAACAAAAACTACAGCTTAGTGGATTGACAAACGATGACCAAGCTATTGAAGCGGGTATGATTGTTGGAGCGCAATATTCTGTAATAGCAAATTGCTCTTGCATGGATGGTGCCCCAGCTTATTCAATAAAGTTTATTAATTGTGAGACTTCCGAAGTAAGTTATTCCGCAATTTTTCAAACAGAATCCTTGTCTAATATCCCAAGTGTGTTAAAATCTAAACTAGAATAATTTATTTCTATTTCTTAGATATCATTTCCATATAAGCCCATCTCTTTTTTGTTGTACCACTTTCATTTATGTACTCTATCTTTACTCTATCGCTGAAATTGTACTCACCAAAACCTATTATTATTGCATCATAAGGTTTGTTAGATTTTGTGTAAATAACCGATTCACCTAAAAAATATTCTGTCGGTGTAGTTTCATTGTTTATAATTTCATTAGGGGCACTATTATCAGTCGGGAGAAGCTTCGCAGATTGCACTATCGTTTCATAATTTTCTGGAGGCAGTCCGTACTCAATAATGTCTGCTGAAACCACAGCTGTAATAGTTACAGAGTTTATAATATTACCCTGACTTGATGTTTTACCATTCTCAGTCCGAATAATATCTATAGTCATATTAATGTATGTTTGGTTTGGACCTAACGCATGTTGTTGTAACATATCCGATTTAGCGTCAGCAATTAATCCAGACCTAACATTCCCTCCTCCTTGGCGATTATACATTACAGAAGCGCTGCCTAAGACTCCATACTTAATATAAAAGAAATCTGAATCGTCTCTTAACGTGTCAGTGCCATAATGCACGAAAGAATGAGTGGAATTTGAAATAGCACAACCACACAATAGTAATAACAGAGATGATATAGCAATAAAATTTTTCATGATGGTGTTTAAATTAATGGCTATTTATGGTTGAGATAATAGTAATACCGAGACATATTTTCTCTTGATCTTCCCTGTTGTTGAAGTGTATTTAATGCGATATTTCTCCCTAATAAAATCATAATCTATAATTTCTGCCTCACACTTGATACCAGAATTATCATATATAACCAGATCACCGACTTGGTATTTAAGATCGTTTAACCCTGTAAAATCAGGCCCTGTAAAATCAGGAAGTACAGAGCTGCTATTATTATCAGTCGGCAGTAATTTCGCAGATTGCACAATAGGTTCATAATTTTCAGGAGGCAAACCGTACTCAATAATATCTGCCTCAATTACAACAGTTATAATCATTTCATTAGCGCTAAAGCCTTGTGAAGTGTTAATTCCAGCTTTAGTCTCTAAAACATCTACACTCATGTTACTATATGATTGATTTGGCCCAAGCAAGTGCTGATTTCTCAGATTAGACTTGGCATCTGCGACAAGTCCGTTACGGACATCACCACCACCTTTATATTTAGAGTAATAAGCAGAAGAAGTGCCGATTACACCATGTTTCACATAAAAAAAATGACCGTCTTTTCCTATTGGCGTGTTTGGAACCATTTTAAACATATGCGAAGTTATTGTTACAGTACAGCTCGTTAGAGACAGAGTAAAGACACATAACAAAACAGCAACTAAATATCTCATAGTCTTGATTTAGACTTACAAGTTACAGCTATTCAGATTTATAGCCTCGGCATATCCGAAAGTTTAAGACTAAGTAGTGCTACGCACTAAGTAACAGCTAGACTAGAAAGGCTTAGACGAGTATATTGAGATGATACTTACAGAGAAAGCAGAGAAAGATTAGTCTTGAATGCAGCGTGCGGAGAAGCCGCTGTCATTAAAGCTGAAGTTTCGAAAGGCATCGCTTCCGCTCCAGCCCAGTCGACGACTCCAAGAAGTCCACCAGGATCCGTTGCCCCCTGTGATATAACCGTTTAATGAACCAGTCCAAAAGTATCCGTAGGCTCCATTGCTGTGGAACAAGCCTATGGAGTAGATCCCCCCTGGTAGACCAGTGAAACCACTCGAATTAGTACCGCCAGAACTTCCATTGTATTCATTCCACCCTGAGGTTGATTTCATTGCAACACCTGCTACAGACTCTCCTCCTAAGAAATCAACTAGTTGAGTCCACTCCCCATCTGAAGGAACATGCCATCCGCTTGGACAAATACCTCCTGAATTAACTGCTGGCCAGTTATATAACACTCCGTAGGTCTCGTAGTTAGATTGTAACTTTGCAACTTCTACATCTGTTCCTTCGTAACCGTAAACATAGTAATAATTGTTGGTTTCAGAGCCTTCACTTGAAGGTGAAACACTTGGTAGGTAACGACAGTTTTCAGAGAACCAACACTGCTCCCCAATTAAGACTGTAGAATAGTTGTATCCTTCGTGTGCAACCAGGTCACCGCAAGAATTAAACTCGTCACAAAATCCATCATCATTAATATCTGATAGGCAATTCCCACCACAAATACCTAAAGCATCAATAAAATAGACGCACGGTTCTGAAGGGTTAGCAGAATAATTACAAGCCTCTAAATCAAGACAATCATCTTCACTATCAAACACACCATCTGAATCTGAGTCAGTATCTCCAAAATAGCTTAGCATAGCAATGAAATCGTTTATTGCAATGTTCCCATCGTTGTCATAGTCGAAGACATTAACACCTCCAAAGACACACGTGCCATCATCAACAATAGCAGTAGAGCTGTAATTATTTGCAATAGAGTAAGTGCATCCAGTCTCTTGAGCTGTGAGAGACAGCGTCAAGAAACATAGTGTGAGTGTAAAGAAGTTTTTCATGTTAATCTTTTATGAAGCGAGCGGAGAGAACAATAAAATAAGTTTTTTGATTCTTTAATATTCCGGTTTGATTACATATTTATTAAAACACAATAGCAAAAATATACCTGGACCTATCCCAAAGTAAAAGAAACCAGAAAGTACAGGGTAATTAGCTAAAGCTATAATCGTTGAAATAAGACCGAATATAGACATCAGAAAATAAACTTGCATAGACTCAATAGTTATTTGTTTTTCCATTGAATTAAGTTTTAGATCATTTCTAAATCTATATGCATGTCTATAAAGAAATCCGAAAATCAACCATATCATAAACATACCTATCCCATATATTATCATCAGTGACTGCATATCAATTGGACCAGTAAACTTGTCATAGGTTCCAAACCACATGCCAAATAAGACTTCGGATAAAAATTTTAATGGATATATATAAAATAAAACGAAGAAGATTAAAACTAAATTCAATATGATTGTTTTAAAATCTTCTAAACCAAACCTTCTATGAAACAAATAATGAGCATACCATATCATAAATAGAAATGTAAATGTGAAAATAAAACCCACAAAGCTTAGCATTACATTCATAAATTCATCAAAATCACTTGGGATATCTCGTGAAACAATTAATAGTGTAACGGCTATTGCAAAAACAGCATCTACTATAGACTCTAATCTAGATACATTCCCTCCTCTCCATTTAAAATCTTTTTCTTTAAAAACTTTCATATGTAATTATTTATTAAAAAAAAATAGGCTTACTCAAGTACTACTTGACTTCTTAAGACTTTATCAGACGTTGACAGTTCTAGAGTATATAATCCTTTAGCAAAAACCGATACATCAATCAGTAGAGTAGCAGAGGACAGCTTCTCAAAGACTAGCTTACTAGAAGAGTCATAAAGCTTAATAGAAGTATTTACCCCAGTTAAATCACCTAAGTCTATTGTTAGGTTGTTCGAAGCTGGGTTAGGGTAAATAGAAAATGACATAAGGTTGTTTTCATGAACACTAAAAGGTATGCTAGTAGGTTCAAACCTATAAACCATCGCATTCAAATAGTAATCTAAGCTGTACATTTCTAAGTCTTCAACACTATTTATGTTTTCTATTACGCAATCTGCAGGATGTCCTGAAAGAGTTAGGAAGTTACCCTCGTATGAGGATAGATTTAAATCAAGAATAATCAATGCTAAACCTGGTTCAGCCAATGGATCAAATGGATCGGGATAAATACAAGACCCATACCTAAATTCAATAGAATGATCATTTTCATATAGCCAAATTTGAAAGTTTAGAGAGCTCACAGAAATTGAATCAGATGAGAAAATTTCGTCATATAAGCCTGCATTATACCATTCAATAGCAAACACTCTTTCTCCTTGGCTTCCTGTTGTTTGATACCTAATTAAAGAAGGTTCTTCTCCAACGATACCTCGGTCAGCCAAATCAAAACTAACAGGCATAAGTCCATAGAATAATGGCACACCACTCGAATTTGAAGGTGTTCCAAGCATTACAGCTCCAGCACCCAGTTGATCAAGAGTCTCAATTTCATTTCCTAAAAAAGAAAAAGTAAATCCAATTGGAACACTAAATTCAGGGTCGTCCCATCCAAATTCATTATCAAATGAAGAGCTATCAATTAGAGTGGCTTTTTCCAAAGGGAAGTATATCTCTTCATTAATAATCAATTCATAAGGGTTTTGACAAAAAGTTGAATAAGATAAAGTGAAACAAGCTAAAGCAGTAAATAGAAGTCTTTTCATAACAATTGGGTTTAAGGCTGTAAGGTAATCTATAGCCTCGGCATATCCTCAACTTTCAAATTAGGTGTCTCTAACCCACGCAAATAACCTAACATGAAATCTCAATTAAAATGCTTCCATCATCGGAGGTTTTTTGCATTTACGGCAAGGGGTTCAGAGTTTGAGTGTAAAGATGTATTTAAATATTAAGTTCATTATTAACTACCTTTAAGCAAATTAATACCAACACCATGTTACAATTTAATGTTGAAATTCAGGAGAGCTATAGCCGTAGTCAGTTGCTTTTGAGAACTTTTTTCGGATGGATATACATCATGATACCACATTTATTTCTGCTTTGGTTTATCATGATCGGAGCTGCTGTATTACAAATACTAACATTCTGGACTATCATGTTTACTCGTAAATTTCCAAAAGATTGGTTCGATTTTCAGGTTAATGCTATGAGATGGAATGCTAGACTAAGCTCTACACTGTGGAATTTCAGAGATGAATACCCTGAGTTTGGGATGAATGCTGAACAACCTGGAGTGGGATTGCAAGTTACATACCAAGAACAAGTTAGTAGATCTTCCGTTTTAGTCAGAGCTCTTTTCGGAGGGATCTATGTTTTGATTCCTCATGGGATTTGTTTATTCTTTAGATCGATAGCATCACAGGTGCTTATGATACTTGCCTTCTGGGTGGTGCTCTTCACAAAGAAATATCCAGCTGATTGGCATAAGTTTAACATAGGCACATTGAGGTGGAGCTATAGAGTAAGTGCTTACTTAAGCTATTTAACACACGATTACCCTGAGTTTAGTGGCAAGGAGTAATCTAACAAACAGTGCCGAACATAGATAACAATTCTAAAATGTCAGTTACGTTAACGAAGCCATCTCCATCTATATCGGCGGTGCAATTCGTCATACACCCGAATTCAGAAAGAGTTAACAATACATCAGCAACTGTAATAACATAGTCTCCGTTGAGGTCGCCTAGGCATGCACAGGATTGTGATTCACAACTTCCGTCGTCTATTGTTGCGTTTGGGTTGTAGTTGCAGGCTGTTGAGTCTGTACATCCCTGAATAAATAGGTCTTCACATACTATATTATGGGTGAAGCTTGATGCTGTAGTAGGTACAGTGAGTATGGGTGGACAGTAGCAATGGTTGTCATTCAAGAATGCTTGAAGCCAGCACAGCACTTTCGATCCGACTTCTCCATAACCAGCATAAGGGCCTATTAGTGGGTCGTGACCGGCATTTTGAACCTCATAGAGTTGCTTGGGAGTACTGTCGGGTGTGAGGGCATAATGTACGTTGGCATGCAGATTTGGATTAGCTATAAAATCTAGTTCTCCAGAGGTTATTAGTACGGGACAATTGTGGTTAAAATCTGCTTCGCTAGCGTTGGATAGATAAGGGTTCAGTGCGATGACAGCCTTGATAGTAGGATCACTTACTGCTGCTAGTTGTGCTCCGCCGCCGCCCATAGAGAAACCTCCTACTGCAAAATTATTGATATTAAGTGAGTAGTAAAGAGGTGAGCCGATTCTGGTTTGCTCTGCTTTCAAAGTAACAATGGCATCTAATAAAGCTTCTTTTCGGTGTGTGGGCGAATCGGTTAAGTAATTAGCTCCAATAGTCATAGTTACAATACCGTGAGCAGCTAAAAAAGGCCCCCAATTTTGAAGTGTTGATTCAAAATTCATAAAGCCAGGAACTAAAACGATACTGCTTAGTGATCCGCTAGCATTTGTTGGATAATAAATGTGCGCACCTGCATAATCTGGTCCGTTGCGTATGTTGTCGGATTCATCGAGACTACTAACGCTATAAGGTCCTGGGTTGAGCAGTGCTATTTGTGCCAAAGAGTCACAGTTAACCGATGATGACTGCCCGAGTACACTCAAAGAAAGTAAAAAAACCAGAGCAGTAACTAAATATCTCATTTAATTTATCTAAAGTTTTATTCGCAAGTATTCCCAAATACACTTAGGACGATCAAAAGATCATCTACGGCTACGGAGCCATCTTGATTTATATCAGATTCGCATAATAACAAACATCCGAAATCGCTAAGTATAAGAAGTAAGTCCACAATTGAGATGAAGCCATCCCCATTAAGATCCTCAGGGCATCCCAAACAGTCCGCACAAGCAATTGTTGCGAGTGCACTTATTCTTACAGATTCGCAAGCGATTGGGAGAGGAGCAACTTGCCAGTTGTAAAAGAAATAGTAATAGCTGAACTGTGGCCCAGCTGTTGAATTCGTAATTGAAGCCACATTGCCTAAAGCGTATGGATAAGAAAGCACGGAACCCGTTCCTTCGCGCCACAGTTGTGGATCACTGGAAGTTGATCTTAACCCATATCCTACCCCTACTGGGACTTCGAAATTCAAATCTAATACGAACTCCCCATCTTCAACAAAAACAGTTGTGGAGGCAAGTACATTGTTTGATCCATCAATGAGCTCGAATGTGCGGTCGTAAGCTCCATTTGCAAAAACAGTTACGCTACTGATCAGCATGTCCTCGTATACATCAAATTCTAACCAGCGGATGCTATTAGAGTGGTATGCCCCCGTGGACTGATTCGTTAACTCACCTCCTACAGAACTTGCTCCCAAAGTGATATGTGATGCCGAAGCCCACACGGTGATATCATTTGTTAATGATGGAACTGTGTAAATAGGTCCAAATCCGATTTGGGCCCCACCTGTTTCAGAATCATACCAACGAATATTTTCACCGACAGCTTCGAATGTAGCATCATCACCCGACACGATTACAAGATCACTTACTTCAGGAGGTCCCACAGGCGCATCAAATAATGTTACAGTGTATTCTGCTGATACAGACGCGTTTGAACAGATGTCTATTGTTGAAACTGAATATATTCCCTCAGAGGTCACATTGATTGTCTGAGTGACTTCTCCTGTAGACCAAACCCAAGATTCTGCTTCACTTGCAGACATCTGAATGGTACCTCCATCACACAGGTTAAGACTTCCAGCGACTTCAATTGTAGGCTCCTCACCTAAAATCTCAACGATAGAGAGAATATTTGAAGAACCCGCACATCCTTCAGAGTTTGTTACTAAGATGCTGAAATTACCTCCATTTGTTACAGTGATAGAATTCACACCTGTAACGCCGTTTGACCACTGGTAGGTTTCAAATCCATCAGGAGCAGTAATTACTACTGCATCACCTGGACAAAACCCGTAAGCAGAAGATTCAATAGCCACCTCAACCAAACAAGTAGCTTCGATGATTGTATGATATTGGTTGATTGCAGGAGTATTGATGAATGTTTCTAATCCACTAGGCCATTTGACCGTTGCTGTCTCTACTACTTGATTTGCTCCCAGCCCGAAGTGACAAGAAGATGTACAAGTAATCCCATAGCTCTCTCCTGCGCGGACTTCACGAATTTGAGTTCCGAAAGCACCTGTAATGACAACCTTCGCTCCTACAGCGTCTTGGTTTGATTGAAAACCTTCTAATTCAAATGTGATCCAGTTGTTAGCATTTCCCTCATTCACCCACAAGATATCTTCGTTATTGGAATCCGGATTAACATACCCATTTCCATAACTCGCGTATAAATCCACTGAACCATCTCTATTAACGTCCCCGAAAGCAAAACTATGCATTGTATCATTTCCCGGAAAAACTCCTGGAATTTCAGTAAAGGTGTTGTCTCCGTTGTTATGTAAGAAACTATGAGTCCCACCAGAGTAGACTAAATCAACATATCCATCGTTGTCGAAATCTTCCATCTTCGCTTGAAGGAAGAAACCAGTAACCTCTAAGCCACTTCCAGCTGTGATATTTGTAAAGTATCCCAATCCGTCATTTTCAAAAAGAAAGAGAGTCGTACTGTGATTCGTAATCAGACAATCTAAATCTCCATCGTTATCTGTGTCCGCAAAATCCACAGTCCAACTTTGCTCATAGAACACAAGACCTCTCTCGTTGGCTTCCTCTGTAAAGTTACCGTTTCCGTCGTTCACCCAAAGCTGGTTGATTCTACGTGGATCGTTCGGGTCATTAATAAACTGGCGACATTTGGCTATAAACAAGTCAATGTCCCCGTCGTTATCAAAATCCGTAAAAACGGTTCCGTAGTTACCAGAGTGATCGTTTCCTGGATAATCTGTTAATACATAGTTATCTAAAGTGATTAAAGCGGTAGTAGGCGTTAGTGTTCCATCTGAAGCCCCACTCCACATGCGGCTGAGACCATCATCATGACACGCAAAGGCATCTAGAAATCCATCGTTATCAATATCAGCCCAATTACAAGCCTGCATAAACATATTTCCATTACTAAGTTCCATAGATGTACTCACACCTGGCGCAGTAATATGCTGAACATGCACACCATCATAAGATCCGCCAGAAAACACATCTTTATGTCCGTCGTTATCGAAATCCGCAACGCACATCCCCCATTGACTGCTACCGCTTACAGCGCCATAGTCTACATCATTAAAAGAACCATCAGGCCCTTGATATAGTACATGAAGGTTCTTACTTAAATCCAATACCACCACATCATCAAAACCATCCCCATCCATATCTGTGAACCCAACACAACCTCCACTGTTATAAACTCCTTGATGAAGATAATTTCCGTTCGTAAAAGTTTGAGCTTTAAGCATTGATGCTATCCCGATAAAAAGTAAAAAGAATACCAACTTTAAAGAGAAAAATTTCATTAGTTCATGGGATTTCACAAAGGCCACCAAAGGCCTGAAGCATTATTAATAAATCTACTATTGAAACAGCTCCGTCTTGATTTATATCATATTCGCACATTGAGTTACATCCGAAATCACTGAGTAAGATGAGTATGTCTTGAACAGAAATAATACCATCAGAATTTAAGTCCTCTACGCACAATTGTAAATCACAAATCCCATCGTTGTCAGAATCCGATACACAATCTCCACCACAAACTCCAATTGCATCAAAACTGTAAAAACAAGATCCATCTTCAATATTTGCTGAAGGATCATAGTTACAGGCTGTGAAATCTGTGCATCCTAACAACTCAGTAAATTCATATGGACATATCCCCGATAAACTTATCGAAGTGTCAAATCCAGCTCCGGAAGATCCCGGCCATCCATTTACAATTGTTAAAGTCCAAACTCCATCACCAGATATATTATATGACGATAAATCGACTACAGCTGAGTAAAAACCAGTAGTGGCCCCTATCCAAATAAAAGGGTATACACCAGCTCCTAAACCAGAATTTATACAGACATTAGAGGGGATTCCAATACCTCCAAATTCGTAACAAGTGCCATCAGGCGATCCTATTTGGACCACCATATCAGAAGGCCAACTGCCATTATTGAGATAATTGTCAAAGTATAAATCTATGATAACATTTGATATTGTACCTGTTCCAGTGTTTTCATAAATTTCTGAGTTTTCTCCTCCGGAGAGAATTTCTGTAACTGAAAAGTTTATTTCATAACAACCACATAGTGGATCAGAAAATATACAATCACTATCTATCGTGGCATTTTCATCAAAATTACAAGCGGAAATATCAGTACATCCACTGCAAGTTTCATATTCACATGAACCATCATCCTGCGTAGCTGTACTGTCATAGTTACAAGAAGCTATATCTGTGCATCCCGAACACGTTGAATCATCCCCTCCACATACACCACAAATATCATTTTGAAGACAAGAACCATCATCCTGCATAGCTGTACTGTCATAGTTACAAGAAGAAGCATCCATACAGCCAACGCAATCAAAGTTACATGTCCCAATATCTTGAGTAGCATCAGGATCGTAGTTACAAGCAAGATTATCGGTACATCCTAAACCGCAATCTGTGCTGTTGATGGCAAAATAATCCTCTCCAAAAGAAGATCCATCACCATTTACCGCTGTATCAAGAGATCCCGTCATAATAACTAATCCAGTAGCTAAATCCGTTAAAGTATATATTGCGTTATTCCAACCATCACCAAAGCTATCAGCAAGATAAAGAGTGTAACAGCCATCTTCAATGCAAAAATCCTGAGATCCAGATCCCCCAGAAGCCACCGATATATCATTAATTAGGACAGACCAAGATATCTCTGAATCCCATGTTCCGCCTCCAATAGTTATATTTACTCCGCTTCCGAAAACACAGCTTTCGTCGTCTATCGTATTTTCCGCATCGTAGTTACATGCTGTAGAATCTGTACATCCCGTACAAGTTTCATATTCACAAGAGTCATTGTCGTTATCATCGTCATCATCATCGTCATCATCATCGTCATCATCTGTCGCTGTTGGGTCATAGTTACAAGCTGTGGGATCCGTACAACCATCCATGATAATATATGCAGGCTGCTGACCCACAATTGTCAAGCTATATGTAAATAATATAAGAGTTATTAAACTCTTTAAATTATTGTAGATAATTAACATAATTACAATTTACGATATAAATAAGTTAATGATTCTGTAAGCTTTTACGACACCAACTCACAAATGGTTACAGAATCATAAATTATTGTATACAAATAACATAAGTACAATTTACGATATAAAATCTCTAATCATAAGATTAGTAATTGCTTTTACAATAAACTCTAAGACAAGATTATTGAAGTTTTTTTATAACAAACTGGAAATCACTGGGGTGAGTAAGGTCTAGGAATTCTCCTTCGAAAGGTATTGCACTCATTTTTCTTGGGTTCTCCGTAACCCATCTATCAACTGCGGTAGGTAATTCCTTTTCATTTCTAACATCGTCCAGTGGGCAGTCTTTAACTGTAGTGATAAAATCAGAGAAAGACATTTTAAACATATTCATACTTACTCTTAGAGTTCCATCTGACTGAATAAAATTCGGGAGGGTTTCTTTAGAGGGTTTCTCAATAATTTGCTTCAAATAGCCCTCTGAATCTATATCTACAACTGCAAACACCGATACCCTATCCTCAGGTAATCCCAGTTTTGAAGAGTCATAAGCAAGCATCGCACAATTAAATTTAAAGATCTCACTAAAAGATTCTTCAGGCGGCATATTGTCACCGTTACAAACGACAATGGAATGATTAGATAAATCTGTATTTGACAATAGAGCCCTCTCTACTGCATCCGCTGTTCCTAAGGGCTTAATTCTGTCCTGAGGAATTGTTTGGACTACATATCTGATTTCCAAACCTTCTATGTGATTCGATGAAAAATACCGCTCCGTGATGTGATCTTTTTTCCCAACAACAACAATTACACAATTGCTTCCCTCCTTCTTTATTCTCTTTAAAAGAAGTTCTAAAAAAGGAATCTTTCCGTCGCCAACCCTGAGCATAGCTTTAGGCCTTGAGGTGACTTCTTTTGCTATATCTTCACTAACACCCTCTACACTTTTCATTCTACTAGAAGCTCCTGCAGCGAGAATTACAACAGGGTTCTTTACATCGGTATTCAAACCCCAATCGACGCCAGGTTCAGATTTCACGTGGTATGTAATTGATCCATCTATACGCTCTATTGAAGATTGAATTTTGGCAAGTAGTGATAAGTCTGATTTGCCATTGCTTTTCGGAACCATCGCAATCATACATCCCCCTCCTCCTGAACCAAATATTTTTGCACCTACCGCACCAGCCTTTATTGCAGCATCACACATTTCTTCAATCTTAGGTGTGCTTATTTTCAATACATCTCGAAGAATTGAATGATGTTCACTCATAAGTGCTCCCAACTCCTCAACTGATTGATGTTCAGCCAACAATTTAGATGATGCCGTCCTCTCTATGTCTCTATTCCTAATAGTCCCTTCAACAAGAGGTAAATCGACTTTATTTAATTTTTGTAAATCAATTTCATCCCAAACACCACCATTTTTCTCGAGAATATCCAATCGATCGAACTTGCACCTTGACAGAATTCCAATTGTATCCTTCGGAGCATTAGAATCTCCGAGCACCAAATCGAAGGATGAGTTGCCAAGCTTTATATATCCATCCTTTTCGTTTGGATCAACTCTTAAAGCACCACCAACCGAACAGGCTATGTGATCCATATTCCCTCCAGGAGCATCGTAATAACTCACCTCTGCCTGGAAAGCTTGACCTGCCAATTCTATTTCTGTTGTTATGTGTCCTGAAAGCCTTTGCATAGCTGCAATCCAAGCAACTAAAAGGGCAGAAGAACTGCTACACCCAGCTTGGACTGGGACATCACTATCAATTGTCGCATTCCACCCATATTTCGGCAGCCGACCTTCTCTTTTTGCAATAATCAAAGATGAAAGCAAATGATTTTGAACGCCAGCTATTTCACTCGTTTCAAGTCGATCTAAATCAAATTCCCCGGAAAATTTCTTACCTAATTTTGGACTAGACCAAACAACTATTCTATCCTCTCTCTCTTCAATTTGTATCCTACACCTTAGGTTCACAGCCATAACAACGGAAGGCATACCCAAGTAATCCTGGTGCTCGCCATAAAGACAAACCCTGCCTGGGGCTGAAACAGTAAATTTTCTATTTACATAAGAATCCATATATCGCAAATATCGACAGAAGATTTAGTAATTTTCGACTCTGTCAATGATAACATGAAAAATAGAAAACTCCTACCCATTTTTTGTATCGTAATTGTTGTGCTTGCCCTTTTATTTTATCTCCCATCCTCCGTAAGTATGGAATCAAAAGACGTGGAGGTCGAATTAATTATTCTAGGCACGATACAAGACGCTGGATCACCCCATATCGCCTGTATGAAAGACTGTTGCAGAAATATATTTTTGAGACCTGTAACTGATAGAAAAGTTGTCTCTCTGGGAGTACTTGATCATAAAAATCAGAAATCCTATTTATTTGAGGCGACCCCTGACATGCCATCACAACTCAAGCATTTAAAGTCTTGTGCTTCGTGGGAGGCTGAAGAAATCCCCCAGGGAGTATTTCTCACTCATGCTCACATCGGTCATTATTCAGGGCTTATGTATTTCGGAAAAGAAGCGATGAATGCTTCTGAGATTACAGTATTTGCTATGCCCAGGATGAGAGAGTTTTTATACAACAATGGGCCGTGGAGCTTACTCGTTGAGAACAGCAACATATCTGTGAGTGATTTAAATCACAACAAAGCAGTTGAATTAAGTCATCATTTAATTGTAACCCCAATTGAAGTTCCTCACAGGGACGAGTTTTCTGAAACGGTGGGCTATAAGATTAAGGGGCCAAATCGTTCCGCCCTTTTCATCCCCGATATTGACAAATGGTCGAAGTGGAATCTGGATTTAGAAAACGTGATTTCTACAGTTGACTATGCTTTTATAGATGGTACTTTTTACGACGGGGTGGAGATTAATCACCGAGATATAAGCCAAATACCGCATCCGTTTATTATTGAAACTCTAGAGCTATTGTCAGAGATTTCAGATAGTGAAAAAGAAAAGGTATATTTTATTCACTTCAACCATACAAATCCAGTTCTTAAGAAAGATTCTGGTGTTGAAGCGAAGATTGAGGATGCCGGTTTTAAAGTAGCTCAATATGGAGCACGCATAGAGTTGTAAACTCTCACATAGCCCTGTGGAGATTTGGAGGCTTAACGATTGTCAATTTACACCCCAAATACGCGCAAAAAAGTTGTCAATGTACTCTTGTTCTTGATCTTTAGGTGGTCCTATTATAGTCTCTACCAATTCATACTTTCCATCTTCCTCCTCAAGAAGGAAACTGAAGATATAATCTGTGTTATTCCCCTCTTTATCAAAGTATGCACCAAATCTAAGGTCATTGAATAACAAATTACCATCCACAATATCTATGCAAAAATAATTATCGCTAAACCAGCGTAACGAAGTGATTGTGGGGTCCGAGTCAATGTTCTGAATCAATGTATGCTGCTTCTCTATTTTCGAAAACTTCACAGGAACTGTATCGTAGAAAGAATAAAGTCCCACATAATATGCATCATTTGCTTCTGCAGTACACGACCAAAGTATATTGTTGAAAATTGTAGGTGAAGTCATCATTCTTGTCACCTCTATGTTTTGAGTTTTAAATTCATGCTCAAAAATTTTCTGTACTCTCGCTTTGTTGTATACCGTAAACAACAAATACAGAGTGCTTAGTGCCAAACCGAGATAATTTACAATTCTCCTAGTTCTCTTTGTTCTTATTATAAACCCAGTTATTACAAGGCTCAGAAGTAATGGAATGGTATATAGTGGATCTACCACAGCAATTGATCCCCAACTCACTCTATAGCTTGAAAATGGCGCAAAAACCTGAGTGCCATAAACTGTGAAACAGTCTAAAATAACATGGGTAAAAAAGGCAAGCAATAACATAATCTGCCACTCCTTTCTAGTAACTAGTGAATTCGGCTTGTTAAATCTATGAATCAGCCATCCAAATAAAAGTGCAAACAGAACTGAGAATAACACTGAATGAGAAATCCCTCTGTGGAAAGTAAGCTCACCTAGTTCAGATAAAAAAAGGCCTGACAGGACATCTAAATCTGGAATAGTACCTCCTATGGCACCCCAAAGTATTGCTCTATTACCAAGTTTCCGACCTAATGTGGCTTCTCCTACAGCAGCTCCAAGAACTAATTGAGATATTGAGTCCATAAATTAAATTTGAGGGTGCAAATTTAATCCATGAAAGACAGACAAGCCTTTATAATTTGTAGTTGTTTTTTAAAGCCAAGATATATCTGTAGCTTATTTCTACAGCATTAAATAAAACTATTCCTAAATCGCCTTTTTTTTTATTACTACACTAGTGTAGAACAGAAAACTTCCGCTGAGTAGATTTATTCGAATCCAAAACGTGAATAATGTATGTTCCAGTAGGAAGCTCATCTACGTTTATTCTAGCTGAATTGCTAGCAGTCGTAAGATGTGTTACTGCCTCTCCCAATAGGTTATACACAAATATATTTACTTGACCTTCAAAACCAACTAGATTTACATTTAGCTGATCATTAGTAGGGTTAGGGTAAAGTGTAATCTCTGAATCCAAAGCTGCTTCTACATCTTCTACATCAGTATTGCAAGGAGTGAGATTAAGACCGTGACTCCCAAAATAAGAGGTGAAAGTATCAGTGGTTCCATTTAGAGGCCACATATCTTGCTCGAGTATAGTGCCGTCAGGTGCGATAAGGATAAAAGTAGGAAAGGCACCTACACTGTAAGCACTAGTAGCAGCGATTCCGCCACCCTCAGTTCCAGATGCAGCAGGGGGATGATTTGGCCCTCCAAATGTTTCTTCATATACTATAGTTGCAGCATCGCCTACTGTTGATTCTAGTGAAAGAAAAAAGATGTCAGCTTGATTACATCCGAAATTCATATATGCTTCAGAATAATAACTTTGGTTAGATTGACATGGCCCACATGTAGTAAAGAAGAAATCAACACACACGTAAGAGCCTGATGCTAACTCATCGAAAAGGTTAAACTCTTCTCCATTAGTAAATGTAACTGTAAAATCTACAGCTTGAGTAAGAGGTGTTTGGGCTGCCGTTGAAAGAGACAAAACCCCAAAGAAAAGAAGTGTATATAGTGTTTTCATACGAGTGTTATAATATTTATTATGATAAATATAGTCAGTAAACCATGATTATTTATAAATAATCGTATTAAGCGAATAGTATCTCCAATTCTATATGGAAATACGTGGCTTTTTTTTCGACTTTGTCATACCATCATAACATAGCTTTGCAAAAAAAAATATTCAACATTATGCATGCAATCATACACACAGAAAAAGGAGATTTAAAAGTGGAATTTTTCGAGAAGGACGCTCCAAATACTGTTGCTAACTTCGTGAAACTCGCCAAAGACGGGTTTTATGAAGGACTTACGTTTCACAGAGTTATTCCAGATTTTGTAGTACAAGGAGGTTGCCCTAAAGGGTCTGGTGTTGGAGGCCCTGGATACCAAATAGATTGCGAGATAGACGGAGATAACCAGCACCACGATACAGGTGTTTTATCTATGGCGCATGCAGGTCGCAATACTGGTGGGTCACAGTTTTTCATCGTTCACTCTAGAACAAATACGGCTCACTTAGATCGCAATCACACGTGCTTTGGAAAAGTAGTGGAGGGGATAGATGCCATCAACGACATAAGTCAAGGTGATACCTTCAGTGTTGAAGTGATTGACTGATTTGTTTGTATTCATCTCGAGATACGCCAACCTAACCACCCCATTGGGATATAGGCTAACGTTAAATCTAAGACTATAAACCAAAGAGGAGCGGGTAGTATAAATACCATCATTATCCCTCCAATTAGAAAAAACGCCCCGACAATCAAGGCAAATGTTTTCTTGTAGGTGGCTGCAATCTTAGCAGCGATAAAAGCTCCGGCTAATGTGCCTACAGCGTGGGCTAAGAAAGGGAAGATGAAAAACTTTAAATCCCAATTCATAGCGTTCATAGGTACGCAATCAGGTAAAGGGAAAACTATCGAACCTGCAACAATGAATGACATGTTAACAATGGCACCTATCGTCCAACCAGCTAATAGGGCAAAGATGTTTCTGAGTATTGTTTTCATGAAGTAAATATGAAGTAATTTGGTTATATTTTATATAAATAATCTTATTTAATCATTCAAACCCGACATCAAATGAAAAAATCAGAAAAAGATTGGGCTTCTAAGCTTACTTCAGAAGAGTTTAAAATATTGAGAGAAAAAGGCACTGAGCCAGCTTTTTCAGGTAAATATGATAAATTATATGAGAAGGGAGATTACGTATGTAAGGGATGTGGAGAAAAACTTTTTGAAGGAGAGAGTAAGTTTGACAGTGGCTGTGGTTGGCCTAGTTTTTCTCAACCTGTAAAAGACGAGAAGTTAGAAGAAACTCTTGACACTTCGGGAGGAAGAATACGAACTGAAATCACTTGTGCAAAGTGTGACGGACATATGGGGCATGTATTTGATGATGGCCCAACTCCTACTGGCAAGCGTTACTGCGTTAATAGCGTATCAATAGAATTTAAAAAGAGGGATTAAAATGATGGAACACCTAAAGGCAATTGCGATTTGGGGAAGCTTATGTGTTCTATTCTGCGTGGTACTTTATCTGAGTACAAATAGCATAGTCGATAATTTCAATTCCTATCATAGACTTTACCTGGAGTGTGAGAAAGACATCCCTCAAGTACCATGGATGATACTGTTTTATGAATCTTATTACCTGTTGATTTTTCTGAGTATTGTACTCGTTAAATCTCCTCAGAGTATACGTTCGTTGAGTATTACTATGATGGTGAGTTCCGCTATCGCTTGTACAATTTTCTTACTGTTCCCAGGAGAAATGGGCTTCTCTAGAACTGAGAATATTCAAGGTTTTGAATCACTTTTCGAAGCTCTACATATTATAGACAAGCCTCACAATCTTTACCCTTCGCTGCACATAACTTTCTCTACCATATCAGCTTTTGCTCTCATTAAACAAACCAAACAAAAGCTCTTCCACGCCCTATTAATACTTTGGGTAATTATGATTTCACTATCTGTAATCCTAACACATCAACATCACCTGTTCGATATCGCAACAGGTTTTGTTTTGGCATGGATCACCTTAAAATTCGTTTATCTCAAACTCGAATCAGCGAAACATTGACTTGCGAACGCATTGACAATAATTGCCTTATTCCTTGATTATTTTGAACGTCTTGACCTTGGTATTTAGGATGTATACTCCTTTTGAAAGTTGACTTACTTCAATATACGAAGCGTTCCCTTCTAGGATTAGCTCACCTTTTAACGAGAAGAGTTGGTAATCAACCGTTGATGATAGAATGATTTTATCCGTTGTAGGGTTAGGATATACAAGTGTTTCTAGCTCAATAACTTCGATGCCGTCAATCTCATCGAGATTGAATCTCCAAAGATCATTGAGGGTTTCTGAATTACCATCATCAAACTGAAGGCCTGATGTAAAGTACAGCACGTCCCCTACGATGAAACAACCTGGAGCCCACTTGCTGTGACCTGGATGTGGTGGAAGGCTGAACCATGAATCCGTTTCAGGTGTGTACTGCCAAAACTCACCCGTTTCAAGATAATAGTGAGTATCACCATCCCCACTGAGAGCGTAACCCTTTCCATTGTATGAGAACTGTGTTCCTGCAACGCGTCCTTGAGCTGGAATGCTCGCAACTTGTGTCCAAGAGTCTATATCAGGCTCGTACTTATAGAAATCGTTGTAAATATCGTCTCCGTGTCCAAATCCCACGTATGCAATATCATCAATAGAAAAGAAGTATGGATGGTGTCTTTTTTCAGCAATAAAGTTAGCCTTTTGCTCCCAAATATCAGTAGCAATGTCGTATGCCCACCAGTCATCTAAATTCCCAGAATCATTCCCTCCAAGTCCTACATATATTTTACCTCCTGCTTCAAGCATTGCAGGATGAAGCCTCCCTTCGCAAGGGCATGAAGCTAGCTCAGTCCATTCTTCTGTAGTAGGGTCATACTCCCAAAGGTCATTTAAAGGTCCCAAATCAAAAGTTCCGAAACCGACATACGCCTTTCCGTTGTGCTCAATTCCATAAGCATATCCTCTAGGGTAGCCAGGGAAAGTAGGCAGCTGTGTCCATGAGTCTGTAGTTGTGTCGTACTTGTAAAAATCTTTAACGTAGTAGCCTATTTCATTTTCTCCTGCTAGCACATATCCGTCAGTTCCGATTGAAAAAGTAATGGGATGGTTTCTTCCTAGCCCGGGGTAGTCTTCGAGTTGCACCCAATCTTGAGCGAAATTAATGTGATAGGCAAGTGAAAGAGCAATAAAAAGAAATATATTTCTCACGTTATAAATTTTAGGTTTCAATTAATAAATCAGGTATTTATTCTACTAAAAGGGCATCGAGTGCAGGTCGAATATCGTCAGAAGAAGGTCGGTCAGCATTGAGGTTTGATACATTTCCTTCAGTGTCGAAGAGCATGAAGCGAGGAATGCCGTTTATGGCGTAATCTTTTGTGATTTGGCTCCATCCATCTGCAAAAATCTGAACTCCTTTCATGTCTTTTTCCTCCATCATATCTAACCAAACCTGTCTGTTTTTTTCTACATCCACACTTACTCCTATAAAGGTAACATTCTTGTCGCTGTACTCAGCCTCCAGATCATGCAGGAAAGGCATTTCAGTACGACAAGGGCCACACCATGTAGCCCAAACATCAACGTAAACAACTGATCCTATAAAATCAGAAAGGGCAACATCGTTGCCGTCTTTGTCTGGGTATGTGAAGTCAATCGCTGCTTCACCCGGTTGTGGAAGGGCTGCAAGAGCTGACCTGCGATTGAGAATGTATTCTTTGCTACCTTCAATTCCGTCAATGATTGATTTGTAGAATATAGAGTTTGATTCTTTAAAAGACTCTGCCTCAACTAAAAATGGTTTGTAGTATTCATCGAACAATGAATCAAGAACATCGTCTTTCGCCTCAGAAATATTAGGAAAATCACTGTTCTCGTTAGTTATGTATTGCCATGCGTAGTAAGAACTCTCATCACTTCCTTCATATGATATAGACTCATCGAATTGTTCAGTATCGATCGTTAATTTAATATCGTCACCAGGTTGAAGGTACATCTTCGTGCTTTCCATTCCATGGAAGAAGTTTACGTTGGCAGCTGTGTCCCATTCGAACTCAATTGTGAAAACACCTGTCGCAGTATCAAGAACTGCTATATAGGTAGAATCTGGAGCGTAGAATTTAATCGTATCACCTATGTGATTTGTCACAACTCCAGATATAGTTGCCGAAGTTGATTGAGTCGGCCTTTCAACTTTAGGCGCAAGAAATATAAGGTAGCCGAAGAACCCTATAATGAGTACAATAGTAACGATTTTAGATAAATTCATACATGAAAGTTAAAGGACAATTCAACCAACTAGCGTAAATTTTTATTCTTTATTTATATTACTTACATGAGTATTCTCAAGGATTTTAATAGTGTGCTAATAAACAGCGAGTTGAGTAATTATGAGGTTTAACATAATAAAAGATTATTTAATTCAATTGAAAATCATTCTATCAATTTCCCTTATGTACTTTTACATACCTCAATTATTGAAATATGTATACTCGACTTTTGTACTCCGGTTTTTTCTTAATTAGCTCTTTAGGAGTTATAGCCCAAACCCCTTGCATCAACGGGATGGCAGGCCCATATCCATGTGAGAATATAAATCTACTTTCGTTTGTAGAGAATGGAGATTTAGGGGGAGGATCCATGAATGATATCTGGGGGTGGGTAGACCCACTAGATAGTGCCGAGTATGTCTTACTTGGCAGAACAAGTGGAACTGCTTTCCTAGACATCACGGACCCAGTAAACCCTATTTATTTAGGCGATCTTCCTACCGCAACTCAGAACTCTACTTGGCGTGATATTAAGGTTTACAACAACTACGCTTTTATCGTTTCTGAGGCTGGGGGACATGGGATGCAGATTTTCGATCTTACACATCTTAGAGATATCGATGCACCACCTCTCTTGTTTGAAGAGGATGCGCATTATAGCGGATGGGGAGATGCGCACAATATTGTCATTAATGAAAGTACTGGAAGAGCCTATGGAGTTGGGACCAATACGTTTAGTGGTGGACTACACATCGTAGATATCAGCGATCCTTTGAATCCCGCTTTAATAGGAGACTTCTCTGAAGACGGCTATACGCATGACGCGCAGGTTGTAAGTTACTCTGGGCCGGATACGAATTTCCAGGGTAAAGAAATTGCATTTGCTTGTAACGAAAACACCGTCACAATTATAGACGTAACCGATGCTAGTAATACTGGTTTAATCAGCAGCACTGGATATCCTGGTTCATCATATACTCATCAGGGATGGCTTACAGAAGACCACCGGTATTTCTTGAGCAACGACGAGCTCGATGAACAGGGTAGCGGAATAAATACCACCACGTTTATTTGGGATATGCTAGACCTTAGCTCCCCTGTAATAATAGGGACCTTCGTTTCTAGCACATCAGCTATAGACCACAACCTTTACACACATAATGGGTATGTGTATCAATCTAATTATACAGCTGGATTAAGGATACTAGACACCGAGAATATTGCTAATGCGATCCTCGAAGAAGTGGCATATTTCGATGTCTACCCCTCTAACAATTCTGCTCAATTTAACGGGACTTGGTCGAACTACCCTTACTTCCCATCTGGTGTAATTGCTGTTTCACACATACAAGAAGGTTTGTTTTTATTAGGCTTATCTGGAGAATTAAGCGACCTGGGTTGCACAGACACAGGAGCATGTAACTACGACCCAAGCGCTCTTGAAGATGATGGTTCATGTGTTGGATTTAATATCTGTGGCGGATGCGAAAACGAAGAACTCTTCTGCATTGGATGCACTGATATTGATGCTTGTAATTACTCTTTAGATGCTACTATTGATGATAGTACTTGCTTCATAATAGCACCTCCCTTACAACAAACAATTATGCAGGAAGATGTTGGTGTTGTATTCCAAAATGAACCCGGTACTTTTTGGTATGAAAGCGAATCCGCATCAGACCCCATATCCATAAGTGAATCATTTGAAATGTCGTTTGAACTATTCCCCCAAACTATATGGGCAGCAAATAGCAACGGAGAGTGGGATGTCGTAGGCGGCGAGGAGGAACCTGACTTCAACAATGGCCAATACCACGACAACAATGCATACTGGCTAGAATTTGATGTTTTCGAATCCGTAGTTTTCGAATCCGTAGAAGTATATTCTGAGCAATCAGCTATGCATAGCATACTTATTTTGGATACTGATGGATCTGTATTTAGTGAAATCTTTCAAGAATTAGATGAGGGTTGGAATGAGTTTATTTTGAATGTCGAAATTCCTGCAGGAGAGGGATACGGTTTACGTTCAGGAAATGACGAACCTTTTCTCTGGCGTGACGCTCCAGGCGCAGACATTAACTACCCTTATGAGATAGGGTCCTTAGCTAGCATAGTAAGCACCACCGTTACAAGTAACAATCAATACAATTACTACTATTTTTTCTACAACTGGCGTATGCATTCTACCAATCCT
>Ga0114996_10002180_pt1 | contig 25482 bp, 19 predicted proteins | sample ArcticOcean_MG_C_4_FD_87039 | JGI IMG/M metagenome (GOLD analysis project Ga0114996, IMG submission 87039) | Marine microbial communities from western Arctic Ocean - ArcticOcean_MG_CB4_134 | ecosystem: Environmental > Aquatic > Marine > Oceanic | place: Arctic Ocean: Canada Basin | collected... | reverse complement strand
CCTGAAACTATAGGGAGACGTTCGCGGCTTGAAGGCACCACCCCGCAGGACCTTCGCCCCGGCCGCCTGCACAGCTTTGGCCGTGGACACTAGTTGCTCTTCGTCCTCGATGGCGCAGGGGCCTGCGAACACGCAGAACTCGCCGCCGCCGATCTTTACACCGGCCTCGCCGATGCTGACGACCGTGTCCTCGGGGTGGAACTCGCGGGCGGAGAGCTTGTAGGGCTTGGAAATACGCAGTACCTCGCTCACACCGTCCATTACCTCGAGTTCGTCCTGAAGTTCCGGGCCTATCGACCCGACTACTCCTATGATCTGGCGTTCGACGCCCTCGGACATGTGTGCCCTCAGACCCCTATTGGTCAGATGCGTTTGGACTGCCTCGATTTGGCCCTGAGGGCTACCCGGAGTCATTACGACTATCAATTCGTGGTCCTCCCATCGTTGTCAGTGTCCCGTTTGCGCATGTTGACCGCGCCTTTGAGGTACACGTTGTGAAGCTCTTTTGCCTGTTTGTCGGTGTTGACCAAAATCATCACCCTTATTGACCGCGCCTGGCCGTTGGGTACCTGCATTTCCTGTGCGCACATGAGTGCCACGTCGGTCCAGCCCAGCCGAACTCTCGCCGCCATGGCCGGGAACTCGGCGTTCAGGTCGACCGTCGCGGTGAAAGTGGCCGCGGCGATGTCATCGGTTTCAAAGTCGTTGCGGGCCACTATCTCGGTGAGTAGCTCGGCAGTCGCATCGACGATGGCCTCTTGCGTGTTGGAGTCGGCGGTTGTGGCGCCCCGGATGCCGCGAACTCTCAAGGCTTCACTCCGGCACTGGCCCCTGCGCTGCCCCGGAGGCTGCGAACGTAATCGCCCGCGACCTGGGCCGCGCGTTCAGGAGGAGCCTTGCCTACTGCGTCGAGCATGGCGCTTGCGAAGACCGCCCCGTCGGCGAATTTGGAGATGTCATTTACGTGCTTGCTCGTTGAGACGCCGAAGCCCACTAAAACGGGCAGATCGGAGTGTGTTTTGATGCGCTCGGCCAGCCTGCGTACGCCCTCGGCCATTTGCCCACGGGCGCCTGTAACACCGGCCAAACTAACACAGTATATGAAGCCTCCAGCACCCGCGCAAGCGGTCTTGATGCGCTCTTCGGTACTGGTGGGGGCCAGCAGGGGAATTAGGTGCATGCCAGCGTTTTTGCATAGCGACCGAAGCGGGGCCGATTCTTCCGGTGGCAGGTCGGCAACTATCAGCCCGTCAGCGCCTGCACCGGCGGCGTCCTTGACGAAGCTCTCCAGCCCGTAGTGCAGGAACGGGTTCATGTAGCCCATCAGGACGAGTGGCGCATCGATGCCCGAGTCTCGCAATTTTGCGACCGAGTCAAGGCACTTGCGCACCGTTACGCCGCCCGCGAGCGCCTGGGCACTGGTCCTTTGAATGGTCGGACCGTCCGCCAGCGGGTCGCTAAACGGCACACCCAGTTCCAGCATGTCGCCACCGGCCCCCAGCGCTGCCCGCGCAACGTCTATAGAAACGTCAAGGTTGGGGTAGCCGATGGTCACGAACGGAGCGAGCGCGGTGGTGCCTGACGCCTTCAAGGCAGACAGGGTGGTGTCGATACGATTATTCATCCTATCGATTCTAAGCGAAACGGTCCGGGGAGACGGGGGCTGTATCCAGTTCTGGCTCCGAGTGCGCGGCGATCTGGGAAACGAGACGACCGGTTATGGGGCCGAGCGTCATCCCGATCATGGCGTGGCCGGTGGCGACCACAAGGTTGTCCAGCGACTCTGGTCTGCCGATTATGGGGAGGCCGTCAGGTGTGCATGGACGCATGCCGCACCAGACGTTGTCGCCGTCAATGGGCGCGTCTTCGACGCCGGTCACGTAGCGACTGAGACCCTTGACGATGGCCTTAACCCGCCGCCTGTCGATATTTGTGTTCAGGCCCGATAGTTCCAGGGTTCCCGCCATACGCAGGTCCGGGCCCATAGGCGCAATACCGACCCTGGCCTCGTGCGCCATTAAGGGAATGGCGGGGGCCTTTGCCCCCTGTGCTGGCGTGACGGTGATGGAGTAGCCCTTGGCGGGCTGTACGGGCAGGCTGATGCCGAGCTGCTTGCCGATCTGGGGCGACCAGGACCCCGCTGCCAGCACAATTTCTTGTGCCCGGTAGCGAACGTTACCGGCGACGATCTCGGTCACCCGTCTGCCGTTTGTTGAGAGCGCATCAACCGAAAGGCCCGACTCGATTTTGCCGCCCATAGCCACGACCGCGCGGGCCATGCCTTGCACGAAACTGGCCGGTTCAAAGTTGGAGTCCGTCTCGTACAGCACGCCGCCCTTGATGCCTGGCTTCACCGTGGGCTCAATTTCCAGCACCTCTTCGGGTGAGAGCTTGCGAGAATCGATTCCGTGTCGCCGCATTATGTCGGCCTCTTCCATGCCCTCGGCCAGGCCGTGGTTGGTGGAATAGAGACCGAGCAACCCCCGGTCCATGTAGTGGCACTCGATGCCCTCTTCAGGGATTAGTTCGCGATAGATCTTGGCGCTGGCCAGGGTGAGGTCGGCGAGCACCGGTACCGACCGTTCCATGGGCCCCCTGCGGGCGGCGGCCTGGAAGCGCCACAGCCACGATGCCAGGTCGCGACTGAGGCGCGGCTTTACGTAGAAGGGGCTTCCGGGGTCCATTAGCCAGCGCAGACCCTTGGTGATGATGCCGGGCGCGGCCAGGGGAATGGAGTGGCTGGGGACGATAAGGCCGGAGTTACCGAAAGAGCTACCTGCGGCCACGCCCTCGCGGTCGACAATTGTGACCTCGCGCCCGGCCTTGAGCAGGTAGTAAGCACTACAGACGCCGATGACACCGGCGCCTATGACCAGTACGTCTACGTCTCTTCTTAGCTCTCCAGCCAGGTTACGTCTCCATGCAGGTCGCTAGCGTGAGGCCTTGCGGCGAAGGTGGCGTATTCGTTTTTGGCGTCTTTTAGCAGCCCGTCGGCACCGTGGCCGGGGTAGAAAGTGCTGGCACCGTCGAGTAAAAACAGACGGGATGTGATGCTCTGCACCAGCTGTTTGAACGCCCCTGGCGAGCCGGACTTTCCCGGACCTCCGGGGAACAGTGTGTCGCCTGTGAACAGGTGCGACCCGACGATGAAGCAGGTCGAACCGGGCGTATGGCCGGGCGTGGCGATGGCCGTGAGTTTGATCGTGCCAGCCGTAAATTCGTCCCCATCGCGGACGACTATCTGGGGAGGTGAAGGCATGTCGCCGATGTCGCCCGAGCCGATGCCCACGTGCGCACCCAGTTCCGGCACGACGTCTTGGTAACCCATCAGGTGGTCGAAATGGCCGTGGGTGATTAGGACGGCCTGCACCTGTGTGCGTTTCGTTGCCTCGATAAGATCGTCGGCCTCCCCGGGCGTGTCGATGACGATGCTCCGGTTGGTCTGCGGGCAGACGAGCAGGTAGGCGTTGTTGTTGTACGGACCGCTGGGGAACTTGTACAGCGTCAGGTCCGGTCCGGCGTAGTGCGGCCCCGGTCTGCTCGTATCGTTGTCCAAGTGTGTTTCCTCCACGTCTTTCCTCCGCGTCTCTTGGCAGGCCCATCTTAATGGAAACCAGGGCCGACTACGTTAATATTGTCTGCCAGTTCCCCCCCCCTGCGATTCGGGCCTGCGATTCAGGGGGGGATAGACGAGTGATCAACGAAATGATTCGGAGTAGACGGGGGTTCGATGAGCCAGTTTGGACTGACGGTCAAGAGGGATTCCGGCGGACACCGCGTCGAGGTCGAGTGCAAGCACCAGAATGGCCTGATCTACGTGGTGCCCTCGGAGGCCAGCTGGGTGTGCACAGACGAGTTACGGCACGCCCACTCGCTCGCAGGGTTCTTTAAGGACCTGGTGGAACTGGACGAGCCCCGCATTCGAGACGCCATGCAGAGGTGGGGGATCTACTTCCGGCCGAGGCCCCTCGCTGCCGACCCCGCCGATGGGCCCCAAGGGCCGGCCGAGGGGCCCAAAGAGCCCGAAAAAAACTAACTAGGGGGTTACCCCCCCGGCCGGGTCGCCGGACGAGTTGATGATTCGCTGAACGTCGGGGGCTGAAAAGGCCTCGTCATCGCCGGGCTCTGTGTCGTCGTTAGACCAGTCCTTAGACGCGCCCATTCTCTGCAGGTCTGCGCTGTTGGGCTCACCGGTGCCCGTGCCCGCTCCGCCGCTTTTTGCCTTATCGGAGCCGGTTTCCCCGGCGTTTTGGCCAACCGTGATGGGGAACGATACGACCCCTATCTGGGACGGGTGCTGATAGACCTCCCTGATTAGCAGGGTCACATCGCCCTCGTCGGTCTCTTTGAGTGCGGCTTCGTATCTGTTCCCCCCGGCCATTAGCCTGGAGATTCGAGCGCCGAGCCGTGGCTCGACCTGCCCGAGACGAACGCCGTCTCCAGTCATTGCCCTGATAACGTTGCCGGTTGATTCCAATTCGACGGCGTCACCGGGTGCCAGTCGAGCCACGACCTGTGGTTCGCCCAGATTGACCAGCGGGACCACCCCGGACTTACCCGCCTCTTCTCCTGCGGCGGCTCGGGATGTGCCCGCCGCGCGGCTCTTGCGCCCGGTCCCCCTCGGCCCGGTCCACCTGGGCGCAACCCCCGCCGAAGCGGGGCCGGGGCCGGTGCGTGTGGAGAGGCGCTGGAGGTTTCTGCGAGCGATGCGGTTGTGGGGCGACAGGGACAGAGCCTGCTGGAAGGCCGCGACGGCTTCGTCTATGGCACCGATTTCGGACAGGGACTTGCCCAGGCGGTTGTGGGCTTCGATGTCTCCCGGCTGGTCGGCGAGAATTTTCCGATTGGCCTCGGCGGCCTCGGACCAGTTGCCTGCAAGGGCCAATTCGACAGCCTGTTTGCCCTTGTCGGCACTTACCTGTTCTCTAACAATTGCGGCCTGTGCAGCCCTCATCATCGTGCTCCGTGGGTTTCGCTTCCCTGTAAAAGTCGGCGAATCTTAGCGCATCGTATACGGGTCCGCAATGAGAAATTCACCGTTGTCGCACCCAAAACTAAAGGGGAAACACCCACGTGAGCCGAAGAGACTAGGTGGATAGCACGGTCGTTTTGATGCGTAGCAGGACCAGTCGCCACATTGCCTCGACCACTATTCCGAGGCTCATTTTGGACTCGCCGTACAGCCGGTTAGAGAATATGAACGGGTGCTCTAGCACCCTGTAACCCTGCGACTGACAGGCGAAGGCCACCTCGGCCTGGAAGCCGAAGCCCTTGCAGTGGAAGCGGCTCATGTCGAGCCCCCGCAGCGCTTCTGCCCTGAAGCCCTTGAACCCGGAGGTCGCGTCTTTCACCCGGAGCCCGGCGACCAGGCGAATTGAAAGATTTCCCAGTGCGCTTATCAGTACCCGGTGAATCCCCCAGCCCGCTTCCGTGCCCGCTTCCGTTGTGCCACTGGTGTAGCGCGAGCCGACGACGACGTCTGCGTCGGCCAGTTCGGCCAGCATGCCGGGTAGCTCTTCGACAGGGTGGGACAGGTCGGCGTCCATCTGGAACACGTAGTCGGGGCGGTTCTGGAGCGCCTGGGCAAAGCCCTCGACGTATGCCGAGCCCAGACCCAGCTTGCCGGACCGCTCTAGGACGCTTACGTGGCCGGGGTGCTCGTCTGATAGCCCTCTAGCGATGTCTGCTGTGCCATCGGGCGAGCCGTCGTCGACGACCAGCAGCTGCACATCGCCGATGTCCAGCGAGAACAGGCGGGCCGCCAGTTCTGGCAGGTTCTCGGCCTCGTTGTAGGTCGGCACCACGACGGTGATGCTGGGCCAATCGGCCAGCGAGTTGTCCTGGGTTTTGTCGATGCCAGTGTCCATTGGTCTAGCCATTGGTCGCGTTAATATCGCCCCAAGGCAGAGTTTAGCCGAATGGCCAGGGCGTCTTTGAGCATAAGGGCGGCGTCTATAACCGGCCGCACTTTGCTGTTGGGCTGGTGGTACCAGTCGATGGGGGTCTCAATTACGTCCAAACCGGCCCGAGACGCGAGGAACAGTATCTCCACGTCGAAGCCGAAGCCGGTGGAGCGTTGGAGCGGGAAGAGCCTCTCTGCGGCCTCGGCCGAAAAGCACTTGAAGCCGCACTGGGTGTCCTGGAAATTTGCGACCGCTACTAGGCGCACGCACCAGTTGAACAGCCTGCCCATCAGGTGGCGGGAAGCGGGCTCGTCGAACCTGCGCGCGCCCTGAATTTGACGAGAGCCGATGATCACGTCGTGCCCCCGCTCCATGGCCTCAACGAACCCGGCTATCCATTCAACGGGCATGGCGAGATCGGCGTCGCACATCATGCGGTAACGGCCCTTTGCCTGCAGCATGCCCGCCTTGACTGCGCCGCCTTTGCCCCTGTGGGGGAGTTGCAGTAGTCGTACGCGTTCGTCGGTGCTATGGGCCTCAACGAGGGAGGCAGTTGCGTCGGCGCTACCGTCGTCGGCGACGAGCACCTCCCACGAGTAGTCCTGGGATGACAGATAGGCAATTAGCTTGCGCAGCGAGTCATCTATCCGGGCCTCCTCGTTGTAGGCCGGGACGATGATCGACAGGTACATTTTGCCCGTCTCTATCCGAGCTCGAAGACTGCGTGCAGAGCCCGCGCCGCGTCTCCCACGTGTCGCTCTGAAACGATGCAGGTGATGCGGATTTCCGAGGTGGTAATTAGTTCGATATTGATGCCGTGTTCGGCGAGGGCCCCGAACATGCGGGACGCGTAGCCGGGCTCGTCGCGCATGCCCGTGCCGACAATGCTGACTTTCGCAAGGCCGCCGGTGCTCACCACACCGCGTCCGCCCATTTCCTCTGTCATTGGTTGCACCACTTCGAGTGCGCGCTCCAGATCGGCCCCCGTGACGGTGAAGGTAAAGTCTGTGACCGCGTCGGACCCGGCGTTCATGACTATTTCATCGACGCTGACGTCGGCGGCCGACAGGGGCTCGAAAACCCTGGCCGCGAGGCCTGGCCGGTCGGGAACGCCCAGCATGGTTATTTTGACGAAGCCCTTGTCCGTGGCAATGCCCCGGACCTTTTTGCGTACTTCGCCTACCCGATCTCCGTCGATGTTTTCATCCATATTGTCCGCACCTTCGTGTATCAGGGTGCCCGGGGTTTCGGTAAAGCTGGAGGCAACGTATGTGGGAACGTTGTAAACCATAGCCAGTTCAACCGCCCGTGGCTGCATTTTGGCCCCGTAGCTGGCCATTTCCAGCATCTCTTCGAAGCCTATCTCGTCCAGTTTGTGGGCTGCGGGAACGAACTTGGGGTCGGCGGTGTAGATGCCGTCCACGTTTGTGTATATCTCGCACCGTTCGGCACCGAGGGCTGCGGCTATTGCGACTGCAGTCGTATCTGAGCCACCCCGGCCCAGAGTTGTTACGTCCTGGTCGTCGGCGATTCCCTGGAACCCGGCTATCACCACGATGTTGCCGCTATCTAACTCTCTGCGAATGGGTGAGACGTCGATGCTGGATATCTGCGCTCGACCGTAGCGACTGGTGGTGTGGATGCCCGCCTGCCAGCCCGCGAGGGACTTGGCGGGCTGGCCCAAGGCGTTCAGGGCCATGGCCGTGAGCGTGCAGGAGACCAGCTCTCCGGTGGAAAGCAGCACGTCGAGTTCGCGCCGGTCCGGTCGGTCGTTGACCTCAAGCGCCAACGCAGTCAGTTCGTCGGTCTGGTCGCCCATGGCCGAGACCACCGCGACCACGTCGTCACCGGAGTTGCGTCGGGCCGCAATCCGCCTGGCGACTCGCCTGACGGCGTCTGCGTCGGCGAGCGAGCTTCCTCCGTACTTTTGTACAACCACACCCGCCATAGGAAACGCTCGTCTTGACCGGAACCGACCGGTCTACGAGGCCTCCGAGGTACTAAGAGTCTGAAATGCGAGGCTGGTGGGTTTGGAGATGCGCACGTCACCTACAATACCCGACTTATCTGCGGCGTCGGCCATTTCGTAGCCGACGGTCAGTTCGTGCCCGGCCGTGAGGGCCAGCACACTGGAGCCGGAACCCGAGAGAAATACCCCCAGGGCACCGGCCGCGCGGGCCGCGGCAAAGATGTTTTTCAGGCCGAAGAACTGCTCCACCCTGAACGGCTGGTGCAGCCTGTCTTCGGTGGCAATGCGCAGCATGGACAGGTCGCCCGTGGTGAGTGCTCGCACGAGCAAGCCAACACGACCGAGATTGAAGACCACGTCCTGCCGGTCGATCTTGTCGGGCAGTATCTCCCTGGCCTGCTTGGTGGGCATCGGCCGGTCGGGTACGTACAGCACGGCTCGTATCTCGTCAGGCACCGGTACCTCGGCGGTGGCGAAATGGCCCTCGGAAGGCACCACTATGCGGCAGCCGCCGTACATGGCGGCGACCACGTTGTCGGGGTGCCCTTCAACCTCGACAGCGAGGTCGAGCAACTGTTGCTCACTGAGGCTGGCCCCGGAGATGGCGTCCCCGGCTACCAGGCCCGCCACTATGGCGGCGGCGCTGCTACCCAGGCCCTTGCCAGCGGGGATTTCGTTGTGACAGACGATGCTCACAGACGGGGCCTCTCTGCCGGTTCGGGTGAACGGCAGTTCGAAGCAGCGCTGCACCAACTTGGCGTACATGTCGTCGGAGTACTCCGCGCCGTGCCCGTTCACTTCGTACGTTGGCCCGGTACCGGGCGGGAGAACCTGCACGGTCGTCGAGTTCCAGATGTCCAGGGCCATGGCCATGCAGTCGAAACCCGGCCCAATGTTGGCGGATGTGGCCGCCGTTTTTACGGTGATGTTTTCCAATTCAGAAAGTCCCGCGACAGATAAATGTGAGTCTAATTTGTTGCTTGTTGGGCCGGGTTCAGATGGCCGACAAAATTGCCCTTCGATAGAAGCGGTTATGATAACATGCCAGTCTTTCTGAGATGGGTTCCCCCAATAAGCTACCGGGCGCATGAACACCGCGTTCCCGCCTGAGCACGACCACCCTGCCTGAGTGACCCCTTCAGAGACCTCGCCTTCCATGATGTTCGTATTGAGCCTCTCGACCGTGCCACACCCTTGCCCAGTTGATTGAAGAAACTTTAGGTCTGCTCGACTGGCCCGTCATTCGGGCCGACCTGGCGCGGCAGGTGCGTTATGGGCCTGCTAGGCACAGGGCGTCCTCGCTCGCACCGTCCTTCGACCCGGACACAGTTGCGGCCCTTCACGATGAGACCGCCCAGGGACGGCTCCTGCTGGACGAAGTCGGTGACCTCGACCTGACGCTCGCCGCCGACCCGGCCCAAGCGGTGGGCAGAGCAGCGCTAGGCGGCGTGTTGTCCGGCGAAGAGCTGCTAGATGTAGCCGCCGCCATTGCCGTGCAGTTCCGGGCCGCCCGACTGGGCTCGGCCTCTCTCACCTCTCCCGCCTCTCTTGCAGCGGGCTCGGTCCGTTCTTCTCGGTCTTTGCGCACTGAAACACTGGCCCCGAAATTGGTCACCATGGCCGGTCGCATTCCCGATCTCTCGGACGTTGAGTCAAACATAAGGCGGGCCATTGACGATCGGGGCGAGGTGATGGACAGCGCCACCCCGGCACTCCGTAGGCTGCGTTCAAGCGTGCGCAATGCGTATGAGCACGTGACTTCCGCGCTGGGGAAGATAGTCCGCTCGGACCTCCAGTCGGCGTTGCAAGAGCAGGTCATCTCCATGCGTGGAGACCGCTTCGTGTTGCAGGTTCGTTCGGATTTGCGGCATCGAGTGCCGGGCATAGTGCACGACGCGTCCAACACCGGGGCCACCGTTTACGTCGAGCCGCTCGCAACTGTCGATCTTGGTAATAGCTGGCGCGAACTGTCGCTAGAGGAAGAGCGCGAGACCGCCAGGGTGCTGGCCGACCTCTCGGAAAAGGTCGGCCTTGCTGGCGAGGCCTACATGCTGGGCTCGGAGCTAACGGGTGAAATTGACTTTGTCCTGGCACGCGCCCGGTATGGGATTCGGACCCGGGGTGTAACTCCTCAACTGCCAGAAGGGCCAAATGGGTCGAACGGGCAGACCCTGAGGTTGGTGGCGGCCCGTCACCCGCTGCTGGGGAAAGATGCCGTTCCTTTGTCCATTGAGATCGGCCGCCATAAAACGACATCTGACGACCAGCCCGGCACGTCGGCGCTGCCCGATTCGTCGGTACTGGTAATCACCGGCCCGAATACCGGCGGCAAGACCGTGGCTATGAAGACCGTCGGCCTGCTGGTGGCGATGAATCAGTCGGGCCTGCAGGTGCCGACTGACGAGGCGGTTCTGCCCATATTCGACGGCCTGTACGTGGACGTCGGGGATCACCAGAGTATTGAGGGCAGTGTCTCGACGTTCAGTTCGCACATTCGCCGGGTGATCGGGATTCTCGATAACGCCGGGCCTGACTCACTGGTGCTGCTCGACGAACTGGGCGCCAGTACCGACCCCGAAGAGGGGGCCGCCCTCGCGAGAGCTGTGTTGGACCGATTGGCCGACCGTAGGGTGCCCACCATCGTCACCACGCACCATCGCTCCGTTGCCGCTCATGCCGAGGCAACGGTCGGCATGGAGAACGCCAGCGTTGACCTCGACCCGGACACGCTCGCGCCCACCTACCGCCTGACTATGGGCATTCCGGGACGCAGCTACGCCATGTCGGTCGCGGCCGGACTGGGCATGCCCAGAGATGTTCTCGACGCAGCGGGTTCATACATAGACGCCAAGTCCGCCCAGTACGAGGAGTCCATAGAGGAACTCAGGCGGGAACGGGCCGCTGTCGATCTAAAGCTGGCTGAAGCAGAAGTCGCCACCGAGTCCGCCGAGCGGGCAAGAGTGGAACTGGAGGCACAGCGAGCGGCCTTTAACGCCAGGAAAAACGAAATGGTCGAGGCAATGCACGGCGAACTGGTAGCGCGTCACAACGACCTCACGTCTCGCCTCAAGAGGGCCGAGGCGGCGTTGTCATGGAACATAGGCAACGTGGTGGCCGCCGACTCAATCGACCGTTCGGTGCTGGACTCGGTAAAAGATGACCTGGCGACTGCGAAGACAGAGATAACCGAACTGCATGAAGAGGAGTCGGCGAAGTTAGAGCCAGTTGTGCCCGACTCGTCAGCTTCTGAGAGCCTGATTCCAACGACAATTGAGAAGGGCGTCCTCGTCGAGGTAAGAGGGCTGGGGGCGACCGGTACGGTGCAGGCCGTAGATGCCGAGATCGGGGAGGCAGAGGTGCTGATGGGGAGCGTACGGCTGCGGCTGGAACTGAGCCGCCTGGTCCCGACTGCCCAGGTCCCGACTGCCCAGGGTCGGGCCAGGGGCAATGCCGAACCGGGGGCTCTTATGGTGTCCGCCTCCCTCGGGCCTGCGCTGGGGACGACCGAGTTGGACCTGCGGGGCATGCGCGCCGAGGCCGCCCAACTGGAAGTCGAGGTTTTCCTCGACCGTGCGATCAGGGACGGGCTGTCTAGTGTGCGCATCATTCACGGCCGGGCCACCGGTGTGCTGCGGCAGGTAGTGCGTGAACAGCTCGCACGCCACTCGCTCGTCACGGAATATGCGCCAGAAAAGCCGGGGCGCGGCGGTGACGGTGCGACACGAGTAGAACTGGCCTGACTCGCGTGCGTCCCATCCCGGGCATTGGGGCGTTCCTGCTGCCCGTGCTGGTGCTTTCGTTCGTACTGGGGGCCTGCGACGGCGCGGCCGGGACGCCGCTGGTGGTCATCGCCCGGCAGACGGCTGCTGCGGAGATTGAGTCTGGCTCCCAAGAGCTGGATAAACTGACGGCAGTCGTTGGCGATGTCGAGCTGGTACTGCAAGTAGCCGTCACTCCCGAAGAACGCCAGGCCGGGCTGTCCGGCAGGCTGGGGCTGGGTCCGAACGCCGGTATGCTCTTTTATGCAGGGTCCGGCTCGGTGACGGGGCTGTGGATGCGGGGGATGCTCTTCGGGCTCGACTTCATCTGGGTAGGGGCCGACTGCACGGTGGTTGACCTGCACGAGAACGTGTCCGCCCCCTCGGGGCCGGATGACGACCTGCCCATTTACCGTCCGGAAGTTGAAGCAGCGACAGTCATTGAGATAGCTGCCGGAGCCGTCGCCGCCGCCGGGATTATGCGGGGCGACGAGGTACGCTTAGGCCCGTCACGGTCAGGTGCTGCCTACGGGTGTGATGGGTAGAAACCTCCCCTAAAACAGGGGTGGTTTGACACATTGTGGGGCTGGTGCTAGACTCCGTATCTGGTCGATTTACGCCCTTAGGTGTTCTGCGTTTTTTTTACCTGAACATTTCACGACCGCAACTGTGCCGATCGCTTCTACGTGAGCGACGTGCGCCTTTTTTTTTGGCACTGAGCCTAATCCAATTCGCAATGGGGAGCGTGGTACTGCATGGCCTCTTCCGTTCTGCCGGTAACCGCTGTAAGCAACAGACCTAAATCCACTGAAAATGGACCTCCAAAACGATCATATGCCCGAATACCATCCGTACTTGAGGTTCCGAACCTTATCCAGGTTCAGATCGACTCGTTTGACTGGTTCAAGACAGAAGGTCTCGGCGAGCTTCTCTCCGAGATTTCGCCCATCGAGGACTTTCCGGGAGGGCGCTTCGAACTAAGCTTCCTTTCGCATTACTTTCAGGACCCGAAGCACTCCGAAGAGGCGTGCCGCGAGAATGAGATCACCTTCTCGGCCCCCCTGTACGTGACCGTGCAGCTGCGCATTAAGGCGCAGGGACCAGGACAGGGCGAGATAAAACAGCAGACCCTCTTCGTCGGGGACATCCCCATGATGACAAAGAGTGGCACGTTCATCATCAACGGTGCCGAGCGTGTTGTTGTCAGCCAGCTGGTCCGCTCGCCGGGTGTTTACTTCACCACGGACACAGACCCCAACTCGGGTCGCGTGCTGACTTCCGCCAAGCTCATTCCTTATAGGGGAGCCTGGATGGAGTTCGACACCTCCAACCGTGATGTCATCTCGGTGAAGGTCGACCGCAAGCGCAAGACGCCAGTCACTATGCTTCTGCGGGCGATGGGTTTCACCAAGGACGAAGAAGTCGCCAAGATATTCAAGGATGTCGATACCGACCTCGACCATCCGTTTGTAAAGGCCACGATCGCCAAGGACACCCCCGTGGATTCCCAGGACGAGGCCTTGCTCGAGTTCTACCGACGGCTCAGGCCGGGCGAGCCCCCGTCTGTAGAGAACGCCCGGAATCTGCTCGAGAACCTGTTCTTCAACCCGCGCCGGTACGACCTCGGCCGAGTCGGTCGCTACAAGCTGAACAGGCGCTTGAACGACGGGAAGGGTACCAAAGACCGGACCCTGTCGCCGGAAGACATCATTGGCCTGTTGCGCACAATGATGGAGATAAACAACGGCGTCCGCGGCCCGGATGACATTGACCATCTCGGCAACAGGCGGGTCAGGGCGGTTGGTGAGCTGATCCAGAACCAAGTCCGGGTCGGACTTCTCCGCATGGAGAGGGTCATAAAAGAGCGCATGACCACCCAGATGGACCCGGCGACGACCACGCCTGCCGCGCTGATAAACATTCGGCCGGTCGTGGCGGCGGTTCGCGAGTTCTTCGGGGGCTCGCAGCTCTCGCAGTTCATGGACCAGACCAACCCGTTGGCCGAACTGACGCACAAGAGGCGACTATCGGCTCTCGGTCCCGGCGGTCTTTCACGAGAACGGGCGGGCTTCGACGTCCGTGACGTACACCACTCCCATTACGGCCGTATCTGCCCGATTGAAACCCCTGAGGGCCCCAACATTGGGCTGCTCGGTTCGCTCGCGACGTATGCGCGGACCAACCAGTACGGCTTTATCGAGACGCCGTACCGGGTTATTAAGACGGTGATAACCAACAAGGCCGATAGCCTGCTTGGCCGCACGCCGCTCAAAGACATAGTCGGCGAGAACGGCAAGACTATCCTTCGCGGCGGTAACGACATTAGCAAGCGGGTCCTAAAGAGGATCCAGGCCCTGCCCAAACACGACCTCGAGGTCAAGGCCTACGTTTCGTTCGACCCCAGTGAGATCGTCTACCTCTCGGCCGACGCCGAAGAGAACGTGCACATAGCACAGGCGAACTCGGCCATTGACGATAACGGGCAGTTTAAAGCGCCCCGGGTCGAGACCAGGATGGGCGACAACGTCGGCATGGAGCCGCCCGCCAACGTTGGCTTTATGGACGTTTCGCCCATGCAGCTCGTAAGCGTGTCAACTTCCCTGATCCCATTTTTGGAACACGACGACGCCAACCGTGCGCTGATGGGCTCGAACATGCAGAGGCAGGCCGTGCCGCTGCTCAGGCCGGAGACGCCCCTGGTGGCTACTGGCATGGAAGGCCGAGTGGCAAAAGACAGCGGCCAACTCATGGTTTCGCACACCGACGGCATTGTGCAGGAGTCGACCGGCGACCGCATCGTCATCGTCGATGATGCGGGCGAAGAACACGTCTTTAAAATGCGCAAGTTCCTGCGTTCCAACCAGGGCACATGCATAAACCAGCGCCCCATCGTTAACCGGGGCGACTACGTGCACAAGGGCGACGTGCTGTGTGACAGCTCTTCCACGGACGGCGGAGAGCTGGCACTGGGTCAGAACGTGCTGGTCGCGTTCATGAGTTGGGAAGGCTACAACTTCGAGGACGCCATTATCCTGAGCGAAAACCTCGTAAAGGACGACCGGTTCACCTCCATCCACATTACGAAGCACGAAGTGGAAGCGAGAGACACCAAGCTGGGCCCCGAAGAGATAACTCGGGACATACCCAACGTCGGCGAAGAGAGCCTGCGTGACCTCGACGAAGACGGCATCATCCGCGTCGGTGCCGAGATCGGTCCTGGCGACATCCTTGTCGGCAAAATCACTCCCAAGGGTGAAACAGAGCTGAGCGCCGAGGAAAAACTGCTCCGGGCTATTTTCGGAGAGAAGGCGCGGGACGTAAAAGACACCTCGCTAAGGCTTCCTCATGGGGAGCGCGGCAAGGTGATGGACGTACGCATTCTGAGCAGGCCAGACGGCGATGAGTTGCCGCCAGGGGTCAACAAGCTCGTTCGCCTGTGGATCGCCCAAACCCGGAAGATTTCCGAGGGCGACAAGATGGCTGGACGCCACGGTAACAAGGGCGTGGTTGCCAAGATTTTGCCCCAGGAGGACATGCCTTTCCTTCCTGACGGTACACCCGTAGACATTATTCTCAATCCGATTGGTGTGCCTTCCCGCATGAACCTCGGGCAGGTGCTTGAGACTCATCTGGGTTGGGCCGCTCGCCTCCTCGACTTTAAGGCCGAGACACCCGTGTTCGACGGCGCACTAGACGTGTCCATTGAGGACGCACTGGGACAGGCCTGGATTATCCAGAAAGCCGAAGCGGTGGACCCCAATTCCACGACCCTGCGAGGTATGGACCGAATCGACCTGGGCAAGGTGGCTAGCTGGCTGGAAGAGCGCGGCTACGACTACGACAAGGTCATGGGCACGACGCCGGGCAAGTCCACCGTCCTTGGTGAGGCTCGCCGAGCCTGTCTGCGGGCGTGGCTTTCGGAGGACATCGGGGTAGATATCACCGAAATGTCCGAAGCCGAAATAAACGACGAGGTGCGACGACTTAACCGGGAAGAGAACAAGGCTGCCCCCACCATGGGCAAGTCGACCCTGTTCGACGGCCTTACCGGCGACAAGTACGATCAGCCCATTACCATCGGCTACATCTACATGATGAAGCTTATTCACCTTGTCGAAGACAAGATTCACGCCAGGTCCACCGGACCGTACTCGCTCATTACTCAGCAGCCGCTGGGTGGTAAGGCGCAGTTCGGCGGCCAGCGCTTCGGCGAGATGGAGGTGTGGGCCCTGGAGGCGTATAGCGCGGCCTATAACTTGCAGGAAATGCTCACCGTTAAGTCAGACGACGTCGTCGGCAGGGTGAAAACCTACGAGGCCATCGTCAAGGGCGAAGATGTGATACAGCCCGGTATACCCGAGTCGTTCCACGTGCTTTTGAAAGAGCTACAGAGCCTCGGTCTGTCGGTGGAACTGCTCCGCGAGGAGCCCGAAACCGACGAACTAGAGGAAGGCGACGGCGAGCTTTCGCTCGACGACTTCGACCTCGCTCTGGGCGGACTCGACGACGGGGCATCGGGAGCCCTGAATGGCTTCGACATAACCGGCGACCTGCTAAACGGTGACGGCGCGTCAAAGGGCGTACCCAGGGCAACTGAGCCCGCTAAGGCCGACTCGGGCAGTTCAGAAACTAGCACCGAAACGCCAGTGGCCGAGGTAAAGGCCGATGCGCCAGTGGCCGAGACTGACCCCGTGACACAAGAGCCCTCGGGTGAAGGCTCTGACGACGAGTCAGAGACCGATTCGGACAACGCCGACACGAAAGAGGAGAACTAACGCATGGCCCAAGCGGGTAACGAGTTCAACGCGATACGCATCTCCCTGGCCTCTCCGGAGCAGATTAAGACTTGGTCCTACGGCGAAGTTACAAAGCCGGAGACCATTAACTACCGGACCCTGAGGCCGGAAAAAGACGGCCTGTTCTGCGAGCGCATTTTCGGTCCCACAAAGGACTGGGAGTGCTATTGCGGCAAGTACAAAAAGATTCGCTATAAGGGCGTTATCTGCGACCGCTGTGGCGTGGAAGTTGCCCGGTCCAAGGTCCGGCGTGAGCGCATGGGCCACATCGCGCTAGCAGCACCGGTAGCTCACATCTGGTTCTCCAAAGGAACCCCGAGCAGGCTCGGATTGTTGTTGGACCTTTCACCCAGGAACCTGGAACGAGTTCTGTACTTCGCTCAGTACCTGGTGACAGAGGTAGACGACGAGCAACGGGTAGAAAAAATTGAAGCACTGCAAGTCCAGCTAGACGAGGGCCTGGTTCAGCTTGATGAGAAGGCCCAGGCAAAGCTAGAGCAACTCGCCCTAGCCGTCGCCGAGGCCGCAGAGGCAGCTGGGGAAGCCGCGCCAGAGGCTGAGCCCGAGCCCAAAAAGAGGAAGTCCAAGGCCAAAACCAAGGCCAAGGCGAAAAAGGCCGAAGAGGGACCCGCACCCGAAGAGGGAACCCCCGAGTTCGAGATCGCCAAGATCAATGCCCAACTAGAACAGGACAAAACTGATCTAGAGGACGAGCTTGAGGCCCTGATCGACGGGTTGGACGACCTGGGTGTCGGCCAGCTACTGCCCGAGTCCCGGTTCCGCGAAATGAGGGACCGCCACACCGACCTTTTCAAGGCCGGCATGGGTGCAGAGGCCGTTATTGACGTCCTCCGGGGCATTGACCTAGAAGCGCTGCGCAATCGGCTCCAGGGCGAGGTTAGCGGAACCTCTGGACAGCGCCGGAAGAAGGCCATCAAGACCCTCAGGGTTGTCGAAGCCTTCCGCAAGAGCGGCAACAAGCCGGACTGGATGGTCTGGTCCGTGCTGCCCGTGCTGCCGCCCGAACTTCGCCCGATGGTTCAGCTGGACGGCGGACGCTTCGCCACCAGCGACCTCAACGACCTGTACCGCCGGGTAATTAACCGGAACAACAGGCTGAAGCGACTCATCGAGTTGCAGGCACCGGAGATCATCGTCCGCAACGAAAAGCGGATGCTCCAGGAGGCCGTGGACGCCCTGGTGGACAACGGTCGGCGCGGCCGAGCCGTTTCCGGCAGCCATAACCACAAATTAAAAAGCCTGTCGGACCTGTTGCGCGGCAAGCAGGGCCGGTTCCGCCAGAACCTGCTCGGTAAGCGCGTGGACTACTCTGGCCGTTCCGTAATTATCGTGGGCCCCACCCTCAAACTGCATGAGTGCGGACTGCCCCGGCGCATGGCGCTGGAGCTGTTCAAGCCGTTCGTCATGAACAAGCTTGTGGTTAAGGGCTACGCGCATAACATTAAGAGCGCAAAGCGCATGGCCGAGCGAGTTAGGCCCGAGGTCTGGGATATCCTCGAGGATGTCATCAAAGACCGCCCGGTGCTGCTGAACCGCGCGCCAACGCTGCACCGTCTGGGTATCCAGGCGTTTAAGCCTGTGCTCATTGAGGGCAGCGCCATACGCGTGCACCCACTGGTGTGCACCGCATTCAACGCTGACTTCGACGGCGACCAGATGGCCGTACACGTTCCGCTGTCTAAAGAGGCGGTGCTAGAAGCCAACAAGCTCATGCTCAGCACGCTTAATATGCTGTCTCCGAGCTCGGGCGACCCCACGGTCGCCCCGACACTCGACATGGTGCTGGGCTGCTACTACCTGACCATGATCGACGACGATGGACGCAAACCCTCCGACATAGTGTTTGGCGATGTCGAGGAAGCCCGTCTGGCCCTTGAACTGGGACAGATAGGCCTGCGGTCGCCCATAAAAGTACGCCTCCCCGCGCACGTCGGTGTCAGGGAAAACGGTGTCGTTACCGCGGCGAGTGTCGTGACCAATGGCACTGATGCCAACGGGAGCGTGAACGAACCCGGCCAGATCATCGACACCACGGCTGGCCGGATCATCATCAACGAGGTAATACCGGACGCTCTCGGGTTCTGGAACTTCGAGATGGACAAAGGCGGCCTCAAAGACCTGGCGGCGGCCTCGTACAAGCACCTTGGAAACGAGATTGCAGCGGACGTACTGGACGCGCTAAAGGACATGGGCTTCCACTATGCTTCGCGGTCTGGCACCACAATTGCTATTAACGATGTTGAGGTCTCCGACGAGAAGGCAGGCATCGTCTCGAACGCCGAGAACAACGTGTCCCTGCTCGACCAGCAGTACATGGACGGGCTGATTACCGAGAACGAACGGTACCAAAACACCGTTCAAATCTGGACATCGGCCAATGACGAACTGACCAAGGTCATTCAGACCAACCTGCGCAACTACGGCGGCATCTACCTGATGGCCACCTCAGGCGCGAAAGGCAACATCGCCCAGATCAAACAGATGGCCGGAATGCGAGGCCTGATGTCGGACCCGAAGGGGAGAATTATTGATCGCCCCATCAAGTCCAACTTCCGCGAGGGCCTGTCGGTGCTGGAGTACTTCATTTCCACACACGGCGCTCGCAAGGGACTTGCCGACACGGCCCTGCGTACAGCGGACTCTGGATACCTGACGCGACGTCTCATCGACGTCGCCCAGGAGATAACCGTCACCGTGGAAGATTGCGGTACCGAGTCTAGCGCGTGGATTGAAGACGACCCCGAGATGGCGTTGGCGAGCGCATTCGCCGACAGCCTGCGCAGCCGGTTTGCCGCGCAGGCCGTGGCCGACCCCGCGACCGGGGAGATACTCGTGGACCAGGGTGAGGAACTCGACGACGAGGCAACTGCCAAACTCAAGTTGGCCGGTGTCTCGGGCGTCCTGGTCCGCTCGCCCCTGTTCTGCGAGGCGGATCGAGGCGTGTGCCTCAACTGCTACGGCATACAGCTCGGTACCGGCGACCCGGTAATGCTGGGTGAGGCCGTGGGCATCATCGCGGCCCAGAGCATTGGTGAGCCGGGCACGCAGCTAACAATGCGTACGTTCCACACCGGCGGTATCGCCGGTGCCGACATTACAAGCGGCCTCCCCCGAGTGGAGGAGCTCTTCGAGGCGCGGGCTCCCAAGGGAGAGGCGGTCCTTTCCGAAATCGACGGTGAAATCGAACTGATGGAGGACTCGGAAGGTCGGACCATCCGAGTTACCAGCGTCGCGGAATACGTTGACGAGTACGCGATAGCGAAGGGCCAAAAGTTGCTTGTCGCCGACGGCGATGAAGTGGCTATCGGAACCCGACTCGCAGGCGTAGAGGGCAAGAAGGGTGACGACGATATCGCCCTCCAGCGCACCGACCTGATGGCCCGAGTTTCGGGCAAGGTGAAGGTGATCGGCAGGAAGAAGAACCCGGACACCATCACCATAACCTGGCTAGATGAAGAGCAGCGGGAGTACATAATCCCGGCTGCGGCTCATATCATCGTCGCTTCAGAAGACAAGGTGACGTCGGGTCAGGCGTTGACACAGGGTCCGAAGAACCCGCAGCAGATCCTGCGAATTCAGGGACGTGAAGCGGTGCAGCAGTACCTCATCGAACAGGTGCAGGCCGTATATCGTTCCCAAGGCGTGAAAATTCACGACAAGCACATTGAGCTGATCTCGATGCAGATGCTGCGCAAGGTCAGGATAGAGTCGCCGGGTGACACCGAGCTTCTACCCGGTGAACTCGTAGATCGTCGTAACTACGAAGAGGTCAACGCGGCCATAATCGCCGAGGGCGGCGATCTAGCCGCAGCCAGCCCGGTGCTTTTGGGCATTACCAGGGCATCTCTCAATATGGAGAGTTTCCTTGCGGCGGCCTCGTTCCAGGAGACAACCCGCGTACTGACCGAGGCATCGACAAACGGCCATGTGGACCACCTGCGCGGCCTGAAGGAAAACGTCATCATCGGTCGGCTCATCCCGGCCCGCCTGGACCAGTCCGCAGCTGGCCGGAAAAAGCTGGGTCTGCTGGACCTGCGAGACTCGTCTGATCAGCAAGGCACATTCAGCGACGACTCGTCGATTGGCGTGCTGGTCGGATCCGACGATTCCATGGACAATCCGTTCGTTGGTGGGGACAGCCCCTCGGAGGATTTGCCTCAGCTATAAGCCAGTCCATACAGGCCCAAAGTCCTTGATCGCCCGGCCGGAGGTTGCTAAAATTCAGCCTCCAAACAGACGGGGTACAGGACGGGCGATTAGCTCAGTGGTTTAGAGCGCTGCGTTGACATCGCAGAGGTCACTGGTTCAAATCCAGTATCGCCCACCACCTTCGTGGTTTGTTCCGGCGTGGTCCGGGATTAGTAGTGCCGTTTGATATGTCAGGCCTTTACTGTGCCCGGCAAATCACCGAAAATCTAATACAGTCTTCGCGTTTACGCGACCCCGTGGTGTAGCGGCTAACATACTGCCCTGTCAAGGCAGAGATCGCCGGTTCGAATCCGGTCGGGGTCGCCACAAGTTTCTTCGGTTTGAGACTCGGCGTTTGGCAATTGAGCCACACGGCGGCCCCCTCCCCACCAGTCCTCTCGTTGACCGGGTTTCGCCCCGGTGCTAGTCTCGCCCGGCCCCCGCTTGGGACGCGCAAGCTAACAAACAAAGGCGAGAACCATGCTTCCTGAGTTCAATTTACAGGGCAAGACGGCCCTTATTACCGGCGGTGGCCGGGGTATTGGCCGTGCCATTGCGCTGGTCTTCGCAGAGGCCGGTGCGGACGTTGCGGTCACGGCCCGGTCGGCCGCCCAGGTTCAATCAGTCGCAGCAGAAATAGAAGTCATGGGTCGCAAGGGAGTACCACTCGTCTGCGACGTCGCAGACTCGGCCCAGGTGGATAGCGCCGTCGCGGAGGCCACACGTAAGCTCGGCAAGATCGACATTCTCGTCAACAACGCCGGTGCCGCTACGGTCGGCCCGGTGGTGCCGGTGCCCGATGTGCCTGACGACGTCGACTGGCGTTGGCCCGCCGACCAGCGCATGAGCGACGATACGTTCCGCCAGATATTCGCCACCAACCTGGACGGGTCGTTCTACATGGCCAGGGCGGTCGCCCCGCAGATGATTGAGCGCCGCTCCGGCAAGGTTATCAACATAGCCAGTACCTCTGCCAACCTCGCTTTCCCGTATGAGGCCGCCTACGCCCCCAGCAAGGCCGCAGTGCAGATGTTGACCAAAGTGTTAGCTCTGGAGTGGGGGCCTTATAACGTGACCGTCAACGCCATCTCCCCCGGCTGGTTCAAGACGGAAATGACCGAGCCGGGGTTCAAGGACCCGGCCATAGCGGAGGCGCGAGTTAAGTCGCTGCCGCTAAGACGCCTCACCGACCTGCGCGAATTGGGTCTGCTGGCGCTCTACCTCGCCTGCCCGGCGGCCGACTGGATGACCGGGCAGGTGATCGTGCTGGACGGCGGCGAGTCGGCAATCGCATACGCTAACTAACCCTTTTTATGGCTCGGCGTAGCCGGGGCGTAGACGACTCTCGCAAGTTCGTCGGTGGTCATCTTCAGGCGCACCGCCGCCACCATTTGCTGGATGACTATCGAGGCGTGCGGGCCGATGACGTGGGCACCGAACACCTCGTGGCTGCCCGCGTGCCGGATGATCTTGGCGAACCCATCGGTTTCGTGTGACGCCATGCCCTAGGCGATGCTGTCGTAGGAACGCTGGCTTACGTCGTAGGGGACGCCCGCCGCCTTCGCCTCGCGCTCGGTCATGCCCACGCCCGCGACCTGTGGGGAGGTGAATACGGCGTGGGGAGTCGCGTGATAGTCCATCGCCTTGAGGTCATCAGGATTGTGGATGTTGTGGGCGACCAGCCGCCCCTCCTGGTTCGCCGAGTGCTTGAATGAGTGGGTCGGCACAATGTCGCCCAGCGCCCAGATGCCATCCACGTTCGTTCGCAGATATGGGTCGACCTTAATGAACCCATTGCCGTCCACCTCTACACCGGCGGCATCGATGCCCAGCTTGTCGGAGTTGGCCTGCCTGCCCGTGGCCACGAGCAACGCGTCAGATTCAACCGAGTGCTCCTGTCCGTCGGCCACCACGTTGACGGTGAAGTTCCCGTCTCGGTGCGACACGGACTTGAAGCTGGCGTTCATGATGAGCCGGTGAGCCCTGCCAAACACCTCGGTGAAGCGTTCGCTGACCGCGTCGTCTTCGTTCTTTAGCAGCCTGGGACCGCGGCCTATTATGGTAACTTGTGTGCCCAGAGAGCCAAACATATGGGCTATTTCGGCGCCGATGTAACCTGCGCCAATTACTGTCATCTTGCGGGGCAATGCGGGCAGGCGCAGGGCCTCGTCGGAGGTGATGTATGGGACGCCGTCCAAGCCGGGAATCGCCGGTACAGACGGGCGCGTTCCCACTGAGACGACGATATTCTCGGCTTTGATGCGTTCGCCGTCTACCTCCAGTACCTTGTCGTCGATGAACCTGGCGTAGCCTTTATATACGTCCAGGCCGTCCAGGTCGCGGTGCCACTGCTCGTTCATTTCAGAGCCCGGGCCCATTCGACCCCAGACCTGTTTTTGCAGCGCGGGCCAGTCGACCCGGTCGATGCTGGCGTGCACGCCGAACTCTGCTCCCCTGGCCACGGACTCGGCGATGTCGGCGGTGTAGATGAATATTTTGGAGGGTATGCAGCCCCGGTTGGCGCAGGTGCCGCTGAACTTGTCACCCTCGATTATGGCGACCGAATGACCCGCCTAGACGCATGGCCCAATGGCGTGCAGGCCGGACCCTGCTCCGACTACGACCACCTCGTAGCTTTTCATTCCTCGCCTCCGCTCATCTCATTCCAACGCATCTCACTCATTCCATCTCATCCAGGCTCAGTTCAGGACAGTTGGCTCGCCCGTTTCACCGCATCCGCCACTGCCGGTGCGACTTTTTCGTCCAGCGCCCAGGCGAGGATTTGCTCGGCCCACGGGTCTGTTACTAGCCCCGCGAGCGCCTCGGCCGCCGCCAGCTTCATTGCCGTGGTGATACGAGGCGCGCGCGTCTAGGGCCCCTCGGAAAATACCGGGGAAGGCCAGCACGTTGTTTATCTGGTTGGGGAAGTCGCTGCGGCCGGTGCCGACTATGGCCGCCCCGGCCTCTTTCGCAAGGTCGGGCATTATTTCCGGCACCGGGTTGGCCATGGGCAGGACTATCGAGTCGGCGGCCATCGCCCGCACCATTTCGGGTTTGACGATGCCCGCCATGGAGACGCCGATGGACACGTCGGCCCCCACCAGCGCGTCGGCCAGGCTGCCGGAAACCCCGTCCTTGTTGGCGATGCCGAGCATGCCTTTTTTGACCGGCGTGAGGTCCGTGCGGCCAGCGTGAACCACTCCCTTGCTGTCCACCAGCAGCAGGTCCCTGGCACCGGCCTCGTACAGCAACCGGGCCGTCGCGATGCCCGCGGCCCCGGCTCCGGAGAAGACGACTTTCAGGTCTTTGAGTTGGCGGCCGGTAACGCGCGCAGCGTTGATGAGCGCCGCCAGCGTGACCACGGCGGTACCGTGCTAGTCGTCGTGGAAGACGGGTATGCCCAGGCCCTGCAGCCTGTCCTCTATCTCGAAGCAGCGGGGGGCCGAGATGTCCTCCAGGTTTATGCCTCCGAACGACGGGGCCATCAGCTCGACGGCGCGTACGATCTCGTCGACATCTTGCGTGGCCAGGCAAAGGGGGACCGCATCGACATTTGCCAGCGCCTTGAACAGCACCGCCTTGCCCTCCATTACGGGCATGGCCGCTTCGGGGCCGATGTCGCCGAGCCCCAGCACGGCGGAGCCGTCGGTGACCACCGCGACAGTGTTGGCGCGGTTCGTCAGTTCGAAAGACTGCGCCACGTCACTGGCGATCTCCATACTTACCGCAGCGACGCCCGGTGTGTAGGCAATGGACAGGTCGTCCATCGACTCCAGGGGCATCTTCGAGGTTATGGCGATTTTGCCTTTGCACTGGCGGTGGCGAAGGATGGATTCTTTCCGTAGTCCGAGTCGTTTCCTTATGGCGGCAATACTGGTTCGGTTGCGACAGTACGGGGCTGGACCGAGAGGACCATCATAGTGGACCCGCTATTAGTGCCAAATTACGCAAAGCCTGTGTGAACAGCCGACACCCCGACACGCTGGATGTGATGCTCGCGGACTGCGCATCGATTTTTGAACAAAAAGAAGGGGCCCGTCCTAAGACGGGCCCCTTCTTTTTCGTTCGCCAGGTGTCGTAGCCCTGGTGTGTTAGCCAACGTGTGTTAGACGGAGTCTATTTAGTTATTCGAACTGAGCGGCCTCTGTTGATCCCACCAACGCGGCCGTTGACGCACTCCCGGAGGACACGGTCGTCAGTACCTGGTCGAAGAACCCTGCGCCGACCTCCTGCTGGTGACGCACGGCGGTGTAGCCTTCGGACTCCAGTTCGAACTCTCGCGCCTGCAGCCGGACGTAGGCGCTCATGCCCTCGTCCCGGTAGGCCCCAGCCAGTTCGAAGGTACCGAGGTTCATGAGGTGCCAGCCAGCCAGGGTGATGAACTGGAACTTGTAGCCAATCGCGCCAAGCTCCCGCTGGAAACTGGCGATCTCGGACTCGCTCATCGCGTTCGTCCAGTTGAAGGACGGCGAGCAGTTGTAGGCCAGCAGCTTGCCGGGGTACTGGGCGTGAATGGCGTCAGCGAACTCACGGGCCTCATTGATGTCGGGGACGGAGGTCTCGCACCAGATCACGTCGGCGTACGGTGCGTAGGCTAGGCCCCGTGCGATGGATGACTTCATACCGCCGGTGACCACGTAGTAGCCCTCTTCGGTACGCTCGCCGGTGGTGAAGGGGCGGTCGCGCTCGTCAATGTCGCTAGTCATGAGCTTGGCTGCCAGTGAGTCGGTCCGTGCCAGCAGAACGGTGGGGACGTCCATCACGTCGGCCGCGAGCCGCGCCGCCTTGAGGGTGCGAATGAATGAAGATGTAGGCACCACGACCTTGCCGCCCATGTGGCCGCACTT
>Ga0114996_10002177_pt1 | contig 25490 bp, 18 predicted proteins | sample ArcticOcean_MG_C_4_FD_87039 | JGI IMG/M metagenome (GOLD analysis project Ga0114996, IMG submission 87039) | Marine microbial communities from western Arctic Ocean - ArcticOcean_MG_CB4_134 | ecosystem: Environmental > Aquatic > Marine > Oceanic | place: Arctic Ocean: Canada Basin | collected... | reverse complement strand
GCGTCGTCGTTCAGACGTACACTCCTGAAAACTATGCCATACAGGCCGGCGCTCTGCAGGATTACCAGGCGTTCTACGAGGTTGAAGCACAACTTCGACGTGAGCACCACAACCCACCGTTCACGCGCCTGGTGCGATTCCTCTATCAGCACACCAACCCCGTTTACGCTGAACGAGAAGCCCACAGGTTGGGTATTACACTGCGGGACACTTTGGAAAGTCAGGGACTTTCAGAAGTTGAAGTGGTTGGCCCTGCTCCTGCATTCCCCGCTCGAGTGCGAGGTCGCTATCGGTGGCAGTTGCTGTTACGCGTGACGCCTTCGCCCGCCGTTGAGATACCCGCACTTCTGGCGTCCTTGGCCGTCCCACCAACGTGGGCAGTGGACGTTGATCCTGTGACGCTGGTGTAGCTACCCTCCTGCCCCTTTGCCCTATACTCCCCCTCTGCTATGCTGTCCCTACTATCTAGAAGTAGGCCAGAAGTAGGACAGCTATGTACGTCATTGGTACCGCAGGCCACGTCGACCACGGCAAATCCACCCTGGTCAAAGCCCTCACCGGCATCGATCCGGACCGACTCCAGGAGGAGAAAGACCGGGAGATGACCATTGAGCTTGGCTTTGCATGGCTCACCCTTCCCAGTGGTCGCGAGATTAGCGTCGTCGATGTCCCCGGCCATGAGCGCTTCATTAAGAATATGCTGGCAGGCGTTGGCGGTATCGATCTGGCGATGCTCATCGTCGCGGCGGACGAATCGGTCATGCCTCAGACCCGAGAGCATCTGGCCATCTTGGACCTCCTACAGGTCAAGCGAGGGCTGGTTGTCCTGACCAAATCGGACACCGTGGATCAAGACTGGATAGATCTGGTGAAGATCGAGGTGGAGGATGTACTTCAGGGTACAAGCCTTGAAGGCGCTCCCATGGCTCAGGTCTCGGCCATCACCGGCCAGGGCATTCCGGAACTCCTTGCACAGCTCGATTCGATGCTGGGAGAGACCACTCGGCGCGAAGACCTTGGGCGACCTCGACTCGCCGTAGACCGCAGCTTCGTCATGACAGGTTTCGGCACCGTGGTGACCGGCACCCTCCTCGATGGGTCGTTGGCAGTGGGCCAGGAGGTTGTGCTTGTTCCATCAGGGCTGAAGCGTCGAGTACGTGGGCTGCAGAGCCACCAGCAGAAGATGGAGAGCATTGGCCCGGGCAACCGTGTGGCGGTGAACCTTGCCAACACCACCCCGGATGAGGCTGAGCGAGGTCAGGTTCTCACCATGCCGGGCTGGTTGCGCCCCACTCGCATTGTGGACGTGCGAATCCGCATGATTGCAAGCGCGCCGAACCCGATCAAACACAACCTTGGCGTCACGTTCTACACCGGCACCAGCGAGAGCTTCGCGCGCGTTCGGTTATTGGACGTTGCTGAACTCAAACCGGGTCAGGAGGGTTGGGCGCAGATTCATCTCGCCGAGCCGCTGGCAATGGTCAAAGGCGATTACTTCGTGCTGCGTTCATCGCAGTGGACCCTCGGCGGAGGCCAAGTCATAGACCCGGACCCATCGCGACACCGTCGATTCCAGCAGGGCGTCTTGGAGAAGCTAGAGGTCATGGCCGAAGGTTCACCTGAAGATTTGCTGCTAAAGGCCCTTGAGACGGCTGAGCCAGCCGGACTCACAGCCCTTGGTCGCACGGCCAACCTGGCAGCAGATCAAACCGTTGAACTGGCTACCTCCCTCGTGGAGTCCGGTGACATGGTGGTTTTGGGCAGTGACGCCACAGACAAAAACACCATGGTCATGACCACAGTTGGGTGGGCGCGGCTACGGAGCCAGATTGATACCACTGTTCAGGCGTACCATGAGACAAACCCACTCCGTACTGGTCTCGCGAGGGAAGAGCTGCGAAACCGTCTCAAGCTCTCCCAAGCTGTCTTCACGAGTGTCCTGACACTGCTGGCAGAACAGGGAGTGATCGTTGAGGCCGGGTCAGCCGTGCGCTCGCCCGATCATGAAGTGACGCTTTCGCCGGAGCAGGAGAAGTCGGCGTCAGGGTACGTTGCGGCCCTGGAACGCGACCCCTACTCTCCACCCACGGACAACGCCCTCGACCCTGCATTGTTGGCTGTCTTAACCGAGCGTGGCAGCGTCGTTCGCATAAACGACTCCATCGTGTTCGCAACATCGGCGTATACCGAGATGCTTGGTCGCATCGTCGATCATCTCAAGGCTAACGGTGCCATCACAGTCGCTGATGTCCGCGACGCCTTCGGAACCTCTCGCAAGTACGCGCTGCCTCTGCTGGAGTATCTTGATCAGCAGAAGATCACCCGAAGAAACGGCGATGAACGTGTGCTGCTGCGTGCCCCGCGCACTGACGCGTAGCGATTTGTCATTCTGAGCGTAGCGAAGAATCTGGGAAATACGAATGTATGAACAAGCTAGTGAAGTCCTAGCATCTGGGCTGCACTCCTCTCCAACACACATCTTCGGCATCGATTTCAGCGGTGCTATCGATGCAGGCAAGCACATCTGGATCGCTGAGGGCACGGTCGCCGATAGCTGCCTCAACATCACCGATTGCCGCTCTGCATCTGACTTCCTTAAAGTCTCGCCAGCCCGCGATGTGACGTTCCCGGCCCTTGTAGAGTTCATCGCCAGTCTTTACGATGCCGCCCTTGGTTTCGATTTCCCCTTTGGGCTTCCTGCCTCAATGGTGGATGAGGACTCTTGGTCTGTGTTTGTTGCTGCATTCCCATCGCGTTACCCAACCCTCGCCCACTTTGATCATGATTGCCACGCTGCTTCAGGTGGGAAAGAGTGGAAGCGCCTCTGCGACGTTGAGACCAGGGCGCCCTTTTCGCCGTACAACCGCCGGGTGATATCCCAGACTTACTACGGGATACGTGACCTGCTCCATCCATTGTTGAAGGCTGGCCAGGCGAGTGTTCTGCCCATTCACCATGTTGCCGGCAACGTTCCGTGGCTGTTAGAAGTCTGCCCCGCCGGTGCGCTCAAAGTTGCTGGCCTATACAAACCACCGTACAAAGGGCGTACACCCTCGCACTACGATGCTCGACTGCGCATCCTGAAATCGCTGGAAAATGACGGTTCTGTACGGGTCGTTTCGCGTGCCCTGCGTGATACCATCCTGTCCAATGCTCCGGGTGACGCTCTGGACAGCGTTGTAGCGGCAGCCGTGACAGTCAGGATCATTGGCAACCCGGATTGCATCGAAGCAAAGTCCGGCGAACCGTACAACGTCGAAGGGTGCATTTATGTCTAGGGGTTGTATTAGTCGTAGATGATGCCTTCATGTTTTGGCGTTGAAAGAACCAATGAAAATCAAGGCCGTAAAGGGAACAAAAAATGGCCCTGGACCTCTACCAGACAGCAGTGCAGCTTGATGCGGCAACGGCCCATATCGGCAACCTGAGCGACGAGCGGGCGCGGAACTTGGACATCGCACTGGCGACGCTTCGTGGTGCCGATGCCGCTACGCTGAACGCACGGGTGGATGCTGCGCAAGGGACCCTGGCCTTTCTCCCTGCTGAGGCGATGGAAGACCCCAGCGTGACCCACGCACCCGGCTCTCTACCCGATAACTTCACTGTGCTGGCTGTAGATGGCTCTCACATCGATGTGAACCGGCACCTTCCCCTACGCTGCTCGCTCATCAACATCGGTGGCTGCCGATTGACCTACGGCGCAGCCCCGGACGCGCATATGTTCAGCAAACCAAGCCTCCGCACCAGCGACACCGATCTCTATCTCGCAGACCCGGCATCGTCGGCGTCACGCCAGCCGGTTGAGGGTGCGTTGATGGGGCTTGTGCGCGCCGTGCAGGAGGCCGATGCCCTTGCCGACGCTGTTGAGGAAGCCGCCAGCGACCTGCCGACCCTCGCCCTCATCGATGGCACGCTGGTGCTGTGGGAGCTTGGCGGAGACCGCTACCCGGCGTATGTTCGCTCACAACTGATGGACAACGGCATGCTGGCAGCGCTTGGTCGCTTGAGGACGATGGCGCAACAAAAGACCGTCGCTGCTGCTTCATACATCAGTCTGCCCAACAGCTCCGAGGTGTCCAACCTGCTTCGACTCGCCCTCTGCGATTACGATCCGATGGGCGATTGCCAGCGACATTGCCGCGCGTTCATTCCGGGGGACCGCCATTGCGATGCCGTCAACGAGTTCACGGATCGGGACCTCTTTTCCCGGACACTGGCCCCCGGAGAACGGTCAGCATTGTTTGCCAGTCGATCTTCTGTGGTTCGTGACTCCTATGGGGATCACCGTGTGCACTTCTTTTATGTCAACGTGGAGGAAGAGATTGGCCGGGTGGAAGTACCCGCCTGGGTGGCTGACAGCCCGGATTTGTTGGAGTTGACCCACACCCTGGTTATCGATAACGCGAGACGCGGCGGCGGCTATCCGGTGGTGCTGCAGGAAGCCCACGAGCAGGCTGTGGTCACCGGCGCAGACCGAGAAGCCTTTGCAGCAATGGTCGAGCGTGCCCTAGAGGGCCAGCGACTGCCGGTGTACACTTCGCAGAAGCAACGCTCCAAGCGCATGCGCTACGTGTAACTAGTGATTGAGAGAACTGATTGACCACTAATAACCAAGAACCAAACCGGATAGCAGAAGTCGTGGAGACAACCTCCACCGGCTTCATGGCGCAGTGCTATGAATTGTATGGCGCACCTGCGTTGGGCAGTCTGGTGCGTGTCGGTGACCCAGCGGTGTACGCCGTCGTTCACAACGTGACCACGGCTGCGCTCGATCTTGGTAGGCGCGTCATGGCCCGGGGCGCGTCAGAGGCCACGGAAGAAGCTGTGTACAACAACAACCCACAGATCGCCCGGCTGCTGGCCACGCATATCGAGGCACTGGTCGTTGGGCACGGCGTCGGCGAGGCGACCAAGTATCGGCTCCCCTCATCGCCGCCACGCATCCACGCCTTTGTGTACTGCTGCGACGCTAGCGAGGTCGCTGCATTCACCGATGGCCTGGATTACCTGCATCTGCTGACGTCGGCGTCCACACCCGCCATTGACGAGGTCATCGCCGCGAACCTGCGCTTGGCTGCCGAAAGCCACTCAGACCCGGACGCCTTCCGAATACGCGCTGGCAAAGCCCTTGCTGCCGAGCTTGCAGGCGACATTGCCCGATTGAACGCCATCCTACGAGGCATCGCATGAGCACAAACGGCAATCAGGGCGACCCCGGAAAGCTCATGGGCGGCACGCCTTTGGGGACGGTGGTCGGTGGCTCCCTCTCAGAGGGCGTGGAGGTCAAGCTCAACGATGACGCATCTGTAGAGGACATACCCGTTGGAAGTTACGTAGTCATCCAGGGGCAAACCAAGCGGTTCTTCGGCATGGTCAATGAGGTGAAGCTCGCCGCTACAGACCCTCGACTCCGCACCACGCCAGCCAACCTCTCAGACCCCTTTGTTGCGGAAATTCTTTCAGGCACAGCGGCGTACGGCACGATAACCGTCCGACCTCGACTGCTGCTCCCGATGATCGCCGGATCCGACGCTGAGCTTGCTCCTGCTCGAACAGTACCCGCCCACTTCGCCCGGGCGTCCAAGGCCTCTGATGCTGACGTGGCGCAGGTCTTTGGCGTTGAGGACGATAGGCACTTCGCGGTAGGCACGCCCCTGGACATGGAGGCCGTGGTCTGCCTTGACCTCAAAGCCTTCGTTGAGCGCTCCAACGGTGTGTTCGGCAAGAGCGGAACCGGTAAGAGTTTCCTGACCCGGCTGCTGCTCATCGGTGTGCTGCAGAGTCGGTTGTCCTCGCTGCTCATCTTCGATATGCATGATGAGTATGGCTGGGCGGGAAGTGACGCTGAGCGAGGTCGACAGGTGAAAGGGTTGAAGCAGCTATTCCCGGCGCAGGTAGCGGTGTTTGCCCTCGATGCCGAGAAGTCGATGGGCAGGCCGGTGAAGCCTGACGTGATGGTGGAAATCGGCTACGGCGACATCGAGCCTGAGGACATCATGGTGCTGCGGGAGACCCTCAATATCTCGGAGGTAGCGGCAGAGTCTTCATACTCGCTGGAACGGCACTTCGGCAAGGGTAAGTGGCTCAAAGCCTTCCTTGAGTTGGAGGGTCGTGACGCAATCTTTGAGCTTGCCAACGATATCAACATCAACACCTCCGCGCTGGCCAGCTTCCACAGTCGGTTGACCAACCGTTTCGCCCGGCTTCCCTTCCTGGTGGAGAAGCCAGCCCAGGACTCGGTGCAGGCGCTGATGGATCAACTGGACAAGGGCAACCACGTGGTGTTGGAGTTCGGGCGTTACGGTGATGACGTCCCCGCCTACATGCTTGTGGCCAACCTGCTGACGCGTCGTATCTACGCTCGATACCGCGACCGTCAGATGACGGAGACGGCTGAGAAAGGGAAGAGCACCACGCCCCTGTCCATCGTGATCGAGGAGGCCCACCGTTTCCTCAGCCCCGCCGTGGCGTCGCAGTCCACCTTCGGCATCATCGCCCGGGAGATGCGCAAGTACAACGTGACACTGCTGGTGGTCGATCAACGGCCCAGCGGTATAGACCCGGAGGTGATGAGCCAGATTGCCACCAAGGTCTGCTGTCTGCTGGACGACGACCGCGATGTGGATGCGGTGATGACGGGCACGTCCGGCAGTCGAGAGCTTCGTTCGGTGCTTGCCGGGCTGGAATCGCGACAGCAAGCGTTGATCTTTGGCAACGCTGTTCCCATCCCCGTTGCCGTCCGCATACGTGACTACGGTACCGCTGATTCCTACGACTCCCTCATGCGGGTGGCTAGCCACCGTTCTGCTAAAAAGAGCAGTTCTTCTACCGTTCCTAGTGAGTCTGCCTCATCCGTTCGTGGTGAGCCTGTGGAACCACAGGCATCCGCTGGCCGCAAAGACGATGAGGACGAACTGTTCGGGTAGGAGCGCTCGTCGATAATTACTGGAACCCTTCAGCATTCAGGCCTAACCTCTCCGAATCTTTAGCCACCACGAGCTATTTCCATGAATTTGAGTACACTATTCTCATGGAACAGAGCACATACGAAGCAGTCAATGAATTCTTTGATGGCGCCGCCGACCGACTGGGGTTAGACGACAGCCTCCGTGAGATGCTGAAACGTCCCTGGCGTGAGTTGCAGGTGCAGATTCCTGTGCGCATGGACGACGGCCATATCCAAGTGTTCACCGGCTACAGAGTGCAGCACAACGGGGCTCGCGGACCCTACAAGGGTGGTGTCCGCTACCACCCAGATGCCGACGTTGAAGAAGTCAGAGCCCTGGCGTCCCTGATGACCTGGAAGACAGCCCTGGTAGATGTTCCCTTCGGAGGCGCAAAGGGCGGCGTTCAGGTTGATCCAAGGTTGCTTTCAAACAACGAACTCAACCGCCTTACCCGGCGCTACACGCAGAGTATTGATCACTTGATTGCACCCAACCGTGACATCCCCGCCCCTGACCTGGGAACGAACGCCCAGACTATGGCCTGGATTATGGATGCCTATGGACAGCTACACGGACACTCCCCGGCCATTGTGACGGGAAAGCCGGTAGAAATGGGGGGTTCCCTTGGGCGGGAGGCCGCTACCGGTCGAGGGGCTGCATACATCCTGCAAGAGGCGGCCAAGGACTTCTCACTAAATATCCAGGAGGCCAGTGTCGCCGTGCAAGGGTTCGGCAATGCCGGCTCCTGGTCAGCCCGGCTTATGCATGGCATAGGCTGCAAAATCGTCGCCGTGAGTGATGTGGATGGCGGGTTGTACAACGCAAAGGGACTGGATATGGATGCGCTGGTTGCCCTACAACGGGATTATGGCAGCATTTCCGAGTACAAATACGCCGAGAAGGTTTCCAACGAGGAGTTGTTAGCTTTGGAATGCGATGTGCTTGTTCCTGCGGCCATCGACAACGTAATCACCGAGGCCAACGCTGGCAACATTAAGGCTAAGCTGATACTGGAAGTAGCCAATCACCCAATCACCCCCGGTGCAGACCGCATTTTGAGCGAAACCGGTGTGACCATCCTGCCGGACATACTGGTGAACGCTGGCGGTGTTATCGTGTCCTACTTTGAATGGACTCAAAACATCCAGGAATTCCACTGGGAAGAAAGCCGCGTGAACGAGGAGCTCAAGAGGATTATCCTTCAGGCGTACCACGCAGTGCGTGAAAGGGCCATCAACGAAGGCACCACTCATCGCCAGGCGTCTTTTGAGATCGGCATTCAACGAGTGGCACGGGTCGTGGAGCTTCGCGGCTTCGTGTAGATAACACATCGCGAAGGACACGTGGCGTGATGCTATTTTCTAGAACCACCTCCAGATTCCTCACGGGTGCAGGCTCTGTCCCTCCCAGGTATACTTCTCCTACTAAACAACCATTGAGGAGCTACCTATGTCAGATCGACCACCGAGACTTGAAGGAAAAGTTGCCATCATTACCGGAGCGGGCACCATCGGCCCCGGCGTTGGCAATGGTAAGGCCACAGCCGTCCTGTTCGCCCGCGAAGGCGCCAAGGTGTTGCTGGTGGACATCGTGCTTGAGGCTGCAGAGGAAACGCTAAAGTTGGTCCTTGCAGAGGGCGGAGAAGCGTCCACGTTGCAGGCTGACGTCTCCAACGCAAAAGAGTGCGACAACATGGTGAAGACGTGTGTAGAGCGCTACGGTCGCGTAGATATCCTAGTCAACAACGTGGGCATCTCCTCAAAGGGCGATGCGCTAACCCTGGATGAAGCCGAGTGGGACAAAGTCATGGATGTGAACGTGAAGAGCGTGGTCCTGGCAAGTCGAGCTGCCATCCCGGAGATGATTAAGAACGGCGGTGGAGCAATCACCAACCTCTCGTCCATTGCCGGCAGGCGCGCCCATTCTCCCCTGGCCTACTCCGTGTCAAAGACTGCCGTCATCGGTATCACTATCGCTATGGCGTCCGACCACGGTCGCGACGGTATACGAGTGAACTGCATCGCTCCTGGGCAGGTCTTCACGCCACGCATCGAGGCACGTATGACAGAGGGTCTGCGAGGGCTGCGAGTCGAGACATCGCCCCTGGGTACGGAAGGCACAGCGTGGGACATCGCCTGGGCGAACGTCTATCTTGCCAGCGAGGAAGCCCGTTGGGTCACCGGCGTCACTCTCCCTGTTGATGCTGGCCTTGCCATCACTACGCCTGCGACACAGAACCGCCAGCGGAGCGAGGCGTTAGAGGAAAAGAAGAATGATAGCTAGGGAACAATATACACGTGCGGAATAATGGTTATGCCTCGCGAGGGGCGCACGCGTGATAGAATGCTGCTAGATTTCGGGGGGTGGCTACAACCTATACAGGAGGCGTCCCATGGGCAAGCCCTTATGCATCTCTTCAGATTCCCATATTGTTGAGTCGGTTGAGTTCTTTGAACCACTGGCAAAACTATTCGGCGACAGGGCTCCGCACGTCGTTACCGCTGATCCGGCCAAAGGACCACAACTGGATCTGGGCAACGGCAAACTCGGCATCGGACTGTCAGGGTTCCTGATGGCCAACGTTGATTTCGCCTCAGGAGAGGCCGCCAAACTTGCACCCAGAGGCTATGACCTTGCCCGCCCCGGTTGCTATGACACGGTGGAACGCCTGAAGGATCAGGACCTCGATGGAATCGACGGCGAGGTCATCTACCCCAGCATATTGTTCAACGTGTACCAGATTGATGACATAGAGATCGTCAAAGCGTCCTTCAGACTGTACAACGACTGGATTGCCGATTATTGCAAAGAGCAGCCCGACCGGCTCTTCGCGCTGGCAGCCATCCAACTCTATGACCTGGACGATGCCATCATCGAGATGGCACGAGCCAAGGCAATGGGCCACGTAGGCGTCTGCATCCCGGCAACGGCCCCTCCCGATCGCCTGTATTCAGATCCCTGGTATGACAAATTCTGGGCTGCTGCTCAGGACATGAACATGTCCCTGAACATGCATGTCTTCACCGGCGCTACCGATAACCACGGACTCCCGCCTGCTATGAAGAGCGGCGGTTATGCTCTGGCCAGTTGCGGCGTTATGTTTACCTGCGCAGATGTCATCCAGTCCGGTGTATGTGAACGGTTCCCCAACATCAAGTTCGTTGTCACGGAGTTTGAGACCGGTTGGATCGCCAACATGCTCAAACGCCTGGACTGGGGCTATGTCCGCGGCGGCGGCGTTAGGACTCAGGGCATTCCAATGAAGCCCAGCGAGTACTGGCGTCGGAATTTCATGGCCACCTTTGAGGACGATGACCTGGGCATCATGACCCGGAGTTACATCGGCACCAACACCCTCATGTGGGGCAACGACTACCCCCACGGCGACTCTGTATTCCCACATTCACAGAAGGTTCTCACAGAGGTCTTGGCGGACTGTACACCGGAAGAGCGTTATGAAATGACGGTCAAGAATGTTGTTGAACTCTACAACCTGCCGTACAAGCTTGAAGGCCCTGATCAGGCAAGGCTGAACCAGAAAGCCGTCTCAGCCTAAGTACATCTGAAAACACATTAACGGGGAGGTCACAATGCCTGACAACAGACTATGTATCTCAGCAGATTCCCACGTTGTTGAATCAGCGGAGTTCTTCGAACCTTTGCAAGCCATGTTCGGTGACCGGGCCCCCAAGGTTGTCACCCCTGATCCTGCATTGGGACCGAAACTTGACCTTGGCAACGGCACCTTAGGGATTTCCATCTCAGGGCTGTTGCAGCAGAACATCGACTTCACTTCGCCAGAGGGCCGGGAGTCGCTGAAACTGGGATACGAGCTTGCTCGCCCCGGCTGCTACGACACATCGGAACGATTGAAGGATCAGGAGATCGATGGCCTGGACGCAGAGGTCCTGTACCCCAGCGTCCTGTTTAATGTCTATCAGCTAGATGACCTAGACATCGTCAAAGCAACATTCCGGTTGTACAACGATTGGGTCGCCGACTACTGCAAGGAGCAGCCGACAAGGCTTTTCCCCCTGGCCAGCGTCCAGATGTTCGACTTGGATGAAGCCATCGTAGAGATGGAGAGGGCCAAGGGACTTGGGCACGTTGGGCTTTCCATAGCTGCCACAGCTCCACCCGATCATCTCTACACAGACCCCTGGTATGACAAGTTCTGGGCAGCTGCACAGGACCTGAAGATGCCGCTGAACATGCACATTTTCACCGGAGCCACACCTAACCATGGTTTGGCGCCCAGGGATTCCAGCAGCAGGGCAAACGGCCCCATGTCCTTCGCAGGTGTAGGTATGACCGTTGCAGACGTTATCCAGTCTGGCGTCGTCGAGCGGTTCCCTGATCTGAAGTTTGTTGTCACTGAGTTTGAGACCGGCTGGATCGCCCACGTGCTTAAGCGCCTGGACTGGGGCTATGTCCGCGGCGGCGGCGAGCGGACCTTCGGGCTTCCACGGCTCCCAAGCTCATACTGGCGCAGCAACTTCTATGCCACATTCGAGGATGATCCGCTAGGCATCATGACTAGGGACTTCATTGGAGTTGACACGCTCATGTGGGGCAACGATTATCCCCATGGTGACTCTGTATTCCCGAACTCCAAGCAGGTGCTCAGTGAGATTCTCTCTGATTGCACTCCGGAAGAACGTTGGAAGATGACCGTCAAGAACGTGGTGGAGCTTTATGACCTACCATTCAAGCTTGAGGGGCCAGATCAGGCCAACGCCAACCACCTGCCCATTCCTGAGGTGAAGACGTGGCGGAACTCACTGCCCTTGCCAGAGGTATCGGTAGCCACCCCTACAAAATAAATGTAGTATCTTGGTGCAAAAAACTAAAATGGATTCCCAGGAGGGGTAATGATGAAAACAGTACAAGTAGACTCAGTAGCAGAAGCGTATATTGAACTTCTTGCCGCAAGAGGTATTGATTACTTCTTTGGCAATGGTGGCACAGACTTCGGGCCGATTGTAGAGGCGTATGCCAAGCGCATCAGCCAGGAAGAGATGCTACCCAAGCCCATTGCCGTACCCCATGAGATCACCGCAGTCGCCATGTCCCACGGATACACCATGGTCACCGGCAAACCCCAGGTTGTCATGGTACATACCCTGCCGGGCACAGCCAACGCTGTAGGCGGGATTCTGAATGCCTCCCGGGCGAATATCCCCATCCTGTTCACCGCCGGAAGGACGCCTATCACCGAAGGCGAATTATCTGGCTCCCGTGATGGCGGAATCCACTATTCCCAAGAGTCCTTTGACCAGGGCTCCATGGTGCGTGAGTGGGTGAAGTGGGACTATGAACTCCGAGCAGACGCTGACCTTGAAAGTGTAGTAGACCGCGCATTGGCTATCTCCCAATCGGAGCCAGCCGGACCCGTCTACCTCACCCTTCCGCGAGAAGTCCTGGCAGCGAAGCGAGAGGAGTTCACTTATAGCGAAACTCCTCGCATGACGGCCGCCAAGGACACCGTTTCCGCCCCGGACGCCATTGAAGAAGCTGCAAAGGTACTGGCAGCCGCCAATAGCCCGATGCTAGTCGTCCGTGACTCCGGCCGAGACCCCGGCTGCCTGAAGCCGTTGGTTGAACTGGCCGAGCTCATTGGCATGCCGGTCTTCGAGGCCACATCAGCGTATGTGAACTTCCCCCAGAGCCATGCGCTTCACGCCGGATCAGGCGCGGGCGAGTACGTTCCGACTTCCGATGCCATTATCTTGCTGGAAGTGGACGCTCCCTGGGTGCAGAAGCGCACACCTCCCTCGGATGACGCAACCATCATTGCCATTGGCCAGGACCCGCTCCAGACGGACATTCCCATACGAAGCTACAGGACGGACATCGCCCTGGCTGGTACGCCTCGACTCACAATTGCAGCCCTCGTAGCGGCTGTGAAGAAGATCGGTGTTGACGCTGCCGGAGTGAAAGGGCGTACGGCGAAGTGGTCTGGGATACGCGACAAGCGTGTTGCTGCAAATGAGGCACGTGCTGAAGCTGGCAAGGACCAGTTCCCCATCAACAAGTCATACTTTGGGCGAGAGTTGTCCAAGCAGATGGATGAGAAATCCATCTTCATTGTTGAGCTTGGCGCAGACAGCACCCAATTCCAATTCGATACCCCTGGTGACTCCTATGCCCACTCCCCTGCCGGCGGACTTGGTTGGGCCTTGGGCGCGGCTCTTGGAGCCAAGTTGGCTTCACCAGACAGGACAGTTATCTGCGCGGTTGGTGACGGCTCCTACACCTTTGGCGTCCCGACGGCGGCGCATATCACCTCCCACATGCAGAACCTTCCCGTGCTGTTCATCGTTTGGAACAACGGCATCTGGAACGCAGTCAAAAGCTCCGCTAAGGGCTTCGCTCCTGAGGGAGTCGCCGCGAAGACAAACACCTGGACCTTCACCGCGCTAGACCAGGACTTCAACTACGAGAAGATCTGTGAGGCGTCTGGTGGTTATGGTGAGCGTGTAGAGGACCCCGCTGAGGTCCCTGCAGCAATTGCACGTGCCCTTCATGCCGTACAGGTAGAGAAGCGCCAGGCGTTGCTGAACATCATCGGCGGCTAGCCGTAAAACACGGCATCCAACAAAAGTAATCGGATCGTTTCAGAGCACCTGCATCACACTCGTGGTGCAGGTGCTCTCGTGTCGTAAGTACGAATCCCTAGGGGAGACAGTCAAACCATGCTTCAATCCTTAGCCAAGATTCCTACGTTCGGCTCCTTGGAGCACAAGGAATGGAGCGTTCTTTGGATGGTAGGCCACCTGTGGCACCTTGCCTTTTGGATGGACCTCATCGTTCTGGGTTGGCTGGTTCTGGAGATTTCTGACTCAGCGTTCCAGGTTGCGCTTGTCGGCACGTTCCGGCTCATACCTATGGGCGTCATTGGGGTGTTAGCTGGCTCTCTAGGGGACAGGCTGCCGAAGAAAAAACTGTTGGTAATAGCCCAGATCATGAACCTGACAGTCACCGTAGCGTTTACTGCAATCCTGATTCTTGACTTGGAGAAGGTTTGGATCATCTACCTATCCGCGCTCCTGACAGGGTCTGCATGGGCTATAGACTTCCCCATCCGCCGTGCTTTTATCCGCGACATCCTACCGGCAAGTGCCGTTGTGAACGCTATGGTCATTGATGCGGCGTCACTCATGGGCATGGCGATGGTAGGTCGATGGATCGGTGGCGGGTTCCTCGCGATATCCGGGCCAACGTTGGCGTATAGCTTTTTGGTGGCCTGTTACATCATTGGATTACTGGTGGTGTTACGAATCCCAGGCCATCCACCCGAGGCTACCGAGCAGACCGAAACCCCATCGGTGTTGAAAGATATAGCCGCAGGGCTTGCTTACGTTTGGAAACACCCCACCCTTCGCGGAATTTTCCTGGTTACGGTCGTCATCAACTTCTGTATCGCCTCGTATTTCCAGCTTACCCCGGTATTCGCCAAAGACGTGTTTGATGTTGGCCCCGGCATGCTTGGCCTGATAAGCGGGATGGACGGCCTGGGAGCATTGATAGCCACAATCGTTCTGGCGTCTCTTGCCGGACTGGCTAGGCTAGGGTTCGTGTTTGTTGTAGGATCGCTGGTGTTTGGCGCAGGTGTCCTGTTCTTCAGCCAATCACCTTCATACCAACTTGCCATCCCTGCCCTGATCATTGTGGGAGCGGGCACGGCAGGGTTCGCGGCCATGCAGACCACAATCACAGTGGCAGTAGCGGAGCCTCAGATGCGAGGCAGAGCGATGGGCGCAGTGGCGTTAGGGATCGGTGTGTTGCCCTTGGGAATGGCTTTTGTTGGTGGGTTGTCGGAATGGCTCGGCGCACCCGAAGCCCTGGGGATTACGTCATTCATTGGTATGGTACTGATAGCGAGCATAGTGCTGTTTCAACCGGGTTTGCGTAAGGCGAGGCAGTAGCTTTTATCGATAAAAAGTCGTGTGGTTCGATGGCATTGACGCAGGACATAGCCCTTCACCGTGAACAAGCGCTAGCTCCATGTCCGACAGGAGTTTCACGTACATCCAGCTGACGTTGTCGCGGAAATGTTGATAGCAGTTCTCCGTAGTCATTAATGCGGGGTCCACAAACGTTGGGTCACCCGGCCTGACGCGAACGCCCCAATCCGGCCCAGCGCTGTACATCACCCCGTCAGCCTCTATCTTAGCAACGAATCCCCAATCCACTGGGACGTACAGGGTGTCGCCGGACACCAGTGGGGTCTGAAACCACGCCCCTGCCAGGGCTCCGGGCACATCCACCTGCCCTCCGCATCTCGTCGAACCTGTAGATCCTTCCCACCAGGCGAACTTCGATACGAACTCCGCTCGCATTTCCTCACTGTAGTAGTCGTAGGGGCAGACGGCATGGAGGAGGCTGGTTAACTCCCCCATCTTCTCGTAGCGCTCCTGGTTGGCGAACTGGACGGTGACGCGTTGGTCGGTAACGATGAAGTCCCATGTATGGGCTGGATCAGTGCCAGTGGTCCAACCAATCAAGTCGCCAGCCTTCACCTCGATATTCACGTAGACCGCAGCGTCACGAGTGTCGGTTGAGCCTTCCTGCGCCGCTAGCGATGCAAAGGGCTCCGCCAGGTCTGAGATGTGGTCAAACCAGAACTTCACATCGCAGGACGCCTGGAACCGGACATCGAACTGAGAATCCACGTAAGGCTCCCCTACCCGTGGATGCATGGTGGCATGGTAGTGTGTGATCTCGATTGCCACGGCATCGGTTGGTGCATATACCGGGACCGGCTCAGCTATGTTGTTCTCGTCAGCAGGCATGGTGTGATACTGGCGGTTCTTCAGCCAGTTGCCGCTGGTGACGATGGTGGGGTTGATCATCTTTATCTGACTCATGTCCGTGTAGAAGTGGGTGAAGGTCAGGTTAGGCCTCTCCACACAACTTGGGCGGGATACGGCGGATTTAGGCGAGCCCGATACCTCGACGGTGGTGATGCGCGTCGAAGTAGGTGATGCTTGGACGAACGCGATAGTTGGGGGTGGAAGTGCGGGTGCAGTCGTTGGCACCGATTCAACAGGCGATTCGGTGGCAGTAGGCACGGCATTAGACGTGGGAGTGGGTTGCGCCAATGGGGACTCAGACACCGTGGTTGGCTCAGGCGTGGCGGCAAGCGGTTGGGTTACCGGGCGTGCAGTGCCCTCGCTCGTGCATGCAACCATGATGGTCAATGCAAAAACCGTGGACACAACCAGTAAAAACGCTCTCCCCATATATCCATTGTAGAAGGTCTTGCAACCTTTCCCTGTGCTATCCTGTCGAAACGGCAAATTCATACTGCATGGGAGGCTAGGGTGCCCGTCCCCACTACTATCAAAACCCTTATAAATGAGCAGCTTCCCACAGATATGCGGGCTTTCCTTCATTCCGCTGGAGAATGTGCTGACAGCAATGGGTTCCGGCTGTTCCTCGTCGGTGGCATGGTGCGAGACCTCCTGCTGGGTCGACCTTCCCGTGACCCCGATTTGTTGGTTCAGGGCACAGACCTGACCATGAACGGCGCTTCCGATTTAGCGGATCTACTCGCTTCAACATTGGGTGGAGAAGTGACTTCCCGGTCGCAGTTCGGCACCGCCAAACTCAACGCCAAAGGCTTTGAAACCGACTTGATAACCGCCCGGCAAGAGACGTATTCCCTTCCAGGTGCGCTGCCCGATGTGGCTCCGGCAACCATAGAAGAGGATATGGCACGGCGCGACTTTACGCTCAACACCCTGGCGGCAGACCTTTCCCCCGGCTCCTTTGGTGATTTGATCGACCTACAGAACGGGGGCAAGGATTTGGAGCAAGGAAGCTTACGCATCCTCCATGACCGTAGCTTTCAGGACGACCCTACTCGGCTGCTTCGCGCTGCCCGTTATGAGACACGACTTGGCCTGCATATGGCACCGGACACCGAGGCCGCAGCTCGACGCGACGCCGAGTACTTGAGAGGCATCAGCGGTGACCGGATTCGTCATGAACTTGAACGTATATTCGACGAGCCTCAACCGGAGCTTGCGCTGGGTAGGGCGGAAGACATGGTGTTCTTTTCGTACCTACTCTCAACGTTGGAGTGGGGGCCTGAATTGACCAGGGCTGCCCAGAGCCTGCGTGAGTCCGGCTACGAGACATCGCCAATGCTGTTCCTGGCGTTGCTGGCATTGCCGCTTATGAGAGACAACCCGGAAGCGCTGGTGACCAGACTCAATGCTCCGGCATCGTGGGCCGTAGTGATACGGGATGCGTACGCGTTGCGGGTGACTCTGCCATCGTTGAGTGTTGAGAACATCCAGCCGAGCACTGTATACGCAAAACTTGCTGGCTTGGTCCCTGAGGCAATCCTTGCATGGAGTGCCCTCGCCCCTTACCGGTCAGTGAGAGGCCTCCTCCTCAGCTTCCAGATGAAGTGGCGCGATGTGAAGACGCACCTGACCGGTGACGATCTGATGTCCCTGGGTATACCTCAGGGGCCGGAGATTGGCGTGGTGTTGCAAGAGTTGTTGAACGCTCGACTCGATGACGTTATTTTCACTCGTGAGGAAGAGGAGTCGTTTGTGAAAAACCGCATCTCCTCCAGTGAACACACCTAAGAAGATACCTACAACCAAGAACCGAGGACAGCCAATGGCTAAAGAAGTTCAGCTCTACTGGTGGAAGAAGTGATCCACCTGTAGAAAAGTGAGGGAGTTGCTCTCACAAGCGGATGTGTCAGTCACGGAACGCGATTTCTTTGCGGAGCCGTTCACGGAGGATGGCTTGCGGACGTTGTTGGGCGGAACCCCGACCAGAGACGCTTTTGCCGCCAGAAGTCCCACCGTGAAGAAGCTTGGCCTTGATTTGGACGCCCTCAGCGATGATGAACTGCTGAAGCTCATGGTGGAGGAACCGCGCCTCATCCGTAGGCCCATCGTGGTCATCGACGGGCAGCTCATCCCCGGGGCATCGGAGAAGTCGCTGACGGGTTTGCTGTAGCGTCTCCACCAACCCCGGACTGTAAACACCAAGTTGCATGGGTAACCGCAGGCACATAGGTCTAGGGCCTAACCCTGTTAGGTAGCCGCAGGCATGTGGGTGCAGGGCCTAACCCTGCTTTGGTAACCGCAGGCAAATGGGTCCAGGGCCTAGCCCTGGCCTTGGCGGCGACGGAAGAACAAGTACTGCTGGGCGTAACCGGCATTCGCGCCGAAGGTTTTGTGAGCCCATGCGAGAAGTTTGTCGTAAGGAAGTTCTTCCTCGTCCAGGTACCACTCTTCGAAAGCGCGCCTCACCCATCGGTCTATAGGTACCGCTTCCAACTTGTCCAGGGCGAAGAGCAGGACGCAATCGGCCACCTTGGCCCCCACACCGGGCAGTGCCATAAGCTCAGCTTTGGCGTCCTCATAGGATTTATCGCGTAACGCACCGGGGGTTAGGCCGCCTGAGGCCACGATTTCTGCCGTCTTCGCCACGTACTTCGCCCGATACCCAAGAGCCAACTTCCGCAGCACATCTTCTCCGGCGGATGCTAGCACGTCAGGTGTTGGGAACGCCTGTCGTTGAATGCCGCCCATGGTGACCGTCTCACCAAGCTCGTTTGCCAGCGATTCCTGCATCTGGGCTATACGGGGAATGTTGGAGTTCTGGGAGCAGATGAAGGCAATGAGGCACTCCCACGGATCCTGCCTGAGAATGCGTAGGCCCCAGTGTTGCTGAATCACATCGGTAAGGCGCTCGTCTTTGCAGAGGTGTTCGTAGATGGTTGGCAGGTCGTCGTCCATGCGGAAATATCGATGCACGGCATCACTGATGCCCGGGGCAGCGTCCATGTTGCATTCCACTACCAACCCGCTATCAAGTCGCTCCAGCGTCACCAACTCACCGGCAATGAACCCGATCCATACGCCATCCACCTCATGCCATCGGAAAGCCTGACCACTCTCAAGGGTGAGGGGGAGGTCCAGGGGTTGATCGATAGGGACTTCTATTCGGTATGTGTCTGGTGATGTACTCATAGTGTGCCCCGAGTATAAGCCAACGGGCCTGCAGTGAGGGCAATAGAAAAGGGGCAATCGTTCCAACTGCCCCTTTTGCTTGTTCTCGTCTCGCCACACCGGCGAGTATTAATGCTGTCAGGCGAGGGAGTGGTGATGCCCTTTCACCGCCACATCAACGGAGAAAGACTTGAACATCAGAAACTTCCTCAACCCCAAATCGATGCTCTCGGACATCTCCGCCAGTGATGGTGCAACCAAAATATCGATATCTTCGAGCGATACCTTTTGGTATCCCTGCGTGTTCTTGCCCTTGAGGTAGGTGTCGACCGACACCTGCGCCTGACCGCCTCACCCTACTGCGGAGATGAAGTCTATGGCCACCGTGCCGCCTTTTAGACGGACCTGCTCCAGGGCTTGTTCCGTGACGTTTATGTGCACCGCGTGCCTCCGTACGTGTTTCGATGGTGTTCCATTGAGCCAACCTTCTATTTCCTTAGACGCAGTTGGCCCCAACTAGATGCAGAGGCCTAGTCTTCAGGCGGCGCGGCCAGCCATCCGGTGACCAATGCGGGGAGTTCATTCAACTGTGGTCGAGTGACAGTGCAGTCCGGCAGCGATTTCAAAAACAGCGCTCCGTATGACCGGGCGGTGAGCCTTCTATCCAGGACAGCAACAACGCCACGATCAGTGCCTGTTCGGATCAATCGACCGAACCCCTGGCGGAAGCGGAGGATGGCCTGTGGTACAGCGTAGTCTCGGAACGGCTCTTCGTACCCCTCGGAGCGCGCCGCAAAGACCGGGTCACTCGGAACATCGAAGGGTAGTCTAGCGAGTACCAGTACAGTGAGAGCATCCCCTGCCAGGTCCACACCCTCCCAGAAGCTTGAGGTTCCCAGGAGCAGGGACCGGGGGTTGGCCAGGAAGTCATCCATCAGCGCCCTAGGAGCGCCGTCCACACCCTGAGCCAGCACACGGATGTCGTCGCCCTCCAACGCTGTTCTAGCAACCTCTGCCGCAGCACGGAGCGCGGCGTGGGACGTGAACAACGCCAGCGTATGGCCGTCCGCCGCCCGGGCCAACTCAGCTACGGTCTTGGCCAGGGTTGCTGCATACCCGGGGCTGTTGGGCTCCGGCATGTCCTGCGGGATAGTGATGAGGGCGGCTTTGGGGTAGTTGAACGGAGAGCCCAAGAGCAACTCCTCCATATCCTCTACACCCAGACGTTCTCTTAGGGGAGCGAAGCTGCCTGCTACAGCCAGAGTCGCACTGGTGAGAACCACGCTCTTCTTCTTATCAAAGAGCTTCTGCTTCAGGATTTCTCCCACATGGAGAGGCGCTGTGCAGAGGACGTGGTTACTCTGTTGGTTACCCTCAACCCAGTAGATATTTGCATCGTCCGGGCGGAGCATGAATCCATCAGCCTGTCCTCGACTCTCCTCAAGGGCCTCTTCTTGCGTTGATAATTCGGAGCGGAGGCTGTCGTAGCCCAACAACTCAAGCTTTTCCAGCCCGTCCAGAGAACTGCGGACGCCCGAGATTGCCCGAACCACCTCCGAGAGGGCCGCGCTGGGGTTTTCCCAGGCTATTTCCAGCTCAGACCAATCAGGCTGGGTTCTTACGGCAGAAGTGACCCTCATCTGGCTCTGCTGCCCACTGCTTTGTCCGTCTCGGTTTTTCACAAACCGGTTCAATGCCCCAAACATTTCGTCCAGACGCTGCCTGGCTCTGGTTACGGCCTCGGTCAAGTGCGCGGATGCTGTTTCCGTGGCCTGTCGACGTGATGGCCCAGCTTTGGACGTCCTGAAGGCGTTCACAGCCTCTGTTGCAAGTCCTCGTGGCCCTGAGAGGGCATCTAGGTGCTCCGTGAACTGTGCATAAGCTACTTTGGAGCCGAGTTGGCTGGTGGCCTCTGATTCTAGGTGCTGAGCCTCGTCGATGATGAGGTAGTCGTAATCAGGAATGAGCCCGCCGCCTCTGGCCAGGTCCGACAGCAGCAGAGAATGGTTGACCACAACAACATCGGATATGTCTGCCTGCTCTCGCGCAGAACGGAGAAAGCAGGCGCCCTCTGAAAGTGGACACTCGCGGCTTCCTTGAGCGGAGAGCCTTTCCCACACGCCGTTGTCCTGCCTGCTCATGCGAAGATCAGCCCTGTCGCCGCCGGACGTCTCCTGGAGCCAGGTGGTCAGCTTTCCCATGAAGCGGGCTTCATCAACACTGAGGTCAGTGGAAGTCCGCATGTGGGACCACCTTCTGAGGCAGAGGTAGTTGGCTCGGCCCTTGAGCGATGTGAACCGCAGTTCCTTTGCATTGACTACGCCAGCATCAATCAGGGTGTCAGTGACCGTGGGGAGGTCTTTATGGATGAGTTGTTCCTGTAGCCCAATGGTGTTGGTTGAGATGACTACCCGCGTCTTGTTGCGTAACGCAAAGTCCGCTGCAGGCAGGAGGTAGGCCATGCTCTTGCCCACTCCGGTGCCCGCCTCAACCACCAGGTGCTCCTCGTTAGCGAAGGCTTGAGCTACACCAAGGAGCATCGTTTCCTGCTCGGCGCGGTGCTCAAAGCCGGGGATGACGCGTTCCAGCGCACCGCCTGCTCCAACCAATGTACTGGCCATCTCCTCAAGGGACGAAACGCTGCTGTCGGCGACGTCAGGTGATTTCGAGGCTGCTTTGGTTTTCGGCGGGTGTATCCGTTTCTCCAGGGTTGTGAGGTCCATGCCACCCATTGCCATTGATGAACGCTTGCCCTGGGCATCCTGTTCCTTCGATATGGCGTGGAGCAGGTGACGTAGAGGCCAGTTCGCGATGCTTGCAAGACGGTCCAGTTCTGCGATAACCCCAGGATCCATATCGAGTGCCAGATGGATGAGGCTGTCCAGTACCAGATGCGTTGCCTGCGCGTCGCCCAGCGCCCGGTGAGCTCCCCACTTGGGCACTCCAAGGCTTTGGGCCAGTACGCCAAGGGAGTAGTTTCCGTTAGGGAGCAGGATAGCGGCCAGCTCTCTGGTGTCGAAAACGGGGCTGGTGAACCGAACGCCGGCTCGTGAAAGGAAGTTGATATCGAACGAAACGTTATGTCCGACAACAGGCGCGTCGCCCACAAAGTTTGTGAAGAGGGCGCCTACGCTGGAAAAAGGAGGAGCCTCGCTCACTTCCTGCGGCTTGATGCCCGTGAGCCTTTGGATGAATGGTGTGAGTTTCCGCTTGGTGTTCACCAGGCTGGAGAAGGTGTCCAGCACCTCGGCGCCACGGACTTTCACGGCACCCACTTCGATGATCTGGTCCTGTTCGAAATCGAGGCCTGTCGTCTCAAGGTCAAGGACCACAAAGGTGCTCTGGAGAGAGGTGGATTCCATGGCGGTAAAGAGCGTCATGCTGAAACCTGTCGATCTGTAATCAGGATGATTCGGTAGTTGGAGTCTGTGGCAGAAATATGTTGTCTGTGCACTGTAAAACCAGTCTAGCTACAGGGAATTATGCAGTCAACACGATTTTGAGTGGATTACAGGCTTGTAGAGGCAGCGGCTAGATGGATTCTGGGGCGGGCGTTGGCCGAGATGCCCTGGGGTGTGCTGCAACGTACGTCCGGCGTGCGCTTGCCTGAGTGACGTGGGTGTAGATCTCCGTAGTGGTTGGCGTCGAGTGGCCAAGGAGCTCCTGCACCACCCTGAGGTCTGCGCCGCCGTCCAGTAGGTGAGTGGCAAAGGAGTGCCGAAGTGTGTGTGGATGAACGGAGGCTTCTATGCCGGATTCTAAGGCGTACGCCTTCACCAGCTTCTGCACGCTCCGTGGTGTCAGCCGACCGCCGTCACGGTTGAGGAAAAGTGCCCCGTTGTCCCTGGGTGCTTGAAGTTGTGGTCGACCGTCGTGGAGGTAGGCCTCAATAGCCGAAATCGCATGACTTCCCAGCATGACGAGGCGTTGTTTGGAGCCTTTGCCGGTGACGCGGGCCTGATGCTGGCCCAGTTCCAAATCCGCTATATTCATCCCGGTCAACTCGCTGACGCGGAGACCCGCTCCGTACAACACTTCCAGCAGGGCGCGGTCTCGCAGACCGGCAGGTGTCGTGGCAGCAGCAGCATCCATCAACCCGCTCGCCTCTTCCACATCAAGGAAGGTGGGTAGGCGTCGTGCAGCGCGGGCAGTCGAAAGTGAAGCCGTGGGGTCGGAGGGGATATCGCCCTCATGGGCCAGGAACCCAAAAAGCACGCGCAACCCGCTGAGTTTCCGCGCGACGCTCCGTGGCACATACCCCAGCGCCCCTTTGCGTACAGGAGGGACTTCGCCCCTACCGCCGGTCATGGGCCTAGCGTCCGTGAGCAGCCAATGGAGGTAGGTCCGCAGGAACGGTCGGTCTATGTTTTCGAGATGCTGTTCAGGGTGTTCATCCAGGAAATGCCAGAACGGTAGCAAGTCTGTCATGTAGTTGCGTACGGTGTAGGGCGTCAGACCACGCTGCGCCTGAAGATGACGTCGTAGGCGATAGAACAAAGGCTGCGCCCAGTGTTCATCACCGGGGTCGCCAGGGAGGTTCTTTGGTCCTGGTGAAACGCGACTGACCACGTTACGCCTCCACGGCCTCCGCCTCTTGCTCTTCACCCTGGGCCTGTTCGGAAGAACCGAGAGGCTCTGAGTATGCGCACTTGGTGCACTTGGCGGTGTTTCGCCCGCGTTGCACCATGAGTCCTGAACACTCCGGGCAGGGCTCAGGCAAAGGCTTCTGGTTTACCGCAAAGTTGCAGGTGGGGTAGTTTGAGCAACCATAGAAGGTTGAGCGACGCTTCCCCTTCTTTGCTTTGCGTTCCATGAGGTCGCCACCGCAGTCCGGGCATGACACGCCGGTCTTTATCTGGGTTGATTTGGCGTTCCGACATTCGGGGAACCCGCTGCGGGACAGGAAGGTGGAGCCCCAGCGGTTCTTCTTCAAGTTCATTGGTTTGCCACAGAGTTCGCAGGTCTCTCCCGTGGGAATGTCCTGGCGAGGCATCTTCTCAGCCGCTTCCAGGAGGTTCTCAGAGAAGGGGCCATAGAACGCGCTGAGCATCTCTCTCCAACCAAGTTCGCCCTGGGCCACTTCGTCCAACTCATCTTCCAGCTTGGCGGTGAAGTTCAAGTCAGATATCTGCGAGAAGTGATTGCTGAGCATGTCACTAACAACCGTTCCAAGGAGTGTAGGTGTCAGTCGACCACGGTCGCTCTGGACGTAACCTCGATCCTGGATGGTGGATACGATGGCCGCATAGGTGCTTGGCCTGCCGATACCCTTGTCCTCCAATGATCGGACCAGCGAGGCCTCCGAGTAGCGCGGCGGCGGCTCCGTGAAATGCTGCTTGGATTCCAGCCCAAGGCTCTTCAGTGCGTCGCCAGCGGCAACGGTAGGTAGGAGCTTGGCTGCCTCGTCCTCGTCGCCATCGTCCTGCCCCTCAAGGTAGAGGGCGCGGAACCCCGGAAACTTGAGGACAGACCCGGTCGCGCGGAACAGATACGCCTGCTTCGACTTTGCGATGGCGTGGATATCGATAGTTGTGCGGTCTACCTGGGCGTCGGCCATCTGTGATGCCACGAAACGCTTCCAGATAAGGTCATACATCCGATGCTGTTCGGCGTTCAGGAACGTCCGAAGGCGATCCGGAGTACGCAATGCGGACGTTGGGCGAATGGCTTCGTGGGCCTCTTGGGCACCTTTTACCTTCCGTGCATACGTCCGCGTCTGTGCAGGGACGAAGTCTGCGCCAAAGGCCTTCTTAATATGCTGTCGGGCTTCTTCTACGGCGGATGCTGCCACGTTCGTGGAGTCGGTCCGCATGTAGGTGATGAGTCCCACGGAGCCCTGATCACCCAGGGTCACTCCCTCATAGAGTTGTTGGGCAACGGACATGGTCTTCCGTGCGCCAAAGCGCAGCTTACGCCATGCTTCCTGTTGCAGCGTGCTGGTGATGAACGGCGCAGATGGCCGCTGCTTCACACCACGTACCTGAACTTTCTCTACAGCGAACGAGGCTCCATCAAGGTCATCGTTGAGTTTCTTTGCCGATGCCTCGTCTGGGATGTTCAGGGCAGACTTGTCGCCCACCTTGGAATGAAGGTGCGATACGAAGCTATTGCTTCCTTTTTTACCACCGGTAGCTCCCTCCTTTTGGAGCAGAGCGTCGATGGACCAGTGCTCAACAGGGATGAACGCTTCGACTTCTCGTTCTCGATCGACAACGATGCGAAGGGCTGCTGACTGCACTCGACCTGCAGAAAGACCCCACCAACGGAGCTTCTTGCTGACCAGAGGGCTTAGTTCATACCCTACCAATCGGTCGAGGACGCGTCGAGCCTGCTGGGCGTCAACCAGATTCATATCCAGGGCGCGGGGGTGTTCGAAGGCCTCTTTGACAGCCGATTCAGTAATCTCATGGAAGACCACTCGCTGAACAATCTTGGGGTCTACGCCTGCTGCCTCAATGAGGTGCCAGGAAATGGCCTCCCCTTCACGGTCAGGGTCAGTGGCCAGGTAGACGGTGGTTGCATCTTGAGCCAGTTCTGTGATTTCTTTTACAAGAGCACG
>Ga0114996_10002174_pt1 | contig 25522 bp, 23 predicted proteins | sample ArcticOcean_MG_C_4_FD_87039 | JGI IMG/M metagenome (GOLD analysis project Ga0114996, IMG submission 87039) | Marine microbial communities from western Arctic Ocean - ArcticOcean_MG_CB4_134 | ecosystem: Environmental > Aquatic > Marine > Oceanic | place: Arctic Ocean: Canada Basin | collected... | reverse complement strand
CAAACGGGCCGAGGAGAGGGTGGCGACAGCCGACACCCAGATGGACCTGGCACGAGCGGTCAAGGCCATGCACCGCTCACGCGCCCGCATAGTTGTGGCGAGCCGCAGACGCCGCCGCACAGCGAGGGGCGAGGCCGCTTCTCAGGGGCCGTCTTAACTGGTCGCGTAAACCGAAGGCAATAAAAAAGGGCCCGCCAACTGGCGGGCCCTTCGCATTTACGGTTTGTTACCCAGGTAGCTTACGTTTCGTAGTCCTCGTCCAGCAGGTAGTAGGTCATGGACTGCAGGGAGAGCACGGGGTCGATGTTACGCAGGACCACGCTCATTGGCACCTGAGGGGCCACCGGCGCGTAGTTCAGTATTCCCTTGACGTCACACTCGACGAGGTCGTCGATGACCGTCTGTGCCTCGTGGGCGGGCACTGCCACGATGGCGATGGCGATGCGCTCTCGTTTGAGCGTGTCCTTTAAGAGCGCCATGGGCCGGACATCGAGACCGCCGACGGTGTCTCCGACCTGGTCGTCGTCGCTATCGAAAGCCGCCAGGATGTGGAAGCCTTCGGGGGCGAAGCCGGGGTAGTTGATGATGGCCCTGCCCAGTCTGCCGACGCCAACGAGGCAGGCGGGCCAGCGCCGGTCCAGGCCGAGGATCTGGCCCAGCTCTTGCAGCAAAGACTCGACGTTGTAGCCGCGGCCCTGTTTGCCGAACCGCCCGAAGTAGCTGAGGTCTTTGCGGATCTGAGCGGGCGTCATCTGCAGGCGGGAGCCCAGTTGCTGTGAACTGACTACCGACGTGCCGTCGTCGCGCATCTGCGTCAGCGCCCTCACATAGAGGGGCAGGCGCAGCACGACTACTTCAGGGACCTGCGTGGGACTGGCCGCCATTCAGATTCTAATCCGCTCCATTGCTGACCCCGCCTGACTCGACCGGGTGCTTTACAGCGACCGGAGAGGAGGGCTTTTCATGGCTACTTAAACCGCCGTTATTGTATGTACGGCTCTGGGCGTCGTCAACGGCTTGTGAAAGAAATAACGGTTCGATTCGTGCAGGTACATGTACCCTGTGCAGACGGGTGGATACGTCCGTTTACCGCGTGCCACAGGCATTCAAGCCGAATGGCGACCTTGACTATATAGCGTTGCGGTGTTAGCATGACCGAGCCCGTGAGTGAGTTCCGGACAGGCTCTGTGATCTCTTCAGTGCAGGCCGCGAGGCGGCCTCGAACCCTCTTAGTTCAGTCCAGCACTTCGACACACCTCAGGATGTGGCCGGTCGGCCCATCCAATGTGGTAGTCGCTGTGGCTCGGAAAGGAGCCCATGACCGGGGAGAAGAAAGTCGAGATCAGGCGAGGCCTCAGGGACGTCTACATCGACAGGACTCATTCCAGCTTCATTGACGGTAAGGAGGGCAAACTCCTTTACCGCGGCTTTAACATTAACGATTTGGCCCAGAACTCGACCTTTGAGGAGACGGCCTATCTGCTCCTCTACGGCGAGTTGCCCAACAGTGCCCAGTTGGCGAAGTTCGATGGCCAGTTGTCGGCCAACCGTGAGTTGTCCAGCGACCTGCTGGACATAATTCGTCTGACCGCTTCTGCCCACCCAATGGACGTGCTGAGAACGGTCATTTCGGCCAGCGCAGGCCCTGATGCCGAAGCCTCTGACATATCCACCGAGGCGACAGTTCGCAAGGGCATTGCCCTCACCGCCCTAGTGCCCACCGTGGTCGCGGCACATGCCCGCATCATGCAAGATAAAGAGCCGGTCGCGCCCAGGTCTGACCTGAGCCACGCGGCCAATTTCTTGTACATGCTCTTCGGGGAGGAGCCGGACCCGCAAGACGCTGCCATTATTGATAAAGACTTCGTCCTGCACGCCGAGCACGGCATTAACGCCTCCTCGTTCGCCGCCCGTATCGCCGCATCTACCAAGGCCGACGTGCACTGCGCGGTGACCGCTGGCATCGCGGTGCTGAAAGGCCCCTCCCACGGCGGCGCCGCCGAGGGCGTCATGAAGATGGCGCTGGAGATTGGGTCTGAGGACAAGGCGCACCAGTACGTCGCCGACCGGCTGAAAAACAAACAGGTGATAGTGGGCTTCGGTCACCGGGTCTACCGCACGGAAGACCCGAGAGCCAAACACCTAAAGGAAGACGCCAAGCGGCTGAGCGAGCGCCGAGGCGACCCCAAATGGTTTGGCATACTCACCGCTGTGGTGGACGCCATGGCACCGTATGCGCGCCGGGGCATCGCCCAGAACGTGGACCTCTGGTCGGGCGCGATCTACCAGATTCTGGGAATTCCCGAATCGCTGTACATTCCCATTTTCGCCATGGGTCGAATACCCGGTTGGACCGCCCAGGTGGTGGAGCAGCTAGAGAACAATATTTTGCTGCGGCCGCGACTCCTGTACGTCGGTGAGATGGACCGGGTTTTCGTGCCGCTGGACCAGAGATAACTATTCGCATATCCGCCGCCAGATATATCAATATCTGGCACATCAATCCCAGACACATCAAACCCGGACACAACAGGCAAGAAGGGGGCAGCATTTGACCACTGAGGAAACCACCGGCTCGGACTGCGAGCATTTCTGGATGATCGAGAGCCCCAACGGGCCCACTTCCATCGGGACTTGCCAAACCTGCGGAGAGAAGTCGGAATTCCGCAATTCCATGCCCGGTTCTGGCTGGGACAGGGAAAGCCCCCAGGCAAAGCGGGCCCGTCAGCAGAGCAACGCAAACGCCAAGGCCAAGGCCAAGGCCTAGCCGGACCGAGATAGATTGAAACGATATGGGGCGTCTGAGTTGACTCGGACGCCCCTTTTTTGTTTCCCCCGACAACAAGGCCAGAGAGGGCACCGTGCTTAAGGCCGAGGGACCACCGACCGCCGCCGAACAGGAGATCCGATCCCGGATAACCGAGGGCGGCCGCATCACGTTTCGGGAGTTCATGGAGATCGCCCTTTACCACCCGACGGGCGGCTACTACACGGACCCGACCTTACGGACCGGTGCCGGTGACTACTACACCAGCCCGATGGCACACCCGGCTTTCGGAGCGGCCGTTGCGGTCCAGCTACGAACAATGTGGCGTCTACTGGATTGTCCGGCCAGGTTCACTGTCGTAGAGATGGGCGCAGGTAGTGGCGGCCTGACGACCCACGTGACGGCGTATGCAGCCCGGCTCGACGGCGCGTTCGCCGACGCTCTCGACTACCTGGCCCTGGACCTGGGACAGACCGTCCCGACTGGTGTAACGGGCTGCTTCCTTTCCAATGAACTGCTCGATGCCATGCCCGTCGCCCGGTTCGAAATGGTGGAAGGCGAAGTGCAAGAGAGGTTCGTGGCTCTAAATGACGAGGGAACGGCCCTGACAGGAGTGCTGGACGCGCCGGAAACGGGTGCAATCGGTGCTCGTCTGGCCAAGCTCCCCGGCCCGCTCCCAGACGGCTCCAGTGGCGAGGTGAACCCCGGCGTCCGGCCCTGGATGGAAACCGTCAGCGAATCACTTATACGGGGGTTCGTAGTCAGCATCGACTACGGGGGTACGGCCGAGGAAATCTACGCCCGTCGAAGCGGCACGGTGCAGACCTACTACAACCACGTCGACGGTCTCAGTCCCTACCAGAACGTGGGCCGCCAGGACATCACCGCCCATGTCGATTTCTCCTTGGTAGAGGCGGAGGGAGAGCGGTCGGGCCTGAAGGCTCTCGGGCTGACCAGCCAGGCCGAACTGCTCCGGCGCAACGGCATCGACCAGATGGCCGAAAAGCTTCAGGCGATGGGCCTGCCCGCAGCAGAGCTTCGGGCGAACCGGTACGGCATCGACAAGCTCACCCGATCTGATGGGCTAGGTGCCTTCCGGGCGATGGTGCAGGAGAAGGGCACCGGGGTCGCGACGATTGAGCGGGTTTATCCCTCGCTCCAAGACCTGGCCGACTTGCCGCCCCCGGCGTTGCTGGGCGACGGCCACCTGCGACTGGCCGAGGGGGGCTACCCCTCGCTGTCGTTTGAGGTGGACTCGCTTTGGCCCGAGTCGCCAGGCTCGGACCCGGGCGTTTCCGATTCGGGCGAATCAGACGCGGCCGACTCTGGAGAGTCGCCGGAGTAGTCATCGTCTGGCTTGCCGGGTAAGGGCTGTGCAAGACGGGCGGTGGTGATGAAGCCGGTGTGGCCTACCATGCGGTGGTCGGGCCTGACGGACCGGTTGGCCACCGTCCACGACCTGACGAGGGACTCGGTTGTCTCTATTTGTACGAAGCGGCCGTTGGTTCTCAGGGCCTCGGACAGGTCCCTGATTTGCAGGACGGTGGGCAGGAAGCTCACCAGAATCCCACCGGGCACCAGAGCTTCGGCGACCTGGTCTACGATCTCCCAGGGCTCTGGCATGTCGAACACTATGCGGTCGGCCAGCTCGCCAGATTTGGCCCGTTCGGCCAAAGCTTCCGAGACATCGCCAAGCTGGATGGACACGTTGGCCATGCCACCGGCCGCGTCGCGGACGTTCTGGGTCGCACGATCGACCATGTCCTGCCTCAGGTCGAATGAGTGGACGAAGCCGTCCGGGCCCACCGCTCTCATTAGCGCGATGGTCACGGCGCCGGAGCCGCAGCCAGCCTCGACGACTGTGGCGCCGGGGAAGATGTCCCCGTTGATGATTATGCCCCCGAGGTCCTTCGGATAGACGACCGTCGCTGTGCGGGGCATCAGGCGGGTGTAGTCGCCCATCGTTGGCCGGATGGCGAGCAGCAGGTTACCCCGCGACGTAGTTACCCACGACCCTTCGGGCAGGCCGACTACCTCGTCTAGTTCGAAGTGGCCGGTGTGCGAGTTGAAGCGCTTTCCGGACACGAGTTTGACGAGGTACAGCCGACCGCGCTTGTCGACGAACAGGACGTGCTCGCCCGATTCGAATGGCTTTGACCCTGATCCAGAGCCAGATTCGGACCCGGAACTGGAGGTCAGAGCTTGTCTATCTCGGCCAGGAAGTCCTCTATGTGGATGTCGGCCGCGCTGGCGTAGACACGCCTGTAGCGAATGACGCCGCCCTTGTCGATGATGAGGACGGCCCGGTCTGAGGTGCCGCGCTCTTCGTTGTAAAGGTCGAAGGCGTTAGACACGTTCGCTTTCGGATGGAAATCCGAAAGCAATGGGTACGGTAAGTTACCTAGGGAGGTGGCGTAGGCCGTCTGGGTGGGCTTGGGATCTGTGCTTATACCCAGTACCTGGGTATCGCGCTCCACGAACTTCGAGTAGTTGGCTCGAAACGAGGAGATCTGGTCCGTTCAGCCACCGGTGAACGAGAAAACGTGGAAGGACAGTACGACGTTCTTGGAACCCTTGTACTGGCTCAGGGTGACCATGTCGCCGTTCTGGTCTGGGACCCGAAAGTCCGGTGCTGCGTCTCCGATATTTGCCATGCGGTGCTCCTTGTTAACCTCTTACTCTGGTTGGTTCGCCGTCCAGCGTAGATCTGGCTGGCGGGCGGCCAGCGCCTCGTCGAGGCGGGTGTTGGGGGTGTTGTGCGGTGCGTTTTTGAGCAGTTCGGGGGTCTCTTTGGCCTCGGCTGCAATACGTTTCATGACGGCTATGAAGTGGTCGAGAGTCTCTTTGGACTCCGTCTCTGTGGGCTCGATCATGAGCGCTTCTTCGACCACTGTGGGGAAGTACATGGTGGGCGGGTGGATGCCGTAGTCTATCAGCCGCTTGGATACGTCGAGGGCGGTGATGCCGTAGTCGCGCTTCAGGTTCCTGGCCGAGAAGACCACCTCGTGCATGCAGCGCCGGTCGTAGGGCAGGTCGTAAACGCCCCTGAGACCTTCCAGGATGTAGTTGGCGTTGATGACTGCGTCCTCGCTGATGGCCTCGATGCCCTCGTCGCCCAGCGTGCGAATGTAGGCGTAGGCCCGCACCAGGGCACCGAAGTTGCCGTGGTACGCGCCCATTTTGCCTATCGACTTTTCGGGGGTGACGAACGAGTAAGTCGGGTCGCCGTCTGCCCCAGAAGTCTTTTCCACTATCGGCCCCGGCAGGAACGGCAACAGCCGTTCCGACACCATGACCGCGCCCGCGCCTGGCCCGCCGCCGCCGTGGGGCTGGGTGAAGGTTTTGTGCAGGTTGGAGTGCATTACGTCGAAGCCCAGTTCGCCGGGCTTGACCCGACCGAGAAGCGCATTGAGGTTCGCGCCGTCGCCGTAGACGATGCCGCCAGCGTCCCGGACCATTTGCACTACGTTTAGGATGTTGACATCAAATAACCCGAGAGTGCTGGGCTGGGTGAGCATGAACCCTGCGGTGTCGTCGCCGATGACGTACTTCAGCGCGTCGATGTCGGTGTTGCCCTCGGCGTTGGTGGGCAGCGAGACAACGTCGAACCCGGCCATGGCCGCGGACGCGGGGTTGGTGCCGTGGGCGCTGTCGGGGACGAGGACCTTTGTTCGCTGCTCGTCGCCCCGCGACCGGTGGTAGGCGCGGATCATGAGCATCCCAGCCAACTCTCCTCGGCACCCGCCATGGGGGAGAGCGTGGTGCCGGCCATTCCGGTTATTTCGGCGAGGAGTTCTTGCAAGTGGTGCATTAAGGCCAGGGCACCCTGCACGGTGCTTTCCGGCTGCAATGGGTGGATGTCGGACATCCCATCCAGCCCGGCCATCTCATCGTTGAGTTTGGGGTTGTACTTCATAGTGCAGCTACCGAGGGGGTAGAAGTTGTGGTCTATGGAGAAGTTGAAGGTGCTGATCTGGGTCATGTACCTGACCAGCTCGGCCTCAGAGATTTCTGGCATGGGCAGGTCGTCGCGCAGCAGTTCGGCCGGGGGCGGTGCCTGTTGCGGCACATCTACCGACGGCAGAGTGGTGCCGATGCGACCGGGTACGCTGCGGTCCATCGCCAGCGCGCGACGCGGGTCTTCGGGGGTCAGGCGCTCAAACACTGGACGTTCCTGATTCGGCCCCAATTTTAGATAAGGCAGCGACGAGTGAGTCGATCTCTTCGCGGGCGTTCATCTCGGTGAAACACAGCAGCATTCCGTTGGGGTAGCGGTCGGATACGTCCAGGCCGCCGATGATGCCCGCTTCCAATAGCCGCTCGTTCATCTTGCCGGGCGGGAGTGGGCAGGACACAACGAACTCTCTAAAGAAGACTTTGTCACCCGAAGCTATGGAGTAACCCGGCAGCGCCCCGATGGCACCGGCCGCGTAGTGCGCCTTCTGGTAACAAAGGGCGGCGATGTGGGCCAGTCCGCGCTTGCCCTGGCCGATCATGTAGATGGTGGCCATGAGCGCGATTAGCCCCACGGATGTGCAGATGTTGGAGGTCGCCCGTTCACGGCGAATGTGCTGCTCCCTGGTCTGCATGGTGAGCACGTACCCGGTGCGGCCCTGCGTGTCGACGGTCTTGCCGACGATGCGGCCGGGCATCTGCCGGATGTGCTGCTGGCGGCAGGCGAACAGCCCCACGTACGGCCCCCCGAACGTCGGAGCGATGCCCAGCGCCTGGCCCTCTCCCACGACGATGTCGGCACCGTAGTCTGAGGGTGGCCGGAACATGCCCAGCGAGATGGGGTCGGTTATGACTACCAGTAATGCGCCCGCTTCGTGCGCGGCATCGGACAGGGTTTGCAGGTCTTCGAACGTGCCGTAGAAACCGGGTTGCTGCACGATAAGACAGGCGTCGTCGTCGCCTATTTTTAGTGTGTCGGCGCTGGCCCTGTCGATGGCCAGGCCGGGTGCATCGAGGTAGGTTCCCAGCACATCTACGTACATTGGGGAGACTGAGTCCAGGACTGTGACACGGTTGCGCTTTGTCACGCGAGCGGCCATTAGTGCCGCTTCAGCGAGAGAGGTGGCACCGTCGTACATGCCGGAGTTGGCGACATCCATGCCGGTTAACTGACACACCATGGATTGGAACTCGAAGTGGGCTTGCAGCGTTCCCTGCGCCACCTCGGGCTGGTAGGGGGTGTAGCAGGTCATGAATTCGGCCCGGCTGGCCAGTTGCCGAACTATGGCCGGTATGAAGTGCCTGTAAGCACCCGCCCCCAAGAAGCAGGCGTAGTCGCCGGGCACGGCGTTCTTGCTTGCCAGTGCCTCCATTTCCCGTCCCAACTCGAGTTCGGAGATGGGCGGCGGGATGGACAATGCCGGGTTGCGGAAGCGTTCCGGGATGTCCACGAAAAGCTCGTCGACCGAGCCTACGCCGATGGCCGCGAGCATGGCCCGACGGTCTGCATCGGTGTTGGGGGTATACGGGGAGGTGAACCCCCCTTGTGACTGCCGATCTGTTGCCATTCGCCCGGCTAGTTGCCCTCGAAAGCTATGAAGCTCTCGTAATCGGCGGCGGACAGGAGAGCGTCCAACTCGGCCCGGTCGGAGAGCGATACCTTCAGGAGCCAACCGGCCTCGAAGGCTCCGTCGTTGACCAGCTGGGGGTTGTCGACGACGCCGTCGTTGACCTCGGTGATCGTTCCGCCGATGGGAGAGAACAGGTCAGAGACCGCCTTCACCGACTCAATTTCACCGAACTTGCCGAACTGGGTAAGCGAAGAACCAGCGTCGGGCAGGTCGACGAATACGACGTCCCCTAGGGCCTCGGCGGCGAAGGCGGTAATGCCGATTGTGGCAGAGCCGTCTTGCTCGATACGCACCCACTCGTGCTCTTTGGAGTAACTAAGTTCTACAGGGTTCATATGTGCAGCTTATCGTGGCCTGGAATAGAAGGGCAAACTCGCTACTTCGACCTCAACTTCGTTACCCCTAACATCTACCGTCAACGGGGTGCCCTCGGCAGCGAGCGCAATTGGAACGTAGCCCAAGGCGATGTTCCTGTCAAGCGTGGGGGAGTAGCTGCCGGAACTCACCGTGCCGACCTGCTGGCCGCCCGAATGAATGGTGTGGCCCTGACGCACGACTCGCCGCCCCGACACGGCCAGCCCGACGATTTTTCGCGTCGGCCCTGCGTCCCGAATTCGACGCAGCGCCGGACCGGCGACGTAGGTCTCACGGTCGGCTTTTACGAAGCGGTCGAGGCGAGCTTCGTAGGGGTTCACGGCTAGATCCATGTCGTTTCCGTGCAACAGCAGGCCGGCCTCAAGGCGCAGCACATCCCTGGCACCGAGCCCGCATGGGGCCGCGCCGCTATTAATTAGCGCGTCCCAAATTGCAGCTACAGAGCCTGAGGGCACGAAGAATTCGACGCCATCCTCGCCGGTGTAGCCGGTGCGGGCTATGGTGCCAGCTACTCCGTTGATGCTGGTTTCGACGATGTTGAACATCTTCAGTTCCGACAGGTCGGCCGCAACCAGGGGTTGGAGCAACTCCATTGCCGACGGGCCTTGCACTGCGACCATAGCGAGTTCCGAAGTGGCGTCTACAGTGGTTGACTCGGAAGCCGCAGGCGCCCAACGGCCGATCCAGTCGGTGACGGCCGCGGTGTTGGAGGCGTTGGGGACGAGCATGTATCTCGTCTCGCCCAGCCGATAGACGATGCAGTCGTCGATGATTCCGCCCGACTCGTCGCAGATGACGCCGTAGCGGGCGCGGCCTATCCGCAGCTTGGGCACGTTTGTGCTCAGTACCCTGTCGAGGAACGCGGCTGCGCCGGGACCCTCTATGAAGAGCCGCCCCATGTGTGACACGTCGAAGAGGCCTGCGTTGGTGCGGACCGCACGGACTTCATCGAGAATGCCGGAGTACTGCACGGGCATGTCCCACCCGGCGAACGGGACCATGCGGCCACCGGCGGCGACGTGGGCGCGGTGAAGTGGGGTCTGCTTCAGGGTTTCTTCAGTCATGTCGTCTTTTGGTTCAGGGGGTCTTGGGTTTAGGGTCGGGCGGCTTTGATGAAGGCTTGTAGGACCGAAAGGTGTTCGGCCAGTGAGTCGAGACCCGAGTTCATGGTGTTCAGCGAGATGTGCGTCGCGCCGTAGTCTGACCAGGCCGCTATTGATTCCGACCAGCCGCTTGCCGGTGGCGAAGCGTGGGTGAATATCTTCTCAATTCCTATGTCGCCGATGTTTCTCCTGGCCGACTTGGCCGCAGCTTCGATGAGGCCCTTGCGCCGCAGTGCTGTCTCGTCTGGGAAGTGGTCGTCACCGGGGTAGAACCACCCGTTGGCGAGGCGGCCGATACGGTCCATGACCGGGTCGGCACCGCCGCCCATCCAGATGGGAATGGGCTGCTGCACGGGCAGGGGGTTGATCCCTGCGTCGGTAACGGTGTGCCAGCGGCCCTCGTAGGTGATGAGGTCTTCGGTCCACAGCCGCCGCATTAGGTCGATTTGCTCTTCGACACGCGCGCCGCGATCGGCGAAGTTCTCTCCTTGCGCTTCGTACTCGACGTGGTTCCACCCGACGCCAACGCCCAGGCGCAACCGGCCGCGAGACAGCAAGTCGACGGCCGCCGCCTGCTTCGCGACAAGGCCCGTCTGCCGCAGGGGCGCAACCAGGACGCCGATGGACAGGCCAATGCGCTCGGTGACGGCCGCGAGGTAGCCGTACAGTACGAAGACTTCGTGGAACTGGTCGGAGCTTCTGTAGGCTCCCGACCAGCCCGGCCGACTGTCGGCGTTCGCGCCCAGTATGTGGTCGTACACGACGAGGTGGTCGTACCCCATGGACTCAACGGTACGGGCGTACTCGGCGACGGCTGCCGGGTCGGGCCCTATCTCGGTCTGGGGGAATACGGCCCCAATTTTCAGGTCGGTGTTCATTTGGACCTCTCGTGTCATTTGCGCTCGGCCGAAGAAGCCGAAGAAGATGAAGCCGAAGGACAGGATATCGCGGATGGCCGGGAGGTGCCGACTTCTTCCCGAACGTCTGGCACCGGCCTCAGAACGGCCGGTAGCGGTTGATGATGGGCATGCGCCGGTCGCGGCCGAAGTTTCGCTCGGTGATTTTTACGCCTGGGGCTGCCTGTCGCCTCTTGTACTCGGCCCGGTCGATGAGCGATATGACACGCTGTACCGCCTCGGGCGCGTAGCCCAGTTCGACTATCTCCCGGTAAGGCAGGTCGTTTTCTACGTACGCCTCAGCTATGGGGTCGAGCACGTCGTATGGTGGCAGCGAGTCGGCGTCGAACTGGTCCGGGCGTAGCTCGGCGCTGGGCGGCTTCTCGATGACCGAGATGGGTATGACAGGCGATACGGTGTTTCGGTACCTGCACAGGTCGTAAACGAGTGTTTTAGGCACGTCTTTAATGACCGCGAACCCGCCGGACATGTCGCCGTACAGCGTGGCGTAGCCGGTGGCGTACTCGCTCTTGTTTCCGGTGGTGAGCGCGAGGTAGCCGAACTTGTTGGAAAGCGCCATGACGAGGTCGCCCCGGATGCGGGATTGCAGGTTCTCTTCGGCCACGTCGGGCTCGGTGCCCGCGAACGCACTTTTCAGCGTTTGGAGATAAGCGGCGAAGACTGGCTCGATGGGCGTGGACAGTATCTCGACACCCAAATTACGTGCCAGCACATCGGCGTCCGTCACGCTGCCCTGCGAGGAGTAGCGAGACGGCATGGAGACGACCACGACGTTCTCGGGCCCCAATGCGTCAGCGGCGATTACAGCCACGAGGGTCGAGTCGATGCCGCCGGACAGCGCCAGGACGACCTTGTCGAAGCCGGTCTTGCGGGCGTAGTCCCTGGTGCCGGTCACCAGTGCGGTGTACACCTCTTCTAATTCGCTCATCGGGGCCATGTCACCCAGAGAGGCCAGGTCTGGGCTCGACGGTAGCGGAGGCCTGAGCCTGGACACTGCTTCGGATATGGCGATGAACGCCTCTGCGGTGCCCGTAACGACGTCAGGCGCGTTTGTGTGTATGGGAACGTCGCATACGAGCAGGTCCTCTTCGAACTGCTTCGCCCTGGCCATTACGTCACCCGTGGGCGAGATGACGACGCTGCCGCCGTCGAACACCAGTTCGTCCTGCCCGCCGACCATGTTGGCGTAGGCGATGGCGACGCCGTTCTCACGTGCCCGCTCGGCCAGCATGGCCTCTCTCTGGACGCGCTTGCCCTGGTGGTAGGGCGAACCGTTGATGTTCACGATCAGCCGCGCCCCCTGACTCGCCTGCGCCGCAGTGGGACCGTGCGGGAACCAGATGTCTTCGCAGATGTTGACGGCCACCGGCGACCCGCCAATGCCGTAGACGTGCGTCGAAGTGCCCGGAGCAAAGTAGCGCTGCTCGTCGAAGACGCCGTAGTTCGGCAGTAGCGCTTTGCGGTAGACATCAACCAGCTTGCCGTCTGAGGCAATAGCTGCGGCGTTGTAGATGCGGCCCCGTCCCGAGCTGGGAACCGAGTTGGAGTCGGGGTCAGAGTCAACGAAGCCTACTATTACGGTGATGCCGTGTGACTCGGCGATGACGTCGTTAAGCGCCTGCCGATTTGCCGCGACGAACTGGGGCCGAAAGACGAGGTCCTCCGGCGGGTAACCGGTGATCGCCAGTTCGGGCAGAGCGACGAGGTCGGCCCCCAGGTCGCGGGCGCGACCGATGTACTCGACGACCTTTTGGACGTTGCCGTCCAGATCGCCGACCGTGGGGTTAATCTGCGCGAGCGCCACCCGGAGTGTCTTCATGCCATTTTCGGCCAATGGTTCAAATGACTCTGACGGCTCAGGAGAGTCAGGAGGGCTTAGGCGACGAAGGCCCTTATGCGCTCGAGGGCCTTTTCGATGTTCTCGGTCGAGTTAGCGAAAGACAGTCGCACGAAGCCGTCGCCGAATTTGCCGAAGTCCTCGCCTGCGAGAGAGGCCACGCCAGCCTCTGTCAACAACCTGTCGGCGAAGTCACGGCTGGTCAGGCCGGTGCCGCTGATGTTGGGGAACACGTAGAACGCGCCCTTGGGCATTATGCAGGTTATGCCGGGAATGTCGTTGAGCCCGTTGACGATTACTTCGCGGCGTTTTTTGAACTCGGCAACGATTCCCTGCGCCTCTTCTTGCGAGCCGTTCAACGCCTCTATGGCGGCCATCTGGTAGGCGGGAGCGGTGCACGAAACGCTGTTGGCCATCAGCCGGCCCATCTGGTTGGCCAGGTCCGCGGGCATTACGCCGTAGCCCACACGCCAGCCGGTCATGGCGTAGGTCTTGGAGAAACCGTCCAGGATTATGGTTCGCTCCACCATGCCGGGGAACTGGGTGATGGACTCGTGGCGCCCTTCGTAAAGGAACCGGATATATATCTCGTCCGACAGCACCATGATGTCGTTCTCGACCGCGAGTTTGGCAAGACGCTCCAGGTCTGATTTGGGGATGATGCTCCCGCAGGGGTTGTTGGGGGAGTTCACGATCATCAGCTTCGTCTTGGAGGTGATCTTCGAAGCGATCTCATCCACGTCGATGCTGAAATCTTTCGACTCGTGCAACTGCATGGGCACGGGCACGCCGCCGACGTAGTTGATCATGGACTCGTATATGGGGAAGCCGGGGTTGGGGTACAGGACTTCGTCTCCGGCGTCCACGAGCGAGAGCATGGTGAAGAACATGATCGGCTTGCCGCCGGGGGTAATAACCACGTTCTCGGCTTCCACCGGGATGTTGCGGGTGACGGCGACTTCTTCGGCGATGCGGGCTCTTGCGGCCGGCAGGCCGGGGGCCGGGCCGTAGTGGGTGTAACCGCCGCGCAGGGCTTCAACGCCAGCCTCAATGATGTTAGAAGGTGTGTCGAAGTCCGGCTCTCCGATCTGGAGGTGGATGATGTCCTTGCCCTCGGCCTCCAGCTTTTTGGCCTTTGCCAGTACCTCGAAAGCCGTCTCTGTTCCGAGTCGCTCCATTCGTTTGGCGAGCTTCATTTTCTCTCGTTCCCCTAATTACGGCGATTATGCCGGTTGTGGCCGATATGGCGCTGTTCGGCCGACGCCGTCGAGCAAATTTCAATTCTCTGGGCTCTCTGGCCCGGCACCCTCGACGCGCGCAAAACGGAGCACGCGTCCGGAGGGGCTAATTATACATGCCGCCCGCGTCACAGCCGGGCAGAGGCCCTCCACTGTGCTAGAATTCGGCTTCGGAGGTGGTTGGCAATGAAGGTCTATCTTGGGGTGCCACGAGGCTTCTGCGCGGGCGTGGTTCGCGCGATCGACGTGGTGGAAATCGCGCTGAAAAAGCACGGCGCTCCCGTGTACGTTAAGCACGAAATTGTGCACAACCCTTACGTGGTCAAATCCCTCGAGGTGAAGGGGGCGAAGACCGTCGAAAACGTCGAGGATATCCCTCCCGGCTCGACCGTGGTGTTCTCGGCACACGGGTCACCGCCCGATGACTTCAAAAAGGCGGCCGAGCGCGGCCTGCACGTCATAGACGCCACCTGCCCGCTGGTGACGAAGGTCCACAACGAGGCTAAAAAGTACACCCGCGAGGGCAGACGTGTCGTCCTGGTCGGTCACACAGGACACCAAGAAGTAATAGGGACGATGGGGCAGTCCGACATGCACCTCGTAGACGATCGCGAAGGCGTCGAACTGCCGAAGTGGGATGCCGCTGAGCCCATCGTAGTTCTTACCCAGACGACGCTGTCGGTGGACGACACCCAGTCTTCAATCGACGAGATAACCGGCCACTTCTCCAACACCATTGTGCGAAACGACCTGTGTTACGCCACCACCAACCGCCAAGCGGCTGTAAAAGAGCTGTGCAAGCAGGTCGACCTGGTTCTGGTTATCGGGGCACCCAACAGTTCCAACTGCAATCGTTTGCGGGATGTGGCCGAGGCTGCTGGCGTGACGGCCTATCTCGTCAACGGCCCTGAAGAGGTCAAGTCCGAGTGGCTGGCCGGGGTGGAAAAGGTGGGCATTACTTCTGGCGCGTCCACTCCTGAAGAACTCGTTTTGGCCGTGATTGATGCCCTTGAGCCTGAAGAGGTCGAACGCATAGCAGGGGTAGAGGAAGATGTCAACTTCGTTCTTCCGCGGGAACTTCGCGATTGGGGAGTTGACGCTGAAGCCACACCGATGGGAGATCGATGACCAGTTTGCAAAATAAAAATATCGTGTTCGAGCCCGGGTTCGATGACCTGGTCGATGAACATCCGCTTTGGGAGGCGGGCACCACCTACGGCTTCCCCGAAGGGCCTGTGTTCTTTCCCCAGGGGTTCATGGTTTTTAGCGATATATCGTATGAGCGGATCATCCGCTATTGCCCCCCGTTCTGGAACGGCGTGCTGAGAGAGAACTCGGGCGGAGCGAACGGCAACACGCTCGACACCGAGGGCAGGTTCATTTCGTGCGAGGGCAACTTCAAGCGCCTGACCCGCACCGAGCCGGATGGGACGATCACCGTCCTTGCCGACTCCTACGACGGTAAGCACCTCAACGCCCCCAACGACGTTGTGGTGCGGTCTGACGGGACGATCTTCTTCACCGACCCCATTTTCATGGGCGACTACGAAGACGTCCTGGCCCCATCGCTGATGACTCAGACGGCTAACAGGGTGTTCAGACTGGACACAGACGGCGTCCTGACTCCGGTCACAGAGGAAGTTTCCAAGCCGAACGGGCTCGCGTTTTCCCCGGACGAGTCGGTCCTTTACGTGGTGAATTCCGAGGAGCACAACGTCGCGGCGTTCGATGTGGACGCAGCCGGTGCGCTAACTAATTACCGGATATGGCTTGACATGGAGCACCGTCTCGACGGTCCGGGCGACGGCATGAAGATTGACACTCGCGGCAACGGTTATGTCACTGGACCCGGAGGCGTGTGGGTGTGCGACCCGGAGGGAACTCCCCTGGGGATTATTCGCACCCCCGGCAACACCACCAACTGCGCCTTCTACGGGTTCGATTCCAAACTGCTGTTCATCACCGCCACGACGGGGACCTACGTTATCCGCCTGAAGGTTCCGGGCATCTCGGTGTACGACCGGGGTCCGGCCGCCGGGCTGGCCTGGGTCGGCTGACCCTCTCCGTACCCGAACCAGCCGTGGCACCCGAGTCAAACCTGGCACAGGGATCAAACGTGACGCGCTTCGACGTACTGGTAGTCGGCGCAGGCCCCGCCGGTAGTACGGCCGCGCGGGAGTGTGCCGCCCGAGGGCTGTCTACCGCGCTGATCGACCGGGCCGAGTTCCCCAGGGACAAGCCCTGCGGCGGTGGTGTCACGGTCAGGGCAGCCGCGCTTTTGCCGTTCGACATAGACCCGGTGGTGGAGCAACGCGTGCGTGACATACGCTTCACCTGGCGCGGCAAATCTGGCTTCACCCGCCGGGCAGACGCCCCGCTCGTTTACCTGACTCAGCGGGCGAAATTAGACGAGTTTCTCGTTTCCAAAGCCGTGGAGGCAGGGGCCCGTTTCTTTCAGGGGCGACGAGTGGACACCGTCACGACCCACGAAGATGGTGCGACAGTGACGGCGGGTGAGGAGACCTTCGACGCCGCAGTGCTTATCGGCGCCGACGGAGCCAATGGCCCGGTCGCCCGCTACCTGGGTTTCGGGATGCAAGCCAATCGAGGCATTGCGTTAGAAGGCAACTACCCACTGAGCGCCGGTGCGAGCGACATGTGGAACGGCACGGTCGGGTTCGACTTCGGGGACGTTGGTGGGGGCTACGGATGGGCCTTCCCCAAGGCCGACCACGTGAACATCGGGGTCGGCGGCTGGCGCTCTACCGGCCCGCAGTTGCGGACAAAGCTGGCGCAGCAGGCTCGCCGTTACGGCTTCGACCCGTCGGCCGCCTGGGGTGTGAAGGGCCACCACCTGCCGGTGCGGCAGGGCAAGTCGCCGCTTTGGCAGGGCAGGGTAATACTGGCCGGGGACGCGGCTGGGCTGGTCGACCCGCTCACGGGCGAGGGTATCTACGCAGCTATCTACAGTGGCCGGACCGCAGCGAGGGCAGCAGCCAGCCTGGTTTCAAGAGAGGCGTTCGACCTGTCCGGTTACGAGAAAGAGTTGAGCGCAGAACTGTTGCCCGAACTCGCCGCCGGAAGGTACATGCACGGCCTGTTTCACGTGTCACCCAGGCTCTTTTTCAACCTGGCCCGGAGACGCGAGAGGGTGTGGAGCCTCGTTGCCGATCTGCTGGTCGGTCAGCGGTCCTACCTGCACGTCAAGCGGCGAGCCGGCAAGCTCTGGCCAGTAGCCAAACTGGGAGGCGCGCTGGTCGTCCTTCGGCCTGGCTTTCGCAAGGCGAGATAGGGGCAAACAGGTAAGGGTGGAAGTAGTAATTGAGAGCCTGATTGAGGGCGCACAGCGAGCGAAAGGCACCGTCGTGGTTATAGATGTGCTGCGGGCCTTCACCTCTGCCTGCGTTGCGTTTGAGCGCGGCGTGGACCACATAGTCATGGTCGCCGAGGTGGAGGAGGCGCTGGCACTGCGAGAGAGCGGGGCCGCCGACCTGTGCATAGGTGAGGTGGCGGGCCTGAAGCCCGACGGTTTCGACTTCGGCAATTCGCCGTATGAACTTTCCGGCGCGGACCTTTCCGGCAAGGTCATTGCCCAGTCGACTCGTGCCGGAACAACCGGCGTCGCGTTGGCAGCCGAGGTCGGGGCGGAGCGTTTGTTCGCCGGATCGCTGGTCAACGCTGCCGCCACTGCCAGGGCCGTGGCAGCAACTGGGGCCGAGCGCGTCACGCTTGCGGCCATGGGTGCCTGGGGGACGATAAGGTCAGACGAAGACGAGCAGTGCGCCTGGTACCTCAAGAACCTGCTCGGGGGCAGGCGGCCGGACCCACAGGCGGTGCGGGCGCTGGTATTGGCTGGCGAGGAGTCTCAGAAGTATCACGACCCGGCGCAGGAGCAGTACCATCCCAAAGACTTGGAGATGGCCACCCGCATCGACTCGGTAGATTTCGCGATTGGGGTTGAGCGTCGAGACGGGCTGCTGGTCGCCCGGCCGATTCGCCCCGCCTAGCCAGCCTAAGAAGGCTAAACAGGAGTAAATATGCAGTACCGACGACTCGGCAATTCCGGGCTTGAGGTCTCGGCCATAGGCCTGGGCACCAATAACTTTGGCGACAATTCGCGCTGGCCCTTTCACATGGGTCCGGATGAGGTGCAGCGACTGATTGACGCCTCACTGTACGCGGGCGTCAACACCATTGACACGGCCAACGCCTATGGGGCGGGCAGGTCGGAGGAGTTCATCGGCCTGGCACTGGAGGGCAAGCGCGAGCAGGCAATCATCGCAACCAAGGTGTACGGCCGCATGGGCGACGGCCCCAATCGCGAGGGCCTGTCGCGCAAGGCGATTATGCACGAGGTCGAGCAGAGCCTGGGCCGATTGCGGACCGACTACATCGACCTGTACCAGCTCCACCAGGTAGACAACGTGACGCCGATTGAGGAGACGCTACGAGCCCTCGACGACCTGGTTCGGCAGGGCAAGGTGCGCTATATAGGCTGCTCCAACTTCGAGGCCTGGCGCATGTGCGAGGCGGTATGGACGTCCCGTACGGCAGGCCTCACCCCCATGGTCGCCGTGCAGCCCGCGTACAGCCTGCTGAACCGTGAAGTGGAAAAGGAATTGCTGCCGTTCTGCGACCAGTACGGGGTAGGAGTTCTGCCTTACTTCCCGCTGGAGCACGGCCTGCTAACCGGCAAGTACAAACGGAGCGAGAAAGCGCCGGAGGGCAGCAGGCTGGCGGTGAACGCAGGCCCACTTGAGTCGGCCAACTTCGATGTCATAGAGGGGTTGGAGTCGTTTTCGAAGGAGCGCGGCCACACGCTCTTGGAACTGGCGTTTGCCTGGCTGCTGTCCCGTCCCTCGGTCAGTTCGGTCATAGCTGGCGCCACCAGCCCGGCTCAGATACAGGCCAACGCGGCCTCTGCCGACTGGCAACTCAGCGAGCAGGACCTCGGCGAGATCGACGCGATATTAGGGGACTAGGCCAGGCGAGGCCAGGTCAGGCTGGGCCAGGCTCGTCTTCCTTAGCGGCGTCGGCGTCGGACTCTTGTTTGGCATCGCGGAATATGTCCGAGTAGTCGGTCTTGCCCGTGCTGGCGCTCTGGGTTGCCGGTCGCCGCTTTCGTTTGCGGGTGCCGCCGGGTACAAAGCCCAGACCTATCGCCACGACCAGTATCGCCACCCCGGCTATGAGCAGGTTGCGGCTGCCGGTGAACATGGAATTGCGGAAGTCATCGGCCACGACCTCTGCGATCTCTAACGTCTTTTCGGTCAACAGTTCACGTGTTTCCGTGAAGTAGATCCCGTCGGACTGGATCTCCTGCCGTATCTCTTCCTTCAAGTCGTCGAGCCGGGGCTTTCCCTGGCTGTCATAGACCGGGCCAAACACGGCGAATGTGATGGTCGCACCGACCGTAAGGAAGGCGCCTGCCCAGGCCAGTCGGCTGCGCCACGAGCGACCGCCGAGCATGCCGATGAGCAGCAAAATGAAGCCCATGGGCAGGAACACGAGCCAGCGGGACGTGTTCACCCGGCTGAAATTCTCCCTTATGGTGTGGAGAGTGTCGATTCCGCCTGTGGCGTCCTCGACCCGAGCTTCCAGGTCCTGCTCGGTGAAGGACCAGCCCTCACTGAGGAACGAGCGGAAGTCCTCGAAGGCGTCCAGCGACATGATGTCACGCGCCACTATGTCGGCCTTCAGGTCGGCGTCTGTGTAGGTGAAGCCGTCGGCAAGGAGTTCGCGAATGTCATCGATGCGCTCAATGCTGTCCTCGCCGTCGCTCCCCGATGCGATCTGCGATATCAGCGTGGACTGGTTGAATTCCACCGAGTCGGGGATGGCGTCGATTACCAGATTCTGGATCTGGTAATCGATGCCTTCTGAGACGAGGCTGGCCAGTTCGGAGATTGGCATACCCGGCGGGATGCATTCAGGAATGTCGGAGAAACCGTTGACCGTCAACAGGTCGATTAGCTGCCGCTGTGTGCACGTTGGCAGGTTCAGCAGCGCTTCCAGCTTGGCTGCGACGAGCAAGTTCACCTGCTCGGCGGTGGCGGCTTTGTTTTCGCGCAAATCAATGGAAACCAGGATGTCGTCCTCGCGACCTATCAGGTAGGGAGTTGCGGCGTCGATGATCTGCTCGGCCTGCTGTTGCACCCACGAGATTGGGGCGACTTCCCGCATGGCGGCCAGGACTTCGTCGGTGGAGATGCTGATGCCTATAGGCAAATCGACCGTGAAGCCCAGGGAATCGATGACCGCTGGCTCGATTACCTCGTCGTAAACGACCTGGTACACGTCGCCTTCGGCCAGAATGCCCTTTAACTCTTCGGCGGCTATTTCCACGCGGTCGTCGAACGGAATGTGCACCCGGAAAGAATCGGTATCGCCGACCATGTACGGTGTCACCTCGTCGAGGATGCCCTCGACGTTGTCCTGTATCCAGTCGGGAGGAATTATCGTCCTGGCGGCAGAGGCCAGGCTGCTCACCGGCACGTTCACATCGAGAGGGAGGCCGCCCTGGTCGAACTCTTCTAACAGAGGGTCGACTACCTCGTCGTATAGCAGGTTGTAGGCCTGGGCTTTGCTCAGGAGAGACTGCGCCTCATCGACGATTATCTTCACCTGCTCCCCGGCCTCGACCTGGACAGTGAATTCGTCACGTTCCCCGCGTACGTAGCCGCCTATCTGGTCAAACGAGGTATCGACCAGTTCCTGTATCCACTCGGGCGGGAAGGCGCGGTTGAGCGATGTGCTTATGTCTTGCGTCGTCAGCCCGGTCAGCACGAACGGGTTGTCGCTGAAGTCGTCTGAGAACTCGTTGGCCGGTAGCTCCCGCGCCTCGTCCAGGGCCGTAGTTAGCAGCGGCCCCATGACGAAGGCGTAGAACTCGGTCTCGGCGAGAAGTTCGGAGTATGCGTTGGACTGTAGGAACCGCTCGTTCACGGCCAGCAGCAATACCGCTGCCAGCATAAGTACGAAAAATAGGACCCCCAAGGGTACGGTTATCAGGCGCCTAATTAGGATCATTTTGCAAGCTAGGGTAACGCAAATAAGCCCCGATTAGACACAAGGTGGCACCCATAGCCGCCGAAGGGAGCTCCAATCTTGACCGAACTTCTAGTGAATGGCGCGAGTCTGCGGGGCAACTACCCGACGGGGAGCGCTTGCCTGCCAGCCCGGCCGCATCTACCATCGAGTGCGCCCCAAAGCGGCCAGATGGTCGCCTGGAAATCCACGCAACTATGTGGGAGTTCAAGGGTCCTGTGAGACCCCGTGAAACCCTGTGTAGGCCCCGTGTAAACAAGGAGCCCCCGATTACTGACCTGCGATTTGTCGCCCCCGGAGACTTCCCGCCGCAAATACAGGCGTCGCCACACCTGGCGGGACTGCGAGACAAGGGCGAGGTCGTCATCCACACCGACCGGCCTGCCAGTGACGAGGACAAGCTCGCCCGGGTCGCGGAGGCCGACGTTATTCTCAACACCCGAAGCTCGGTGAGGTGGTCGGAGACCGACCTTGCCAGCCTGCCACGACTGCGAATGATAACGACCTGCTCTATCGGTACGGACGCGATAGACCTGGCTGCCGCTTCGCGACTGGGCATCATCGTCAGCAATCAGCCCGGGCGCACCGCGCCAGTCGTTGCCGAGCACGCCGTGGCGCTGATGATGGCGACGGCCCGGCGAACCTCTTTTTACACTGCCGAGTTAAAGGCCGGTCGCTGGGTGAACGTGGACGGAGTGTACCTGCACGGCAAGACGCTGGGCATTGTCGGCACAGGCAATATTGGCAAACTGACGGCTGAGATGGGACGCGCCCTGGGGATGAGAGTAGTCGCCTGGACGTTCCGCCCGGACGCCGAGTGGGCGGCCAAACACGGCGTTCAGTATGTCGATTACGAGCAGCTGCTGCGAACGTCGGACGTGGTGAGTTTGCACCTTAAGCTGACCCGCGAGAGCACTGGCATGCTGGGGCGCGAACAGATAGCGGCCATGAAGCCAGGAGCGCTGGTGGTCAACGTAGGCCGTGGGGCTCTGCTAGACTCGGCCGCGCTGGTGGACGCACTCAACGATGGCCGCCTGGGCGGGGCAGGGCTGGACGTGTTCGACGCTGAACCCTTGCCGCCGGATGCGCCCATACTGCGCTGTGACAACGTGGTGCTAACGCCTCACGTCGCCGACGTTACCCCGGAGGGCATGGAGATGCTGAACCAGGGAGCGGTGGAAAACGTACTGGCATATTTGAGCGGCAATCCTATAAACCTGGTGACCAATTGACTGACTACAACTACGCGTCGTTCCCTGCCGATATGGACGCGGCGACCTTTAGCGGGTTCCGTGATCACATTTGGCCGGGGATGAAGGCACCCGATGGCGAACTCACGGACGCTGCCACTGGCGAGCGAGTGAGGCTGTCGGACTTTTGGCGAGGCGGGCCGCTCATTGTTGAGTTCGGTTCGGCTTCATGACCGTACTGCGGGCTGGCGGCGGCAGCCCTGGAACCCCTGGCCGGGCGCCTGGTCGAAAAGGGCATTGGCTTCGTCTTTGTGTACACCAGGGAGGGGCACCCCGGTGAGACCTGGCCGCACCACGTCACTATGGACCAGAAGGTGCAGCACGCCCGGCGCATGGCGAAGCAATCGGACATCCGCCGTCCGATGCTGATGGATGATATAGACGGTCCTTTGCACAGCGCCTATGGCAAGCTGCCGAACATGAGCTTCATTGTGGATACGGCCGGGATTATCGTCTATAAAGCAGACTGGACGGACGCTCACAACCTGGAAGTGTCCGCCGACCATATTTTGCACGAGGTGTCGCAGCTGCGGTCGGGCACACCGATGTCCCATTTCCAGGTTGAGTGGCTACCCAAGCGACCCAACGACAAAGACCTGTTTTTCAGTGCGCTCGCCAAGAACGGGCCGAAGGCCGTGCGGGAGTTCATTGAGGGTATTGAGCACACATCTGGCGGCCCAGCTGCGGGGAAGCAACTGCGCAGCCGTTATCTCCGCTAACTTCGTTAACTCTGGGAGCTTCTTCGCGCAAGCGCTCATCGCTTTGGCAATCGATCTTGGACGGCTCTTTACGACAATGTTGGTCTAACTTTTGATGTTTACTGCACTGCGTTACCGGGAATACCGGATGTTTTGGGTTGGCAACGCCACATCCAACATCGGCATCTGGTTGCTGATGGCCGGGCGGCTGTGGCTCATCTACGACCTTACCGACTCCAAGGCGATGCTCGGCATCCTCACGTTCGCCAGTGTTGGCCCGATACTGGTGCTGTCGATGTGGGGCGGCGTGCTGGCAGACCGGGTTAGCCGGGTGAAGCTGGTAACGGCGACCAGGGCCATGTTCGCCGTTACGGCGCTTCTCACCGGCGCGCTGATCGCGTTCGATCTCATAGAGCCCTGGCACCTGGTAGCCATCTCGGTGGCCAACGGTGTGTTGCTTTCGTTCGACATTCCGTCCCGCCAGGCCATAGTGCCGAACTTGCTGCCCAGGGAGCATCTTGTAAACGCGCTGGCGTTGCAGTCGATGCTCTATGTCGGCTCTGCGGTGCTGGGTCCGATGTTCTTGCCGCTGATGATAAAGGCGTGGGGAATACAGGGTGTGTTCTTCTTCGTCGGCGGTGCGTACGTGTTCACGTCGGTGATGTTTGCCCAGCTGACACCGCAGCCAGTCAGCGTGAAGTCCCGCGCCAACAGCCCGGTTGCCGACCTGCTGGCCGGGTTCGCCTACATCCGGGCCAACAGGGTGATGGTGGCATTGATCGCGATAGGTGTGGTGGCGGGTATTTTCGCGACTCCTTACCTGACTCTGCTACCGGCGTTCGCCTCAGACGTCCTGGGCTCCCCGGTCGATGGTTACGGTTATTTGCTGCAGGCCGCGGGTATCGGAGGCCTTGTGGGAATTCTGGCGCTGGCCAATTTCGTAAACCTTAAGGACTCGGCGTCGGTCCAGGCGGTGACCGGTGTTGGTCTGGGCGTCGCACTCGTCGCATTCGCCATCATCGGCTGGCTACCCGTCGCGCTCGTTGCCATAGGTGCAGTTGGTGCGTTCACGATGGCCTTTGGAACGATCAACAACACGCTGCTTCAGAGCATCGTCGACGATGATTACCGGGGCCGCGTGTCGAGTATCCACCAGCTCGGCTGGGGTGCGTCGGCTATCGGAGGGCTGATGCTCGGGTTCCTTGCACAGTCGGTGAGTGCGCCGTTCGCCCTGGCGGTCTTCGGCTGCATTGCCGCTGTAGGCATAGGTGTGCTTAGCGCATACATAGGCCGCAGGCTCAGGACAACACCCGATTAGGAGGGGGCGGTCCCGGCTGGCTCCCGCGCGACAAGGGGGGTCACGGCGACGGGTGTTCCAGGGACAAAGCAAAAGCCCCCACCCGGTTAAGGGTGAGGGCTTTTGCACTCGCTATTGAGTTATCGGAGCGTGTCAGGTGTGGCTTGAGGAATTAACCCCTCACTTCGACCTGAGGATGCTTCGGTAGCTGGACTTACCAGCGACCTCCGCCTCCGCCTCCGCGTCCTCCTCCGCCTCCGCCACCGCCGCCACCGAAGTCACCGCCGCGTCCTCCTCCGCCGCCGCCACCGCCGCCACCGCCTCGGTTCTCTGTGCGGGGTCGGGCCTCATTGACCCTCAGCGTGCGGCCACCCAGGTCGCTGCCATCCAACGCACGGATGGCCTGCTGGGCACCCTCGTTGTCGCGGATCTCGACGAAGCCGAAACCACGGGACTGGCCGGTGTAACGGTCAGTAATGACGTCGCATGATGCGACCTCTCCATAGGCGGCGAACGCTGCTCTCAGCGTCTCGTCTGTAACACTCTCTGCAAGACTTCCAACGTAAATTCTCATACCGAACTCCATTCGGTCAATATTCCTAAGAGCAAAGCGGAGACCCAGCTTGGGCCTGTCAGACAACGACGGATGAGGTCAGTACGTGACGCGCAGAACTAGAAGGTACGCACATGTTATCAGGAAACGGGTAACAAGTTTGGCAAGCCAAATTAATCAGCCCGATTGACTAGCCAGATTAACTAGAAGGTAGACCAGCCGCCGTCTACGAGAAGATTGAGGCCCGTTATCCAATCGCCAGCCGGGGAGGCGAGCAGGGCGACGGCACCCTTTAGGTCCTTTGGCTGGCCGCTGCGCTGGATGGGTTGACGCAGTCGCATACGTTCGACCATGGTGGGTTTCACGGTGGGTTTGGGTATCTGGCCCGGGCTCAGGCAGTTGACGGTGATGTTGTGTTCGCCATACTCCGCCGCTAGCGCGCGGGTCAGGTTGACCACTCCCCCTTTAGCGGCAAAGTAGCCAATTGACGAGCGCTTGTGGCCGAGGCCTTCGTACAGGCGCTTGTCGGTGCCCATGATGCCGTGGGTGGATCCGATGGTGATTATTTTGCCGCCTCCCTGGCCAATCATCACCCGTGCGGCGGTCTGGGCGCATATGAAGGTGGAGTTGATGTTCATGCTGACGGCTTCGCTGAATTTGGCGACGTCGGCGTTGGGCGTGTCTTCGTCGGCAGGCGAGCCCCCGGCGTTGCACAGCATGACGTCCAGGTGGCCGTGCTCGGCGACGACGCCGTCCACGAGGGCTTGCACGTCGGCTTCGTCTGTGGCGTCGCAGCGAGCGGCATGGGCGTCCAGACCTTGCTCGCGAAGCCCAGCGGCCGCTTCTTCGCAGACT